>Ga0209554_1001396_pt1 | contig 18265 bp, 9 predicted proteins | sample MarorgKNORR_S2LV_5_FD_188221 | JGI IMG/M metagenome (GOLD analysis project Ga0209554, IMG submission 188221) | Marine microbial communities from the Southern Atlantic Ocean, analyzing organic carbon cycling - Bottom_A/KNORR_S2/LV (SPAdes) (version 2) | ecosystem: Environmental > Aquatic > Marine...
CAAGCCGGCCTGCCGTCTTTCGCGGAACCAGGCATCTCACCGGATGCTTCGGAGATCGCTTTCGTGTCCGGCGGGGATATTTGGACGACATCGGTCACGGGTGGAGCCGCCCGCCTGCTCGTCGCGCACTCGGCGAACGATTCTCGCCCGCTCTACTCGCCGGATGGGTCGAAGCTCGCCTTCAACTCGGACCGAGACGGCGGCCTGAACATCTACCTGATGGACCTTCAGACCGGTGACGTGTCGCGTCTGACATTCGCTTCGGGCCAGGAGCAGCTCAACGGGTGGTCGCGCGACTCGGAGTGGGTCTACTTCTCGTCGTCCGACGAGGACATCTCGAGCATGAGCGATGTCTATCGGATCCGGGCTTCCGGTGGGACGCCCTTCTCGGTGGCGGGCGACCGGTACGAGACTGAGTTCTTCGCGGCACCCGGACCGGAAGGCGGCACGATCGCCATCAGCACGCGCGGCAACATGGCGCGCGGCCAGTGGTGGCGGAACGGCCACGCACACATCGACGAGGCCGAGATCTGGCTCGTCGAGGAAGGTGAGACGCCGACCTACACGCCGCTCACAACAGGTGGGAAGAACAACTGGGCCATGTGGAGCGAGTCGGGCGACAACGTCTACTTCATGTCTGACCGGAGTGGGTCGGAGAACCTCTGGTCGGTGCTTCTGGAAGGGGGCGAGCCGGCTCCGGCCCATAGGCTTACCAACTTCGACGAGGGCCGGCTTCTCTGGCCCACTATTGCGATCGATCGGCAGCTCATCGCGTTCGAGCGCGACTTCGGTATCTGGACGTACGACCTGACGACCGAGCTGGTCACTGAGCTCGACATCAACCTGATGGGATCGGTCGAGGGGCCGAGGGCCGAGGTCGAGAACATGACCGACGGCTTCAACGGGATGGCGGTGTCGCCGGATGGGAAGAAGGTCGCCTTCCTGGCTCGGGGGGAGATCTTCGCAGCTGCCATGAGCGGGGACGCTCCGGCGGCGCGAGTCAACGATACGCCGTCGGCCGAGAGCGATGTCACGTGGGCGGCCGACTCCGAGACGATCGCATACATCTCGTGGAGGAACGGGACGCCGCAGCTGTTCACGTACCACTTTCCGACCGAGACCGAGCGGCAGCTCACCAACAGTGCAAGCCGTGACGACAATCCTCGATTCTCGCCGGACGGCCGGTATCTCGCGTACAACCGTGGCGGCCAACAGCTCCGCGTGATCGACATGGAGTCGAGCGATGATCGGCTGCTCGCACAGGGCACGAGCGGGAGCGGGTCATACGTGTGGTCGCCGGACAGCGAGTGGATCGCATACGCGGGTCGTACCGACGAGTTCAGCAACGCGATGGTCGTTCCAGTCGGCGGCGGCACGCCGACGCAGGTGAGCTTCCTAGCGAACACCAACTTCGGCTCGCTCGATTGGAGCTCGACGGGCGACTACCTCGTGTTCCGCACAGGCCAGCGGACCGAGCCTGGAAAGCTGGTTCGGGTCGACCTGGTTCCACGCACACCCACGTTCCAGGAGGATCGCTTCTGGGACCTGTTCAACGAGGAGCAAACGGAGGAGCGCCCTGAGCGCGCCGAACGCCCAGAGTCTGGTGCGCCGACCGGGGGTGCCGCCCCCGAGGAGCCCGTCGACGTAGAGATCGACTTCGACGGCATCCGCCGTCGTGGCAACCTGATCGACATGGACTTCAGCGTAGGCTCGGTGCTGTTGAGCCCGGATGGTGAGCACGCTGCCGTATCAGGTGGCGGCGGCCTGTACTACCTGACGTTCGAAACGGACGGTGGGGTCGATGTTCGCCCGCTGGGTGATCGAGCCCAGGGTGGCGGCGGCGGGGGTGGGTTCGGCGGTGGACAGGCCATGCAATTCTCGTCCGACGGGCGTGAGCTGTATCTGCTCCGCGGCGGCCAGATCCGCGTCATGAACATCACCTCCGGCGACACACGCACGGTCTCGACGTCCGCCGAAGTCGACGTCGACTTCGAGCGCGAGAAGGTGGCGGTCTTCGAGCAGGCGTGGGGCGAGATGCGCGATGGCTTCTACGATGACCAGTACCACGGCGCGGATTGGGACGCGGTGCACGACGCTTTTGCTCCGCAGATCGCCGGCGCGCAGACACGCGCGGAGCTGAGCCGGCTGCTCAACCTGATGCTCGGCGAGCTGAACGGCTCGCACCTCGGGCACCGGGGCGGTGGTGGGGGCGGTGGCGCCGAGCAGACCGGAAAGCTCGGTCTCCGCTTCGACCGCATGGCATTCGAGAATGACGGGCGCTTCCGGGTCACGGAGATCATCGAGTTGGGCCCCACGCACATCGACGGGAGCATTGAGGTCGGTGACTACATTGTGGAGGTGAACGGTACGGCACTTTCGGGCTCGGCCAATATCAATGAGATCCTCGCTGGGACGCCCGGTGAGAAGGTCAACGTGCGCGTCGCGGACAACGCCAACGGATCGAACGCGCGGGACGTCGAGCTACAGCCGATTTCCACCGGTGCCGAGCGCCAACTCGTGTACCGGTCCTGGGTCGAGAGTCGCCGTGCATACGTCGATGAGCTGAGCGACGGGCGTCTCGGTTACGTCCACATCGCTTCGATGTCCCAGGGAGCGCTCGATCAGCTGATCTTCGACCTCGATCAGGGGAACCACGGCAAGGAAGGCGTCGTCGTCGACGTGCGTAACAACAACGGCGGCTTCGTGAACGTTTACGCGATCGACATCCTGTCGCGCCGCAACTACTTCACGATGGAGAACCGTGGAGGCGTCGAGTCACCGTCTCGTGTGCAGCTTGGACAGCGCGCGCTGCTGGCGCCGACGGTCCTGGTCACGAACCAGCACACGCTCTCCGACGGAGAGGACTTCACCGAGGGATACCGCCTGCTGGAGCTCGGATCGGTAGTGGGTGAACCCACGGCAGGCTGGATCATCTACACGGGCAGCGCGGGTCTGGTGGACGGTACGTCCGTTCGCATGCCACGTACGAAGATCCGCGACACCCGCGGCCAGATCATGGAGCGCAACCCGCGGCCCGTCGATGTCGAAGTCGAGCGGCCGACCGGGGAGAGCTATTTGGGCATCGATACACAGATCGAGCGGGCAGTCCAAGAACTCCTGGCCCAGCTGGGCCGGAGGACGACGACCTCGCACTAGACGACCTCGCGCCAACTGATGACACCGCTTTTCCTCCTTTCAGGAATTCGACAGATGGACCGCACAGCTGCCCTCATCCACATCGGGTTCGCATCAGCCGCCGCCCTCCTATGGCCGGCCCTTTCGGCATCAGGGGACCTCGTCGCCCAAGCCGTCCAGATCACGGAGGCTGAGTTGTCGGTGCTTTACCCGCGCTCGATTGGACCCGCCGTGACCGGCGGCCGCATCACGGATCTCGCCGTGCAGGCCGACGACCACTCCACGATGTACGTGGCCACGGCCGCGGGCGGAGTATGGAAGAGCACCAACGCGGGACAGACCTTCACGCCCATCTTCGACGACCAGCCAGTCAGCACCTTTGGCGACATCGCGATCGCGCCGTCCAATCCCAATGTCCTGTATGCGGGCACCGGGGAGCAGAACAACCGGAATAGCACGTCGTGGGGGAACGGCGTCTACCGATCCGACGATGGTGGCGACAGCTGGCGGTACCTGGGGCTCGTGGGCACGAGGCACGTCGGCAAGATCGTGGTCCACCCGACCGACCCGGACATCGCGTGGGTCGCAGGACTCGGAAACCTGTGGGCTCCGAACGAGCAGCGCGGCGTCTTCCGCACTATGGACGGCGGCCGTAGCTGGGAGAAGGTCCTCTATGTCGATGAATTCACCGGTGGGGTCGACCTCGAAATCGACTCCTCGAACCCCGACGTGTTGTACGCGGCGATGTACCAGCGGGAGCGGAAGGCGTGGGGCTTCAACGGTGGCGGGCCGGGCAGCGGCATCTACAAGTCCACGGATGGAGGCACGACGTGGGCCGAGCTCACTCAGGGCCTACCGGAGGTGGACATGGGTCGCATCGGCATCGCGATCTCCGACTCCGACCCGAACATTCTCATGGCGCTCGTCGAGGCGCCCAATCGCCCGGAGCCTGGGGCGGCGGGACGCGGCCGGGGCGGACGGGGTGGAGGCCGTGGGGGAGCCGGACGCGGACGGGGCCGCGGTGGTGGCGGCCCGCCCAATGCCACTGGCACGTACCGCTCTGAAAACGGCGGCGCTACGTGGGAGAAGGTGAACGACCAGAACGGTCGCCCCATGTACTACTCCCACATCTTCGTCCATCCCCGGAACCCGAACCTCGTCTTCAGTTCTGCGACCCAGACGACGAAGAGCACCGACGGGGGCCGGAACTGGTCGAACATCTCCGCGCAGCCCAGTTACGACGTGGGCGTCCACCTCGACATGCACGCGATGTGGTTCGACCCTGACGATGAGGAGCACTTCTTCCTGGCGGGGGATGGCGGGCTCCACGAGACCTTCGACGGCGGCGTGAACTACCGGAAGATCAACACCTTCGCGGTGGGGCAGTTCTACGGGATTGGCGTCGACATGCGAGAGCCCTACTACGTGTATGGGGGCATGCAGGACAACCACTCGTGGATGGGTCCCTCCGAGACGCGCCACTTCGACGGGATCCTCAACGACGACTGGCTGCAGATCGGTTTTAGTGACGGGATGTATCAGCAGATCGACCTGGCGGGCCCCCGCTTTGTGTACAGCTCCGCAACGCAGGGCAGCTACACCAGGGTCGACGTCATCGCTGGGACCAAGCGCGCGATCCGGCCGCAGGCCCCAGCAGGTGAGCAGTACCGGTACGACTGGACCTCACCGGGACTCGCCTCAATCCATGCGGAAGGTCTCTTCTACATGGGCGGCAACCGTCTTTTCATCTCGCGTGACTTCGGCGAGACCTTCGAGGCCACCGAGGAGCTGGACCGGGGCATCGACGTGGGTTCACTCGAACTCATGGGGGTGCCGTACGACCAGGCGTACATCTCCCGAAACGACGGGGTTGGTGGTTTTGGTGTGACGTCGACTCTAGCCGAGTCGCCGATCGACATGAGCGTCCTCTGGGTGGGTATGGACGACGGCAATCTCCAGGTGTCCCAGGATCAGGGCCGGAGCTGGACCGAGGTGTCGCGTAACGTGCCCGGCCTGCCGGACGGCACTTATGTGAGTCGAGTCGCGGGTTCGATGCTGTCCCGTGGGACCGCTTATGCGACGTTCGACGGCCACCGCGACGGGGACTTCGCGCCTTACGCGTACAAGACGACCGACTTCGGAGCGAGCTGGACGCCGATCAACGCCGGGCTGCCGGAGGGTTCGGTTTCTGTGATCGTCGAGCACCCCGACAACGGAGACGTTCTCTTCCTCGGAACCGAGCACTCGGCGTGGGTCTCCACGACCGCCGGTCGGCAGTGGACGAAGCTCCAGAACGTTCCGACCACCTCCTACGACGACATGCTCATCCATCGCCGCGAGAAGGACTTGGTCATGGGGACGCACGGCCGGTCCGTATGGATCCTGGACGATACGCGCTTCTTCGCCGAGTGGGGCGAGGCGCAGGAGGCCGCGGCCCACCTCTTCGCGATGGACAACGGGACGCTCTTCCGGTATCGAAAGGAGAACTCGTACCGTGCCCAGGCCGCTTACGCGGGCGAGAACCCGCCCGACGGCGTCGAGATGACGTATCGACTCGGTTCGGGCAGCGGGGCCGCGGAGCTGGAGATTACCCGTGATGGGATGGTCGTCCGGCGCATCGCGGTGCCGGGCACCTCAGGACTCCATCGGATCAACTGGGATTTGCGTCACGGCGATCCTGAACAGCCGGACCGTTGGGCCCGTTATGACGACCCCGACTATGCCCGTCCGCCCAATCAGAGCGGCGAGGTGTGGGTCTCCCCGGGCCAGTACACCGTCACGCTGAAGGCACGTGGCGTCGAGTCGTCGAAGACGGTTGATGTGGTCGGAGACCCGCTACTCACCCTGACCGATGCTGACTATCGGGCCACCGAGAGCTTCCTGCTCCAGGCTGCATCGCTTGTGGAGCTAGCCGAGGGTGCTGCCCAGGCGGCGGGCATCACGGAAGAAGAGGCCGACCGTCGAGAGGCATTGGCCGAGGCCGTGCAGGGTCTGACGCGCGGGTACGGTGACAGCGGCCGTTTCGGTGACGGCAACTTTGGGCCACCGACCGGCGCACAGATCTCCAGGTTGAATGAGCTCGAGGAGGAGATCGAGGCGGTGTCGCCACCGGGGTGATCACGGCATCCTCGGGCGGGACGAATCGAGCGGCTACGCCCCGCCCGCCTCGGTCTTTACGGCCACTCCGGGCCTGACCCCCTCCACCAGCTCCCCGCCATCGATGACCACGACCCCGTTCACGATCACGTACTCGATGCCCTCCGAGAGGAGTGAGCCCTCCAGATAGGTTGCCCGGTCGATGACCGTCTCGGGGTCGAAGACCGTGATGTCGGCGTCCGCGCCCACGCTCAGGCGACCCTTGTTGGCCATCATCGGCACGAACGACTCGAGCCGTTGTGCCGGTTGAATCGTCATGCGGGCGAGCGCGTCCATGAGATCGAGCGCGCCCTGCTCGCGCACGTACCGGCCGAGGATCTTCGAGAAGGTGCCCGCGCCCCGTGGGTGACCCGTACCACCGTCGCTCGCGATCATGACGATCGGGTTGGTGATTGCGGCGAGTGTCATCTCCTCCGTCCGGCTATGGATGATGATCGAGCCGCCCTCTTCTCTGTACTGGGCGAAGGTCTCGCGGGTGAGTCGCTCTCCGGTGCGCACCCATTGATAGATCCCGAAGCGGTCGTCCTCCCAGGTCTCCCAATTGTCGAAGAGCGCCGCCTGGATGCCGGTCTGGGATGCTGCGTATGGGTACGCCTCCGTCGTGACGTCCTGACCCGCGTTTTGGGCGGCCTCGATCGCATCGAGGAACTCGACGATGCGGGCGCCGCCGCTCGAGTTCGCGTGAACCACGTGGAGGGGCACGCCGACGTTGCGGGCCGCCGTCATTGTCGAGTCGAGCCCGACAACGCCGCCTCTGAGGTGGATGAACACCATCGTTCCCTCATCGCCAGCAACGCCGAACATGCGCTGGATCTCGTCCATGGTCGCGCCCGGCGTATAGGCGCTCCCGAAGCCGACACCGATGGCTCCGTTCGCGAGTCCCTCACGGATGAGCCGCTCGGTCTCGTCGATCTGTTCGGGCGTCGACGCCTCACGGGTCGTCGCACCCCCGCTGCCGAGGTTCTCATCGCCCATGGCTCGAGCCCGAGCACCGATGTGCCCCTGTGCGACGCCATAGTTCACGAGCTGGCCTTCCGCGCGCTCGGCGTACCACTCGGCGACGTCGGGCGTCCCGATCTCCAACTCCAGACCGGTCGTCACACCGTCGTGAACCTGCAGCTCATAGGCGAAGTCGCGTTGGCCGTGCCGGTGGAGATCGACCCACCCCGGCGCGACGACGAGGCCCGTGGCATCGACCATTCGCGCGCCGTCGAGCGCGTCCTCCGAGATCGCCTCGACGCGACCATTGAGGATGCCGACGTTCCGCACGGCGTCGAGACCCGACTCGGGGTCCATGACCCGCCCGCCCTCCAGCACGATGTCGTAGTCGTGACTCTCGCCGCATGCCGCTAGTGCTACGGAGAGGACGAGTGCTACGCTGATAGGGAGCGGATTGCGCATGAGGGGCTCCAAGCTTGGGGTGCGTACACACAAATGACGGGAGCTGCTCGAATCCCGCCACCGCCCGCTTGCGGCGACGCGCGTCAGATCCACTCGCGAGAGGGGCGCCGCCGTGCCTAGAAAGGCTCCGAGCTGCGGTGGCTATGATCCTCGAACTAGGGCCCTTTGATCTCCCGAGCAACCGGCGGCCAGGGTGAGGATCACAGCAGCGAGGGCTACTCCCCGAGCAGCTCCCGCTTCTCCTCCTCCGTCAGCCCGGCGTCGTCCATATCGGGGTTGGCCGCGTCTTTCTCATGAACGCTTTCTTCATCTGACGGCTCGTTCGGCCCGTCAGCCATCCCTCAGGGGCATCGCCGGTGGGCGCATCGCCTGTCCGTATGACCCCGTCCGCCGAAAAATCGAACACCCACGCCAGGCCCAGCGTGATCGGGAAGCCCAATCCGACGAGAGCCAACACGAAGGTGACCGTCCAATCTGGAAGACCCAGGCGAGGAAACGCCACGTCGGCCGCCTCGAGAACGGCGAATCCAGCGGCTGCATACACCAGCGCCGCGCGCACGACGCGTCGCCGTCTCAGTTCGCTGAGGAAGTGGCCGGAGTTTGCTGGGGGCTCAGTCATCGCGAGGAAGCTGCGAGCGCCTTGCGGCGGCACGCAAGCACCTTGTTTTCCCTTTCTCAGCGCCCAGCCCCCAAAACGTGTCGCTCATATGGCGCAAATCCGGGCGTCCGACCATTATCTCGGACCCAAATCTTCGGGAAAATCAGGAGAGAAGAATGCACGATCGCTCGTCAGGTATCGGCCGCGGCATTTGCATGGCCTTGGCCCTCAGCTTCCTCGTTGTCTCGCCGGCGGCTGCCCAGTCTTGGTCAGGTGAGAACGCGGACGCCGATTGGCGGTACATCGGCGGAAACATCGGGAGCCAGCGGTACACGGCCCTCGACCAGATCAACCCGTCGAACTTCGAGGACCTGCGGGTCACGTGGGAGTGGGAGGCCGAGGCGTTCGGCACGGTGCTCCAGCGTCCCACGCCGATCTACGTCGACGGCATGCTCATCACCGTGGCCGGTGACCGGCGCTATGTGATCGCGATCGATGCCGGCACAGGCGAGACGCTCTGGATATTCCGCGAGCCACACACGTTCCGCCACGAGTACTCGATGCGGAGCAACCACGGCAAAGGCGTCGCATACGCGAACATCGACGGCAAGGACGCGGTCATCGTGGTGAGCCCCGCCTTCTTCATGCATGCCCTGGACGCTCACACGGGCCTCCCGCTCGAGAATTGGGGCGGTGCGGTTCCGATCGATGGCTTCCCCAAGACGGGCTCCGTGGATCTTCTGGCCGACCTGGGTCACGACTTCGACCCGTACTACGGCATTCCGCTCGAGGTTGGGTACATCACGAGCTCGTCGCCTGCGCTGGTCGTGAACAACACGATCGTGGTAGGGAACTCGGCGGAGCAGGGCTACAACCAGTCGCGGATCGAGAACGTGCCGGGCGACATCCTCGGCTACGACCTGCAGACCGGCGCCTTCAAGTGGAAGTTCAACGTGCTTCCGAAGCCGGGTGAGTTCGGCCACGAGACTTATGAGAACGATACGTGGAAGACCACCGGCGACATCTCATCGTGGGCACCGCTCTCCGGTGACCCGGAAGCCGGCATCGTCTACGTGCCCACGAACGGCGTCACGATCGACTTCTACGGTGGCCACCACCCCGGCGACAACCTGTTCAGCACGAGCCTGATCGCGCTCGACGTCGAGACCGGTGAGCGGGTGTGGCACTTCCAGCTCGTGCATCACGACATCTGGAACTACGACACGTCGACCGCTCCGGTCCTGATGGATGTGACCGTGGACGGTGTCGAAATCCCTGCGGTCGTGCAGGTCACCAAACAGGCGTTCGCCTACGCATTCAATCGCGAGACGGGTGAGCCACTGTGGCCGATCGAAGAGATGGAAGTGCCAGCGGCCACGATGCCCGGTGAACAGCTCTCGCCGACGCAGCCGCGGCCGACCAAGCCCGCGCCGTACGACATGCAGGGCCTCGCGGAAGACGACCTCATCGACTTCACTCCGGAGCTCAGGGCGCAGGCGCTCAAACAGCTCGAGGACTATGAGTGGGGCCCGTTCTTCCAGCCGCCGCTGCACAGAGACAACGACCTGGGCAAGCTCGCGGCGCTCTGGTGCCCGGGTGATGTCGGTGGAACGAACATCGACGGGACCCCTGCGGTCGATCCGGAGACGGGCATCCTGTACGTGACGTCTCAGAAGGGCTGCACGACCCACGTCATGGTTTCCGGCGAGGAGCGTGATGCGTCGATCGCGATGCCGACCGGCACGACGTTCAGCCGCTACGCGGTTGGAAGCGGTGGCGGTCGAGGTGCTACATCGGTTCAGGGTCTCCGGATCTACAAGCCGCCTTATTCGAAGATCACCGCGATCGACATGAATACCGGTGAGCACCTGTGGTGGATACCGGTCGGCGAGACGCCCGATCGCGTAAAGAACCACCCTGCCCTCGAGGGCGTAGATGTCGGCAACACTGGGACGGGCCGGCAGGCAGCCCAGTTCGTGACGCCGGACATGTTGGTCTACGCCGGCAACGGCAGTGACAACACCGCATATCTGTTCGCCGTGGACAAGATGACTGGCATGGAGCTCGGCCGCGTCGAGACCCCTGCCAGCGTGCGGTACGGCATGATGACCTACATGCACGAGGGTGAGCAGTTCATCGTCGTGCCGCAGATCGGCGGCATGGCAGCACTCAAGCTGCGGTAAGTGGTTCAGTAGGATCAGCAGGAAGACGGGGTCTCCGGCACTGCCGGGGCCCCCGTTTTGTTTTCAGACGTGCGATCACGGGAGCAACTGAATGAAGCGCTGCGAAATCACCTTGGCTTTGGCCCTTCTCGTCCTCCCCGCAGCTTCGTTCAGCCAGGAGTTACCGCGCGCGACGCCCGAGTCGGTTGGCCTCTCGAGCGAGGCCCTCGCCCTGGTCACCGAGCGGCTTCAAGCGCACATCGACGACGGGGACATTGCGGGCGTCGTCGCGGGGGTGATGCGGCGCGGGCGGCTCGTCTACTTCGAGTCTCTCGGCCAGATCGATCTCGAGTCTGCGAGGCCCATGCCGGACGACGCGATCTTCCGCCAATACTCGATGACACGGCCCATCACGAGCCTCGCGGCCATGATCCTGTGGGAAGAGGACGCGTTCGAGCTTGACGATGCGGTCTCGATGTATCTGCCCCAGTTCGCGAACCAGCGCGTCTTCACGGACGCTCGGAATGCGAGCATGGACGCCACCAAGCCGCGCACGACCGAGATGACGGTGGAGCACCTTCTCCTGCACACGTCCGGGATGGGAAGTCGGAGCTCGGGGATCTACCGGCAGGAGGGCGTCCGGCTCCGCTCGATCACGCTCGAGCAGATGGTCGACAACGCCGCGCGCACCCCGCTCTTCGAGGACCCGGGAACGCAGTGGCGGTACGGTATCTCGACGACGATCCTCGGCCGGCTCGTCGAGATTTGGTCCGGGCAGCCGCTCGAGGACTTCATGCAGGAGCGAATCTTCGAGCCGCTCGGTATGACCGACTCGGGCTTCTGGGCCGACCCGAGCCGGGCCGATCGCCTGGCCACGGTCTATCGCCCGGGCGACGACGGACGGCTCCGTCCGCACGCGATCGAGGAAATCCCCTTCACCGAGCGCCCCACGCTCATCGAAGGCGGCGTCGGCCTGCTCACCTCGACGCGCGACTTCCTGCGCTTCAGTCAGATGTTCCTGAACGGGGGGGAGCTCGATGGGAACCGAGTCCTACAGCCCGAGACGGTCGCGTTGATGACGGTCAACCGAGTTCCTGATGCCCTGCTTCCCATCAGCAACCGATCGCCGGGAAGGGGGTGGAGCCTGGGCTTCGCCGTGGTCATGGACGCAGAGACACACCCTGGCTTCACGGTCAGCGACAACGAGTTCTGGTGGGACGGCTCCGCGGGAACCAGGTTCCATATCGACCCTGAGCTCGACATCGTGACGGTGATCAACGCTCAGGTGTCGCCTGCCGGCGGCAACGGTTTCCGGGAGGAGTTCAAGACACTCGTGTACGCGGCGATTCTCGAGGGCAGGTAGCCCCAATGGTGAACTTCACGCTCAACGGCGAAGCGAAAGAGGTCAACGTACCGGGAGCGAATCCGCTGTTATGGGTTCTGCGGGAGTCTCTGGAGTTGACCGGCACCAAGTTCGGATGCGGCATCGGTCAGTGCGGGGCATGCACAGTGCTCAGGGACGGCCAACCGATTCGGTCATGTCAGACGCCCGTGAGTGCCGTCGAAGGGACCGAGATCATGACCATCGAGGGCCTCTCACCCGATGGCGCTCACCCGGTGCAGCAGGCATGGGTCGAGCAGCAGGTCCCGCAGTGCGGCTACTGCCAGTCCGGCCAGATCATGTCCGCCGTGGCATTGCTCGAGACCAATCCAGCGCCGAGCGACGACGACATCGATGATGCCATGTCGACCAACGTGTGTCGGTGTGGCACGTACGGTGCGGTTCGCCGCGCGATCCACAGGGCGGCTGAGCTGAGCGCGGGAGCGAGCTCGACCGACGCCGGAGGAAGCGGAGGCGACCGATGAGCGAACTGCCAGGCGACGCTGCCGGAGTCGACGAGGCCATAGGCGGCGACACCCAAGAAGCTCCCACGAAGGGTGTATCCAGACGCAGGTTCATCAAGATCGGCGTGGTCGCGGGCGCCGGTCTGACCCTGGGCGTGACGTACAAGGTGATGTCGGGACCGGGCATGCCCGCCACCGACGCTACTTTTGCGCCCAACGCGTTCCTCCGGATCGACTCGGACGGCTCGATCACCGTCATGGTGGGCCAATCCGAGATGGGGCAGGGGGTCTCGACATCGCTTCCCCAGCTCGTCGCCGAGGAACTCGACGTGGCGTGGGACCAGGTCGCCTTCGCGTTCGCCCCCGCTCACCCGGCCTATGGCGTCGCGGGAGGCATGCAGGTCACTGGGGGGAGCACGAGCGTCGTGCAGGCGTGGAGACCCATGCGTGAGGCGGGCGCCACCGCACGTTGGATGCTCCGAGAGGCTGCCGCGCAGCAGTGGGGCGTGTCGGCCGACCAGGTCCAGATGCGTGAGGGTCTGGCGATCGGACCGGGCGCCGGTCAGCGGCTCAGCTACGGTGAGCTCGCCTCGGCTGCCGCGACGCTCGATGTGCCCAAGGACGTGCCCCTAAAGGACCCGTCGGACTTCCGGCTGATCGGCACTTCTGCGCCCCGGTTGGACGTCCCGGCCAAGACGACGGGCGAGGCCGTCTTCGGGATCGATGCGGGTCCGCCCGACACGCGGGTCGCCTTGGTCGCCCGCTGCCCGGTCTTTGGTGGCTCGCTCCGTTCGTTCGACGCGTCCGCGGCGCTCGCCATGGATGGGGTGGATGAGGTGGTCGAGATCGAGAGTGGCGTCGCGGTCGTCGGCAGCGGATATGTTGCCGCTAAGGCGGGGCGCGATGCGCTCGTCATCGAATGGGACGAGGGCGAGGGCGCCGCCCTGAACGACGCGGAGATCTCGCGCATCATGGAAGAGGCGGTCCGGGAAGGCGGAAAGTCGAAGCGCAACGACGGGGATGTGGACGCGGTGTTCGCCGCCGCAGGCGATCCGATTCAAGCGACGTACCGGCTTCCGTATCTGGCTCACGCCACCATGGAGCCCATGAACTGCACGGCCTGGGTCCGTGATGGCCGATGCACGGTATGGGCGCCGACGCAGTTCCAGACCGCGCCGAGCATCATCGGTGGTGGTTCGCTCCAGGTCGCGGCCGATGCCGCCGGCGTCGGCGTCGACGACACCGAGGTCCACACGACCTTCCTGGGTGGCGGCTTCGGCCGCAGGGCAGAGAGGGACTTCGTTCGTGAGGCGGCCGAACTCGCTGGAAAGGTCGATGGTCCGGTCAAGGTGATCTGGTCGCGCGAAGACGACATGCAGCATGACTTCTACCGTCCGGCATCGTATCACGAGTGCCGGGCCGTACTCGATGCCGACGGGATGCCTGACGCCTGGCGTCACGACATAGCGTGTCAGTCGATCTTGCAGCGCCTGGTTCCTGGGTGGGTCCCCGGCTTCGGCGCGAATTTGGCCGGCCGTAGCGACCCGACATCGACGGAAGGAGCGTCGGATCAGCCCTACCACGCCCCGAACGTGCGGGTGAGCTACGCCAAGGTCGACCTCCCGATTCCGGTGGGTTTCTGGCGTTCGGTGGGGCACACCCACACGGCCTTCGTGGTCGAGTCGTTCATCGACGAGCTGGCGCACGCCGCGGGTCGGGATCCCTTCGAGTACAGGCGCGATCTGCTCGGCGACCACCCGAGGCACCGTGCGGTTCTGGAAGCGGTCGCGGAAGCCTCCGGTTGGGGCTCGGCAGTGCCAGAGGGTCGGGCCCGCGGCATCGCTGTGGCCGAGTCGTTCGGGTCGTACGTCGCCGAGGTCGCCGAGGTATCCGTCGAAAACGGGACGCCCCGCGTTCACAACGTCTGGTGCGTCATCGACTGTGGCACCGTGGTCAATCCGGCCATCGTGCAGGCACAGATGGAGAGCGGGATCGTCTACGGGCTGACCGCGGCGCTCTACGGGCGGATCAGCATCGAGGGCGGCCGTGTCGTTCAGAGCAACTTCCACGACTACAAGATGCTCAGCATGCGCGATGCACCCCGCGTGGAGGTGCTGCTGAGGCCCAGCGGCGACCGCCTGGGGGGCGTAGGTGAGCCCGGCGTGCCACCGATCGCTCCCGCGGTGACCAACGCGCTCTTCGCGCTTACGGGCGAGCGAGTCAGGGACCTTCCGATCGCGCTCTCCTGAGAGTCTTTTGCGGCAGAAGGACCCGCTGATGATCGATTAGATCATTCCCTTCCGTTACCTGTCCCGGACAGAGCGGGATGCCCTGCGGAAGGATCTCGTCCGGCACACCTTCGAGGCGGGCGATGTGCTCATACGCCAGGGAGATGACGACGACGATCGGGTCTTCCTGCTGGAGAGCGGCTCCGTCGAGGTCGTCGACTTACTTCGAGATCCGCCGAAGACGATTCGGCTGATCGACTCGGGACACTACTTCGGCGAGCGTGCTGCTCTCTTCGAGGAGCCGAGGGGCGTCGAGATTCGGGCAGCAGAGCCGTCGAGGGCGTACTCGATGTCGGGCGAGCGCTTCCTGAGGCTGATCGCGGAGTCGTCGGTATTCGCGCAGGCGCTCGGCAATATCCTACGAGGCAAGCAGGGCATCTTCACGCCCTTCGATCGCTTCGACACCGAACTACGTCGGGCTATCGCACGCGGGGCGATCGACCTCGGTCGGCTGCTCCCGTTCTATAGCGCGCTCGAGCCGGCGCTTCACCCCCATCTAGCCGATGGAGATACCATCGATGTGGGGGCGCTCGGCTACGCTGTCGCTCGCCTCCCGGAGAATCTGACGAGGACCTTGGCGTTCTTCATCACAGAGACGCTGCCGGAGCTGTACTCCGAACCCGACAGCCGCTTCGAGTTGGTTCGGACGGTGGCGCGCCGGCGAACGGTCTACGAGATGATCCCCGGAAAGAGCATGGTGCTGCTCCGGGACGGCATCTCCGACCTCGTCGCTTTCATCACTTGCCTCTGCGTCTACGCGATCGAGGCGCGCAAGATCAGACGGATGGTGCGAGTGGGCGGGGGACTGGATTCAGTTCCGGACGCCCTCCTGGACTCGCTGCGCCCCGTGTGGGGCGATGAGAGCCTGAAGCGCGTCGGCGAGGTGTCGCTGCACCACGAGGACTTCCGAATCGAGATCCACAAGGAGCTCGACAGGTACACCAGTACGCACGGCGAGCGATGGGGCGACCAGATTGCGACAGCGACTCGGGAGCTCATGGGGCACGACCCGACCCAACTCCCTGACGATGTCGCGGTCCATGTGATCAGCAGCAACACACACTCCGTGACGAACTGCCTGAGCCCGTGGCTCGGCCTAAATGCCGACACGGTTCTGCAGTGGGGTCATGACAGCGGCCATCCGCTCGCCGGCGAGGACTGGCACACTCCGTATGACCTCGTGTGCGCGCTCGCGCGGGACTACTTGTCGGAGCGCCCAGAAATGGCTCAGGCAGATCGCGAGGCCGGGATCCTCGGCCTCGAATGGACCGCGTTCACCGGAATCGGCGTCGGCCTCATCGACGCGTCCAGCATCTCGTGGGCTCACACGGACCCGGGCCTGCGCAGCACGTCGCCGGAGCGCCCCACGCTGATCGTCAACATCGACTACGCGTTCGGCGAGCAGGCCCAACCGATCATCGCCAATCTGGTCTACCTCTTCGGTCGCAATCTCAAGAGCGTGAGCGTGCTCGGAAAGGCGGGGGACCTGGTTGGCGATCGCGGGGACGTTCTGGTGGGCACCGGCTTCGTCGAGCAGCACGCGCAGCACCTCCAGCCGGTGCCCGGCGGTAGCCGGGTGGATGTCGATGGGATGCGCGCGGACCTTCCGGGGCGGGCCGTCTACGAGGGCAACTTGCTCACGGTCACGGGCACGCTGCTTCAGAATCGAAAGATGCTTCTCTTCAACCGACACATGTGGGGGTGTGTCGGGCTCGAGATGGAGGGCTCGTACTACCTCGGGCACATCCTCGACTCCATGAATCGCGGCATCGTTTCGCCCGATATCGATCTCAGCTTCCTGTACTACGTCTCTGACGTGCCGCTGAGACACGACTCCAATCTTTCCGCTCGGCTCCGAGCAGGCGAGGGCATTTCGCCCCTCTACGCGATCACCCGCGAGGTCCTGAGGGGCATCCTGGGGTCGGACTAGAGGGGAGCAATCCTCAGACAGGATTGGCGAGGCCTGGATTGGACCCGCATAATGGCTGTCCCCTAGACCCGACTAGTTGCAACGGAGGACACATCATCATGACCCAGCTAGGCCGAATCGGCTTCCAGTTGGCGGTTGTTGCCGCGGTGGCGGCCGTAACTGCGGCGCCGGCGTTGGCGCAGAACAGCGCGCCGAACCCGTATCGTACCGTCTCCGGCGTGTGGGCCGAGATGCCCGACGGCAGAACTTGGGGCTCGACGAGCGCCGTCTACATCGCTCCGGGCGGCATGAACGTGTGGGTAGGGGAGCGTTGCGGAGCGAACCAAGGCGCGTGCATGCGGAACCCAACGTGGGACCCGATCATGCTCTTCGGACCTGACGGTGAGTTGCAGCGCAGCTTCGGAGCGGGGATGGTCGTTTGGCCACACGGGCTGCATGTGGATTCGGGGGGCAACGTATGGGTCGCCGACGCAGCCGGTGCGGACGGAAAGGGCCACCAGGTCTACAAGTTCAGCGACCAGGGTGAGTTGCTGATGAGTCTTGGGACAGCGGGCGTTTCCGGCGACGGAGAGGACACGTTCAATCAGCCGTCCGACGTCCTCGTAGCTCCGGATGGGAGCATTTTCGTAGTCGACGGACACGGCGCTGGCGGCAACAACCGCGTCGTGAAGTTCGACAGCGAGGGCAACTTCATCATGCAATGGGGCGAGACCGGGCGGGAGTACGGTGAGTTCCGCGACCCCCACGCGCTCGCGATGGACTCGCAGGGACGCCTCTTCGTGGGAGACCGGGCGAACAGCCGGATCCAGGTCTTCACCCAGGACGGTGAGCATCTCCTCACGTGGACCCAGTTCGGACGGCCCAGCGGCATCTTCATCGACCAGCACGACGTGCTTTACGTCGCCGACTCCGAGTCGACCGACATGGGCGGAATGTCCAACATGGGCTTCTCGAGGGGCATCAGGGTCGGAAGCGTCACTAATGGGATCGTCACGGCCTTCATCCCCGACCCGCAGTGGGAGCTCGGTGTGCGCGGGACGACGGCGGCCGAGGGCGTGACTGCCGACTCGTACGGGAACGTCTACGGCGCCGAGGTTGGGCCGCGCATGTTGCGAAAGCACCTCAAAGTCCGGTAGCTGCTAGCGCGCTGTTCCAGGGCGCTGTTCTAGGGCGCTGATCGACGGGGCCTTCGACGCGAGTCGGAGGCCCCGTTTGATGACTGGCCCCCGCTCCGATCTTAGCGACTAGGCGGCCCTGAACTCAGGTAGAGCATGTTGGGCGCCCCCGAACGTGCGGCGACGATATCGGGTCGGCCGTCGCCGTTCACGTCGCCGACCGCCAAACCGTACACCGCGCCCTGATCGTCACCAAAACGAACCACGTCGAACGACGATCCGTCTCCGCCGTTCACGAGCACGGTGCCGGGCGCTTCGACGTTCCCGAGCACGATGTCCTCGTCGCCGTCGCCGTCCATGTCTACGATCTCGATGGAGAAGACGACGTCACTTGGCCCTGGGAGCGGTGTCGGCCCGGTGAACGAGGCATCTCCCTGGTTCACATAGAGAAGTGCCCCCCCGCCTTGATCGGTCCCGACCACGAAGTCGAGGCGTCCGTCTCCGGTCACGTCTCCCAACGCGACCGATCGTGTCGCGGACGCCGCGGGGCCGAAGGGCACGACCCGATCGAACGTCCCCGAGCCATCGTTGACGTACACGTAGCTTTGGCCCCCATCACGGTGGGGCACCACCAG
>Ga0209554_1001397_pt1 | contig 18262 bp, 16 predicted proteins | sample MarorgKNORR_S2LV_5_FD_188221 | JGI IMG/M metagenome (GOLD analysis project Ga0209554, IMG submission 188221) | Marine microbial communities from the Southern Atlantic Ocean, analyzing organic carbon cycling - Bottom_A/KNORR_S2/LV (SPAdes) (version 2) | ecosystem: Environmental > Aquatic > Marine...
CTTTATGACTCCGACTTGCCCGAGATGGCGAAAATAGGAAGACAACCATTTGGCCGAATTACTATCGCAAATATCGACTCGGCCGTCAGTTCCTATGCACACGTTGCCATAGAGCAGGCATGGCGAGCCGTGACGGAATTGGGGTAGCGAAATGCTCATCACCAATTTCTACGCTGTTCTGTAGCCCACTCCAGAAACGTTTTGTCAGAATCTGATTCTTGAAGGTATGTCAGTTCGATTATACATCATCTTGTCGGGCGTTGTGCTCATTCAGCAGTTCGGACTCGCCCGACCGATTTGCGCTCAAGATTTCGATGGCATCACGGTACGCGGGCACGTTTTTGAGTCTGCTGATGAAGCGCCGCTCATGGGGGTGAACGTATTTCTGGCTGGATCAACATTTGGAAGTTCAACAGATCGCGAAGGCGCATTCAGCTTTAGCGTCCCGTCAGGCCGGAAGAGTTATGAAATCACGGCCTCAATGATCGGGTTCGAGATCCAGTCCGTCGTCAGATCCTCCCAAGATCTGGAAAGCTCAGAACTGTCCTTTTACCTCAGTGAAAAAATGTATCGGTTGGACGAGGTTACGGTGAGCGCCTCCAATACGGAGTGGCTCGACAACCTCAGGCGATTCGAGCGTTTGGTTTTTAGTACGTCGGAGAATGCTAAGCAGTGTAAAATTGAATCGCCTGAACTTCTTTCGATCGCCTTCAATGCCTCGACTGGCGAGTTGACTGCGTCCTCAAATGAACCATTTAACTTTCGAAACGAAGCTCTCGGCTACGCTGTCTCCCTTCACGGGCCCAAGATCTATGGCTCTAAGACCCAATTTCGATGGGAGGGTAGTCTTCTCTTTCGAACTCTCGATCCAAAAGACGCGGCCCAATTGAAGAGATGGGAAACGAATAGGGAGCGCGTCCATTCAGGCTCGATCAGACACTTTCTGAGTGCCGTGGCAACTGGTGAGACAAACAAGCAAGGTTTTTTCGTATCGACGACAGAAAGAACCGGTTTTATCATCAAGCACAGGGTGGCACCCGACGCAGAAGAATTTCTATCAGTCGAGGTGGAAAATTCGACCATTCCAACCTGGCGTCTTCGGTTTTCCAAGGTCTTGGCCGTGTCTTTTCAGAAAGAAGGTGAATCGAGAGCCTATAGAAACTACCAGGATGAGGAGGGGCTTCGCCGCCGCGATGAGTCCGAAAAAAGTTTGGGTCGACTCCTTCAGCGAGCCACTCAGAATTCGTGGTTGCGCCTGAATGGAGAGTACGTGGTCATCGATCGTTTCGGAAATGAATATGGCACCTATGCTCTGGAGCGGTCCGGCTACTGGGAGTGGGAGCGACTGTGTGAATTGCTTCCCAGTGAATATGAGCCTGGATGAGCAGAAAATCTGGCCTGTAGGACAAGCGCATGTTGCGAACTCGCACGACTAGCTGAGCCGATTGGAATCGATTAGTTTCCGGAAGGTGCGCGACACCACTCACACGATCAAACAAAGACGTCCGTGCATCCGAAGCAGGTTGCCTCTATACTCGAGCCAAGCACCACGAACTAGACGAATAGAAACAGTGAGCCCGCAGAGAAGGATTAAAGTGAGCAGTTCCGCCAGGGAGTTTTTCAAGTATCTATTCATTGCCTGCCCGCTCCTCTGCCTCCAATCCTGCAGTCCCCAACCAGAGAATCAACCACTGCCCAACGTAGTCTTTATAATGGCCGACGATATGGGATGGGGTGATGTCGAGTCCTACAATCCCGAATCGCTGATTCCGACGCCGAATATCGATCGCCTGGCTGAAGAAGGACTGTCCTTTACGGACGCACACTCCGGAGCTGCCGTGTGTAGTCCCACCAGATATGGGGTTATGACGGGGCGCTTCTATTGGAGAACGCACAAGCTGCATTCGTTGGTCATGCCGTATGACCCGCCCGTGATTCCTCCGGAACGATTGACGTGGGGAAGGCTCATGCAGGAACGAGGCTACGAGACCGGATACGTGGGGAAATGGCATCTGGGTTTGTGGTACCCCGCAAAACCCAAGGAAAGATGGGGACGTCAGTACACGATGACCGAGGATGAGGTTGACTTCAGTAAACCCATCAAAGGCGGCCCGACGGATCTAGGATTCGATTATTTTTTCGGCAATGCCGGGGGTCCCAACAACGATTCCCCATACGCCTTTATCAGAAATGATCGCTGGGTGGAGGAGCCCACGGTGATGACGCCTCCAGAGATGAACAAACAACCTGGCGTTGTTGAAGGACTTATGGTCCCGGGCTGGAAGCAAGAAGATGCAGATGTGAGGCTGACTGAGGAAGCTGTCGCATTCATTAACAATCACGTAAGCGATAATCCCGCGAAGCCGTTCTTCCTCTATTACAGCTTGTCGGCGCCGCATATTCCCTTCACCGCTCCCGATTTTATTAAGGGAGCGAGCCAGGCAGGTCCCCGTGGCGACATGAACGCCCTCGTTGACTGGGTGGTCGGAGAGGTCAGAGGCGCCCTGGAGAGTCAGGGCGTTTTGGATAATACGATTCTGATCTTCACGAGCGACAACGGGCCCCGCCGAAGTGGGAATCAGCATCGCGCTGCCGGTCCCTTCCGTGGACACAAGAACACAGCCTATGAGGGCGGTCACAGGGTTCCCTTCATTGTGCGCTGGCCCGGAAAGATCGGTGCTGGGGAGCGCTCTGAAGTGCCTATCAGTCTGACCGATATGATGGCAACCTTCGCCGAATTCACGACCTACGAGCTACCAGATAACGCCGCCGAGGACAGTTACTCTATCTGGCCCGCACTGCTTGGAAAGGATCCGGGCTCAAAACACCGTCCGGCCTTGATTGCAGACACAAGCCGCGGAGATTTTTCCATTCGGCAAGGACCGTGGAAGCTCATCAAATTGATCCCCAGCCCTCGAAATCAGCTGGAACAGGTTGAATATGAGCTCTACGACCTTGATCAGGATCCGTACGAGACAACGAATCTAGCTGACACCAATCCGGACATGATAGAACAGCTAAAGCAACTTCTGGAAGAAACTAGAAGAGAGGGCTTACGCTTCTTAGACCGGTCGTAATGCGTCATCACTTCCTTGATTGTAGACAGTTCAACGGCTTACCACTAAATTGGCAGTAATCAGAACAAGAGGAATTTCGAAATGTCTATTGCAGTGCTCATTCTAATATTGGCCCTGATCGTGTTCACTTCGTGCCTTGGGGGGATGTGGCTTCTCAGACGATGGATTCGCACGAAGAATGAAGCCACGGAACTGTTGCCTGAGATCGAACAAGAAATGACGGTCTCAGAATTGAATAGTCTTATTGAAGACCGCGAATTAGCGGCGAGAGCACCGCTTGAGGACAAAATCGTAGAGTTGGAAGTTCGTCTGAGCGAACATGATCAAGAAATCCAAGGTCCGAAGGGCGGTAGAGAGCCTCATCGATCGTGATAGCGCTTGTCCGGAGGGAGCATGAAATTCCTCTCGTAGAATGAAATATGGATGGGACGGCGCACAAGAGAGGCGAATAAATAAATTCACCAGTCATTACCCTGCTCGACTGCGGATATCACCATGAGATCAATTACGAGGAGCTTTCGTGTGTTCAGGTACCCGATCCTGGCTACCATTTTCCTCTCGTGTTGTGCAATTCCAAACCCATCCGCAGCGCAAGACATTCCTCGGATAGTTCGGCTTGAGAATAATCCTGCTATCACTCCCGATATGCTGCAGGGCGACGATGGTGGAAATATCAATGGTCCGTCACTGATCCGCGTTCCAGACTGGGTAGTGAATCCTTTGGGCCGCTATTATCTCTACTTCGCTCATCATGCGGGAAAGTACATCCGGTTGGCGTACTCAGACTCGATCACAGGGCCGTGGATCGTTGTTGATGAAGGCTCCTTGCGACTGGAGCAAACCCACTGCATTCAGGACACACATATTGCCTCGCCGGACGTGCACGTAGATAACGAGCGCAAGCAAATTGTGATGTATTACCATTGCCCTGCTGACGTACCTGCGTCCGAAACAGGTCGCCAACGAACCCTGGGGGCTACTTCCTCTGATGGTCGCTCGTTCGAGGCGCAATCTGAAGCTCTTGGCAACTCTTATTTCAGAGTTTTCGAGTGGGGTGAACACACGTATGCTCTGGGTATGCCTGGTATCTTCTATCGCTCAGATTCCTCGCTTTCTGGATTCGAGCGCGGCCCCCAGTTATTTACAGAGGACATGAGACACTCGGCAGTAACTGTTCGAGAAAATATTCTATTCGTGTTCTATACCGATGTTGGCGACGACCCAGAAAGAATTCTTGTCTCCATGATCGACCTATCGACTGATTGGGAAAGCTGGAAGGAGTCCAGTTCAGCCGTTGTTCTGGAACCAGAGAAAGATTGGGAAGGAGGACTTATGCCAGCTGAGCCTTCTGTCCGAGGCTACGCTCGTTCCTTCGTCCGTGAACTGAGAGATCCTGCTTTGTTTGAGGAGGAGGGTAGAACGTATTTACTCTACGCCGTCGGCGGCGAGTCAGGTATCGCAATAGCTCAAATAGTTTGGGAGTAAGTATCCCGATCGCGAAGCGGATGACAAGCGAGTTGCGGGCTTGTAAGACTGGCTGAGGCGGTTGGAAACGGTTACATTAACTGCTTCATGCGTCCACATGGCATCTGTATCAACATTCGGTATATGATCGTATTGAAGCGGTACCGTGCTCATTACACCCGCCGTTTTTCACTATTGCAGTCCCAATGAAATTCAACGAAGAGGAAGTAGGAAGACTGGTTCAGCGAGCCTCTGAATTACATGAAGAGGCGTTGTCAGACGCCAATCATGATCTGACACTTTCGGAGATAGAGTCGATTGCCAATGAGCTTGGCATTCCCTCTCGTTATCTGCTAGAAGCGGCTCTCGAGGGGCAAGAACCTGATCCCACTACAACTGCGAGTCTGTGGGGGGCACCATTTCGGGTCGAACAGACTAGAGTTGTAGACGGCGTCGTAACCGAGAAGCAGTGGGAAGAGGTACTAATTGAGTTACAGGATTTTAACGGCAAGACTGGGAAAGTAGAATTGATAGGAGACTCCAGGCGATGGAGGCATACCGTTGGGGAGGGAGATAGTGGATTCAATTTCGAGGAAATGACGGCGGTGTTGCGACCCGTCGAGGGCAAGACCTCCATACGCCTCAAACATGAATACAAGGGCGCAGTGGCGATGTATTTCATGGCATTTGGTGTTGCATCATTATTATCGCTGGTGGTTGCACACTCCTTGCCAGAAGTATCCAAAATATCGGAGCTGATTTATGCGGGTCTAGGAGGCGTTCTGTCCCTTGTGGGAGTGCGTGCCCTGATTGCCGTATCTGCACGGAGATATAAGGAGCGTTTAGCCGAATTGGCAGATCGATTGCAACGGCTCGTGAATGGCCCTGAAGAGTTTTCTCGTACAACTAGCACGGAGCTACATTCCATTTCATCTAAGAGCGACGAGCTACAGACATCGATACTCGAGGATCTGAATGCATCAGAGCCGGCAGAAGAAAGCGTTATCAAGCAAAACAGAGGTGCGGTCCGTTAGATGAATCACTCGAGCATGTTTTATGCAAAGCAACCTGGTTCGATTCGGTAGCTGGCTGCGATGCGTGACCGTGAAGAGGCAAAACCAATTATGATCAATCGAATTATTACCTCAGGCGGCATTCTTATTTTTGCCTCGCTATTAATGAGCATTGGCACTCTGGCGTATGCCCAATCCCCAGTCGATACGACAACGACATCACAAACACACACGGAAATGACGACCATTGCAAGTGGAACGTTTGACGTCAAGTTGATACCTCAAGCACCGGAAGAGGCATCAGAAGATTCAGGTATGGGTCGCATGACGATCGACAAGCAGTTTTTTAGTGACCTCGATGCGCATAGTGTAGGTCAGATGCTCACAGCGATGACCGCGACAGAGGGCTCAGCAGGGTACGACGCCATTGAACGCGTGAGCGGCACCCTTCATGAGCGCGTTGGCACATTCGTGCTTCAGCACAACGCGACGATGGCGCACGGTGCTCAACAACAATCAGTTAGCGTGGTACCCGATTCGGGTACGGGTGAACTGGTGGGCCTATCAGGAGAAATGAAAATCACTATTTCAGACGGGAAGCATTTCTACGAGTTTACCTACACACTCGACTCTGATTCGTGAACCTCGAGGCGAACTCGGTTCTGACGGGCTCGAACGACTGGTTGAGATCGTCTGAAACAGTTAGATTCTGAAGGGCAGGCCAATGGTCACCAAAATTCCACGAGCCGTTCTGCGCACCCATCTTCCAAAGTGAATGAAAAAGACCGATCGTGAACTGGGTATGCTGCGGCAGATTACGCGCCGTGACTTCGTCCAGGGAGCTAGCCTCGCAGCGCTGGGATTGATGCTGCCCACGGGCTGCAGTCCCGCTAGGAACGAACGCAACGTTCCCACCACCGGCACAAGCTACCCTCCGACACGAACCGGGTTACGTGGTTCGCACCCAGGATCCTTCGAAACAGCCCACGCGCTGGCCCGTGAAGGCAGACGTTTTGACAATCCTGTGGACCTCGACGAGGAGTACGATTTGGTTGTTGTGGGTGCGGGTATAAGCGGACTGACTGCCGCTTACGAGTATCGCAAAAAGTTCGGAGCGGAATCACGCATCCTGATCCTGGACAATCACGATGATTTCGGCGGCCATGCGAAGAGAAACGAGTTTCATCAAGGGGGTGAAATGCGTCTGTCTTGGGGAGGCACGATGAATCTCGAATACCTGTTATTCACCGACAGGGTGCTGGAGTTCTTGGCTGAATTCGGAATCGATGTTGAGCGATTGAGTAAAAAACTGGACTTCCACTATGGCCTTGATGGCCCTGCTATCTGGTTCGACGCAGACACCTACGGGAGAGATGTGTTGGTCCCCGGATTTTCCATGTACAGTCAAAACCGCGATGTGCTGGATACGATAGATCAATTTCCGATCAGCGAGTCGGCGCGAGCTGCCTTCAAAGACTTTTACTCTTCTGAGGCCAACGTCCTTCAAGGTATGAGTGAGCAGGAGATCAAGCATGTCTTACTCGAAACGAGCTACACTGATTTTCTCTCCCAATATGCCGGTCTTCCAGATGAGGTCGTGGAACTGTTCGTCAAGTCAACCGACGGTTACTGGGGCGTTCAGCCACATAGTCTATCAACTACTGAGGCGATGAATGCATGGCTGCCGGGTTCTCATCTACTTGGCGATGTGGCCGATCGCGCAGCCGGTGAAGAAGAGTCCGAACTGGTGGCGATGTTTCCGGACGGCAACGCAACGATTGCCCGCCTACTCGTCCACGCGCTCATTCCAGATATTGCTCCGGGCACCAATGCAAACAACGTTGCGACGGCACGGTTTGACTATGACCAACTTGATCGTCCCGAGGGGTCGATAAAATTGCGTCTTGAATCGACTGTAGTACGTGCTGAAAATGAAGGTGGTGGGGTGGCCGTTACCTATGTGAAAGACGGCCTAACCACTCGGATTCGCGGAAAACACTCCGTATTGGCATGCTATCACGCAATTTTACCTCATATATGTCCTGAACTGCCCGAAAAACAGAAGGAGGCGGCGCGGTATCAGGTTAAACGCCCCATGCTCATCACCAACGTACTTTTGCGTAGCGGCACACCATTTGAAAAACTGGGTATTACGGGGGCGTATTGTCCAGGGCGCATGCACGCAAAGGCGTGGCTGATCAAGGGTGTCAATACCGCGGGCTACGAGGGAGGTAGTGATACTTCGGGTCCGGTGCCTGTGATGTTCTGGGGCCTGATAGCTCCTCCGCGGCGTGATGTCCCCCTGCAGGACCAACTTCGTCAATCCCGACAGGCCATGCTGGAATTAACATTTGAGGATTACGAACGTGAGGTTCGGACCGTGCTGGATGGGATGCTCGGTCCGGCAGGGTTTAACGTAGCAGACGATATCCTCGCGATAACTGTAAATAGATGGCCCCACGGATATTCCTATGGATATCGGGATCTGTGGGATCCAGATTGGGAACCGGGCGGGGCGCCACATGAAATCGCTCGACAGCCAGTCGGAAATATCGCCATCGCAAACTCCGATGCGGCGGCAGCGGCCTATACGCAAGCTGCCATTGAAGAGGCTATTAGAGCGATCGACGAGCTGAATTGACTTCCTTCGTCACGATCAGAGGACAACTCAGCCGCTGGTGGATAAGCCCGTCACTTTTTTGTAGAGGATAATGGAGAAGTTGATGTCCTATAAAATGGCACTGGCAGGTATTCTTGTTGTTCTTGCCGGCTGTGAGCCGACTCCTGATCGTCAGGAAAGCGGTGTTGATTTCGTGGGTGGCGAGCTGATCATCTTCACTGGCGAAGCCGATAGCCCTAATGGTGCCTGGTGCTGGTTCCAGGACGAACGTGTTATTGTTGATATCAGTGACCCTGATGATCCCGTTCTGATGTTTACTGCTATTTCGGCGTCAACCGAGGATGTAGCGGAGCAGGGCGACCTGGATTTTCATTGGTACCGGATTAACACGGATCAAGGCGGTGTTGTCGAGCTCCATGACCGCCTCGGTCAGGATGATCACAATGTCGCGGCCCTATATCAGCTGGAAAACGGTCAAATAATGGCTCTCTACGCTCGGCATGGGGTTGATAGTACAACCTATATGACCCGTTCAGCCATTCATAACCCTGAAGTTTGGGGTGAGGTTGATGCTTACGAGGGAGAGGCCAGAGCAACCTACAATAACCTGCTCACAGCAGGAGTCGGTAGTAAAAAATCGCTTCTCAATTTCTCGCGTACTCGAGGGTGGGATCCAAATTTCCTACGCTTCGATGCTCAATCCGATAGCTGGAAATATGGTGGCCGATTACTGAACAGCGAGGGGCGTCCATACCTGAAGTACCACGCAAACGAAGACGGTTCAAAAATACATATCGTCGCAACCGACCAACATCCTCGCGACCACGACAATTCAATCTATCACGGGGTTATGGATGGCGAAGCCCTTTTGGATTCGCACGGTAGAGTTCTCGATTCGGATTTGAGCGACCAAGAAGCAGTGGGACCGAGTGTACTTACGCTGGTGTTTCAGGGAGATCCGGACAATGTCGCATGGATGTCTGATGTTGCGCTCGACGAAAGTGGTCAGCCGGTGATTGCATTTTCCGTACAAAAGGATGGTCGTGACAAGGCACGGGGAAGTGCTGGATTCGATCACCGATATCATCTCGCTCGATTCTCAGACAGCGCTTGGCAACAGTACGAGATTGCCTTCGCGGGGGAGAGGCTCTATCCATTTGAGGATGATTACACCGGATTAGTAGCCATTGACCCAGAGAATGTCAATCGTTTGGTGATATCTACCAATGCTGATCCCGTTTCAGGTGCTCCCCTTATCAGCAGCGCAGACAGTACCCGCCATTATGAACTATTTGAAGGTGAATCCAGTGATGGCGGTAAAACCTTTTCCTGGAACGCTCTGACCAGCAACTCAACCGTTGATAACATTAGGCCTATCATTCCAGTCTGGGAAAGTGATCAACGCGTGGTACTCTGGCTTCGGGGCAGCTATACGACTTATACTGATTTTGACACACAGGTAGTCGGTGTTGTCCAGACTCGATAACAGGACGCCAGCAATCTCAAACCCCGGGCAATCTCAAACGCCAAGAAGACCTTCCAACCCAACGGTGACTCCAGAATCCAAGGACTGTATGCGGCGTAGGGCTAGCAGAATGCCGGGCATAAAGCACTGGTAATTCGTAGTGTCGTGGCGCAGCGTAAAATATTGGCCTACGCCACCATGAAATCTAACATAATCCATTCCAATAACCAGCCGCTGATGAAACTGCTTGACTCAAGTCAGGAGCGCCGGTATATGGACATTTAGGGAGACTACAAATGAGCGATCTCGAAGCCCGAGTGGAGCGCGAGCGAGAGGCGCACGATGAACGAGATGTATTGGCCGAAAATATCCGAATCAAGGACAAGTTCTCTCACATCTGGTCCTTTCCCTCTCGAGTCCGATTCTACGACCGGATTGAATCCTATGTGGCGGAAATAGAGGGGATGCACATTCTGGACTTCGGTTGCGGACGAGGTGATACTGCACTGGCGTATCTCCGAAAGGGTGCTCACGTGTCAGGAATCGATATTTCGACTGTATTTATCGACGATGCCAAGGCCAAAGCTGCTGAGGCTGGATTTTCTGACGCTCAATACGATTTCAGAGTAATGGATGCCCACGATCTCGATTTTCCAGACAAGACGTTTGACATCGTAATCGGCTTTGGAATTCTTCATCACCTTGATGCTGACATAGCCCTTCGCGAGATTTATCGTGTTCTGAAATCTGGCGGAAGAGTCCTGTTGCAGGAACCCCTCGCAGACAATCCTCTTCTCAAGTTATTTCGTGTGCTAACTCCGAAAGCACGAACAGAAGATGAGGAGCCGTTCTCAGGCAAGGAAGTCAGACGACTTACTTCGTTGGAAGAGTGGCAAACAGAACTGTTTTTTTGCGGCATTCTCGAGGCACCTGCAGCGATGTTAACCTCGCTACTCATGCCCGCACGACCCGAGAATTGGATCTTGAAACTGACTGATCGAGTAGAACGCTGGCTTCATAAGAATGAGGTTTTACTCAGCTGGAATCAGTATTTGTGCTTCAATATGCTGAAACGAGAAAAACCGACAACGCCCTGATGATAGTCCAATCCCCCCAATCACTCCTGCAAACAGAAGAAGGTGAAGTTCTTGGACGAATTAAGCCCCCTAAAAGTGCTGTTCGAAACGCTGCCGCAGGTTGGACACGTCGAGTGGATTGGTGTGCGGCCCGGACGGGGAGAGGTGATGGTTGTTCTAGAAGAAGTGGAGGTTGATCTTGACGTGGGCCTCGTGGGAGATAGGTTCAAGGGTCGTCCTGGAAGCGCGCGGCAGGTTACGCTTATTCAGCGAGAGCACTTGAGTGTCATTGCATCGGTTCTTGATCGCCCGGACATCGATCTTTCATTGCTTCGGCGAAATATTGTTGTCTCGGGAATAAATCTACTTGCGCTCAAGGACAAGCATTTTCGAATTGGAAGTGCGGTATTGAATTTCACTGGGTTGTGTCAGCCGTGCAGTAAAATGGAACAAGAGTTAGGGCCAGGAGGCTACAACGCGATGCGTGGGCACGGCGGAATCACTGCCAGTGTGGTGCAGGCAGGAGTGATTCGTGTAGGCGATAAAGTGTTCTACGGAAGCAAATGAACTCCAACGACCGAAATTGCGCGAATTTGGTTCATCGTCTGCAGAGCTCGATCAGGCATAACACCATTGAATCGAAAATCCTCAAGACGGTGTTTTGCTGATTTGATTCGGTGGGTTTTTGGTTATCTATGCGGCCGCCAAAAATTTCGCTTTAGAAAAATATCTGAAAGTTGGACTTGAATAATGTTGGCATCTGCGCCTCTGGATCTGGAACTTGGCCTCGTCGTGTGCACGCCGCCTGTGGGGCCACCCGGATGGGAGAGTTCCGACCAATTGAAGTCCATCGATGAGTTGTAAATCAACTGTATGTTTGTTTTCCGGTTCTTAATACTGTTCGCCTTGATGATCACGACAGCTCCCGCAGCACAAGCTTCAGACTGCGTCATATTTCTGCATGGGCTGGCGCGTTCTCGTGCGTCCATGAGCAAAATGGCAGATGCATTCGAGAAATCGGGATACGAGGTCGTGAACGTAGGTTATCCCTCCCGTAAATACCCCATCGAAGAGCTGTCATCTCGGGCCATTGAAGAGGGACTGGATGGTTGTAGTTCGGGCAGTACGATACACTTTGTAACCCACTCGCTTGGCGGAATTCTCGTGAGGTATTATCTGAAGCACGAAAAGATTTCAAACCTAGGCCGAGTGGTGATGATGGCGCCACCCAACAAGGGGAGCGCTGTCGTGGATGCCCTTCGTCGAGTCCCTGGATTCAAAGCAATCAATGGTCCTGCAGGACTACAGCTGGGCACCAAGGAAGGCAGTATTCCCCTGACTCTCGGGCCGGTGCACTATGAAGTTGGCATTGTCGCTGGGACGAAAACGATCAATCCGTTTCTTTCCCAGTACCTTTCAAACCCGGATGATGGAAAGGTGTCTGTCGAAAACACGAAAGTGGAGGGCATGACCGATTTTATCACCGTGCAAAAGTCTCATCCGTTCATCATGAGGTCTTCCGAGGTCATCGTACAGGCCATTTCGTTCATAAGGTCGGGGAAATTTCTACACTATGAACAATGAAAATGAGCGTTTGACCCTAGTCTGGACCTGTCGTGGAATTCCAATCGTCATTCGGCGCAACCCTAGTTGGATTGAGATTGAATCATTTCCTGAAGTTGCGCCCGAAGCTGAATCACGGATGGATCCTGGGGTGAAAGGGCTAAAAGATCCTCGGTATAGCGCAAGGCAGCATTCAAACTGCCATTGTCGCGATTGATTGTGGCAAGTGCCATCAGCAAATTCCGACTGTTCGGATTGTGCCCCAGTGAGCGTTCCAACATCAATAATGCGTTACTGCTGTCACCGATGCTGTTCAGCGCCACCCCATAGATATAGCCAAAGCGCTCATTTCCGGGCTGTGAATTAGACGCCGCAGCCAGATATTCAACGGCTTCGTCGATGCTTCCTCGTCGCACGAGCAGGAGCCCCAGAGCGTGGTGGCCGTCAGCGGCATCCGGGGAAACTTCCAACATCTGGCGCAGCAAGCGCTCTCCTTCATCTTCTCGTCCTTGCAACCGAAAAAGATCTGCTAGATTCACATGCGCTTGTACATTCGCGGGGTCAATGCGTAGAGCGGCACGATAGGACGCTTCAGCATCATCAAACAGTCCTCGACCGGCATACAGCACTCCCAGGTTCAGGTGCGCTTCCGGACGGTCTGCGTTGAACAATTCAGCTTGAATATATTCCTGGACAATTTGATCAATCAGCTTCTGCTGTGTGAGGGTCAGACCCTGTGCAGGGACGGGAGCTAGAATTCGTGCGGCTTCGACGCGTACCGTCCGGATGGTATCGTTCAATAGTGGGTACGCGAGTCGAAGCCGCGTATTAGAGTCGGCGATATCCAGAGCGCGGAGCGATGCGAATCGGACGATAGGGTCGGCGTCTTCAAGGCCATCCTCGATTGCCTGAAAGGTCACTTCACTAGGAAACCCTCCTAGTAGCGACAATGCCGTCGCGCGGGCGATTCCGGGTTGAGAACTATCCTGCGCCAGTTGCACCAGGAGTGGCTCGGCGTCTGGGTCGCGCAGCCTTCCAGCCCGGATGGCCTCACCGTAGTGAGATTTTGCGGTTCGATCTTCGCCATACCAAGACGATACCGCCTCCGCAGCCCACGAATCGCTTTGATCTGTGTGGCACAGGATACAAGCATTCGGAGTCTCAAGGCTCACGGAGAGATCCGGTCTCGGCACACGGAAGCTGTGATCACGGCGGGAATCCACACCCATGTAGATTTTGTCCGGCATATGGCAGCTCACGCACTGAGCGGCTGCCGTTCCGGGCACGTGAAAATAATGATTCTGGGTATCGAATCTGGCGGGCAGGTGACAGCTGCTACACAGGGCGTTTCCAGAAGCTCGAATTTCTAGGCTATGCGGATCGTGGCAATTATTACACGTCACACCGGCTGCATACATCTTGCTTTGAATGAACGACCCGTATACGTAGACCTCGTCCTGAATCTGTCCATCAGGGTAATAAACGCCTTCAGTGAGTAAAGAAGGTCGAAAATGAGCCAGTAGAGGTTTTCCTGCCTGAAAGTGGTCATCCAGACTGCTTCTTCGGGAATGGCAGGGCGCACACGTCTCAACCAGGGTGTGTGACTTCCTGAGTGATGTTCGCTTTGCAATTCCGGTTTCCTGGTTCATCACCCAATTATCTGAATCGGGATCGCCCAGGCTGACTGTCAGTCCCTTCGGATAATCGCTCTCCAGCTGTGCTCCCGGTTTATCCGACCTGGCCCACGCAGCGTGATTGGAGCCGGGGCCGTGGCACGCCTCGCACGAAACATCGATATCAGAATATGTTGTTTCGTAGCGATTCTCCTCCAGGATGTAGTTTTTCTTGACGTTGGTCGAGTGGCAACCGGCACACATGAAATTCCAGTTCTGGTACGGCCCGGTCCAGTGCAGCTGATCTTTGTAATCGACGGTCTCATCGGGATACAGGTGGAACCACCGTTGTCCGCCGTCTTCCTCGGGTCGCGCATCCCAAGCTATGCCGAGACTCTGTAATCGTCCTCCGGGAAACTGGATGAGGTATTGTTGAAGCGGAGTTACTCCAAAAGTGTAGTCGATCTTGAATTCCTGCAGACGTCCGTCAGATCCATCAGTTTCGACGAAAAACGTGTCCTGGCGCTGATAAAAGGTCGATGTAACGCCCGCGTACGTGAATTTAGTATAGTTGAAATCGCCCAGGATGCTTTCAGAAGTGGGCTCTTGCATAGCCAAATCATGGTGCGAATTCTCCCAGCTTGACTGTTCGTTTGCGTGGCAGGAAGCGCAGGTGGTTCCACCCACATAGGTGGCCTGTTCGGCAGACGTTTTAGTCGTGCCGTCGTTGCAGGCAACAACACCGAGAACGAGGGCAACAAAAAGGGGCAGCGACGATAGTCTGAAAGTCATAAATAGTACAATTGGACTAGGAGCGAGCGGGGAGCTCCTAGAATTACGAAATACAAACCCCAAATCGAAATATGATTTCCACCTGAAATTGGAGAAGATTCATTTCGGCCTGTATTATTGATACGAACAATATTTTGGATGCCTTACTTGCGGAAAGTACGATCAGTCATCCGTCTGGAATCGGTACGGAGAGTTTGGAAGTAAGTATCGTCCAAATAGCATTTGGAATCGATACGGCACCTTTGGGAGTAAATACAACCGATTGAGCCCGTGGAATAAGTATTCCAATTCAGCTCCTGTGGTCGTTGACCGAGTCGCACTGAAGAAACGGGTCATTAATACGCTATTGCCATCAGCGGATCTTCCGCATTCATGGCAAGAGATGTAACGAGAAATAGAATTTCTCCCGATGCTGGACAGACCACATCCTGAAGGGTCTCGCCAAATATGTCTGCAATTCGACCAAGATTTTGCCCCGCAACGACGTTGTCTCCGATGGATACTTCGGGATAGAAAAGTCCATCCTCCTGTGCAGTAAGCCAGCTCCATCCCGAAAGACGCTCTGCCTTTTCGCCAGGATCAGGAATTGACTCATACATATTGAATCGAGACATCACGCGACGGACGCCGGACTGTAGAATATCCACCTCGCTTTCACGCCATACACCTTGTCCCCCTGCCTCTGTCAACAACGCGGGGATACCTGCCTGGGCTGCAGCTGCATAAGTCGTCCCTCCCAGCCCACCAGGATCGTTTTTTACCAGAACAGCTCTGATGCCGTATGAGTCGGCCATCGCTGATGCAGTGTCATCAACTGCTGGATTCCCGGTAATATTGTACGAGACAAATGGAATAAGCGCTTCTATCATATCACCGCCATGCATATCGATGTACATGTCTGCCTGCTTCATCACGTTGTTGAAGAGCCATGCTGCCCAGGCTCTGGTGAATGTGCCATTTTCATCTCCTGGAAATTGACGATTCAGGTTTAGACCATCGACGGGGGTGATGTAAATGCTGCGCGCCTTGAATGCAACAGGGTTTGCGGAAGGAATGATGATCATCCGCCCCTTCAGTTGTTGCGGCTCAATGAGCTGCCCCAGGCGGGTTGCAGCTTCAACGCAAGGGTATTCTCCGCCGTGAATGCCTGCCGTAACAACAAGAGTTGGGCCTGCCTCAGATCCATTGATCAGATACACGGGCAGGTGGATGTCAACACCCTGAATGTTAATGGTCGTTTTCGCAGCTACCTTCGTTCCATGTTCCGCGATCAAGTCGGAGAGAGAAAGATTGGAATTCAATGACATGAAGCGCTCAATTCAGTTGAGTTATCTGGACGGAAAAAATGATCCCCACACTTCTTCTGAAGAAGGCGGCGTGAGTAGACTGACGATGACGAGCAATCCTACTGATACAGTCACACCCGGCAGAACAATGTAATCACTGCTGGCAAAATCGAACGCTGAACCTCCCAGAGTCATGGTGAAGCTGAAACCAAGAGAATCCAGAACGGCTAATCCAATAATGGTTATCAGGCCGCCACTGATACAGGCTGTCGCACCTTGTGGAGTAACGCGTTTCCAGGCAAATGCGGCCACCAGAACCGGTGTCAGCGTGGCTCCGACAACAGAATAGGCGTAAAGAGCCATGGAAAGAACCGTCTCAAATTGGGTGAGAATGAAAAGGCCCAATATGCCGAACACCAGAATGGATGCCCTCTGAACGGCCAGTTTGCGTTCGTCAGGTGCATCTGGATTGATGAAACGCTCATAAATGTCGCGACTCACGTTGGTTGAAGACACCAGAAGCATTGTACTCCCACTCGACAGCACAATGGCTACGGCCGCGGCCAGGAGTGCAGCTCCAAGACCAACCGGCAGGGCATTTTTCGCCATAAAAAGAATGATTGTCTCCGATGCCGCTCTTCCCAGCGCCGACGTTTGGGTCATCATTTCGGGGTACATGCTACGCCCGATAATCGCAATGAGAGCAATGCAGGTCTCGATCACCATAATCCCGAGAACCATTCCCACGACTGCTCGACGCGCCGAACGCGAGTCGCGTGCAGAGAAAAATTTCTGGTACATCCCGCTCTCGCCAAACAACAGCAGGAGGGTGGGCATTGCCACTCCCAGAACCCAGAGCACGTTGTGACCTCCAAGGGGCGTCAACATCTCTGGTGGAAGAGACAGGAATAATTCCGTCCCTCCCCCGGAGAAAAGGAGATATGGAACTGCAGCTACTACACTGAGAGAAATTATGACTCCGTTTACGACATCAACAGAGACAATGGCCACCATTCCTGCTCCAGCAGTAAATAAAATGATCACTGCTGCTGTGATGTACATCCCCGTCTCTGCCGAAATCGCCCCGTCCGTCACAATATTCAGTATCCAGCCTCCGCCTCGAAACTGATAGGCGGCAATGGTGACGTATGAGAGAATGATTGCCAACGTTCCCAACACCCTCGACGCTGGGTTGTATCGTTTCTCGAGTATATCGGGAACGGTGTATTGAGAGAGGCTTCGGACTCTGGGTGCCATGAAGTAGACGGCAACAAGCCCGACCCAAGCTCCGACGGAAAACCATAGCGCTGACACTCCACTGCGATAAGCCAGACCGGCCCCACCAAACAAAGTGCCTGCACCTACCCACGTGCATACCAATGATCCAACCAGCACCCACGCAGGCAGCGTGCGTCCCGCAACCATAAAATCCGCGTGGCTCTTGATGGATTTTGCGCGCCAAAATCCGATCCCTATCAATATGACGGGATATATCAGAACGCTTAAAGTCAGAACCATCAGTACGCCATGTCTTGCCTGGACGAATATAACTTCTCGTTCAACCAGAGAATCCGAATGTATTTCGTCAGGTTAGGAATTTTTGTCACCCTTTGCATAGTCGCGTCGATCGCGAAGGCCGCAAGCTGTAATGTGTTCTGATCCGACATGAGGGAATACCGTGCTTTCTCCTATTGACACAGTGGGTCGCAGTTCATAACTCTTTGTCCCGCCATAAATATGATTTTCGATGATTCTCACGACCACTAACTCAATTGACGGCAGATCCATAACTGACTATCTCCGGCCTGTTTCGGCTCACATTGTTTTTGGAGCAAACATCTTTTCTGACATTTCTGCGAGTTTTCGAGACGTATTCGGAGGCCGCTCTCAAAGCTATCAGAATCAATTGGAAAGACTGACAGATGCGGCGCTGAAGGAATTAGAACAGGCGGCCAAAAAGCTGAGCGCTGACGCGGTGGTAGGGATGCAACTTGATTATTCTGAGATGTCAGGGGGCGGGAAAGCAGGTATGTTTATGGTTGTAGCTACGGGAACAGCCGTGCGTCTCTCGGGGGAAGGAATTGAGGCACAACAATCCTCATTCGGTCGCCTCATTGATGGGAAAGACGTTCAACTGCTCGTGGATAAGAGTGAGTATCTAAGAAAGCTGAAAGCGGAACCTGAAGCGTTATTAGAGACTGTGTCTGCGGCGACATCCAAACGGGCGCATGAGGCATTTTCTATTTTTTCGTCTCGGTACTTGTCTGAGGGGCCCCTTTTCATAGAATCGTTT
>Ga0209554_1001398_pt1 | contig 18260 bp, 17 predicted proteins | sample MarorgKNORR_S2LV_5_FD_188221 | JGI IMG/M metagenome (GOLD analysis project Ga0209554, IMG submission 188221) | Marine microbial communities from the Southern Atlantic Ocean, analyzing organic carbon cycling - Bottom_A/KNORR_S2/LV (SPAdes) (version 2) | ecosystem: Environmental > Aquatic > Marine...
CGGCCAGTACACCGAGTAAAAACCCGGCATCCCCGCAGCCTCGCCGATGCACTGTGCCAGCAGGTGGGAGATTTCTGACTGCGCGCGATACCCGACGTAGGTGGACCCCGCGCTGAGGAGACTGGTAAAGGCCGAGCCTTCGTATTCGCTGGCGGTGATGCTGAACGAGCGCACGCCGGCGTCGGCGAGGCGTTCGTGCACCGTGGGCACGACGCGCACCATCTCCTCGGAAAAGGCCGCGGGCTCGGATGTTTCGGTGGTGAAGCGGAGCATGTTGCACAGGGAGCCAAGCTCTTCCATCCACTGCCGGTGACCGAGCATGCCGTGCTGAGCGGGGGTGCAGGCTGTGTTCAGCGAGGTCAGGGCGACGGTGGTGGTCGATGGAAAGACGGAGGTGAGGCTCTGCAGTCCCAGGGGGGCCAGCTCGACCAGCCGCTTGAGGTTGGGGGTCTGTCCACATCGCAGCGCTGTATCGAACTGGCGCAGACCCAGGGCATCACAGATCAGCAATACGATACCGCCGTCACCCCGCAGCAGGTCCGCAGGCAGGTGACGGCAGGTGGGGTTCGGCGGATCCACGCCGAGGGCGTGGAGGACGGAGGCGGAGAGATTGACGATGCTGCCACCGGCGTAATCGGGCGGCACAAGAGCACTCAAGGGGAAACTTGACTCGATTTCAACGTGGAGTCGATCCAGTAACGAAGCTTCTGCACAGGCGCGTCTGCCTCGCGTCCCTCGGAGCGCAGGGCTTCGGCATCCATGTTCATGGCGCTTTCGAAGCGCCCGCCGTTGCGCTCGATGATCTTCTTGGAGGCGAGATTGTCCGAGTCACAGGTGAGCAGGACCATGGTGAGGGCCATGTTCGGACACTTTTCAAGTCCCAGCGCGAGGATGATCTCGCCGTAGCCTCGCCGTCGGCGCGAGGGTCGGATGCTGTAGCCTATGTGGCCGCCGTAGGTCATGAGATACACTGTGCCCAGTTCCGCCCGGATGGAGATCTGACCGACATAGTCGACGTCGTCGATGAGCCAGAGGACGCAGTCCCGGTAGCCGTTCTTGCGGTCATTGCCCAGCTCGCGCAGATCTCGGACGAAGCTGCCGAACTGTCGCTGCAGCCGCGGCAGGTCGTAGCTGAGGAATTCGGCGTAGGTGGAATCGAGACGTCCCTCGGCCAGAAACTCGCCGGCGCCCTCGAGGAAGCTGTCCAGGTAGCGCTCGGAGGGGCTGTCGAGGAAACTCTTTTTACTGGTGGGCAAGGGCTCAAAAGACGGGTGGGGGAGGCTCGATGACCCGCTGGCGGTCGTCCACGGTCAGACCCGCTTCGCAAGTCGTCTCCCCAGGTTTCGTCTCCCCAGGTTTCGTCTCCCTAGGGCTCGCCGCCCAGATGGTCACGCCCATGTCGTGGGCACCGAGTTGATTCATCATCGCCTCTCCCCTCAAAGCCGCACTGGCCGGAATCGAAAAACCATAGCCGCTCGCCAGACGGGTTTGAGATCCCGTCTCGGTCGCGGAGCCCCGCGAGCCAAAATCGGCAAGTGGTCTGTAGTATCCGCACAACAGCCGGCTCTAAAAAGGTAACCGAACCGCTCAATCTGAACCAGACATGGGCGCCGGCTCGTACCGGAGGCGGGAGCAGGAGGGGCGGGTCTCAGGAAAGCGCTCCTTCCGGGGTCCAGTTGGCGATCTCGATTCGAGCACCTGTTTCGGCAGGGGATCCATAGGGCGAGGGGGCGAGCTCTGGCGCCGGCCTGGCGGACAGCCCCACGTCGATGCCGCGACGGCGACAGACCTTTCTGAGTTTCTCGATCGCTCCGCCCACGCGCTTGCCGTTGCGGCAGATGCCGAAGATGTGCTGGCTGACGACCCGGCGGGAGATGCCCATGATCTCGGCGATCTCCTCCTGGGTCTTGTCGCAGAGGAAATAGAGAAGCGTGGCTTCCCGCTGTCGCGCCGTCAAGGCGGTAGAGATCAGATGCATCAACGGGGCGACGACCTGGCGGCACCCGAACTCGGGGCCTTGCTGCTGGTAGTGCTCATCCCGGGTCTCGTGCCACAGCCCTGCTTCGGCGGGGTAGTTGTCGAGGTCCACGGGGTCTAGCTGAACTTCCCAGAAATCGGGATTCTACATGCACAAGTCTCCTGTCTCCGGTGGTGACTCAACGACTCCAGTGCACAGGAGTGGAAGCCCGTTGCACTGGCGTCGTGAGGAGGAATCTGCAGGCATGCGCCTGCGGCTCCGGAGAAAACAGACCTGTTCTGAAGAAATATCCTGGAAGTGTGTCCGGGAACAGCCCGGGACGGATTCGACCCGGGAACTAAAGAGAGGGGTCAGCTTCTCGCGGAGGCAGACGGGACGTCGGCGATCACCGCAAGGACTGTCAATGATAGCATTTCATCTACCTCCTTCTAAGCTGGCTAAATGCGAGAAAATGGCGAAGGTTGCGATGTCCTTCGCACTCCCATCGTACAGACTGAATAGCACAATGTCAATAAGGCCCAAGAAAACTGGAGACCAGCTGCCCGCCGATCTCCGCCCATCTATATACCCCTATCGCGGATGCACTATTAGCTCAGATATTGCCCTCAGTACCGCTTTTTTTTGCGGGGAGCCACTCTTTCCACACCCCCTTCCATTGATGCCCGTCCCGCGACATACCATATTCTGCCCTCGGATCGGCACATGGCGGCATTGATATCCCTCAGATCTGCAACCACCGGAGATAGGGCCTAGTGGACAAAATCGACATACCTCCAGTCAGCGGCGTCTTCGAGGAGCCGTGGTCACGGAAGAAGGTGGTCGGCCTGCTCGCCGTCTTCGGTCCGGCGGCGATCGTCGCCTCGGTCAGCATAGGAGCCGGAGAGACCATCGTCGTAGTGCGGGCGGGCGCCTGGGCGGGGTACGGACTCCTCTGGCTGGTGCTGTTGAGCTGTCTCGTGAAGGGCGTGTTTGTCACCTATCTGGTGGGAAGGTACACGGCGATCAGCGGCGAATACATCGGCCACCGCCTGGTGCGGCTCCCGGGGCCGCGGGGTTGGCTACTCATCGCCCTCATTTTCTTCGAGATGTTCGGCGCACCGCTGGCATGGGTGCCCATCGCCAAGCCCTGTGGCGATCTGCTGCACCACCTGTTCAGGGATTCCCTGGGGCAGATGTCGATTGCGGAACCTGTGTGGGAAAATCTGTTTACCACCGCCTTCATCGCCCTGGCCATGTTTTTCGGCATCAGGCTCTCCTTCGAGCGGCTGGAGAAGCAGCAGCTGTTGATTTGCGGAATCCTGGTGAGCGGTACCGTCCTCGGCGTGGTGATGGTGCGCCCGGACATGGTAAAGGCGCTGATCGGCAGCGTCAGTTTTGGCGACCTGCCGCCCTTCCCCGCGTGGGCTCCCAAAGACGCGGTCGATCACCCCATGCTGACCATGGCGACGACTTTTGGGTATGTGGGAGGGTCGGTGTTTACTTATATCGTCTATGCCAACTGGATAAGTCTGCACGGATGGGGACTGACCGGACACAAGGACATCGACGCCATCCGCATCCGAGCTTCGGAAAGCGAGCCCCTCGATTACCTGCCCGACGATCCGGTGCAGGCAGGCAGGCTGAAGAAACTATGCGCCTCGCTGCGGTGGGACGTCGGTCTGGGCGCTGTCGTCCTCTTTGTCGTCACCGCTGCTTTCATGCTTTCGGGCGCGGCCGTCCTCTATCCGCTGGAGAGCCGTTTTGAAGGGTGGAGTCTCCTGACCGAGCAGGCTCACGTCTGGCGCAACATTCACCCGACCCTACAGTGGATCTATTATGTCTGCATCATCACCGCGCTGTGGGGAACGCTACAGGCCCTGCCCGAGATCTACGCGCGGGTGACGCAGGAATTCCTGCAGGCGGTCTGGCCCGATCGCGATTGGCAGTACGATCGCCTGAAGCGCCAGATATGCCTCTATATCTTCACCGTCGCCGTCGTCATTATCTGGCTCGATGTCCCTTTCGACATCCTCACCCAGATTGCCGGCTTCATTCTGGCCAACCTCTCCATTGCCATGATCATGGCGGCGGCACTGTATCTGAATTTCAAGTTGCCGCCGATGTACCGCACATCGAAGTATCTGCTTATCGGCAGCGTGTTGTCGGCTGTGATCCTCATCTTGATCGCCGCCGTCAACGGCTGGGGACTGGCCGGCAAACTCCTCACGATGGGGTAAATCGGCAAGGGGGTAAAAGGGTAAGGAGATGAGTCTGTCACGCTATCGCCTGCTAACCAGAAATCTGTCCATCGCCACCACGGCCGCCACGGTACTGATATCGGGGCTGGCGCAGGTGGAGATCCTGCGTTTTCTCGAACCGGCGCAGATTCCCATGGTGGTGGCTTCGAGTCTCTGCCTGGCCGGGTTCTACATGATCCAGGCCATGAGCGCCCCGGCGAAGGGAAGCGGGAGACAGATCGCGTCCACCACGGTGCGGGCGAGGGCTTGCTGCAGAAATCGACCCTCAGGGGACTTCACCGACACGGCGGGGTGGTGGTGGGCGGAGAACTCGATGAGGCCTTTCACAGGGGAGAGAGGGCATACGCGGCCTGCAATTTCGCCGAAGCCGAGGAGGTGCTCGGCATCGGACTGCAGATGGCGGAGCGATCGGGCAACAGAGACTTTCTCGGGCCTTCAATGCCAATCTCAGCATCGGCCATCTGCACCGCGGCAGACTGGATGAGGCGATGATATCCTGTGAAGGAAGCGGGAGCGCAGACCAAGGGACGCAAAGCTCTGGAGGCGCTGCTGAGAAAAGTGGAGGCGAGAGCGGAAAAAGGCGGAAAGACTCAGGAGACCGAGGCGTGACTTGCGGAGTCCCGAGAATAGGAGATAGCACAATGCTTCAACGCTGTGACACCCCTGAAAGCTGTGACACTATGGTAGCGCCCGGCGCCGCCACCACCACGGGCAGCACTCTCTTCGCCAAGAACAGCGATCGACCGGCTGACGAGTGCCAGCCCCTTGTGCAGCATCCGCGTCAGTCCCACCCGGAGGGAGCGGTGGCCGGCTGCCAGTTCGTTTCCGTACCCCAGGTGTCCACCACCTATTCCCACGTGGGCTCCCGTCCCTACTGGTGCTGGGGATACGAGCACGGGTTCAACGAGCACCAGGTGGTGATCGGCAACGAGGCGGTCCATTCGAGATTCGAATCAGCCTTAGAGCCGAAACTCATCGGCATGGAGCTGATCCGCCTCGGGCTCGAGCGCTCCCGCAGTGCCGCCGAAGCCGTTGAAGTGATGACCACACTGGTCTCGCGCCACGGCCAGGGGAAGTTCGACAACGACGGCGAAGTGCGGACCTACGACAACAGCTACATCGTCGCCGATCCGAAAGAGGCCTACGTCATCGAGACGGCCGGTCATCACTGGGCGGTGGCCGACGTCCGCAAGCCGCTGGGCATCAGCAACGTCTATTCTCTGCAGAGCCAGTGGAGCAGTGTGTCGGACGGAGCGGAGGAACTCGCCATTGAGCGGGGATGGGCCAAGCCTGGCGGTGAAGAGGGGCGGTTCAATTTCGCCGGGGCGTTCTCGAAATCCAACCTGTCTGAGGGCAGTGGGGCCCGGCGGCGCGGCCGATCCTGCGCCGTGCTCGAGCAACGAACAGGCGGTATCGATGCGCGCACCATGATGGCCCTTCTCAGCGATCACAGCGACGGCGAGGACCCGAGCGAGTCTTTCCGCATAGGAATCCGCGAAGGGACGAGCATCTGCGCGCACGGGTCGCTGGACGGAAGCGGTGGGAACACGGCAGCCAGCCTGGTGGCGGACCTGTGTGTCGACGATTCCCGCCTGGCGGTGTACTGGTGCTCACTCTACTCCCCTTGCCTGAGTCTGTTTCTTCCCTTCTTCACCATCGGGACCCTGCCGGGGGTATTGTCGCTGGGCGATGCTTCGCCATCCGAGGAGAGTCCCTGGTGGCTCTGCCACCAGATGAACTACGCTGTGCGGCGGGCAGGGGAGGAAGCGGTGGAAGAGGCGCGACAGGCCTGGGCGGGTCTTCAGGAGGAACTGTTCGAATCCGCCGGCGCCATCGCGGTTGAGGCGCGCGAGCTGATCGATGGGGGCAGAGAGGGGGAGGCCCAGAGCCGACTGTCGGAATACATGCGCGAGAACACGGCGCGCATGCTGGAGGCGACGCGTGCCAGGTTGAGGGTGGAACTCGTGGGCGCCTGACAGCGGCGTTCAGAACAGAACTGTGCGGGTCCTACGCGTTCCCCAGCGCTCGAGTGCGGCCAGGTGAATCATGGCGGCCGGCAGAGAGACTGCGGCGATGAGGATCTAGGCTATGGGGAGCTCGGTTAACCCCATGTCCTGAAAAAAGATGGCGTCTCGACCGGTCTTGATGGTAATAAAAACCCACCATGGCGGTTCCGACCGCGAGGCCGGATAGCAACCGGACTTTGGTCTCTCTTCTCGGGGAACAGCGCATCACTCCGAGACCCGGCTCCACCCACGCAACTGTATGAGGATGGCCATGCCTGCCAGCGACCTGACCATGATCCATCTGTCCGAATTGCACTTTCAGGCGGAGGGCACGCGCCATCCCGAACACCTGGACAGCTACGCGGAGGCGCTGAACACCCTCGATCATGTGCGCCAGTACGCGCCTAAGCCCGATTTCTTTCTGATAACAGGAGACCTGGTTCTGGGAGCTGCCAACGCCGAGATAGGCTATCCGCGAGTCAGGCAGCTAGTCGACCGGATGGCCGCCGAATTCGACGTCCCTATCCTGCTGGCGCTGGGAAATGGTGACGCCAATGGGCCATTTCGGCGCATCGTGCTCGGCGAAGTGGAACCGCTCAGGGCAGGCCGTTATCACTACAGCAAAGTCATCAGCGGCTTGAAGGTCATCGTCCTCGACTCCCATGCGGACGGTCAACACTTCGGCGACTTCGACGGCGATCAACTGGAGTGGTTGCGCCGTGAGTTGGCCGCCACACCCGACATGGACTTTCTATTGGCCTTTCACCATCCACCGGGGAAAGTCGTCTTTGGCCGGGACGAAGAGGATGTTGTGAACGCCCCCCGCCTGGCAGAGATCATCGCGGGCTACAACGTCATCGGCATATTGTGCGGCCACTTCCACATGCCCTACCTCAGTAGCTTCGCGGGTGTTCCCACCGCCCTCACCAGTGGGGTGTGCAGCACGATCACCTGGTCGGATCCGAAGCAGATGATTCACGAGCGCGCCGGTGGCGGCTACAATATCGTCCACATCCGAGACCGTCGGATGCTGGTGCGCTTCATGGACGTGACCAGCGAGAGACCGACGCTAAGATGGGCGGAGACCAAATGGCATGAAATGAGAGCGGCGCGGCTGGCCACCGAGAGCAGCGCCAGAGCAGGTGATCTGACCGCGCCGAGCCTCCTCGACGACCAGGTGGCTGCCTACAAGCGCGACGGCTTCATAGTCATTGAGGATGTGCTGCATGGTGTCGAGCTCGAGCGCGTGCAAGCCGCATTCGACCGGGCGCAGGCCCGCACCCGAGTCGATTGGGAGGAGGGCAGAGCCAAGGGAAAGGGGGTTTCAGAAAACGGCGAGTATTATGCTTCGGGCACCTGGCACGCGAGGAAATACTTCGACATCTACCCTCTCCATCTCCTCGAGCAGGACGATACGGTCGTGGAGTTGATCGCGCACCCAAAACTCCTGCCATTCCTCAGCGCTACGGTCGGGGAGGACGTGCAGACAGCGACCATTCAAGTGCGCGTTCTGGAACCGCAGACGGCACAAGACGCACTGGAGGAGGGCGGCTATGTCAACTGGCACCGGGATCACGGCAATGACGAGGAGTGGCGCTATCTGGGACGGCCGCTCAATACCAAGGTCATCGTGTATCTGACCGATGTCGGCCCCGACGATGGCTGTACGGCCTGTGTTCCGGGATCGCACCTGTGGCAGCACAGACCGGATCACGCTGCGTATAAAGGCATGGGAGGCGGTGAAAATCAGGCGACCAAAAATAGGGACCAGCGCGACATGCCAGGCATGGTGGCCGCCGAGGTGAAGGCGGGAAGCGCCTTTCTGTTCAACACGCGGCTGTGGCACACTACGCTGCCCAACAGAGGCAGTCGAGATCGCTGGTGTGTGCTGACGCTCTACGCTCCCTTTTACCAGAAGCAGCCGGGGGTAACGGTCGAGGCCGCCATGGCCCTGGAAGCTGCAGGGCAGCTGAATACGCCCGAGCGCCGGCAGCTGTTCGGACTCGAGCCCATGACTGGCGCCAACGGTTACAAGCGGTTGGCGCAACACAATGGGGATGACGCGGATGATCGCATGTTCAAGGGGGTGCGCCCGCCGAGGCTGGGATTGCCGCCAGCTTGAGAATGCGAGAGAAGCGTCCGCGTCTTGCACAGGCCGTGCGCATCCACGTCGACTTGAATCAAATCAACCCGCGAATCGCACAGCGCCATCGCCTTGGCGACGGTCTGCTCGCGCAAGGTGGGCCGTCTCCTGAATCGCCCGATCCGAGAAAATCCAGAACTCCGTTTATCGTGAGTTGCGAAAAAACCTATCGCGATTGCCGATAATTTAGGTGTCCGAACCAGGCCAATCGACACAAAAAGTCGATTATTCGTGGCCGAAAAGGCGCCCCCAGCTTATATATCAATAAATCTCAATATTGACATTTCCTGATATTATGGTACGTTAACCGGGCACCATTTCAACAGAAAGCGCATCGAGAGGGAGCAGACGCGGTCAGCGAAGGGTCAGGCGAGCTATTGGTAGACCAGGTGAAAGTATTCAAGGCGCTCGCTGACGAGACCCGTTTGCGACTTATGCGCCTCCTGGCCCGCGGGGCGCTCAATGTCAACGAGATCATCGGCATCCTGGAGATGGGACAGAGCAGAGTCTCCCGCCACCTCCGGATTCTGTCAGAGGCGGACCTGGTCACGAGTCGACGCGAGGGCACGTGGATCTACTACCAATGGAGCACCGAGGAAGCGGAGTCGACTCTGGTGGGCGACACGCTTTTGCACCTGGGCGCACACGAAAGGGCTCTGTCTCACTACGAGTCGGACATTCAGGGCCTCGAGGCGGTGGTGGCGCGCCGTCGGGAACAGACGCGGTCGTACTTCGACAGCCTGCGGGATCCGCATGAGTTCCTCGAGCATCGCAGCCTCGACGGGCAGTTCTACCGCCGGGTAGCGCTGGAGTTGATGCCCCGGCAGTGCACGAAGGTACTCGACATGGGTACCGGATCGGGGTTGCTGGTGCCAGCCCTGCTCGAACGGGCTCAGAGCGTGGTGGCGGTGGATTCGTCGGCCACCATGCTGGAGCTCGCGCGCCGAACTGTGGGCCCCGAGTCCCACCGATGCGACTTCCGGCTGGGCGATCTCGAGCACCTGCCGGTTGCCGATGGCGAAGTGGACGCCGTCATGGCCTGCATGGTGCTCCACCACCTGTCGGATCCGGCCCGGGTACTGACCGAGGCCCATCGGGTCCTGTCGCGGGGTGGGGTCATTGTCGTCGTCGATCTGCACCGGCACTCAGACGAGTCCCTGCGGGAGCGCATGGCCGACCTCTGGCTCGGCTTCCAGCCCGATGACATGTCAGGTTGGTTGAGGTCGGCGAGCTTTCAACTCGTCGAATCGGGGAAAGCGATACCCGAACCAGCTGGATTGGATAACACTCCCGGATCGGACCACACCACGGCGGCTCAGCGGGTTGGACAAGGTGAGCCCGAGCCGCTCCAACTCATCACCTTCAAAGGACGAAAACCATGACCAGCACAGTGCGGAAAGCGGCCGCCAGCAACGGAAAAAAAGGCGTCGGAAAGAACGGTCGGACCAAGGATTTCAAGGTAGCCGACATCACCCTGGCGTCCTGGGGGCGCAAAGAGATCGAACTGGCGGAGAAGGAGATGCCGGGGCTGATGACGCTGCGAGCGCAGTACGCGAAGAAGAAGCCTCTGAAGGGGGCCCGCATCGCCGGGTCACTGCACATGACGATTCAGACGGCGGTCCTCATCGAGACCCTGCAGGCCCTGGGCGCGCGCGTGCGCTGGGCCTCGTGCAACATCTTTTCGACCCAGGACCACGCCGCGGCCGCCATCGCCAAGACCGGAACGCCCGTCTTCGCCTGGAAGGGAATGTCTGAGAAGGAGTACTGGTGGTGCACGAACCAGACGCTTAACTGGCCGGACGGTCGGGGGCCGAACCTGATTCTCGACGACGGGGGCGATCTGACCAACTGGGTCCACGACAAGCGCTCGGAGCTGCTGGCCGATATCCGCGGCACCTCCGAAGAGACCACGACCGGTGTCCACCATCTCTACCAGAGATTGGAGGCGGGCACGCTGAAATTCCCGGCCATCAACGTCAACGACAGCGTCACCAAGTCGAAGTTCGACAACCTGTACGGGTGCAGGGAGTCACTGCTGGACGGTATCAAGCGGGCGACCGACATCATGACGGCGGGGAAGGTCGCGGTGGTGGCGGGTTACGGCGACGTGGGCAAAGGTTGTGTGCAGTCGATGCGGGGATTCGGATCCCGCGTCATCGTCACCGAGGTCGATCCGATCTGTGCCCTGCAGGCGAGCATGGAGGGCCTGGAAGTGATGCCGATGACACAGGCGGTCAAAGAGGGGGACATCTTTGTTACCACCACCGGCTGCAAGGACATCATCACCATCGACCACATGGCCAAGATGAAGGACGGGGCCATCGTCTGCAACATCGGCCACTTCGACGTGGAGATTCAGGTCGCTCAACTGGAGGCGTACAAGGGGATCAAGAGGGAGGAGATCAAGCCTCAGGTCGACAGATTCACCTTTCCCGACGGACGGAGCATCATCCTCCTCGCCGAAGGCAGGTTGGTGAACCTGGGCTGCGCCACCGGGCATCCTTCCTTCGTCATGTCCATGTCGTTCACCAACCAGGTGCTGGCTCAGATCGAGCTGTTCAACAAGGACTACGAGGTGGGTGTGCACCGCCTGTCCAAGAAGCTGGACGAGCAGGTGGCGCGACTCCATCTGAAGAAGCTGGGCGTCAGGTTGGACCGCTTGAGCCAGGACCAGGCCGATTATCTCGGACTGCCTGTGACCGGGCCCTACAAACCGGAACACTACAGATACTAGTTCAAAGCGGAAATCCGTTACCCGTCAACGGATTTCCGCTCCGCTGCACCAGGCGGAACAACCCCCGGGCATGGCACGGAAAACCCCCTGTCGACGACATCGCCGACAGGGGTTTTTTTGTGGCTGCTTCAGGACTTTCTACTGCTTGGGCGTCACTCGGACGACTCCTCCTCGAAGATCACTATCCTGCCGGTGGTGAAGTCGGACAGGGCTTGCTTGGTGGGGTTCGAGGTGTCCTCCTCCTCATGGTAGCGGGCATTGATGCTGCGGGCGCGGTGAAAGATAGACAGGCAGGCTTTGTAGCGGTTTTCGAGATCCTGCAGGCCCGTGGAGATTTCGCGCGAGAAGATAGACTCGTTCATGCTCACTGCCTCCTTTCGTGTTCAGCTGTATGAAAATACAGGATTGGCCAAAATCCGCAAATGGCTCCCTTGCCGGCAGCGCCCGCTGTCAGCCCCCCGCCAGTTCGTGGCGGATTTCCTCGATCCAGCCCACGACCTGCCGCACGTTGGCGGTGAGGGCGGCGAAATCGCCTGTGGCCAGAATCTCCTTGGTCACCAGCTTGGAGCCGACGCCGACGCAGGCCACTCCCGCGCTGATCCAGGCCTCCAGCGACTCGCGGCTGGCATCGACGCCCCCGGTGGGCATGATGCGGGTCCACGGACACGGGCCCAGAACAGACTTGACGAAGTCGGGGCCGCCCACCTCGCTACCGGGGAAGACCTTGACGATCTCCACGCCCAGCTCCTCGGCCTGGGAGATCTCGCTGACGCTGCCACATCCAGGCGAATAGGGGATCTTGCGTCGGTTGCACAACCGAGCCACTTCCGGGTTCAGCAGCGGGCCGACGACGAAGTTGGCGCCACTGGAGATATACAGGCCCGCTGTCGGGGCATCCACTATTGATCCCACCCCGAGGATAACGTCGAGGTCGGACGCCATAATGTGCTCTACCGTCTCAGTGAAGACCTTGTAGGCCAGATCTCCCCTGTTGGTGAACTCCACCACGCGAGCGCCCCCCTCCGCACAGGCTTCGACGACGGCGATGGTCGTGGCCGGATCCTTGTGGTAGAACACGGGCACCATGCCGATGTCGATCATGGTGTTGAGAACGGTCAAACGATCGTATTGAGCCATCTGTCTTCCTCTCTCTCTCTCTCTCTCTTCCCTATCCCGTGACGCCCCGCGATGCGATGGACGCTCTCGCAGCCTTCTAAAACGGGGTCGGTGTCTCCTGATAGTGATGATAGCGGTCCTCCCCCCGTACGAGAACGGGTTTCCACGAGCCTCCTACCGAGTTCGCCTCCTTCTGTCGGGCCTTGGGGGGGATGAACCGCAAGGTGAGACCGCAGCGGCGGCGGTCCGAACGGTTGGCGTGACTGGCGTGGTAGACCTTGCCGTCGTGAATGGATATCTGACCGGCCTTCAGCTCTATATTCTGGGCGCTGCTCTTGTCCACGTACTCGTCGGGAATTTCCTGGTTGATGCTCAACAGGTTCCCCTCCCGGTCGGAGCTGCCGTGGGTGACGATGCCGTCCTTGTGGGATCCGGGAATAATCTGCATACAGCCGTTTTCGACATCGCTGTCGTCGATGGCGATCCAGGCGGTGTGGGCTTCTGGCGGTTCCAGTCCCCAGTAGGTGACGTCCTGGTGCCAGGCGACGAATTTCGCCCCATCCGGATCGGGATACTTGCAGAAGAAGTGAGTGGAGAGGAGGAGAATGTCTTCACCCATGATGCTGGCCATGAGGTCGATGATGCGGCTGTCGGAGGCCATGCGCCAGATGAATTCCTCGTCGAGGTGGCGTGCTTGCAGCCCTATCTGGCAGTTCTCCTTCCCCTCTCTCGCCTCGAATTCGTCGAAGCACTGGCGATATCCTTCGATCTCGGTCTGGCTGAAAAGATCCAGAGCAGTGACGTATCCGTGATCCTGGTAGTTCCGGCTGATATCGTTGGGGTCTGCCATCTTATGCACCTGCCTCTCTGTATTCTATTCTTGCCAATACCGGGCCCTTGCCACTACTGATATGCTTTTGCTACCACTGCACAATGGCTTTCACCACCTCTGCAGATTGCTTTTCACGACTACTGCCGAGTCGAACACTCACTCAGGTAATCTAGAGCACTTGGCGGAGGGGTCAACAACGGCTAGACAACGCGTCAGCAACGCAAAGAGTTCGCCCGGCGTCGGTCCGCTTGGCTTGCGTCATGGCGAGTCATAGATTATTCAGGGCCCCAGACCCCAGTCCACGGCGCCGCCGCACCAGATCGAGGCGGTTGGGTGGGAAGGCGAGGGCGGTGGGTGGTGAGCGGGAGTGCGACCCTTTTCGTGGAGGGCTACCAGGGTGGAGATGAAACCGATTCAAGTGAACGAAGAACTTATAGGCGGGTGTGAGTTCTTCGCCACCGGTGAGTACGGTGAAGAGCTTGTCGATCTCTTCAAATTTGACCAGCGGCGCGTTTTGCTGGGTGAAGGTGCCGCCTACCACCTGGGTGACGAGTGTACCCGCCTGAAGGCGCGCAGGGTCTTTCTGGTCCGGGACCCAGCCGTAGCCGAGTTCGAGACGACGATCCGCTGGACGCTCGAACGAGAGGGGGCCGAGCTGGTTGGGGTGTACGACGAAGTGGTACCGAATCCCACCGTGGCCAGCGTCGACCGTTTTGCGGCGAGAATCGCCGAGACGGACTGCGACGCTGTGGTCGCGCTTGGCGGCGGCAGCACGATGGACACGGTGAAAGTGGGTCTGGCCGTGGCCACGGAGGGCGGCTCCGCGGCTGATTACTTCGGTTTCGACCAGTTTGCGGCGTCGCCCAGATGGCCCCTGATCGCCATGCCTACCACCGCCGGAACCGGCGCCGAGGCCAGCAGGGTCGCCGTGGTGGTCGCCGAGGAGGGGAAGCAGGCGGTGTACAGCGATCATATTCAGCCCAGGGTGGCCATCGTCGATCCGCTGCTGACAAGCGACCTGCCACCCGTGCTGACGGCGATAACCGGGCTGGACGCCCTCGGTCACGCGTTGGAATGCACCGCGTCAAAGAAAAGTGGTGCTGTCGGGGACGCGGTGGCGCGGGAAGCGCTACGCTCGGGGATGCCCCACATCGCCGCAGCGGTCGAGGGCGGGCGGAAGAACCCGGAAGCCAGGTATGAGATGAGTCGCTGCAGTCTGCTGGCGGGCATGTTGCTGAGCCCGATCAACACCGGAGCGGCCCACGCTCTGGGATATGGCATTGAGAAGATCTCCCACGCCCTGGGAAAGCCGGTGCCGCACGGCACCGCGGTGGCGCTGGTCCTACCGGGGGTCATCAGGCACAACGCGCCAGTCTCTGGAGATAAGTACTACTACGCAGCGGGCGTGGCGGGCCTGGACCTCGGGGGCGGGAGCCGGGAAGCGGGTGTCGAGTTGATGGCAGAATGGATCGACACCTTCCGACGGCGTTATACGCCGTTCGGCTCGCTCACCGCGGCCGGCCTCGGGGAGGAGGAGATTCCCCGTATGGTAGAGATCGGCATGGGGGTGCGACGACTGTTGGATCCCAATCCCGTAGAGGTAACGGCGGAGGATGCCGCGGCGATCTACCGGCAGGTGCTGCAATAAAATGGGCAAGCCTTCCGCCGCCGACTACAGGGCGAAGTTCGACAAGTACAGCAAGGACACCAGCTTTGGGCGCCTCGGGGAAGGTGAGCAGGTGTTCATCCGCGGTATGGCGGAGGCGCTCCGCTTCACCTTCCAGGAGCTGAGACAGGTGAGTGAGGCTGCTCTGGATCTGCGGATGTGGAAGGAGGAGCCCCTTGCCGCCTGGTGGGCAGGGCTGGCGTCTGATGTAGAGGCTCTGGGAATCACCAAGGCGCGGTTCTTCCAGCGTCTCAACGACAGGATGGCGGCGCTCCGAGCCTCGGCAAAGGCCTTTCCCGAGGAGGGCATGAGGAGACCGGAGATCGCTTCCCTGAAGCCGGTGACGGTGAGCTCCGAGCGCAATGTCATGGGCATGTGTCCCGTCGCTTCGGAGGAGACGATGTGCTGCAACCTGCGCACCATCGACGCGGTGCAGAATTGCGGCATGGGGTGCAGCTATTGCACGATCCAGACGTTCTACGGAGATCGCGTCACCTTCGACGCTGATCTGCCGGCGAAGCTGGCGGCCATCGAGCTCGAGCCCGACCGCTTCTACCACATCGGCACGGGTCAGTCGTCGGACTCACTCATGTGGGGGAACAAGCACGGAATGCTCGATGATCTATGCGACTTTGCCCGCGCCAATCCCAACATCCTGCTCGAGTTCAAAACCAAGTCGACCAATGTCTCGTACTTCCTCAAGGCAAAGCCGCCGGCCAATATCGTCCTGAGCTGGTCGCTGAACACGCCTGCCATCATTCGCAATGAGGAGCACTTCACCGCCGATTTGCCGCGGCGACTGGAAGCCGCGCGGCGGGTGGCGGATCGCGGCATCGCCGTCGCCTTCCACTTTCACCCCATGGTGCATTACCAAAGCTGGCGGGAAGACTACCGGAGTCTGGCCGCTACCGTGACAGATGGCTTCGATCCAGAACAGGTACTGTTTTTTTCCATGGGCTCGGTAACCTTTATCAAGCCGGTGATGAAGGCGATTCGCGATCGAGGCCGCGACACCAAGATGTTGCAGATGGAGCTCGTCGCCGGACCCAAGGGCAAACTCAGCTACCCGGCGGAGCTGAAAAGGGAGATGTTCAGCCACATGTACCGAGCCTTTGAGCCCTGGCACGGCCGCGTCTTTGTGTATCTGTGTATGGAGGGCGCTGATTTCTGGCGCTCGACATTCGGCTCCTGCTACGACTCGAACGAGGAATTCGAAGCCGACTTCGGCCACTGCGTGCGGGAGAAGCTCGAAGCGCTCCACGGCGCTACCGCGGTCGCCGCAGTCTGATCTGCGACACCGCCATTCCGCCAAGCATAAGCCCGCAGCCGGCAAGCTCGCGCCCGTCGAGCACCTCGCCCAGGAGCAGCCATCCACCGAGGGCGGCGAAGACGGCCTCGAGGCTCATGATGATGGCGGCCGGAGCGGGTGCGGCCCGTCTCTGGGCGACGATCTGCAGACTGTAGCCCACGCCCACGGACAAGATCCCGGCGTAGACAAGCGGCACCCACGCCGCGCTGATCGAGGGCGTGGAGATCTCCTCGAAACAGAGGGCGACGACGAGGCTGGCCACGGCGCAGATGGCGAACTGGGCCGCGGCCAGGGCTGCCCAGGGCCGCAGTCGGGCCATGCGGTCTACCAGCAGGATATGGGCGGCCCAGAAGAAAGCACAGGCGAGAATGAGAAGATCTCCCCCCTGCATGGAGAGATCCTCGCGCACACTCAGCAGAAAGAGTCCGGCCACCGCCAGACCCGCCCCTGCCCAGGTCTCCCGACTGGGTCGGCGCTGCACTCGCAACCCGAGGATGGGGACGAGGACGACGTAGAGGCCGGTGATAAAGCCAGCCTTTCCGGCGGTGGTATAGACGATGCCGACCTGCTGCAGGGAGGCGCCGCCGAACAGGACGGCGCCAAGAATCAGATAATGCCAGCGCGGCGGTCTTGAGGGGCGGTCTTCGCCTCGGTCTGCTTTGCGGGTCCGGGCGGCGATGACAAAGGGCAGCAGGGCCAAGCCGCCCAGCGCGAAGCGGATGCCGTTGAAGAGGAAGGGACCGACATGGTCCATGCCGGCTCTCTGGGCGGCGAAGGCGAATCCCCATATTGCCGCGGTCAGCAGCAGCACGGCTTCAGCGCCCAACGATCGGGCTCGGTCAGCGGCCAATCAGTTGCCCTTGCGTCTCCAAGCTCCCGCCCAGATCACCGATCGCGGGGACGAACTCGATCGGCCGAGGCGCTCAGTAGGGGACGATAACATCGTCGAGCATCGGGTAGTGTCGACGGTTGAGAGTAACAAGCCGCGTACCGACCTTCACTGCCGTTGCCGCGACAATCCCGTCGATAAGACCGGTCCCGTGCGAGCGCCCGTAGTCACGTCGATGCAGACCACCATTGCGAGCGATATCCTCGGTCATAGGTACGACGCGAAAGACGGAGAGGAAGGCGTCGAGGTCACTGCGCTCCTCATCGAAGACTCCCGCGTACAGCTCTGCAACGGTGGCAACGGATACGAAGGGCGCAACCGACTGGGCCTCGATGAACGACCGTGCCTGGTCTCGGCCCCGGAGACAGTCAATGAGGACATCGGTGTCGATCAGGAGGAGGTCAGCCATGTGAGTTGCGGTCGAATTCCCGCCGCAACGCTTGGAAGTCGGGCAAATCGGTGCGCTCGCGCCAGAGTCCGGCGCCCTTTCGAACTAGGGAGAGATAGTCGACGGATGCCGAGACGATGTATCGGTCGATGGCCTCGCGGATCAGCTCGCTCTGCTTGCGTCCGGTCTGGCTGGCGAGTTCTCGCAGCGTCTTCTGTTGTGACTCGGTGAGATATATCTGGGTGCGTACCATGGCGAGGCCTACCGATGTATAGCTAGCGATGTATACATCATACACTATACATCATACAGAGCCAGGGCAAGTGCAGCCTAAGCCGTGCTTCGCAGCATGGATTCGACCGTCACCCAGGGTACAGGGGCAGCCGCAGGCGAGTGCTGCCGTACCAGTGCATCAGCCTCTCGGCCAGGTCGCCCCGCACCCCGCCGCAATCCGCGACATCGTACAGATTGCACAGTTCATCGGGATCAACGACCGGAACCGATGTCGGGTGGGTGGAGCTCGAAGACGAAGTCGTACGCGTCCTCTGGTGTCATCATCTCAGCTCGCTCCCAACTGTTCCGATACCGCGCCCAGATAATAGTGAGCATCATGATGTCCACCGCAAGGCATCTTGACGCTCGGAGTCATTGCACTACCTTATCATCCACGACGCCAGCTTGGCTCACTCCAACCAGAGGAGGTAGACGGATGCGCACGACGCTCACGCTCGACGATGAGATAGCCCGGCAGCTCAACCGGCTGGCTCACAGCCGTGAGTCGTCCTTCAAGGCGACTGTCAATGAAGTGCTCAAGCGGGGCCTAAGCGAGATGACGGCACCGTCCGAGCCTAGGGCTTATCGCACGCGCGCCCTGCATCTGGGGGCGTTCAGGGGTATCGATCCGGCCAGGCTGGGACAGAGCGATGACATCGCCGGCGATGTCCACAGGATGGCGGGACCGG
>Ga0209554_1001399_pt1 | contig 18238 bp, 17 predicted proteins | sample MarorgKNORR_S2LV_5_FD_188221 | JGI IMG/M metagenome (GOLD analysis project Ga0209554, IMG submission 188221) | Marine microbial communities from the Southern Atlantic Ocean, analyzing organic carbon cycling - Bottom_A/KNORR_S2/LV (SPAdes) (version 2) | ecosystem: Environmental > Aquatic > Marine...
CCATAATGGCCCGCCTAAGCCGATATTTCCCAGATGGGGCATATCGCTGTCAAGAGACGAAAAAGACGCGACAACCTGGGATACCATAATCTTACCACCCTCTCGTCTTGCCGATCTCCGGTTCTGTTGACACTCGTATTCAGCGTCTCCTATAATGGCGGCGTCTTAACAACAGAATAGGTCGAGGCACGTAGGGGAGCTCGGTTTAGCCGGGCTGAGAGGGGGACCGCATATGTCACCTACCCTTTCGAACCTGATCTGGGTAATGCCAGCGTAGGGAACAGGCGCTCATTAGACTTGGCCATTTGGGCCGGGCCGCCATTTAACTTACGTTGGCGGCCTTTATTTTTTGGGAAGTGCATATTCGCACGGGTCTCTGAGGATCTACTGCGGCGTCCAAGAAATACCAAAAATATTGACCTAGTGAGTTCCTGATCCGGAGAAAGACAGAAATACCACGTTCGAGGAGATTCCTCCTTAATCTCCCTTTAATAAAGGGGGACAGAGGGGGATTGGGCTTCTCCCTGTCAGACAAGGTTTGGTATGGCGAGTGACGCTGGCCTCACTTCCAAGATCCGGGTGGAGTCCCTTAACAAGTCCTTCAATGTGGACGGACACCGGGAACTGGTGTTGGACGACATCCAACTAACCGTCGGCGAAGGCGAGTTCGTCAGCATCATCGGCCCCAGCGGCTGCGGCAAGAGCACTTTGCTCAACATCGTCGCCGGCCTAGATTCCCCCGATTCCGGTACGGTAACGTTCGAAGGCAACCAAGGCGTTTCCGCCCTGGGACGCGTCGGTTACATGCAGCAGAAAGACCTCCTCCTGCCCTGGCGCACTGTTCTGGACAACGCCATCCTGGGTCTGGAGTTGCACGGAATGCCCCGCCGCCAAGCCAGGACCCGGGCTTTGGAACTCACCGAATTTTTCGGCTTGAAGGGCTACGAAAGTCAGTATCCCTACGCCCTTTCCGGCGGTATGAAGCAAAGAGCCGCGTTTCTTCGCACCATGTTGATGGACCAGGAGATCGTCCTCTTAGACGAGCCTTTCGGAGCGCTAGATGCCCTGACCAGAGTCCAGATGCAAGAGTGGCTACTGCAACTGTGGGACTCTCTGCGAAAGACCATCGTTCTCATCACCCACGATATGGACGAAGCTATACTGCTTTCCGATCGCGTCTACGTGCTCACTCACCGGCCCGGCCGCGTCACCATGGTCCTAGACGTAGACCTGCCACGGCCCAGGAGTTACGAACAGGTTACCGAGCCTCAATTTGCCCGGCTGAAATCGCGGTTGCTAGAGCCCTTGCGGGAGAAGAAGCACCAGGAAGCCCAAAGTCTTGCCACAAAGGAAGGGCCGTGACGGATCCCACCGGCGAATACACTTCCGGACACCGGGGACAGGGCAAGATCGGTTCGGCCTTGTCAAAGCTCGGGCCTTGGGCTGCGCCGGTCACGATCCTGCTAGGCATCCTTGTCATTTGGGAGCTTGGGGTCCAGATATGGGACATTCCCAAGTGGCAGCTACCTTCGCCGTCGGAGATAGGACAGGAGTTGGCCGCCAGCCGAAGTTTGCTGCTGGAACATACACTCGTCACCCTGGAGGAGATCGTCCTGGGCTTTACCGCCGCGCTGGCGTCCGGTCTGGTGCTGGCGACAGCCATCGCCTATTCCCGGATCCTGGAGAGGTCGGTCTATCCCATCGTCATCGCGTCCCAAACCGTACCCATCATCGCCATCGCCCCGTTGTTGCTGATATGGGTGGGTTACGGTATCGCCCCCAAGGTCATTGTGGTGGCCCTGATCTGTTTCTATCCCATCGCCGTCAATACGGTGGACGGTCTGAAATCGGTTGATCCCGACATGGTCAACATGATGAAGACCCTGGGCGCGTCCCGATGGCAGGTTTTCACCAAACTGCAGATGCCCACGGCCATGCCCTATATGTTTTCCGGAATCAAGGTGGGCATATCGGTCAGCGTCATCGCGGCGGTGATCGGCGAATGGGTTGGCGCCAGCGCCGGATTGGGATACCTAATAACCTATTCCCAACCGCTCTTTCTCACGGATAGGGTGTTCGCGGCGATCGTCGTTCTTTCGGCAATGGGCATCTCGCTCTTCGTTTTGGCCAGCGTGGTGGAACGGATGATGCTGCCCTGGTACTACACAGAGAAGCGGGCGAACTCGATTGAACGAATGTAGGATTGCCTGAAAGTGTTCCATACCGGTGGATCCGTATATTTTTACCTTGGAGTGTAGGTTGTATGAATAAATTCTTCGCGACGTTATTGTTGGCATTAGCTCTGCTGCCCGTTTTGGCGGCCTGCGGCGGGAGCACCGCCCCGGCGCCCCAAATCGAAACCCAGGTAACATCCTTCCCGCCGGTTTCGGTGGTCTTGGACTGGTTCCCCTGGTCCAACCACGCCGGCCTGTTCATCGCCAAGGACCAGGGCTACTTCGCCGCCGAGGGATTGGACGTGGACATCCATTCTCCCGCCGACCCGTCCACCATACTGCAAACCGTGGCTACCGGACGCGACGACTTCGGTATCAACTACCAGACGGGCGTGATGATCGCCCGTCAGGAAGGCGTGCCGGTAGTATCCATCGCGGCCATAGTGCAGCACCCCCTCAACTCGGTCATGACCCTCAAGGGGTCGGGTATCACTGAACCCAAAGACCTGGCCGGAAAGACGGTGGGATGGCCGGGCATTCCCGACAACGAATTCTTGCTGGCCACAATGCTAAAGAGCCAGGGCAAGACGCTAGATGACGTGGAACTGGTCAACGTGGGGTTCGATCTCGTCCCGGCTTTGATCGGCAAGAAAGTGGACGCCATAGTAGGGGCTTATTGGGTCCACGAGTCAATTTCCGCCATCAACCAGGGCTTCCCAGTCAACATCATGCGCATGGAGCAACACGGCGTCCCCGACTTTTACGAACTGGTTCTGGTTACCAACGAGGAGAATATCAAGGAAAACCCGGAGTTGGTCCGCCGTTTCGTCCGGGCGGTGACAAGAGGCTATCAAGACGCTATCGCCGACCCGCAAGGCGCGGTTGAGTTGCTTAAGCGGGTTCGGCCAGAAGTTGATCTGGCCATCGAGAGTCCCGGCGTAGACATGCTGGCTCCTTTGTGGAATTCCGATCAAGGAGTTTTCGGCTGGCAGGACGCGGCTCGTTGGGAGGAGTTTGCCACCTGGATGGAAGAGACCGGTCTTCTTAAACCAGGCAGCGACGCTACCGCCGCTTTCGACAACAGCTTCGTGGCCGCCGGACAATAAACCGCACGACGATTTCCGGAGCCGTCCGGCGGGAATGATATACTTCTCCCATTCGCTCGATCAGAAACTTTATCCTGATTTGAGTAGCTAAGGAGCTGGGATGTCACTGTACTTCCTGTTGGGGACTCTCTCATCCGGCGGTCGAAACATGCTAAACTACGAGCCTAACTTACTGGTCAACTGCACCAGCAATGTTGACATTCCGGGCGCTAACATATTGGGCACCTACGCCGTCCTGGGACGTTACGACTACGTATTGATGGTCGATGCGGAAGACAACGAAGCTGTGGCCAAGATTTCCTTGGAAATAGGCGTGGGAACGGGGCTCCACATCGAAACTCTTCCTGCCATCGCTATCGGTTTTCTGGCGGATACGTCGCCGGGAGACCCTCTGGACCGGCCCACCTACGCCCAGGAAACGCCCGACCGTAGCGACTTGACCTAAGATTACGCCCGCGTCTAATTCCATCGGAGGCTCACGCGTAAATGGGACTGAGCGACGAACTTAAAGACGGCGTCGGCCCGATCTGGGAGCAGGTGGTCACCCATCCCTTCGTGATTGAGTTGGGAGACAACACCCTGTCCCTGGACCGGTTTCAAGTCTACTTCGATCAGGACCACATCTTCCTAAAGGACTGGGCCATCCTCCTCAGCCTGGCCACCGCCAAAGCGCCCGACTTCGACGCTGCCCGCCGATTGGTGGGATTCCTACATCTGGGTTTGGGCGGCGAGGAAGGACTATTTCAAGAAGCGTTCCGGGAGCGTGGTTTGTCCCGTCAAGACGTGGCGGATATGGAATACCGGCCGACCACCTTCCACTACAGCGGCTACCTGCGCAACGTAGCCTATACCGGCACATATACCGACGTTATCGCCACCCTGTTGGCGGTGGAGTGGCCTTACATGGACTGGGCCCAGCGGTTGGCATCTGCCGGAAAGCACCCCGCCAACCGTTATTACCAGACGTGGATCGACCTGCACACCAGCGACGGAATGACCGGCTTCGTGTCGTGGTTGCGCCAAACGGTGGACGAAGCCCCCCTCAGTCCGGTTGACCGGCCCCGGCTGCAGGCGATCTTCCGCGAAGTGCTGCGGTACGAGCTGGAGTTCTGGGAAATGGCCTACAATGACGAGGAGTGGCCTCAGTGAACATCCCTAAAGCCATGACCATCGCAGGGTCGGATTCAGGGGGTGGGGCCGGCATCCAAGCCGATCTCAAAACCTTCGCCGCCCTGGGCGTTTATGGCGCGTCCACGCTGACCGCCATCACCGCCCAGAACACGGTAGGGGTTACGGCGGTTCACGAAATACCCACCGACGTTATCACCGCCCAGATCGACGCCGTGCTGTCCGACATCGGCGCCGATGCCGTGAAGACGGGCATGCTGTCCAGCAGCCTTATCATCGAATGTGTCGTTGAGGCGTTGAAAAAACACGGCGTGCAACAACTGGTGGTGGACCCGGTCATGGTGGCCAAGAGCGGCGATTCTCTGCTGCGGGAAGACGCTGTCGACACTCTCCGCACCCGGCTGTTGCCTCTGGCCGCGGTTGTCACTCCCAACATCCCCGAAGCCGAGGCGTTGACCGAGACGAAAATAGTTTCCGACGCCGACGTGCGCCGCGCCGCCGAAGCGATCGTCGCCATGGGCGCCCGGTCAGTGGTAGTGAAAGGAGGCCACCGAGAAGGTCCCGCCACTGATCTGTTTTATGACGGCTCGGATTTTCGGGAGTTCACCGCCCCCCGCTTCGACACCGTCAACACCCACGGCACCGGCTGTACATTTGCCTCGGCGGTTGCCGCCGGATTGGCCCGGGGGATGCCGGTAACCGAGGCAGTGGCGCTGGCCAAGGATTACGTGACTGAGGCTATCCGAACCTCCTTCCCCATCGGCCAAGGGCACGGATCTCTGAACCACTTCTACAAGTTCTGGAAGTGAGGCGTTATGACGACTTTCCGTCAGCAGGTCGAGGTCGGTCCCAGAGACGGTTCCCGGTATCAGCCGGTTATCGCGCTGGTGGACACCGCTTCTACCTACGCGGTGATGCCCTCGCCCATGCTGTCCATGCTGGGCATAGACCCGTTTTGGACGGGTGTCTTGGAGAGGGCAGGCGGAGGAGGCGAGGAGCGGTCCATGGCGGAGATTCGCCTCAAGATCGGAGATGCGGAACGCACCGTTGTCTGCGTCTTCGGTCAGCCCGATAGCCAACCGGTAATAGGCTCCCACACCTTACAGGCATTCGGATTAAGAGTGGAGCCGGGAACCAGCACGCTCGCTCCGGGAACCGTCTTTCTACCTTAATCCGCCGCCCTGAATACAAACTCGGTGCCGACGCTGTTCTGAATGAAGGCCTCCGGCATTGCCTGAGCGATCCGGTGGGTTGCGGCCCAACCGGTGCAGTGGCCGGGCACTATGTACCGGGGTCCGATCTCTTGCAGGGCGGAAACGGTGGCGGGAATGATTGGCTCGAACAGGCCTCCGGTCAGGTGGAATCCCCCGATCACCGCATGTATTGTCTGTATGCCGGGCAACGCCTGAGCGTTCTGTATTATGTTAATGATCCCCGCATGGCCGCAGCCCGTTATAACCACGAGTCGTTGTCCTCTCAGATTCATGATAGCGCATTGATCGTCCATGATTAGCGGGTCGGGTTCCCAGGCGCCACCACGGTTGGCGTAATGAATCGCGAACCCCGTTTCGAACTCGGTCCTACGGGCAACCTCACCCGATACCAGTATTCCCCCGTCCACCAACATGCAAGAGCCGGTCTCCTCGATAACCTCTATATATTCCCGTTGGAAATCCGCTTTCCGGGGAGCAGGCAACTGGAGCTCATAGCCGTCTGGCAACACGATTTTCCGGTCCAGGTACGCGTCCGGGTGCAGCACCAACGGCAGGTTTCTCGCGCCCAGCCGCTGCAGCAATCCAGGCAGCCCCAAAGAGTGATCGGCGTGGCCATGGCTCAGGATAATAGCTTGCAAGTCCGGCGCTTTGATCTCCAAATCGTCCAGATTGTTCGGCAACCCAGACTGGCTGACCCCAGTGTCGAACAGCACCGTGCTGGTTGACCCACCTCGAATCACTTTAATCAGCGCCGAGAACCCATGCTCGGCCACCAAATGCATGTTGCCTAGCGGGTTAGGGCTGGAACCGACGACGGGCAACCACTTTGGCCCCAACATATACCGCTCGGCCACTTCAGTCCCGGCCATCAAGACATCTATAACCCCGTCCACAACAGTGGTCACCCGGACTTCGTCCACTTCCGCCGGTATGACGTGAGACTGGGCCATTGTTGCCTCCGTTGCCGATCTGGCTGTGCGATCTCCAAACCCGAAGCCAACATACTACGCCGGCGAATCCCATTCAATACGGTAGTGATCCTAATGCGCTGCCCCGTCCCATAGCTTCAACACTAAATCTCGAGCGACAACCCCGTTTAAGACAGGCGGTCACCCAACAGGTGCGGTATAATTGTCAGCGGGAGCCTTATTGTGTAGGCTCCCTTCACCGTTTTTTCACAGAGGTTAACCAACAATGTTCAAACCGGTCTCCAGCCGCGTCAGCTTCCCCGAAGTCGACGCCGGTATCCTGAATCATTGGAAAGACAGGGACGTGTTCCACCGTACCGAGACGGAACGGGAGGACTCTCCCTTGTTCATGCTTTTCGAGGGGCCGCCCACCGCCAACGGCAGCCCCGGCATCCATCACGTCCTGGCGCGGGTATTCAAGGACGTCATCTGTCGTTATCGCACGATGAAGGGCTACCGGGTGCTTCGTAAAGGCGGCTGGGACACCCACGGACTTGCGGTTGAGCTGGAGGTTGAGAAGTCCCTGGGCTTGGCCACCAAGCGGGACATCGAAGAGTACGGCATAGAAAAATTCAACCAGAAGTGCCGGGAAAGTGTGTTCCACTACTTGAAAGAGTGGGAGACGATGACCGACCGCATCGGCTATTGGGTGGACATGGACCACCCCTATGTAACCCTGGAGAACGATTACATCGAGTCGGGCTGGTGGATACTCAAAGAACTTTGGGACAAGGGACTGCTATACCGGGACATGCGGGGGACCCCCCACTGCCCCCGTTGCGTAACCAGCCTCAGCTCCCACGAAGTCGCCCTAGGATACAAAGAAGACACCCCCGACCCCTCAGTATTCATAAAATTCCGAGTGGAGACCCCCCCTCAATCCCCCCCTTCCGAAGGGGGGGAGGATAGTCAAGCCCCCCCCTTTGGTAAAGGGGGGCCGGGGGGGATTCCCACCTACCTCCTCGCCTGGACCACCACGCCCTGGACCCTCCCCGGCAACACGGCCTTGGCCGTGAACGAGGCCGCCGAATACTCGGTCGTCGAAATAGACGAGGAGGGCGTTAAGGAACGCCTAGTCCTGGCCACCGCCTTGCTGGAAACCAACATCAAACAAGACCACACGGTAGTGGCCACGCTGAAAGGGGCTGACTTGGTGGGCGCCACCTACCAACCCCTGTACCAACCGGCGGACTTCGGAACGGAGATTCAACAGTTCGTCCGCCGGGAGTCCGTAAACGGCACAACCATCACGGAGCTAACTACCGCCTCCAAATTACATCCCCGGGTTGTCGCGGCCGATTTCGTGTCCATGGAAGACGGCACCGGCATCGTCCACATCGCCCCGGCCTTCGGCGACGAGGACTTGGGGCTGGGTCGGGAGAAGGAGCTGGCTTTCGTCCAGCCCGTGGACCTTCAGGGCAACATCACCGGCAATTATGCCTTCGCCGGCAAGTTCGTGAAAGACGCCGACCGGGACATCATGAACGACCTGAGGGACCGGGGGCTGCTGTTCCACCGTGATGTGTACCGCCATACCTACCCCTTCTGCTGGCGTTGCGACACACCGCTGCTCTACTATGCCAAGAACTCCTGGTACATCCGCACCTCGGCCTTGAAGGACCAACTGGTCTCAGGCAACAGCGCCATCAACTGGTATCCCGACTACATCAAAGAGGGCCGGTTCGGCGAGTGGCTGCGCAACAACGTGGACTGGGCCATCTCCAGGGAAAGGTATTGGGGAACGCCCATCCCCATCTGGCAATGCCAGGAATGTACCGAATCTCTGTGCATCGGCAGCGTTAAGGATCTCAAGGACCACGCCGCGCCAGACGACCGGGCGAAGCTGGACACACTGGACCTGCACCGCCCCTACATAGACAATATCCTGCTGCAATGCCCCGCCGATGGCTGCGACGGCCAGATGCGCCGCATTCCCGAGGTCATGGACGCCTGGTTCGACTCGGGAGCGATGCCATTTGCCCAGTGGCACACTCTGGACATCGGCGATGTGGACAAGCTTCAGGAGGAGGGGAAATTCCCCGCCGATTACATCTGCGAGGCGGTGGATCAGACCCGCGGCTGGTTCTACAGCCTGCACGCTCTGTCCACCCTGCTAAAGGGACAGCCATCCTACAAAAACGTCATCTGCCTGGGCCTGATCCTGGACGAGCAGGGCCACAAGATGAGCAAGCGGATAGGCAACGTGGTGGAGCCCATACCGGTGCTGGACGAGCACGGGGCCGACGCCCTGCGCTGGTACCTGTTCACCGCGTCTCAACCCGGCGAGCCCCGCCGATTCTCTGCCAGGCTGGTAAACGAGACCCTGCGCCGGGTGATGCTGACACTGTGGAACGTCTATTCCTTCTTCACCAACTACGCTTCTATAGATGGATTCGACCCGCTGCAAACCCCGGCGGATTGGAAGCCGGAGAACGAGTTGGACCAGTGGATACTTTCCGAGTTGAACACCCTGATCGAACAAGTGGACGGCTACCTGGACTCATACGACCCAACCAACGCCGGCCGCCGTTTGCAAGAGTTCATCGACCAGCTATCCAACTGGTACGTGCGCCGCAGCCGGCGCCGCTTCTGGAAGAGCGAGAACGACGTGGACAAACAATCCGGCTACGTCACATTGCATCGATGCCTGGTGACCGTGGCCAAGCTGATGGCGCCCTTGGCCCCATTTGTTTCCGAGGAGATATATCAGAACCTGGTCTGTTCAGTAGACTCCGCCGCGCCCGACAGCGTACACCTGGCTGTCTTCCCCGTGGCCGACAGGTCCCTCATCGACCAACCGCTGAACGATGCCACCCAACTGGCCATGCGCATCGCCAGCATGGGACGTAGCGCTCGTTCCAAGGCCGGACTCAAGGTGCGCCAGCCTCTCAATGCCCTCAGGGTTGTCGTCAGGAACGATATCGAGGAGAGCCAAGTTAGGAATCTTTCGGATCAACTCCTTGAAGAATTGAACGTAAAGCACGTTCTGACTTATGTATCGGGAAGTTCCAATGAAGTTGAGTTCTGGGATTGGAATGTAACAGCCAATATGGCGTTGGTCGGCCCTAAGTACGGCGCGAGCTCGCGGCATGTAGTCACGGCGTTGGCTGATCTGGTCCCGCGAGACGTGGCGATGCAAGTAAGCATCGGTCAGCCGATCGGTCTTCCAAGTCAAGGCGACGGGAGTCCACCGATCCAATTAGAACCAGATGAAGTAAGTTTGACCCGGGTGCCGCCGGACGGTTTTTCCGTGGTCGAAGAAGGGCCTTACGTCGTCGCCATGGAAACCGAGGTTACGCCGGAACTGGCCGAGGAAGGCCTGGCCCGGGAGTTGGTCCATCGGATCCAGAACCTGCGCCGCACGTCGGAGTTTGAGTTGACCGACCGCATCGTCACCTATTACCAAGCGCCCGATGATATCGCCAACGTCATGACCGGCAATTTTTCAGGCTACATCCGCCAGGAAACCCTCAGCGAAGAACTGGTCGCCGGGTTGGCGCAAGATGGGGCCGAGAGCGAAACGTCCGACGTTGACGGGATGGAAGTGACCCTTGGAGTGCGCCGCGTTTAGCGCGGCCAAGCATGCCCGAACTTCCCGAGGTTGAAAATGCCCGGCGTTGCCTGCTGAAGGCAGAGCTGCCGGGAAAGGCTTTCACCAAAGCCGATATCGGCTGGGCTAAAAGCGTCAAGACCCCTGACCTGGAAGAATTTGCCCTGGGTCTGCGTGGCGGGGTGGTGCAGGATGTCCATCGCCGGGGCAAGTACATTCTCTTCCCATTGGTAAACGACGAGTCAGAAGAGCGAACCCTGATTCTCCACCTGGGCATGAGCGGCGGCCTATCTGTTCAACCCAGCGCGAATCCCATGCACCCCCTTGTGCGCCACACCTTCTCACTGAACGATGGTAGGGAGTTACGGTTCGAGGACGGTCGCAAGTTCGGAAAGATCTGGCTGGTTTCGGACCCCAGCGAAGTATTGCCTCCCCTGAGCCCGGAGCCGTTGGAAGGCGGGCTAACGCCGCAGTTGCTGGCCAAATCATTGGAGGGACGTAAGGCCCCCATCAAGGCCTTGCTGTTGGAGCAGTCCATAGTCGCCGGGATGGGCAACTTGTACGCCGACGAATCCCTGTTTCTGGCTGGGATCAACCCCACCCGTTCGGCATCCGGACTAACCAGCGAAGAGATCGACCGGCTGCAGCAGTGCATCGTCACCGCCCTCACCGCGTCGATAGAAAAGTACGAAACCGCCCGCGCCGAATCATGGCCCGACCCCCCACGCGCTCTAACCGGCTGGACCCACCCCCGCACCGAAGGCGCGCCTTGCCCCCGCTGCGGCGGCCCCTTCACCGGCACCCGGGTCCGTGCCCGGGGGACTTACTACTGCCCCAAGTGCCAGGGGTAGGGAAGGCTTTTCTCGGGCGGACGACAAGGCGTTAACCCACCCACACCATCCTGAACGTAGTGAAGTGTTACCGCCACCGAACTAAAGACTTTCTTGAATCCCCTAAGCCACCGTCCCATAAATATGGTCCGGAACAACTATAATCACCGAGCGGCGGTCGTCCCGCATGGCTTGGTCGTATTCTTCCCAGTTGGAGTGCTCCTCTCCCGAGCAGGTGCGGTAGGCGTCCCTAAGAGCCGTTTTGAACTCTTCGGGGTCTGTATTGTCCGCCGACAGTATCGTTGCCCGGCCTTCTAACACCACGAAGGGCCGCCAATTTTCCGCGGACACCATCAATGTGCACCGGGGGTCCCGCCTCAGGTTTTTCAGCTTTACCCGGCTCTCCGTAACCGTGAAAGCGATGCCGTCGCGGTACGGGCCGCAGCTAAGTATGCTCATCTGGGCAGCGCCGTTCCGGCGGAACGTGGTGAGCACCCCTCGATGAGTCTGGGCGGCGAAGTCTTTTACTTTCTCGGGAAGCATATGCTGTCCTCCTGGGATTTGGGCTGCCACGAATTGAACACTTAAAGAACGAAGTCAATCTCGAACAGATCGTAGTGGGACCGGTGCATGTCCAAGCTGGAGTAAACCTGTTGGGCGACGTGGTTGTTACGCTCCACGTATAGCCGTATACCGCAAACATCCCCCCGCCGTCTGGCCTCAGAGTGTACGTGGCTGTTTAGAGCCCGGTAGACCCCTTGTCGCCTGTACTCCGCGTCGACGTACACACTTTGTATCCACCAGAAGTAGCCGTTGCGCCAATCGCTCCACTCGGTGGTGATCAGCAACTGACCCACCGGCCTGCCTTCGATCTCCGCCATCAGGTAAAACCCCAGTCCGTCTTGGACGAGCACCGCCGAGACGCCCTTGGTAAGAAGCTCCATGTCCAGTGTCTTACCTTCGGTCTCCAATGCCATGGCCGCGTTGAAGCCCACCACGGTGTTGAGGTCAGATTGGATGGCAGGACGTACTACGATGTCCAGTTTGGCGTGACTCAAATCGATTGGACTCCTTCCTGTCCTAAATCATGATGGCGGCAAGTCCAAAACCACAATATATCAGTAAACGAAGCCGGGCGTATCACCTAGAATCTCTTTCCTTGGCTTCCAGGCAGACCACACCGCGATGCATATCCGCGGAATTTGGAATTGCCATCATCCAGAGGTCGCCCCAGCGTCAACAAGGTCTTAAATCGGGGGTTCGACCGTGACTGACCAGAGGGTATGCCTGCCTGGGAAACCCGCGAGATGTATATTACGATGCTTATTCCACCGTAATTTCTGGTGCGCGATGGATTTTTCGTCGATTATGTCTGTTCTCACCTGATTGCTAGCCCAAATTTCCGCCCCTCGCGCCTTGTTAGTCACCCGATGTGTGTAATTCACCATGATCCCTTGTATATCTTCGTCTTCGATATGCACGATACCAACATGAACACCGATGCGAAGACTGATTTCGGGATGTCCAGGATTCGGGAGGATCAAAATCGCGAAGCTAAGCGCATCGATCGCTGTCCTGAACCCTATAATGAAGGAATCACCTACTGTCTTAACTTCTTTACCCCCAAGAGCGACTATTAACTCCCGTATACGAATGCAATGAGTACGCCATACTTGTCGCATGTTTTCATTTCCCACTCTGATACCAAGGGAAGTTCCATCCACGAAGTCAGTGATAACCAGAGATAGTGTCATTCGTGATGATCCGGTCCAGGATTTAAGGTTTTGTGTTTGCATGATGCGATTTCCTCCAGACAAATAGCATCATGAACCAAATAATGAAATGAGTGAACTTGCACCAAAGTTACTTACATTGAGTGAATTTTCGCTCCTGCATTGCGATCGGCACGCAACTGAGAATGCACCAACTTGAGCCAGGAGGAGTTCCTTGGGAATACAAGGCAAGCGTACCTCTGATGCTATCCGCCGATTCGTGGTGAATACCTTTCAGGATTCGCCAGGTCTTTCCCAACGGGAGATCGCCGATAAGGTTCCGGATGTATTTGGCAAAGAAATCAAGATCGACAAAAGCAACGTCGGAAGAATTCTAAGAAGTGCTGGGCTAGGGAGGGGAGGAAATCAAGTACCTCACGTTGACCAAGAAGATACCGGCTTAGCGAGCCAATTAGACGACGTACTATCGCTTACCAGGACGACTTGCGGACGAGTCATTGCGGTAATCCCTGAAATCGTTGATATCGGCCAGAGGACCCTGATCGCCGCGCTAAGTCCATACCGGGAAGGCCTGCGGTCAGAAGATCCATTGGCGAGGAAAAATACCATCAAGGAGCTAGGTGAGGCTGCTTTAAACGGAGATTTAATCCACAAAGATGCGATCCAGTTGTTCCAGAGCCATTTAAGCAACGAGGATGACCCGCAAGCTCAACTGTTCGTTATTCACGCGCTGGCAGGAATCGGAGGCCCAAACGCGAAACTTGTCTTAACCGAATGGGAAGAGAAACTGGGTGACAAAATATATAAATCTACTCGATCTGCCATCCACAGTGCTCTGACGCACTTCACGGAAATGGGTATCTCTAGCAAGACGGAGACCCTTTGAGGATGTAGGTATGAAACCCACAAAGATCGGCACACTATCGGTCCCTAGCCTCCTAATCATCATTGCTTTGGCTATAGTTATTCTGTCTGCGTGTGGTGGCTCAGATGATGCCCAAACGGGGGCAGGCGTAGATGGAACGGCTGTCATCGATGGAACGGCTGCCATCGCCGCCCGATGGTCCCAAGGACCATCTCCTTGTGAGCCATCAAGTGAAACTCAAGCAGCAGCGTCGGGTCAGTTCGCCCGCCAGATAGAGGGGGCGGTTCCCGATGATATCGGCAAAGTGAGGATCTCATTTAACGGCGACGGACAACAAAATGTAATCGTATTTGAGGAAAACCATGCATCGCGCGCCGGCCAAATTGAACTCGCGATCATTTTAAACCGGCTATATCATCGGCATGGCGTACGACACCTGGCACTAGAAGGAGCGGTCTTGGAAGAGCAACCTCCAAACGCCGCGTGGTTTCACGAATTACCAGATGAAGCCGTCAGGCGGCAAGTCTCTGTACAGCTACTAGAAAAGGGAGAAATTAGCGCTGCCGAGTTTGCCGCAATGGTTTTTACCGATTTTCAACTTCACCCGATCGAACGGCAGGACGAGTACAAAGTAAAGCTTCCCAGCGATGCCCGTGGTGCATTCAACACGTACCTGTATGCGATCGCTGTTGAGTCAATGGATTCCGGCAAACAGCGAGCAGCCTGTATGCCAGTTCCCAGGTCTTCAAAGACGATGGCAATAAAGAAGAATACGACGAAAAACTACGAGAGTATTTCGAGTTCATCTTCTCTTCAAATGAATGGACAAAGGGCTGCAACGATTATTTGGACCGTGAGAGTTGGTCGATAGAAGGATTAATCAGAATCATAGATGATGCAAAAATGAAGGTCGAGGAAGACGATATTGACGTTGGCGACGCCGCAGATAGACTTAAGAAAGAACGAAGATTCTATGTCGCCGCGTCCGATCGTAGTGGAACCATGGTCGAAAATTCGATAGAAGTCGCCTCGAGTCATCCCCAAGCGCCAATCGTGTTAAACGTTGGCGCGGCCCACACTGAAGGAGTCGTGGAACTACTGAAGGGTCGATCTGCTTCTCTGGCAGTTATCGCACCGGTGGCATTGGGAACGGGTGACCCAAATGGGAGCATGAGCGCTGACGAATATGGCCGCAAGCTAGACCGAAAATCAGTTGATCCTTCAGGCAGTCTGGGTGCGATACTCGATGGAAGAAGCCAAAAACCATCTTCCGTGCTCAATGAGGAATGGCTCCAGTTCATGGGAAATACCTTGTACGCAATCGTAAAACTTACGGCCGCGGCCGGTGCCGGAGGTGACCCTCCTTTCGATTTGGGCAACGACGTTCTAAATATAGGAGGTGCTGAAATCCCTCCCGATTCTATACATTTGCTCGAAGGTGATGTAATTTTCGCGGTGACTTTGCCAGATGGCCAAGAATTTTTCGTCAGGGCAAAGCAGATAGACTCGGAGACCAAAAATTTGGACGACGAAGTTTCCTTGGAACAGGCACTGTTAAAGGCGTTGGAAAATGTGACAACCGAGACATCAACCAATGTGGACGATATCTCCACGGAGAAGCTTCCTCTGGTGGAGCCGGCTCCCGGCACTCTGGCGAGAATATCCAAACAATTGAAGGAGCTTGAAAATTCTGGGCCGTTGTCTAAAGAGACGATTATATAGATGTTAGGGGCACATCTCTAAAACTGAACCCTCGTACCAGAACCGCAAGCGAATCCCCTACCTATGCGCCAACTGGCTCTCCGAACTGATAGTCCTGGAGAATTCTTGGGGACGGCCGCGGGATTCAGCCCAAACTAAAAGAGCTCGGGCCACGAAACCGCACCGAACGCTTTTGATACGGCCGCTTGATGCGTCCGGCCAGACTGCCACTAAGCTCAGTAGCGAAGACACAACCATGGATGATACCGGGCTCGGTCGTGCGCCAATCTCTCGCCCAATAACACTAACTGATCCAGAAAGTCGAGCCTTGGTCCCCTTTCTGGACCTCTATGCGAACTGGGAAAACGTCCTTCATATCTTCTAGATGGGTTACGATAATTATCTTCTCGAAGTCCTTTTCGATGGCTGAAATGACGTCCAGGATGCGCTCCCGGCCTGGGCCGTCTTGAGAACCGAAACCCTCATCGATGAATAATGTGGGCAGCGGAGCGCCGATGCGTTGGGCCAGGACTTTGGAGAGGCCGATACGAAGGGCTAGGTTGATACGGAAAGCCTCTCCCCCGCTGTACATCTCGTAGCTGCGCGGTCCCAGTTCGTCGCTGACGTTGATCTCGAGAGTTTCGATGGGGTCGCCATGGCCGCTTCGGCGCTCCCGCTGGGTCTCAAGTTTCACCTGCATCCGGTTGTCAGTCATGCGTCCCAGGAGAATGTTGGCTTCTTCCTCCAACCGGGGCACCACCGTCTCGATCAGCATGGCTTGGATCCCTTGACGGCCAAAAGCGGTAACCAGTTCTTGGTAGATCCCTTCGTCTTCTTTTAAGGACGCCAGACGGGCCGAATCCCTGCTGACCTCACGTTTGAGCCCCTGCATCCGTTGCAACTCGCCGCCAAGATAACCGAGACGGGCAGTGGTGGCCTGCCGAGCGGAGTCCATCTCGGCCAGATCGGATTCAGCGGCATTAAGACTCGTTTGCAACTGGGGGAGGTCGGCGATGGCCTGTTCGTCGGCCAAACGCCGTTGCTGAGCCTGTTCCAGGTCGGCGCGGCGGCGGTTGAGGATATCTTGGGTGCGGGCTAGCGACTCTTGCTCGGGAGGCAAGTTGGCTTCGGCTTGAGTCAACTGCCCATGCCGCTCTTCGAAATGCGCCAGATCCCGGGTTTCGGCATAGCTTTGCTGGCGGGCTTCCTCATCGTATCCTAAGGAAACCATTTGATCTTCGATCGCCTTCAGCTCCAACCGTTCAGCGGCGGAAAATCCCCCGGAATCCAGAGAGGATTTAGCCTCCGTCATCTGCTTTCGATCTTCATCCAGCATACTCTGGGCTTCACGGGATTCTTGGATACGTGATTCAAGCTCCTGCAGCTTGGCTTGTCCTTCCCGCACCGCTAGCGTGAGGGATTGATCCCGTTGCCCCCATTCCTTTTCCATGTCCGATTTCTCAGTTTCAAGCTGCTTCAACCGCCGGCTGTTTTGCCGGTATAGCTCCCGTTTAGCCTCGATGTCGGTGTTGTAGGCGTGAGAAAGGGCGTCGCACCCATCCTGTCCCAGTGATGTTTGGCAAAGGGGGCAAACGGGTTCCTCTCCCCCGGTTTGTTGTAAAAACTCCAGCTTGGCCGCAAGCTCCTGGCCTTCCATCCGGTAACGCTCCGAGGTGCTTTGGGCTTCTCCGATGGCAGTGGAAGTCTCGGTTAACCGTTCCCGCAGACCGGCGACTTGAACCTTTTCCCGGTCAAGGCTGCCCATCCTGTCCTGAACCTGCCCACGCTGGCTCGCCAACTCGGATTCAGCGCCGGCTTTGGGAGGCAGTTCCACTTCCACGCGGCGCATTAGCTGGGCAATCTTGGCTTCCAATAGCGTCCGGACGCTATCGATGGACCTTTGCAGCTGGTTCTTGCTCTCGCCAAACTGGTCGTATCGACCACGCGCCTCTTCCAAGGCATCGAAGCGATGGCGGGCCAAGGCCAGGCGCTCAAACCCCTGCCTGATGGCATCCGCCTGTTCGATAAGGTCCAGATACCCCCGGACACGTCCCTGACCTGTCGAAATAGACGCTTCTAGCTGCTCTATATCACCTCGAATATCGGTGATGTTCTTTCCTGACTCCGCCAGACGCTGCTGAAAGGTTTCAAGCTCACCCACTTGCGCGCGAAGGCCCTCGACTCGTCCGCGGCTTGCTTCTGTCTGAAGATTGACTCTGTTCAGGCGTTCTTTAACTTCCGCCAACTCAATGGACGGGTCGCCGATGTTTTCCAGGTCAGACTGCATGCGGCCCAACGAGCCTTCGATCTCGGAAGTGGTGGATTTCCCCTCATCCAACCTCTGTTTCGCCCGTTCTTGAATCCGGTCGTAGGCTTCCAATCCCAGTATCTTGGACAGGACTGCCTTGCGGTCGGCGGGGGTTTTACCGGTGAACTCGGCGGCTCTGCCCTGTAGCAAGAACGCCGAGTTGATGAAGGTATCGTAGTCCATGCCCACAGTCTGCTCGATCTTGGCTTGGGTTTCGCGAATGTGGTCCCCGGTGATAGCTATCGCGCCGCTTTCACCCAGCACTTGAAGTTGCAAGTCGGACACGCCCTGGCGGCGCCGGCCACCAGCCCGGGAACGGCTGCGAATCACCCGGTAAGAAATATCCCTGGCCAGGAACTCCAGCTCTACCCGGCACTCGTCGGCGCCGTAGGAAATCAGGTCGTCCTGAGTCTTTCCTCGGGCCTCGCCCCACAAACACCAGGTAATAGCATCCAGCAGGGCCGACTTGCCGTGACCGTTAGGGCCGCACAGGCAGGCAACGTGGATGCCCCGAAAATCCAGGGTAGGCACGTCTTCCCGATAGCACAGGAAGTTTCTGACGCTGAGACGCTGGGGTATCATGGGAGGGACCGGGAAGGAGTGTATCCAGAGTGGTCAGCCGCACCGATCGAACGTGTAACTTCGACGTTATCTACCATTC
>Ga0209554_1001404_pt1 | contig 18215 bp, 16 predicted proteins | sample MarorgKNORR_S2LV_5_FD_188221 | JGI IMG/M metagenome (GOLD analysis project Ga0209554, IMG submission 188221) | Marine microbial communities from the Southern Atlantic Ocean, analyzing organic carbon cycling - Bottom_A/KNORR_S2/LV (SPAdes) (version 2) | ecosystem: Environmental > Aquatic > Marine...
CACCAAAACATGGTATGTTCGTTTTTTTTGCTTCTGTTTCTAAAAATTTTGCAAGTTTAATATCAACTATTGTATATAATATAATTGAATTGGGGTTTTTTTGGGTTAAATCTAATATTTTTAATATCTGGTTTTCCGTTCTGATAAAAGAATATTGATGATTTTTATATTTAAAATTTTGAAACTGAGCTTTAAGAGCTAAAAAAATTCTATCTATAGTTTCCCCAGTAGAATCTGAAATTAAGTAAATTTGATATGTATTATTCATGTATATTGGTGTTTATAACTTATTAACAAATAAGCTAAATGTTTAATAATTTTTTAATTTTTTCCTTATTTTGAAAAACAACGTTTTTATAAACAAAATTAAACATGTTCAAAATTAATATACATAAATAATTATTACTTTTATTATAGAAGAAAAACCTATATTTAATTAGCTTTTTTACTATTAAAATTGTTAATAAAAAGTTCGTAAGATGTTAATTAAAAATAATAATTACTATTCACAGGATATATAACAACTAATAAACATTATAATTACTATTTATTATGAGTCCAATTCTAAACTGTATTAAAAATAAAAAAACAACCAACAAACCAATCTGGCTAATGAGACAAGCTGGTAGATATTTGCCAGAATTTAGAAAAATTAGAGAAAAAAATACAAATTTTATAAATCTATGTCTAAATAAAATTTTATCATCAGAAATAACATTGCAGCCTTTGAAAAGATTTAAGTTAGATGCGGCTATAATTTTTTCAGATATTTTGATGTTGCCATATGCATTAAATCAAAAAGTCGAATTTACAAAAAACATTGGTCCAGAATTAGGAAAAATTGATTTAGAAAACATAAATCAAATTAAAGAAATTGATTTTGTAGAAAAATTAAAACCCGTATATGAATCGCTAAAAATAACTTCTGAAAATAAATTAATATCCAACAAAGATTTGATTGGATTTGTTGGAGCGCCGTGGACATTATTAGTTTATATGATTAATCAAAAATCACCAAAGAATAAACTATCGATTAATAAATTTAATAATAATTTCTTATCTAAAGATCTTTTATTAATTATAGAAAAATTCTTAAAAATACATATTAAAAAACAAATTGAAGCTGGAGCAACAATAATTCAAATTTTCGATAGTTGGGCCGGTCTACTAGAAGATCATGAGTCATTTAAACCTAAAGATTTATATAATTATGTATATGAACCAACGGAAAGACTTGTTAATTTTGTGAAAGATTTAAACGTCCCAGTAATTTGTTTTCCAAGGGGTATTAAAAATTATAAAAAATTCTGCGACTTTGTTAAACCTGACGTTATAAATATTGATTATAATGTTAATCCAAGAGACATAAAGGATAAGATTAATATCACTATTCAAGGGGGGCTGGATCCTAAAATATTATTAACTGATAAAAATAAACTTAAAAAAGAAGCTTTATTTTATTTAGATACATTTAAAGACCACCCATATATATTTAATTTAGGACATGGGGTTTTGCCAGAAACAAAACCAGAAATGGTTCAAGAATTAGTTAATATTGTTAAAAATTATTCGTGAAAAAAGCCATTGTATTATTTAATCTTGGAGGACCAGACAAATTAGAGAACGTAGAGCCTTTTCTGTTTAATTTGTTTTATGATCCAGCAATACTTAATTTACCAAAATTTATAAGATATCCATTAGCTAAATTAATATCTAAAAGAAGAGCTCCAATAGCAAAAAAAATTTATAAAGAGATAGGTGGATCTTCACCTATATTAAAATTAACAAATGACCAAGCTGTTAAATTAGAAAATTCTTTAAATTCTAATCAAAAAGATATTATTTATAGAACTTTTGTAGCAATGAGATGTTGGAATCCAAGAACTTCACAAATTGTAAAAGAAGTTAGAAAATTCAATCCGGCAGAGGTAATTTTGTTGCCTTTATATCCTCAATATTCAGCAACAACATCAGGTTCATCAATAAATGAATGGAAAGAAATTTGTAAAATTGAAAATTTTAATGTTAAAACTAGTACCTTCTGTTGTTATCCAACCGATAATAGTTTTATTGATGCTCATATTAATGAAATCAAAAAAAAAGTGAACAATATTAACAATTTTAAACTAATATTCTCTGCTCATGGGCTTCCAGAAAAGAACATAAAAAATGGAGATCCATATCAGTGGCAAGTAGAGCAAACAGTAGATAAAATTGTTAAAAAAATAAATATAGAAAATTTAGATTATATATTAAGCTATCAGAGCAGAGTTGGACCATTAAAATGGATTGGACCTTCTACCGAAAGCGTAATTATTGAAAATTCAAAATTTGGTAAACACATTGTACTTGTTCCAATAGCTTTTGTGTCAGAACATTCAGAAACTTTGGTTGAGCTAGATATTGAATACAAGAAACTTGCCGAGCAATATGGATGTAAAAATTATACAAGAGTTCCTGCTTTAGGAGTAAATGAAAGTTTTATTAAGAGCTTGTTAAAATTAATTTTGAACAAAGAAGCATATAAATTTAAAGAAGGCCTCTATTCACCAAAAATTCAATGTCCATCCAAATTTAAAAAATGCCCGTGTACACAATAAATTATTTATGAATATATATTTATTATTTAAAACTTTGCATCTTATAGCCATAGTCTCTTGGATGGCGGGATTGTTATATCTCCCAAGAATATTTGTTTATCATGTTGAAAATATAGAAAAAAAAGAGTCCATAGAAATATTTAAAGTTATGGAGAAAAAGCTTTACTTTTACATTATGTACCCAGCGATGGTGCTTTCTTGGATATTTGGTTTAATACTGATTTCTATAATCGGCTTTTCCAGTTTGAGTTTTTTATGGTTAAAATTGAAACTTTTATTTGTAGTTTTATTAACAATTTATCATTTTTATCTTGGGAAATGTCTTAACAAGCTTAAGGAAGATACAAATAATACAACATCCAAATTCTTTAGAATAATTAATGAATTGCCCACAATATTGTTAATATTGATTGTTTTTATAGTAATTTTTAAGCCGATCTAGGGTTGAATTTATTTAGTCTAGTATATATATTACATCTGTCCAACAAATAAATCCCAAAATGAACATACAAGAATTAAAGAAAAAAAGTTCAGAGCAGTTAATTTCCGAAGCTGAAAAGTTAGGAATAGAAAATGCTAGCACACTTAGAAAACAAGAAATTCTATTTGTAATACTTAAAAAACTTGCAGAAAAAGGTGAAGAAATTACTGGTGGTGGGGTTTTACAATTACTTCAAGATGGATTTGGTTTTTTAAGGGCTATTGAATCTAATTATCTTCCAGGTCCAGATGATATTTATGTTGGTCCAAGTCAAATCAGAAGATTTGGATTAAGAACGGGCGACACAATTGAGGGGCCGGTCAGAGCTCCTAAGGATGGTGAAAGATATTTTGCTTTATTACAAGTTAGCAAAATTAATTTTGAAGATCCTGAAAAATCAAAACACAAAATTGCCTTTGATAACTTAACTCCTTTATATCCCAATAAACAATTAATTATGGAAGTTGAAACTGATAAAGTAGAAAAAAAAACAGATTTAACACCAAGACTAATCGACCTAGTTAGCCCGATAGGAAAAGGACAAAGATCTTTGATTATTTCACCACCTAAAGCAGGCAAGACAATGATATTACAAAGTATTGCAAATTCTATAACAGCAAATTACCCCGAATGTTATTTAATGGTTCTTCTAATTGACGAAAGACCTGAAGAAGTAACAGACATGCAAAGAACTGTAAAAGGTGAGGTTATTAGTTCTACATTTGATGAGCCAGCACAAAGACATGTTGGAGTAGCAGAAATGGTCATTGAAAAAGCGAGAAGATTAACAGAACATAAAAAAGATGTAGTCATTCTGTTAGATTCAATAACTAGACTTGGAAGAGCTTACAATGCAGTGGTTCCAAGCTCTGGGAAAGTATTAACCGGAGGTGTTGATGCCAATGCGTTACAAAGACCAAAAAGATTTTTTGGAGCAGCCAGAAATATTGAAGAAGGTGGTTCATTAACTATTATCGCGACAGCATTGATTGATACTGGTAGCAGAATGGATGAGGTTATTTTTGAGGAGTTTAAAGGAACTGGTAACAGTGAAACTATTCTTGATAGAAAAATTTCAGACAAAAGAATCTTTCCAGCCATGGATATAACAAAGTCTGGAACAAGGAAAGAAGAATTGCTATTTGATAAAAATGACCTTCAAAAAATGAATGTTTTAAGAAGAATTATTGCTCCTATGGGACCAATGGATGCTATAGAATTTATAAGCTCTAAACTTAAAAATACAAAAAACAACGCTGATTTTTTTAGCTCAATGAATAAACCTTCATAATTAAATTATAAATTTGTTTTTAAATTCATAAATATAATTTAAATTTGAATTATGGATTTAAATAAAAAATCTGAAATAATTTTAAAAAAACTTAAAGAAAATAAATTTTATGAAGTTATTTCCGAATGTGAAAAACTGATAAAAAGATTTCCTGATAAAAGTAATTTATATAATATGTGTGGTTTGGCATATCAAAGAATTAAGAATATTGATATTTCAATTAATTATTTTAAAAAAGCAATAAAGTTAAATCCAGAAGATTTAGGTATACAAAATAATTTAGCAAACTCATATAAACATCTTGATCAATATGATTTAGCTGAAAATATTTTTTTAGATATCTTAAATAAAAAGAAAGATTACCTACCAGCGATAGCTAATTTTGCAAATCTTAAGAGAAAATTGAATGATTTTGAAAATACAGTTAAATTATATGAACAAGCAGTAACAATTCAAAAAAATGATCCATCTTTATTAAGTGCATTAGCATTTGCTTATCAAGGCTTGGGCAATTTTATAAAAGCGAAAGAAATAAGTTACAAAATTTTAAAAATGTACCCCAAACACGTTCGTTCTCACAAGATAATTAGTGATTTAACAAACTATTCAAAAAGCGATGAAAATTTAGGCGAAATGTTAAATTTATATAAAGATAATGATTTAATAATAAATGATAAATCTGAATTGTCATTTACAATTGCAAAAGCTTATGAAGATCTTGGTGATTATGAAAAATCATTCAAATATTTTGATCAAGCAAATAAATTAAAAAATAATAATAAATATAATTTTTCCAGAGAAGAAAAATTATTCAGAAATATCAAAAAATTTTTTGATAGTAATGAATTTAATAAAAATAAAAAAAATTTTGATAATAGAAAAATAATATTTATTTGTGGAATGCCAAGATCTGGCACAACCTTAGTTGAACAAATCTTATCGTCTCATAATAAAATCTTTGGAGCAGGGGAGCTAAATTTTTTAAGACAAGTAACGACAAAATTTTTTGTTTTAGAAGATAAATTAAATAATCAAAAAATAATAGAAGAAATTAATTCTTCAAATAATATTTTAAATATTGAATATTATAAATTAATAAATTATTTAAAAATTAAAGAATCTATAATTACTGACAAAGCTCCCCAAAACTACATATGGATAGGTTTTATTAAATATTTTTTTCCTAATGCTAAAATAATTCATTGTTGTAGAAATAAAAAAGATGTTTTGTTATCTATTTATAAAAATAATTTTAGTTCCAGTGATATGGATTGGTCATATGATCCTAGAAATATAGTTAGATATTATAATTTGTACTTAGATTTAATAAAATTTTGGAAGTATAAATTTGAAAAATTTATTTATGATTTAAGCTATGAAAAATTAGTTACAGATAGTGAAAATCAAATAAAAAAATTACTAGATTATTGTAGTTTAGAATGGGATAAAAATTGTTTAAATCACAATAAATATAGTAAAACAGCAATTCAAACAGTAAGCATTTCTCAGGCTCGTAAACCAATCTATAAAAGTTCTGTTAATTCAAGTGAAATATATTCAAAATATTTAGATAATTATTTTAAACTACTTGATAATTAAAAATTAACCTAAATACTTTAATTCTTTCATCTCATTCTGAAATTTTTGTTCAATTTCTTTAGAAATTTTATTATCTAATAATTTTTTCCAATCATTTTTAGGACCTAAATAAAAAAAATCTTTTTTATCACCTGATTTTGTATCTGCCACACTTTCTCCAAAAAGGCCTGATTTTTCTAATTTTTTAAGATTATCAAAAGAACTAGTTTTTATAGCTTCAGTAATTATATTTTTATTAAATTCAATATTTAATATAGAACTTAAAAATTTTACTATCTTTGCAAATTCATTATCTGGATCCATTAACAAATCCTCATATTTTATAAGAAGGAAATTTTCTGACATATTTTTCCAAGATTGGTAATTAGTACTCCAAGAACTTATAAGTGTTGGTAATTTATTATCTCCTATTTTATTTTCATGTGAATTAAATCCTATCCATCTATGTTCATCAAAAATAAATTTTTTAGCATCTTCATATGTATTAAGTGAAAAATGATTTTTTATAGATGTAATTACATTCCTAGGATCTCTAACTATATAAATTACACCTTTAGTGTTATCAAGATTTGTAAAACTATCAGTACCTATCATGCAATTAACATGATGAGTTTTTATAAATTTTATTTTGTTATCTAGATTCATTTTGTCTTGTGAGATAATCCAATTTTTTTTTATTTCTTTTATATTTTGAAAATTTTCTATTAAATTATGAAAATGCCTTCTCATCGGATATTGAGGAATTTTTTCAAGATTGCTAAAATTAGAAATTCCATCTTTAGAAAAAATTATTGATGAAATAAATGTTCGGATCCAAGTATTTCCACTTTTTGGATAAGATGATAGCCAAATTATCATTTAAAATTATAAATTCTAATTAAATCATAAAGTATATTTATTAAAAAAACAGGCTATACTTAACTGTATGACAATTTATGCATTATCAACCGGCCCAGGTATTTCCGGAGTAGCAATAATTCGTGTTTCAGGACCAGAAACTAAAATTGTTATTTCAAAATTAACAAATGGGAGTTTCCCAGAGCCTAGAGTAGCTACCCTCAAAAAAATCAATAAAATCAAAACAAATGAGCTAATTGATGAAGGGTTAATATTATGGTTTCCTGCTCCTCAGAGCTATACGGGTGAAGATATGGCAGAATTTCATGTTCATGGTAGCAGATCTGTTGTTGAGGCTCTACATAGTAGTATTGCACATGTTGAAAATTGTAGATTAGCTGAACCTGGAGAATTTACAAAAATTGCATTTCAAAATGATAAAATTAATTTACTCCAGGCAGAAAGTATTGCAGACTTAATTTCATCCGAAACTGAAATCCAAAGGCAACAAGCAATTAAAATCATGACAGGACAAAATTCTAGTAAATTTATTTCATGGCGGGAAAGATTATTAAAAATTTTATCCAACGTTGAAGCGAAAATTGATTTTCCAGATGAGGACCTTCCGAATGATGTCTTGAGAGATATCAAAACTAATTCTAATAAAATTAAATCTGAAATTCAAAAAACTTTGAATGATCAAAAAGTTGGAGAAAGAATTAGAGAAGGGTTTAAAATTGCTATAGTTGGACCAATTAATGCTGGTAAATCAAGTTTATTAAATTATTTATCAAGAAGAGAGGTTGCTATAGTTTCTGAAATAGCAGGGACAACAAGAGATGTAATAGAAACTCATTTGAATATCGATGGGTTGCCTGTTGTAGTTTCAGATACAGCTGGGATAAGAGATTCTAAAGATGAAATAGAAAAAAAAGGAATTCGTTTAGCTTTAAAAAGAGCAGAAGATGCTGACTTAAATATAGTTGTTATAGAGCCAAAAAGTACTCATTTTGCTGGTTTTTTGAAAGATTCGATTACTAACAAATCTATTATTGTTATAAATAAATCTGATCTTGGTATAGATGATATGGTTTATGAATTTGAAAAAATTAAACCAATTTACATCTCATTAAAGGAAGAAAAAAATTTAGATAAATTAATTTTTGCAATTAAAGAAAAACTTAAAAATCAGTTTATAAGTTCTGAAGATATTTTAATTACAAGAGAAAGACACAGGCAACATTTAGAACAATGTGTTTTACATCTTGATAATTTTGAACAAAAAAATAATGCTGAAGATTTTGATAAGGCTGCTGAAGATCTTAGGTTAGCAACAAGACACTTGGGAATGATAGTCGGAAAAGTTGACGTAGAAGAGATTTTAGGTTCAATATTCAATGATTTCTGTATAGGTAAATAAACCCTAATTTTGCTTATTTTTTTAAATTTTTAATTCAATTCTTGTAAAAAAAAATAACAATTATAAATTACACTTATGAAAAATGATTTATTATTCGATGTTGCTGTAATTGGTGGCGGACATGCTGGTTGTGAAGCAGCTGCAGCTTCAGCACGTTTAGGTGTTAACACTGCTTTATTCACTCATAAAATAGAATCAATTGGTGAAATGTCATGTAATCCAGCGATAGGTGGATTAGGGAAAGGTCATTTAGTTAGAGAAATAGATGCCTTAGATGGAGTAATGGGTGATGTAGCCGATAAGTCAGGTATACAATTTAGGCTTTTAAATAGAAGCAGAGGACCAGCTGTTAGAGGTCCAAGAACTCAAAGTGATAGATCATTATATAAAAAAATAATGCAAGAAAAACTTCTAAACTACTGTAATTTAAGCGTTTATTCAGATACAGTAATTGAGTTTATATTTGAAAAATATGTAATAACTGGATTCATAACTAAGTCAGGCAAAAAAATTAAAATATCTAAGCTAATACTGACAACCGGAACTTTTTTGAATGGTTTAATACATGTAGGTGAAAAACAAACTCCAGCTGGAAGGTATAATGAAAAGCCTACAACAGGTTTAAGTGTGCAATTAAAAAAATTTAATTTTGAAATTGGAAGATTGAAAACTGGAACACCTCCAAGATTAGATTCGCGAACAATTAATTTTAAAAATTTAGAAGAACAATTTGCTGATGACGATCCATATTTTTTTTCTTCTCTAACTAAAAAAAATTTTAACAAACAAATTTCATGTCGAATGACTTATACAAATGATGAAGTTCATAAAATAATTTCTAAAAATATAAAACGAAGTGCTATGTACTCAGGTAATATTAAAGCTGTAGGTCCGAGATATTGTCCTTCTATAGAGGATAAGATTGTAAAATTCTCTGGAAAGCTAAAACATCAGATATTTCTTGAGCCAGAAGGTCTAAATGACAATACAATCTATCCAAATGGAATTTCTACATCCTTACCGGCTGATGTACAGCAAGAAATGTGTAATAAAATCAATGGTTTAGAAAACGTTACTATTTTAAGGCCTGGATATGCTATAGAATACGATTATGTGGATCCAAGAGAGTTATTTTTAACCCTTGAAACAAAAAAAATACAAAATTTATACCTTGCTGGTCAGATTAATGGAACTACAGGATATGAAGAAGCGGCCGCTCAAGGACTTGTAGCAGGCATCAATGCTGCCTTATCAATTAAGAGTAAAGAACCATTCATTCTAGATCGGTCAGAGGCATATATAGGGGTAATGATTGATGATCTTGTAACTAAAGGAGTGGCTGAACCATATAGAATGTTCACATCCAGAGCTGAATACAGACTTACTCTAAGAGCAGATAATGCAGATTTGAGATTAACTCAAAAAGGAATTAATATTGGTGTTGTTATGGATTATAGAGCACGAATATTTAAGGAAAAGTCCAGCAATTTAGATAAAATTTCAACACAAATGGAGAAATTGAGAATTACTCCATCAAAAATATCTGATTTTGGTGTAAATATAGCTAAAGATGGAGTTTTAAGGACCGCAGGTCAAGTTTTAAGCCAAAAAGGAGTAGATATGAGTAAAATAAGAGAAATTTGGCCTGAAATTTCTCATATTTCAAGAGATATAGATGACCAGCTAGAAATAAATGCCCATTACAGAGGTTACTTAAAGAAACAAAAAGCAGATATTTTAGCTTTCAAAAGGGACGAAAACCTTAAAATATCTGATAATGTTAATTATGACGATTTAAGTGGTTTATCTAACGAAGTTAAATCAAAATTTAAGAAAATTAAGCCAAAAACGATGGGTCAGGCACTAAGAATAGACGGTATCACTCCGGCTGCAGTATATATTTTGTTGTCTCATGTCAAAAGAAAGTCTATTAAGCATACAGCTTGATTGATTCGAACTTTATAGAATATTCAAAACTAGAACCTCTAAACGTTTCACGTGAAACATTTTCAGAGCTTGAGGAGTTTAGATCTTTAATTTTAAGGAAAAACAAGGAAATTAACCTTATAAGCTGTAATACTGAGGGGATTTCAAGAGAAAGACATATAATAGATAGTGCTCAAATAATTGATTTTATTGATAAAAATGATAAATTGTGCACTGATATAGGATCAGGTTCAGGACTTCCAGGCATAGTTTTGGCAATTATAATGAAACATAAGAAATCAGATATGAAATTTCATTTATATGAAAAAAGCTATCATAAAAGTAATTTTTTAAGAGATGTGTCAAAAAAATTTGACCTGAACACAAAAATTTTTCAAAAAAATATTTTTGAAGAGAAAAATTTAATAACTGATGTGATTGTTGCACGTGCATTCAAGCCATTGCCTGTAGTTTTAGATTTGGCTAATGAAAATTTTATAAGATTTAAAAATATAATTTTATATCTGGGTAAAAATGGAAAAAAAATATTAATGGAGGCTTTAAGCAATTGGCAATTTGAGTATAAAGAAAAAAAAAGTTTAACAAGTGAAAATTCTTTTTTGATTAAAATTAATAATTTAAAAAAAAAGATATGAGTGGAAAAATTATTTCAGTGATAAATCAGAAAGGTGGAGTAGGTAAGACTACTACAGTCATCAATTTTGCTGCAGCACTCTCAATGAAGAAAAAAAAAATTCTAGTAATAGACCTGGACCCACAAGGAAATGCTACAACAGGTCTAGGATTATCCAACACGGACAACTCAGACCAAACAATCTACAGTGTTCTTAATGGAACTAAAAATGTTTCTGAAGTCATTCATAAAACAAACATCGAAAATTTAGATTTAATCACCTCGAACGTCGACCTTTCCGGTTTAGAAGTAGAAACAGCTGGAGATGGCCGAAAAGCCTTCATTTTGAAGGATCGAATAATGGCTTATTTAAACAATTCTAAAGCCTCTTACGATTATATCCTTATTGATTGTCCTCCCTCTTTAAGTCTGCTCACAATTATGGCCTTGGTGGCGTCCAACTCTCTTGTGGTACCTCTTCAGACCGAATTTTTTGCTCTTGAGGGTCTTACACAATTGATGAAAACTATAGAGCGAATAAAAAATAATTTAAATCCTAATCTGACTATTAAAGGAATACTACTGACGATGTATGATAGAAGAAATAAGTTATCAAGCGAAGTAGAGAAAGAGGCTAGAGACTATTTTAAGGAAAAAGTCTATCAAACAGTTGTTCCAAGGAACGTCAGACTGTCTGAAGCCCCGTCTCATGGAGTCCCAGTTTTAATTTATGATAAAGGATGCCCTGGAAGCAAGTCATATTTTAGTTTCACAGAGGAATTTTTAAATCAAGAAAAAATAATAGAGAGTGCAGCATGATGAAACCATTTAGCAAGAAGGGATTAGGTAGAGGACTATCATCATTAATTGGAGATGCGCCTAAGATTGCAACTACTAATAAGTTATCTATAAGCGATATTACCCGTAATAAGCATCAACCAAGAAAGTCGTTTGATAAAGAAAGTTTAGAAGAACTTACTAATTCAATTAAAGAACGAGGTATTATTCAACCAATTATCGTAAGGCAATCTGAGGATCAATCTGACAAGTATGAAATTGTAGCTGGAGAAAGAAGATGGCTTGCAGCTCAAAATGCAGGATTACATGAAGTTCCTGTAGTAGTTATACAAGCTGATAGTTTAAAATCATTAGAGTTTTCTATTGTTGAAAATGTTCAAAGACACGATTTAAATCCAATTGAAGAGGCCAAAGGATATCAAAAACTAATTGACGAATTCAATTATGATCAAGAAAAAGTCTCTAAATTTATTGGTAAAAGCAGAGCACATGTTGCCAATTGTTTGCGTCTATTAACTTTACCTAAAGAAGTTACTGCACTGATTGAGGAAGGAAAATTATCCCAAGGTCATGCAAAAATTATAGTAGGTTTGGATAATTCTTATTTGATAGCAAAAAAAATAATAGATAAAAAATTATCTGTGCGTCAAGCAGAGAATTTGGTTAAATTATTTAAACATGCTAAGAAAATTAAATTAATTACAAAACATTCAAATTTAATAAGTTTAGAAGAGTCACTTCAAAACAAAATTGGAATAAGAGCTTTTATTAAAAATAAAAAAAATAATAGTGGAACAGTATGTTTTGAGTATAAAGATTTAGATCAATTAAATAGATTAATCGAAGTTATAAAGATAAATTATTAGATTTAATACTTTTATTTAATATAAAATCAGAAATTATATTTAATGAATTATAAGAATTTTTTTTTACTAGAATTTCAATTTCATTTATTTGATAAATTAATTTTTCCATTTCTTCACTAGAACAATTTAAAATTTGTTGTTTAACAATTACTTTTTCTTTCCAGAAAATTATGGGACTGAACGAAGAAATTACTTGGTCAATATTTTTTGATTTTTCTACTTCTTTTTTTAACTTTAAAAGCCTTTTGGCCTTTATAAGCATTGTTCTTAAAATTAAAATACAATCATCTGATGAATAATTATTTTCATTTAAAATATTAATTGTTTTTTTTAAATTCTTTGACAAACAATTATTTACAAGTTCAGAAACACTATAATCTTCTGCTAAATTAGATATTTTCAAAATTTCTTCAGTTGTAATTTTGTCTTTATTTTTTGAAAAATTTTCTATTTTAGTTAGTTCAGTATCCAAACTTTTACGACTTCCCCTACATCTTTCGACAAGTAAATTTATTGTTTCTTGAGATATATAAATTTTTTTATTTTTAAAAAAATTATAAGCCAATATACTTAAAGTTCTTGTATCATCTGCATAAAAAGGGATACAAACAGTATCTTTATTTTTTTCAAATAAGATTCTTATTTTTGATTTTTTATCCAATGGACCAGAATTTATTATTAGTGTAATTTCTTGAATATCTTTGGTTATAATTTCTTCAATAAGATTAATAATTTTTTCTGAGCTTCTAGAAATAATTATTAGTTTATTTTCTTCAAAAAATGATTTGTTTAATAAATTAGATATAAAAGAATCGTAATTATTTAACACCTCATTTTCATCGTATCTATTTGTACTGTTCTTAAATTTTTTTAGAAAATATTCATTAATTATTTGATCTTTGTAACCTTCATTTTCTCCATAAAATAAAAATTTTTTTGCTTTTGTTGCCTTTAATTTTTGCAACTCGAAAGTTTTAATAATCATGTGAATTTAGAGTGTTTGCAAATAACCAACTATATCTTCGGAAATTTTATCAATTAAATTTATTTTTAGATTTTCTTCATATTGTTTTAGTTCAAATTTTTTCGAAGAATTATTATAATTGGAAGATTTTGAAAAAATTTTATTTAAATTTATTTTTTCTTCTTCAATAACTTTTATTTTAGAAATGATTTCGATCCTAAATGTTTTTGGATTTCCTTTTGTATCTTTGGATGTTGTAGTTTTATTTATTTTGGAGTTAATTTCTAATTCAATTTTTTTATTACTATTCTTATCTTTATATAATTCTAATTTATTTATTAAAGCTTTGTTGATTTTTTCATCACCAAATGAATTGATTTTGTAAATATAAAAATTTGTTTCTTTATTTGAATATAAAGGCTGATATCCACAACTAACAATAAATAAAAAAGATAAAATCAAGTAATTTAATTTATATATCTTCATCATTTGAATAAAATATTTATTAATCTATTTTTAACAAAAAAAATTTTATTAATATTTCTGTTTTTAATTATCTTATTATTTTTTACATCTTTTAGAATTTGAGCCATTAGATCATTATCCGTAATATCTTTTGCAGCTTTTATTACTCCTCTTTTTTTTCCATTGATCTGTATAACATACTCTATCATTTCATTTGCTAGTAGATTTTTATCCACGGAAGGCCATTTTTGAAAAGGATCTAAATTAAGATCCTCCAAACATTCAGATGTTAAATGAGGTAATACTGGTGAAAATATTGATAATATTTTTCTATAATTTCCAAGTAAATCTTGAGAATTAATTGGTTCATTAATTTTTTGATTTAAAAAATTATATGTCTCATACATACTTGCTATTATAACATTGTAATTAAATCTTTCTAAATTATTATTTATTTTATCAATTAATTGGTTAGTAAATTTTGAGATTACATCTGAATTTATTTCATGTGTTTTACTTATTTTTATTTTTATTTTTTCATGCAGCATCCAAAGTTTTTGGATAAATTTATATGAGGCTATCATTCCTTGTTCTGACCATTGTACATCTTTTTCAGGAGGGCTATCGGATAAGATAAATAATCTAACAGCATCTGCTCCATAATTTTCAATTATTATTTCAGGTTCTATAGTATTTTGTTTTGATTTTGACATAGATTCTGATGGTCCAACAATCACTTTTTTGTTTGGATTGTTTTTCATAAAAAATTTTTTTCCATCTTTTGTCTCAACCTGGTCCGGGCTAAGCCATTGATTATTTTCGTCTTTATAAGTTTCATGACAAACCATACCTTGAGTAAAAAGACCATTGAATGGTTCCTTAATTTTAAATTTCGTGTTTTTATAATTAATCGCTCGCATAAAAAATCTTGAATAGAGTAGATGTAAAATTGCATGTTCTACTCCTCCAATGTATTGATCCACTGGCATCCAATAATCAATTTCATTTAAATTAAAACCATAACTTTCTTCATTTGGTGAACAAAATCTTAAAAAGTACCAAGATGAATCTACAAACGTATCTAATGTATCTGTTTCTCTAATACATTTTTTTCCATTAATTTTAACTGATTTCCAAACGGTTTGTTTATCTAGAGGATTGCCTTTGCAATTAAGATCAATATTTTCAGGCAATTTTACAGGAAGTTCTTCTTTTGGAATTTTTATAACGTTGCCATCTTCATCATAAGCAACTGGTATTGGACAGCCCCAATATCTCTGTCTAGACACACCCCAATCCTTCAATCTGAAGTCAATTTTTTTTTTGCCAATTTTTTTATTTTCTAAAATTTCTATCGTTTTAGAAATAGAGTCTTCTGGAACTTTTAAACCGTTTAAAAATTCTGAATTAATGATTAATCCTGGTCCAGTATAAGCTTCTTTTTCAACTTCAAAGTCATCCTTGCCATCCTTGGGCTTGACTACTGTTTTTACAGATAAATTATACTTTAAAGCAAAGTCTAAATCTCTTTGATCATGTGCAGGGCAACCAAAAACAGCACCAAATCCATAATCCATCAATACAAAATTTGAAAAGTAAACAGGAACTTTTTCATTATTATTTAAAGGATTAACTGCAATTAGATTGGTTTTAAATCCTATCTTTTCTCCTAAAGCAATTGATTCTTCAGTGGTTCCAGTTTTTGAACACTCTTCTTTAAATTTAATAAATTCAGGATCATCTAAAAAATATTTTGAAATTGGATGATCAACTGATACAGCCAAAAAAGAGAACCCAAATAAAGTATCTGGTCTAGTTGTAAAGCATTTAATATATTTTACTGGCAAGTTACCTTCAATTTTAAAATCTATTTCACACCCAAAAGATTTACCTATCCAGTTTTTTTGCATAATTTTAACTTTACTTGGCCAGTTTTCTAATTCTTCTAACCCATTAAGAAGTTCATCTGAAAATTTTGAAATATTAAAAAACCACTGATTTAATTTTTTTCTTTCAACAATTGCTCCTGATCTCCATCCTTTACCATCAATAACTTGTTCATTTGCAAGAACAGTTTCATCTACTGGATCCCAATTAACATAATTTTCTTTTCTATAAACTAATCCTTTCTCATATAGTTCAAGAAAGAAAAGTTGTTGATGCTTATAATATTCTACAGAACAAGTAGATATTTCACGATCCCAGTCAATTGATAAACCAAGTTTTTTTAACTGATTTTTCATAACGGAAATATTTTTTTCTGTCCAAATTTTCGGATCTAGATTATTTTGTCTGGCAGCATTTTCGGCAGGCATTCCAAAAGAATCCCAACCCATAGGATGTAATACATTATAACCTTGCATTGATTTTTGACGAGATAACACATCTCCAATTGTATAATTTCTAACATGTCCCATATGTATTTCTCCAGAAGGATATGGAAACATTTCCAAGCAATAAAATTTTTTTTTTGACTTATTTTTCTCTGATTTAAATGATTTATTTTTTTGCCAAAATTCTTGCCATTTACTCTCAACAACTTTGAAATTATATCTGTTCACTTACTTCGATTTTAATTTATGAAAAATTATTTTTGATTAATTTTTTTCTTTTATTATCCTGGTTTACTCATTACTTAAGGTTTCTTATTTTTATCTTTGTTTTGCTTTTTATAAAGAGTTGCTTTCTTTAATATGCTTTTTTTAAGATCAAATACTAAATTACTTTTATTTTCATAAACTTTACAATCAATAATTGTACTGCATTCTTTTGTAAAAATTTTTATATCTAAAGCATCAGATCTAATTTCATTTGTTAAAAAACGAATTGATATTTTAACAGATTGATTATTAGAACTTCCATCATTGTACCAATCGGTAATAATAATTCCTCCACTATAATTAGCTGATACTAGAGGCATGAAATCTATAGTATCTAAAGAGGCTCTCCATAGTTCATTAGAACTTGCAAAGTCAAATATTCCGCCTTTTTGCTTACCTATATCCATAAGTCTAAAGCCTCTTCCTTCTTCCATATTTTTCTTTACTCTATCAGCACCGCTTACAGGAACTTCTCCAGCTTTAGTTGGCTTATATTTCAAAGCTTGGCAGGAATTCAAAACTAATAGCAAAATACCTAAAAGGCTAAAAAATTGTAATCGGGTAAGGTTTTTCATGCAATATTTACCAGAGTGATGGAAGAAATTATCATAATTTGTTATAGTTAATAGCTTTATAAACAAAAAAAACTATTAAAAACAGGGCCAAATAGATGATGTATTTATGCAACACTACTAAAAATAATAAAACATAAACTAATAATTTTAGGCATAACTTATTCTAATTTGTTAAAAAAGCAGCAGTTTATAATTAATTATAAAATAAATAATAGGAGAAAAAATGGACAAATTAAAGAAATTGGGACTGACTGCTTTAGCAGGATCAATGGTCGCAACGTCCGTGGCAGCTGGAGAGTTTGGTGTAACAGGTGGCATGGCATGGAGTTGGGATTCAGCAGATTCTGATGAGTCAGGTAATCCAATGAGTATGACTAACGACTTACTATTTACTGGATCAGGCGAAACTGATCAAGGTTGGACTGCAACCGTAGCATTAGAACTTGATAATGGTGTCGCAGTCGACGAATCGATAACTTTAGACTTTGGTGATGGTGGAGTTCTTCAATACGGTGGATCATCTAAAGGTGGAAGAGGTATCGGTATGGTTGAGAACCTTGTACCTCATTCTGATACGAGTGTTTATGGAGAAACAGGCAACGCTACCGACTATGGTGTTGCTGTAGGTGCTTCTGGTAGTAACAACGTATCACATCAATTAACAGTTGGTGATATTAAAATAGGTGCTGAAATTCACAAAGGTGCTGGAACATCAACTTCATGGGGTTTAGAATACTCTGGTGTTGACAACTTTACATTTGGTATTGGTCAATCTGATATTGACCCAAATGCTAAAGACGGTGGACTAACAGCACAAACTGTTGGAATTAAATATGCAATAGGTGGAATAACACTTGGTTACCAAATGACAGAAAATGATAGATCTGCAGCTGATGAAGACGCGCATATGCTTGGTGTTTCTTTTGCAGTAAATGATGATTTGACAATATCTTATGGTAGACAAACTGTAGAAATACAGGGTAAGGCAAATGATGAGGTTAACTCTGGATTTAGTGCATCTTACACAATGGGTTCTATGAGCATTGGAGCTTATGTCAACAAAACAGAAAATATGAATGGAGCTAGTGCTACTAATGACGAAGGAAAAGGTATAACCGTTTCTCTTGCGTTCTAATATAGTACTACTTTAAAAAGAATT
>Ga0209554_1001405_pt1 | contig 18205 bp, 20 predicted proteins | sample MarorgKNORR_S2LV_5_FD_188221 | JGI IMG/M metagenome (GOLD analysis project Ga0209554, IMG submission 188221) | Marine microbial communities from the Southern Atlantic Ocean, analyzing organic carbon cycling - Bottom_A/KNORR_S2/LV (SPAdes) (version 2) | ecosystem: Environmental > Aquatic > Marine...
GTCCTCGGCGGTACTGCGTAGTTCTGCTCCCTTGGCGAGAGTACGCATCGTGGCGATCACCTGATGGCCCTCGCGGGCGAGGGAAAGGGCGGCCAATCGACGGGAAGGTGCTCCATACCCGATACACGTTGGGATTGCCGAGGGTCGAGCCAACTGCCGCCAAGAAGCTGCGACGCCACCTAACCGAATACTCGGAGGCGGTAGAGCTAGCGATTCACGATCGGGGCTAGCCCCATTGTCGAGTGTCCTACCTTGGTGGTCGTGGACGGCCATGCGTTGGACATAGGGGGCTTTCAACGGTGGGCGATGGGCGACCTCGCCGGCAACCGGAACCGCGGGATATTCGCCGAGTGGCTCGTCGCGCAAGCCCTAGGGGTGATCCGCGACGGCGACGTACGGCAAGAGTGGGAAGCCGTTGACCTGCGATTCGGTGACCTAGCCGTAGAGGTGAAGGCGTCTGGGTCCAGCCAGACGTGGAGCGGCGGAGGTTCGTCGACGCCGCGCTTTCGCATACCACGACAAAAGCACGCGTGGTTTGCGGACATGGACGAAATGATCCCCTACGACCCGCCACGGCGAACGGCCGACGTGTACGTGTTCTGCCTGCACCAGTCAGTGCCTGTGACCAATGAGAACGTCGCTGACCCAAGGTGCTGGTCGTTTTGGGTGGTCGCCACCTCGGCCATCGACGAGGAGTTGGAAGGCCAGGCGTCCGTTGGGATCTCGACCCTGAACCAACTAGCCGAACCAATTGGGTGGTCCGATGTCAAAGCAGCGGTCGAGCGAGTAGCGGCCACTGCCAAGGCTCGCGATGGCCGTTGACCCAACGCTCGAACAGGTCCCCGCACCGGACTGCGACTTCGCAGAGGTCATCGACTTCGCAGCCACATACGACGGCTATCGCCGTATCGCCGAAACGCCGGAAGGGTTGACCGCCACCTATGAGCCAATTCGTGCGGAGTGGCGACGGACGGGGATGCTTCCCGTCTGGATGGGCATCGACCTCCTCAGTGGTTTGCTGTTCTTGATGTATCGGGAAGACCACTTCGGCAGTTCGATGGGATACCTCACCGAAGAAAAAGAGGTCGAGTACCTAGAGCCCTTTCGGCAAGTAGTCGAGGCGATTCGACGACAATGCGCCTGATCTCGTGGAACGTCGCCCAACGGGAGGAACCCTGGCAGCTGCTCGCAGCCGATCGGGACGTCGACGTCGCCTTGCTCCAAGAGGCGACTGCCCCACCTGGGGGACTCGACCTCGAAGTTGTGGTGGGCGACGATTGGCGGCTAGCGGGCTGGCAGGACCGACAGTTCTCGACAGCGGTGGTGCGGTGCTCGTCGCGCGTCGAAGTCGCGGCCGTGCCTGCACAAGGTCCCATCGAGGCCGCTTCGAGCAGCGAACTCGCGGTGAGTCGCCCCGGGTCGTTGACTGGGGGCGTTCAAGTCCCCCCTCCGACACTGCTGTAGCGAACTCGGCAGGCCCTTCTGGCTGTCCTGCTGGTCGGACCCTTCTTTACCGTGCTACTCGTCATCGCCGAGTTGATGGCGCTTTACGTCTGATCGACGGACAGCCTCCGGGCGGCCATTGTCGAACCGGGCGCCTTACCCAATAGCGATCAGGGCGACCGCGAGGCTTGATCCACCGAGCCCTAATGCCTGCCACCACCACATTTTCTGGCCTCGTATCGCAACACCAAGGAGCACGGCCACCGCCGCGTACTGCGAGGCCACGACGCTCACCACGGCGAGGCTCCCCCCTCTGAGGGCAAGAACGAACAGGACCACTGCTGCGATCGCAAATATGCCAGCCACGAACGAAGCGATGAAGGCGTTTCGCTCCCTCGGAAAGATCCGGGGTCCGGTAGCGCGAGCGACCGAGATCGCAATAAGAAACGCCACGACGCGTTGGAGCAAGAGCGGTGAACCGCCGGCATCGTCCCCGATGTAACTGAGCAGGATCAACAAAATGCCAAAGACGACCCCGGCCAAGCCCGCTACGAAGAGGCCGGCCGACCCGTTACCAGGATCTCCACGCTCGTAGGACGACAACGCAATGGCGACAACGCCCAACGAGAGCCCGATTGAGGTGACCGTCGACGGTGAGGCGCCCGAAACGAGAAGGTCCCACAACACCGGGACGCTAGACATCACTACCGCTGCAGTTGGCGCCGTGGAACGCAACGACCCGCGGGAGTACGCGACAAACAACAACAAAATTCCGACACCGTTAGCGGCTCCGGCGAGAGCCCCGTGTGCTAGGTCAGAGGTTGTGGGGTTGCCAGACCAGAACACGGCGGAGACTGCCATTACGACAACACCGGCGAACAGCACCGTCGAAGTGACCTCGCTGGCGCGCTCTCTCTTAGTGACGTCGGACGCGAAGAAGTCACTCAATGCAATTGAAAATGTCGAGAGCACCGCGTAGATCACCGACACAGGACAGCAGTATGCGTCGTGTTGTGGGCAGTGACAAGTCGATCACCGATCAGGTCGGCCACTTCGGGCCATACCCGGTCGAAGTCCGGCGCATCAGAGGTGTCGGCAGGTCGAATACCGTGAATCTCGATGTTGAAGTCGTCGTACCTGTTGTCGGGAGGACGGATCAGGCATGAACCTTCAAGGGTGCTTTCGTTGTCGTCGACGGTTGAAACACCGACAGCACACGCAGAGTTTCTGTCCTCACGGGCCGTTTCAAAGTCGATGGCGTTCGAGTCCCCCCCCTCCGACACGACCTGTCGCTAGGGTCCCGCCCGAAGCACGGAGGTACAGCGCATGAAGAAGGCCACAGAAGCGAGCCTGGGTCTCGGGTTCTTCGTCGGCCTGGGGTGGTTCTTCTTCCTCTACTTCGCGGAACCCTTCAGCTCGCTCGACCTGATCGGCACCCTGGGAATGGCGTTTGGATTTGGATTCGGCACAGGTGTTGCCAGTTTCGTTATGGGCCAAAGAAGGACCAAGGCCTCCACGCAGGCAGCCACAGGGGAGACACGGCGATCTGGTAGAACAGGTTGACCGAAGGAAAAACCGATTGACCTGGGGCCGTGATGGCGTTGGCTGGGGGCGTTCAAGTCCCCCCTCCGACACCAGCAGCTTCCAGACAGATCGATGAGACCGGACCCTCAGTAGGCGATACGAGGGATGTGCTCCTCCCAGGTGCGGTCGGAGACGACCTCGGATCCCTCGTAGCCGGTAATCCGGCCATCGAGGTGGAACTGGGTGGCGTCGCAGGTCACAGCCAACAGGCTTTCGGTACGCACCTGCCAATCATCCCGAGCGAACGCGAAGTCAGCCCGATATTCGATGGAGGCCGAGAGCGGGTCGCCCTCGACGATTCGGTATCGCTGAGAACTCTTGCTTGAGTATCGGAGGCGAGTGGCCTCAAACTCGACCTCGCCGGCGTCGACCTCGACCTCGAGGAGGTACTCCTTGCTCAAGGGGTCGTGGACTTGGCGTCGCGATCCGGAACCCGGACGTACAACGCGATGAGGCAGGGGATCGGCAGCCTGCGGTTCTCCCAGGCTTGGCGGTGGAGTTCCGGAATTCCCGGGGCGAAAGACCGGCAAGTCAAGATGACTGGCGGCCAGATCGATGCTCAGGGTGGCCTCTTGTGCCAACGGCCAGGCCATCGGCCACATCTGGGTGGAGAGGGCAAGGCGCAGATGGTGGCCGGGAAGAATCCTCCACCCGAGATCGTTGAGGCGGACGGTGACCTCCATCGCCTCCCCTGGGTTCACCTCGGCGACACGGTCACGTCCCTCACGGAGCCTCAGGTTCAGGATTCCGTAGCTCATGAGCGTGGAGCTTCCGTCGGAACCGACATCGCAGAGGCGGGCCACCACGAGCCCCTCGTCCCGGTCACAGGTCACCCGGAGGTGAAGCAGCGGGGTACCCAGTAGTTCAAGTACTTGGTCGAGTACCGGGCCGTTGAAGCATGTGGACACGGCATCGTCAGATCCCTGGTCGTCGGGCAACTCACGGACACCGGCAATCGGCATGTACTCACCGCTTGTGAGGCCCATCCAAACCGGTGAGCAGACTTCGACTTCGGAAACTCCGACGGTGGTGGTTTCGTCGAGCCCATGGGGTGCGAGGTGCAGCGTCATGAGGCTGACCTCCGGTGACGGCCAGGTGCTGACAGCCACCCATCTACCGGGTCGAGTGCTCGGCACGGGTGTCGGGCTGTGGCTGTCCTGCAGGTAGGCCAGGAGGGGCGGGGCGTCCATCACGCCGTTGTCGATGTCGCGCAGCCAACGGTCCCACCAGGCCAATGCCAGGCCGAGGAAGTCGATGCCGGGTCCCGGGACGCCGAGGTTCGGGTACACGTGGCCCCAAGCCCCCGAGACGCCCCTACAGGGGGCATCGATGTTCTCGAGGAGGCGTAGGACCGTGTTTGGCCAGCAGTCGTTCCAGCCGCTGACCGCAAGGACCGGGATCTGGATCCGGTCGTACTGCTCGCACACCGATCCCTGGATCCAGCTCTCATCCCGGAGCTGGTGCTCGAGCCAGGACGCGAGGAACATCGGCGTGTTGTCGAACCGTTCTCGCCACATGGCTCGCCAAGCGTCCCCGACGACAGCCGGGTCCGGTGGGCGGACGCAGTAGCCGAACATTACGGCACCCCAGCCAAGGCCCTGTCCCGGGTAGCCCCCCACCAGATAGCCGCCATCGTCGTAGTAGCGGTCGACAGATGCACCGACGGGGATGATTGCCTTCAATGCCGGGGGCTGCCGGACAGCAGCCTGAAGGCTGGCGATCCCGCCCCACGAGATCCCCATCATCCCGACAGCGCCAGTGCACCAGTCCTGGTCAGCGATCCACTCGATGACCTCGATGGCATCCTCCTGCTCGCGTGGTGAGTATTCGTCCGTCATCAGGCCTTCGGAGTCACCGTGGCCGCGCATATCGGGCCGGACGCACGCGTAGCCATGGGCAGCGAACCAGGCGTGGTTGGCGTGGTCCCGGAGAGCGACACCGTCACGCTTGCGGTACGGGATGAACTCCAGGATTGCGGGGACCGACTCGTGCTCTGCTCGCACAGGAAGCCAGAGTTGGGCAGACAGGCGGATGCCGTCGGACATCGGAATCCAGACGTGCTCGATCACCCGATAGGGCAGTTCGTCACTACGGCTCGGCCGCGATATCTCCTCTTTCGATATGGCCCGAAGATAATCAGGTGCTTGCAGGCATCCAGCCACAGGGGAAACGCTGCGATTTGTAGTCCGCGAGCCCGCAGGCGGGGTCCACACGGCGCCGACCCTTCCGGCCCGAGGATGGACACGGTTCATTGCAGTTCCACTTCACCGACCACGACGGGCACACGTGGCCCACCCACGATGGCTCCGCCCGCCTGATCTAAGGTCCAGTGGGGGAGCGTTCGGCTCCAACTAACGAGAATGGAGGCCACATGAACCAGCAGACATGGATTGAGACCATCAAGAACCGGGCCGCAGATCTTCGAACGATGGTGGCGATCTACGGGGTGGTCTCCCTCGGCCTCCTTGCCGTCATCGTCTTCGGTGAAGCCCATCTGGAGGCTTCAGGCGACAGGCTCGCCGTGGCGGCGATGATCGTGTTGATCGGCATCCTCGCCCTGGTCTGGAACGACGGTGCGATTGCCGACCTCGGCGCCGGTATCGAGGACATGGATGACGAGGTGGCAGCGAGTGCAGTCGGCAGAAACTTCGCCAAGGCGCCGTTCGGCATGTTCCGCGCACTGAACCTCGTCGTGATCCTGGGCATCGCCGTCACCCAGTTGATCGCGCTCTACAACTGACCCACGCACACTGACAGCCGGAGCAGAACCGGCAGGAAAGGAAAGGCATCCTGATGTCGCACACGGTGGTTGTGGAGTTCAAATGCAACGAGGGGGTCGGACCGGGCTTCCTCGAGACGCTTCTCGGGGCCCTCGCCGACACCCGGGCCTTCGAAGGCTGCGAGAACGTCGAGGTCTACACGGACGCCGATGATCCCGACCGCATCGTCCTCTGGGAGAAGTGGACCACCCGTGAGGATCAGGAGGCCTACCTGGCCTGGCGCACCGAGACCGGGATGATGGAGATGATCGCGTCGCTGATGGCGTCACCGCCCCGGTTCATGCACCTCGAACCGCAGGACTGACCCCGGGGCAGTCTCTCCGGGGGAGGGCCGATCAGGTGCGGCCGAAGGCGCCCACGGTCTCGACGTGGGTGGTGTCCGGAAACATGTCGACCACGGTGAGGCGCTCGAGGCGCATGCCTGCGGCGCACAACAGGCCGGCGTCGCGGGCAAATGACCCCGGATCGCAGCTGACGAGTACGAACAACCGAGGCTCGGCCCGCATGAGTGCTTTGACGCCGGGCTTTCCCAGTCCCTCGCGGGCGGGATCGGCGACCACGACCGATGCGGGCAGCGCCTTCCAGTGCTCGACCGGCGCCTGGACGATCTTGACCTCGCCCCCGTCGAGGTTGACGCGGGCGTCGGCGATGGAATCGCGGCTGCGTTCGATGGCGTAGACGGCCCGTCCCCGATCCCGCCCGACCGTGCCGGCGAAGATGCCTATTCCCGAGTAGGCGTCGATGAGAGGGCCGAGCGTTCCGGCCTCACCGGGTGCGTCGAGTTCATCGACCATCGCGCCGACCACCTCGACGAGCGCATCGACGCCTGCGGGGCGGTTCTGGAAGAAGGAGCGTGCCGAGACCCGCCAACGCCGTCCGCCGGCCTCCTCGTGGATCCAGGCGCGCCTGCCGGAGGCCAGATCGTCGAGGCTCACGACCAGCACATCGTCGGGGACCTCGACGTCATGGCAGCTGCCGTCGGTCATCACCATGCGCTCGCCGGTGCGGCTGCCGACGCGGATCGTGACCTCGCCGACCTCGTCCGCATCTCCGAAGCGGCCCTCGAGCAGGATCTGCTCGACGAGGGGATCGACGGCGCCACACGTCTCGGGCACGATGACATCGTGCGAGCCCCCGATCCGGTAGCCGGCTCGGCCATCGAGGACCGCTGCCCGCACCGTGGTGCGGCCATGGTCGTCCTCGAGGGGCCGAAGGATCGGGCTGGGCGCATCGACCCCGGCCCGGCGCAACTGCTCGACGACGATGCCGGCCTTCATGCCCAGTTGGAAGCCTGCAGCGACGTGGAGCAGGTCGCAGCCGCCGCAGCCCGCGAGCCGATGGACGCAGGGAACCGGCACGCGCTCGGGCGACGGATCGAGCACGTCGACCACCCGGGCACGCGACCAGCGCTTGTCGATCTCGATCACCTCGACGGTGACCGTCTCGCCGGCGAGCGCCCCCTCGACGAAGATCACCCGGCCGTCCTCGGCACGGGCAACACCCGCGCCGTCGCGCGCCGTAGCGGTCACCAGGAGTTCCATGCAGAGTAGTTAACCGTGCCCCGAGTGCACCTAGGTGTTGCTTTTCGGAGGTTGTGTGTTCTCGAACTCGTAGCCCACTGCGGGCTCGTCGCCGACGACCCAGGCGTCGTGGCCCGGCTCGATGACGTAGGCGTCGCCGGGGACGAACATCACCTCGGTGCCGTCGTCGTGCCGGATGCAGACTCGCCCAGAGATCATCACGCCCACATGCCGGACCTGGCAGCTGTCGGTCCCGGCCAGCGGCTTGACATACTTGGACCAGCTCCAGCCGGGTTCCTGGGTGATCTTGGCGGCAACCGCAGAACCGAGGTCCACGAGCTCGACGCTGAACTTGTCGAGCGACTTCGACTCATCCGGTAAGGCGAAGTTCCTGTAGGTGATGCCGGCCAAGGCGCACTCTCTTGCTGGTTGATCTGGCGGGTCAATAACTTCCTCTCCAGCATTGCACAGGGATCCCGCCGACCCGCTTCCATGCTCCGGTGGATCACTCGGGGCGGCGCAGGGCCGGCTCGAACCCGGGCGTGCATCATCTCCGGAACCTGCCGGTCAAGGTGCGGCTTCCGGGCTGCCCGCACCCCGGCGCGCCGGTCAGGGACAACTAGGGTCCCGGCAGTTTCCGGTGAGTTCCTCCGGCAGGGAAGCAGGCGATGTGACGAGGCAGATGAGGCAGATGAGGCAGACCAGGCAGACGAGGCAGATCAGGCAGACGAGGCAGACCAGGCAGATCAGGCAGATCAGGCAGGACAGGAGCGCCGGGCATGGCAGGTGAGAAGCGCCGCATGGCGACCGAGGCGATCCACGCCGGCGAGATACACGGCGCATCCGGTGCGCACATCGCTCCGATCTTCCAGACCTCGACGTTCACCTTCGACGACATGGCGGCGATCGAGGCGCGATCAGCCGGGGAGTCGGACGCCTACATGTACTCACGGGGCGGCAACCCGTCGCGGACCGCCCTGGCGCAGAAGTTGGCGGCACTCGAGGGGAGCGGCCTGATAGCTGGGGGCGATGCCGATTCCGCCGCCGTACGCGATGCCGTGAGCGCCGAGATCTTCGCGTCGGGTATGGCCGCCATCACGGCAGCGCTGATGGGCCTCGCCAAGGCCGGCGACCACATCGTCACGCAGTCGGTGCTCTACGGGTCGGCCGACCACCTCATCGCCGACGTCCTGACCGGCTTCGGGATCACCAACACCCGCCTGCCCGGCCTGGCGCCCGACGACCTCGAGGCCGAGCTGACCCGACGGCCGGAGACCGCCGTCGTCTACCTCGAGACCCCGGCGAACCCCACGATGTCGCTGATCGACATCGCCGAGACGTGTGAGATCGCCCACGCCTTCGGTGCCCGGGTGGTGGTGGACAACACGTTCGCCACGCCGGTGCTCCAGCGCCCGCTGGAGATGGGCGCCGACGTGGTGGTCCACAGCACCACCAAGTTCATCAACGGGTTCGGCACGGTGATCGGTGGAGCGGTGGTGAGCGCCGACACTGAGCTGATGAAGGGGGAGATCGCCTCGTTGATCCGCTTCACGGGCGGGGTGCCCAGCCCCTTCGACTGCTGGCTGACGAACCTGGGCCTCAAGACGCTGCCGCTGCGGATGGAACGCCACTGCGACAACGCCATGGTCGTCGCCGGCTTCCTCGATGAACACCCGGCCGTCGTGTCCACCGCCTATCCGGGCCTTCCCACGCATCCGCAGCACGACCTGGCGAAGCGCCAGATGGACGGCTTCGGCGCCCTGATCGCCTTCGACCTGGGCGACTACGAGGCGGCCGCCCGTTTCCTGGACCGGGTCGAACTCTGTGCGCTCGCCGTCAGCCTCGGCAACATCGACACGCTGGTCGAGCACCCGGCCTCGATGACCCATGCCGTGGTGCCTCCGGAGGACCGGGCCGCCTCCGGCATCACCGACGGCCTGGTCAGGATCTCGGTCGGGCTCGAGGATGCCGACGACATCGTCGCCGACCTCGAGCAGGCACTCGGAGGCTGAGCCCGTGGGGCGATCCTCATGGTGAGAAGAGGCCGGGCCCGTCCCAGCGGGAACGAACCTGCGGTGCGGCAGTTGCCGTGGCGGCAGGTCGAGAACCCGCACGGAACGCTTCCGGTACTCGACGAGGAAGGCGTCGAGACCATCCACGAGGCATCGCTGCGGGTGCTCGAGGAACTCGGCATCGAGGTCTGGAGTGAGTCGGCACGTGCGCTGTTCGCCGACGCCGGGGCGATCGTCGAGGGTGAGGTCGTCCGGGTGGGACGTGACGTGATCGAGGCCGCCATAGCGACGGCGCCGGCCACCTTCACCATGACCTCCCGGAACCCGGCCAAGGCGCTCACCATCGGTGGCAACCGGATCGCCTTCGGGCTCGTGGCGGGACCGGCAGCGGTGCACGACGAGGTCCGGGGTCGCCGGCCGTCGAACATGGACGACTACGAGAACCTCGTTCGGCTGGCCCATTACTTCAACGTCATCCACATCCTCGGCAATCAGGTGGCGGCGCCCCTCGAGCTCCCGGCCAACAACCGCCACCTCGACACCTACGACGCCAACCTGTCGCTGTCGGACCTGTGCTTCCACTGCACCGCCATCGGGCGGGGGCGCGCCCTCGACGGCATCAGGATGGCGGCGATCGCCCGGGGGATACCGCTGGACGACCTGGAGCAGCTGGCCGTGTCACCGGGTGTCATGACCATCGTCAACGTCAACTCGCCGCGGCGCTTCGACGAGGAGATGGCCAACGGCCTCATGACGATGAGCGAGCATGGCCAGCCCGTGTCGGTCACGCCGTTCACGCTGATGGGGGCGATGACCCCGACGACGCTCGGGGCGGGCCTCACCCAGCAGAACGCCGAGGCGCTGTTCGGGATCGCCCTGACCCAGTTGACGCGCCCGGGGGCGCCGGTGCTGTACGGGGCCTTCACCTCGAACGTCGACATGCGTTCCGGCGCCCCGGCCTTCGGCACCCCCGAGCACGCCAAGGCGAACGTGGCCTCGGGGCAGCTGGCCCGTCGCTACAACCTTCCGTACCGGGCGTCGAACTCGAGTGCATCGAACGTGGTCGATGCCCAGGCCGCCTACGAGACGCAGATGTCGCTGTGGGGATGCGTGCTGGGCGGCGCCAACCTCGTCTACCACGCAGCCGGTTGGATGGAGGGCGGCCTCCAGGCCAGCTACGAGAAGCTGGTGCTCGACGTCGAGATGCTCCAGCAGATGACGGAGTTCCTGACCCCGATCGACCTCTCGGCGGACGAGCTGGCCTTCGAGGCCATGGAGCGGGTGCCGACCGGCGGTCATTTCTTCGGCGACGAGCACACGATGGAACGCTACGAGAATGCCTTCTATGCGCCGATCCTCTCCGACTGGAGGAACCACGGCGCCTGGGAGGAGGCGGGGTCGCTCAATGCCACGCAGCGGGCCACGAAGGTCTGGCAGGAGGCGCTCGCCGACTATGAGGAGCCGTTGTTCGACCCTGACGTCCGGGAGGAACTCGACGACTACATCCGTCGCCGCAAGGACGAGATCGGTGACGGCGAGCCGTAGGGGAGCGCCTCAGGCCGGGGTTTCTCTGGCGAGAATGCCGGTGAGGCAGCCGATGGCGCCCGAGGCCCTGCTGAGCTCGCTGACGTCGGCGGTGATGCAGGTGACGCCGAGCGATTCGTAGAACGCCTGCGTGGCCGGGTTGCCATCGGCCATCAGGAATCGACGGGGTCCGAGGGTGACCCCGTTGAGGGCGAAGCCGTGGACGGCCTCTTCGAGGTCGGGCAGGAAGTGCACTCTGTAGCCGGTTTCCTGCAGCGCCTCCACTGCCGCCACGGCCAGGCGGGTCGGCCAGGCGATGGCCAGGTCCCGGTCGAGGATGCGCAGCATGCCCATCAGGTGCATGGTGCCGATCGGCAGGTCGACGCGTGTCGTGACGACCCCCATCTCTGCGAGAACCGATTCGATCTGCCCGATGGCCTCGGCGTTCGTGCGCAGCCCGCGCCCGACGAGGACCCTGGTGGGGGAGAGCCACAGCAGGTCGGCGCCCTCGAAGGTGCCGCGGCCGGAGATGCTCCGCAGGATCGGAATGCCCGAGTCGGTCAGCGCCCTGGCAGCCACCCGCTCCTCGCCGGCCCGCACCTCCGACGCCGGTCGGGCGAGGATGGCGCCCTCGGGCGTCATGGCGAACAGGTCGGCCATGAACATCTGGTTCGGTTGTGCCTGCGGCACCGGGTCGATGACCCGGACCTCGACACCCTCGGCCCGGTAGATCCCGGCGATCGCGTCGTGCTGTTCGGCGGCCTCGACGTGGTCGACCCGAGCCAGCATCTGGGCCCCGTTCGGGTCGTCGGCGGAAATCTCCGATCCCGGCCGGTAGAGGAGCACCTTTCGCAGCCTGCCGTGTTCCGAGTCGAGGCCGAACGTCCCCCAGATGCCGTCGGCCTCCTCGCCCAAGGAGCGCTCGCGGGGCCGCCAACCAGACCCGCCGTAGGCGGCGAGGTTCAGTGGTTGGGAGCGATCGGGTTGGTGATCGGCCATCGGTGGCTCGGTTCTGGCCGGGGGAAATGTGCGTCAGGAGACCTTGCCACAGGTCGACGGAAGGGGCAGCGTCAAGGGATCCGTGGCTGCTGCAACTGGGGAATCCGACGCGACACGGTTGCTGAGCCGAGGGCTGCGACTGCAGCAAGCAGCAGGGGAATCGTGTAGCCACCGGATGCGTCGAAGATGGTGCCTGCGCCGAGTGGCCCGAGCAGCCCTGCCAGCCCCCACGCCGTGAAAATGCGGCCGTAGGCGGCCGGGTAGCGGCGGTCGCCGAACAGCCGGTTGACGGCGAACGGGTAGGCGGCGATGACGGCCCCGTACACGAGGGCCACGAGTGCGAGCCCGAAGAGCGCCGTGTTGCCGTTGTCTGCCGTGGCGACGATGCAGAGGGCGAGCGCCGAGGCGACCGGGAGCCCGACGAGAAGCCGGGACAGGCGGGCCCTGTCGATGGTGAAGGCGATCCAGGTGCCGCCGCCGGCGGAGGCGATCCCGGCCACGACGACGGTCGTCACCCCGAGTTCCTCGGAGCCGCCGGCCTCCTCGGCGATCGCGGCGGCGTGTCCCAGCGCCATCAGGCCGGCGAGGGTGGCCAGCCCGTAGGCGCCCCAGAGTCGGGCGAGGAGGCGTCGGTCGAGGCGCATGTCGAGGGTTGTCGGGCCGGCGAGGGTGACCCGCCCGATGCCGATGAGCGGTCGTGCAACGGGGGGTTGATCCGGCGTCGGAACTACCCGTGCTCCTGTGGCGAGCAGGAGCGCGGAGAGCACACCGGCTCCGACGATGACGACCGCGAGCGAGCGCATCGCACTCTGGGCCCCGGCCGCCTCGATGCGGGCGTCGAGGAACAGGGCGCCCATAGCGGCTCCGAGGGCATAGGCGGCGGTGACCAGCCCGATGGCCATGCCGCGGCGGTCCGGGTTGGCCTCGGCGCCCTGCTGGAGGCTGAACGCGTAGCCGATCCCGTTGGAGGTGCCGAAGACCAGCCCGTAGCCGACGATGAGGATTGTCAGTGATGACGCCGATGCCGCCAGCACGAGTCCGGCAGCGGCGCCGCCGGCAGCGCCCAGGGCGATCAGGGGGGCGGGAACGCGTCGGAACAGCGGATGTCCGGTCAGCACCGCCAGGGTGAGGGCCACCAGCGCCAGCGAGTAGACGGAGCTGACCGCACCCCGACCGGCGTCGAGTCCGTCCTCGAAGGGGCCGATGAAGAGGCTGAAGGCGTGGATCGTCCCGAGCACGGCGCTCAGCACGACGCATGCCACGAGCGTGCGTGTCGCCGGGCGCATCGAAGCCGACCCTAATGCCTGGCGCCCGGCGGAATGCCTGGCGCCCGGCGGAATCCCTGGCCAACCTCGTCGAACCACCTCGGCCCTCACCCAACATGAGCGCGTACGGTGAGCGGCCCGCTCGAAGAGTTCTGTGTCCGCTCCGGCCTGGAGATGGCACCGTTCGTGGCGTTGCTCGCCATATCGCCGAGAAGGCGCCAGGGAACCTGCCGATCGGCTTGACCGGATGCCCGGGGGACTGGCCTGGGCTAGCGTCCGCTCACGACGGTTGCGGTGCCGGCGATTGAACTCCGGAGAACTGACATGACTGAACGAGAGGGTCTGGATTCCGACTCGCCCAATGAGTCCAGCGTGTTGGGGGGGAGCGATGAGAATGCTCATGATTCGGAGTTCCTGCCGGTGACCCTCGATCTGGCCGGGGTGGAGGAGAGGAGCCTTTCCCTCCTCGGTTCAGGGACAGGACCGCTCGACGAGGCGGAGTCGGGATTCGTGGCCAGGTGGTCGAACCCCGAGCTGAAGCTCTTCCCGCACCAGGTGGGCTTCACGGCGCCGCCGATGGACTTCGACGCAGCGCCCACCGACTTCCTGCGGATCGCTCCCGAGACGGTCGGCGTGCACGGGCGCCTCCTGCACCTGCCCGGCTATGCCCACGAGCTCTCCCAACGGTCCGACAACCTGCACCTGCTCGAAGAGGTGGTGCACTGCATGGCCAACAGCGGCGCCGACGTCGTCGGACAGGTCGGCACCAACTGGGTCCACGCCGGGGGCACCGACGCCGACGACATCCGCCGCTTCACCGCCGAGCTCAGCGAGAAGTACGAGACCCCGTTCCACATGGCCGGCCTGTGCCTTGTCGAGGCGTGCGAGGCACTCGGCGTCGAGAAGGTCGCCCTCAACTCGGTGTACTTCTGGCCGGACTGGCGCGACGGGGTGGTGCGCTTCCTGCGCAGCGCCGGACTCGACGTCGTCTGGTTCGGCAACTTCGTCGACCAGGGGCACTACGACACGCAGGAAGAGGTCAACGACCGGTCGTGGATCTTCCCCGGCGACCTGGCGCTGGCATCGATGCGCCACGCCGCAGAGGCGGCACCGGACGCCGAAGCGATCCTCGTCAACGGCATGCCCAACTGGCGACGCCCCGACGGCCTGCCCGAGCGCACAGTCTCCCTCGCCAGGGATCTCGAGGCCGAGATCGACATGCCCGTGATCGCCGCCGACCTGGCGCTCTACTGGGCCATCTTCCGCAGCCTCGACGTGGCCCCGGTGGGGGTCCACGGAAGCCTCCTCGCCGGCCTCCAGGACTGATCCGGGTCGCAGGCAGGCCACGACGTGTTCCTCGCACTCTGGGCGACGCCCCGCTCCACCTCGACGGCGTTCGAGTGGATGATGCGCCAGCGGGGCGACTTCACGTGCGTCCACGAGCCATGGAACGAGCTCTACTACTACGGTGAGGACCGCCGCTCCGACCGCGACGGCGGGGTGCCGGCCCGCCCCGGCCACACGTACGCAGCGGTCTGGGAGGGCCTCATCGCCACTGCCGGAACGGGCGACCTCTTCGTCAAGGACTTCGCCTACTCGGTCGAGCACGACCTCGACGACGCCAAGCTGGCCGCCATGACCCACACCTTCCTCGTCCGAGAGCCCCGACGGGTGGTGCAGGGCCTGGCGAGCCACTGGCCCGACTGCACCTTCGAGGAGGTGGGCTTCGCCTCGCTGTACCGCCTCTTCGAGCGCATCGCCGACCGGGACGGCACGCCGCCACCCGTGATGGCCTCCGACGACCTCCTCGACGACCCGGCTGGCACCATCCGCGCCTACTGCGCAGCCGTGGGCATCCCGTTCCTGCCCGAGGCGCTCACCTGGGAGGAGGGGGAACGCCCCGAGGTCAACTGGTACGGCGAGGGCACCGGCCCGTGGCACGACTCGTTGCGCCACAGCACCGGCATCAGCCGGACGACCACCGAGTATCCGCCCCTCGAGGACGACCCCCGCCTGCTCGACCTCTACGGGCGCAGCCTGCCCCACTACGAGGCGCTGATGGTCCACCGAACCGCACCCCTCGTAGAATCTGCGCCATGACCGTCGCTGTGCCGTTCCCCGCAGCGCCGCCGCCCGGTTACGAGTGGCTGGCCGACGAGCCGACCTTCGACCCCGACCGTCACCTGGCGCTCGGGCCGCCGCCGGCCACCCGCACCTTGGCCGAGTTCGGCTACGACGAGGCCGACATCGAGCCGACCGCCACGCCGATCGCCGTGTCGGACCCGTTCCGTGTGCTGTCGGACGAGGGTGCGGCCGTCCTGCTCGACACGACCCGGCGGCTGCGGGCCTACGCCCGTCGTGCCGGGAACCGCATCGAGCAGTCCGTCAGAGGCGGTTGCTACCGCTCCCGCTTCCTGCGGGACCTCTGCCTCAGCTCCGAGGTCAGCGACATGATGTCGGCCATCTACGGCGTACCCGTGGCGCCCCACACGATGCCGCTCCACCTGGGACACCTCAACTACGAACCCAGCGACCTGTCCGAGGCGGTCGACAAGTGGCACCACGACACCATCCCGCTCGACTACGTGATGATCGTCAGCGACCCGACAACGCTGCCCGGCGGCCGCTTCGAGTACTTCGTCGGCACCAGGCACGAGGTTGCCGAGTTGGCAGCCCGCGGCGAGCGACCGCCGGCTGATCGGGTCGTCGCCCCCGACTTCCCGGGGCCCGGCTATGCCATCGCCCTCCACGGCAACATGGTCGTGCACCGGGGGGCGCCGCTCACCGAACCAGCGGAGCGCATCACCATGGTCAACGCCTATGTGGCCATGGACCGCAGCCGCGACGACCAGTCCCGGACACGGGACCTCATCGGGATCGACGACGACGCCACGCTCTACGCCGAGTGGGCACGGCACGCTGCCTGGCGGGCCGAGGGTCGGTTGGCGGCCCTCGTCGACGAGATCGGCCCCGGAATCGGTCCCGACGAGGCCGCCGCCCGCCTCGAGGCCGCCGTCGAGGACGTCCGGCGGGCCATCGACGACATGCGTGCCGGGCAACGGGAGGCCGAGCACTACGAGCTGGGGAATACCCCGGAGTGACGGCGCCAGACGTCCTGGCCGAGGAACAGGTCGAACGGTTCCACCGCGATGGCTGGCTCCACCTCGAAGGAGCACTTTCCGAGGAGGTCCTCCGGGAGTTGCGGGGCGAGTTCGACGCCTGGGTGGAGGAGAGCCGCAGCCACACCGAGCCCTACGGCCTGACCTTCGACGGGAGGCCCCGCTTCGACCTCGAGCCCGGCCACAGCGCCGAGCGCCCCGCGCTGCGCCGCATCGCCTCACCGACCGAGTTGTCGGACGCCTACCTCCGGGCCATGCGCTCCAGCGCCGCCGTCGACGCTGCCGCGCAGCTCATCGGGCCGAATCTCGAGTTCAACCATGCCAAGGTCAACTCGAAGCTGCCGGGAGCCGCCACCGAGGTGGGGTTCCACCAGGACATCCTGTTCGAGGCCCACACCAACGACGACATGCTCGCCGTCCTCTACTTCCTCGACGAGGTCACCCTCGAGAACGGGCCTCTCGAGGTCGTACCGGGGAGCCACCGGGGCCCACTGTACGAGCACTGGCACGACGGTGTCTTCACCGGTGCCGTCGGCCCGGAGGTCGTCGAGATGGCACGGGCCGAGGCGATCCCGTGCATCGGCCCGGCAGGGTCCGCCTGCCTCATGCACGGACGCCTCCTGCACGGTTCGGGACCCAACCTGTCCGATCGCCCACGCACGCTGTTCATCAGCGCCTACCGGTCCGAGGACAGCTACCCGCTCGACACCAGCCACGTGCCGAGCGAACACGAGGGCGAGCTCGTCCGGGGGGTACGGACCAACCGGGTCCGCTGCACCTCGATGGAGATGGCGCTCTCCGAGGTGCCGGCGGGGGCATCGTTTTTCGACCAGCAGGCGAAGGAACGCACGTGACGGGGCGCGACACGAACCGCGACACGAACCGCGTCCGGAAGCTCGACTTCGCGACCGATGCGGGCGTCGGCCCCCGGGCACTGCTCGGCCTGATCGTGCTGGAGACGGATCGGACCGTCGAGGCGGAGATCCGCTCCCTGCACCTCGACGGCGTCGCCCACCACGTCTCACGCATTCCCATGGATGCGACGGTCACCCCCGAGACGCTGCGTGCGATGGAGGCACGCATCCCGGTCGCAGCCGCCCTCCTGCCGCCGGCGTTCGGCTTCGACGCCATCGGGTACGCCTGCACCTCGGGGGCGACGCTCATCGGCTCCGACCGGGTTGCGGCGGCCGTCGGCATGGCGCACCCCGACGTGCCGTGCACCGATCCGATCACTGCGGCGCTCGCCGCATTCGCAACGCTCGGCGTCCGGTCCATCGGGCTCGTCACCCCGTACGGCGCCGAGGTGACGCTGCGCATGGCCGCCCACTACGAGGCACGGGGTGTCGACGTGGCGACGATCGGCTCCTTCCTCGAAGAGGACGACGATGTCGTCGGAAGGATCACTGAGGCCTCCGTCGCCGACGCCGTGCGCCGGATCGGCGCGGCGCAGGGTTGCGACGCCGTCTTCGTGTCGTGCACCAGCCTGCGGACCTTCGGGGTGATCGACGGGCTCGAGTCCGAACTGGGGCGACCGGTGGTGTCGAGCAACCAGGCGTTCGCCTGGCACCTGCTGCGCCTGGCCGGGGTCGATGACGAGATAGCGGGCCTCGGCACGCTCTTCGCCCGGGGCCTGATCGGATGAACGTGGCTCCTCTGCGGGGCTTCCCGGTCGAGGAGTACGAGCGCCGGGCCGGTGCCGCCCAGGCGCTGCTGGCCGAGCAGCGCCTCGACGCCCTGCTGGTGTGCACCGAGCCCGAGGTTCGCTACCTCACCGGCTTCCACACACCCTTCTGGCAGAGCCCGACGCGCCCGTGGTTCGTGGTGCTGCCGCTGGAGGGTCGTCCGATCGCGGTCATCCCGGGCATCGGCGCCCCCTCGATGGGAGAGACCTGGATCCACGACATCCGCACCTGGCCGGCGCCGCGGCCCGACGACGACGGGGTGTCGCTGCTGGCAGCG
>Ga0209554_1001407_pt1 | contig 18192 bp, 17 predicted proteins | sample MarorgKNORR_S2LV_5_FD_188221 | JGI IMG/M metagenome (GOLD analysis project Ga0209554, IMG submission 188221) | Marine microbial communities from the Southern Atlantic Ocean, analyzing organic carbon cycling - Bottom_A/KNORR_S2/LV (SPAdes) (version 2) | ecosystem: Environmental > Aquatic > Marine...
TCCCGATAGCTATCGGGATTGTATATTGAGATTTAACCTACAAAAGGTTTTCGTCTGCAAAGCTAAAGTATGCTTTTTCGGTGATGATTAAATGATCTAACACTTTTATATCTAAACTTTCTCCAGCGGTTTTTAGTTTTTTGGTTAATTGCTTATCGGCTTCACTTGGATTTAAAGTTCCTGAAGGATGGTTATGTACTAATATTATTCCTGTTGCACCAACTTCTAAAGCGATTTTAAGCACTATACGAACATCCACTAATGTTCCTGTAATTCCTCCTTTACTAAGTTGATTTTTTCGGATGACCTTATTCGAGTTATTTACATAAATAATCCAAAACTCTTCATGTGGTAATTCGCCAATTATAGGTTGCATCAATTCAAAAACCGACCTGCTTGAGGTTATTTTGTGCTTCTTCAATGCTTCCTCACCTCTTTTACGCCTACCCAACTCCATAGCAGCAATAATACTAATAGCTTTAGCCTCTCCAATACCTTTAAACTCCATCAATTTCTTTAGAGATAACTTTCCCAACTCATTTAAATTATTACCTACACTTGCCAAAATACGCTTACTTAAAGCTACAGCACTTTCATCTGTATTTCCTGAACCAATTAAAATAGCGACTAATTCTGCATCACTTAATGTAGCTCTACCTTTATCGCGTAATTTTTCGCGTGGTTGATCATCTTGCGACCAGTTTTTTATTGAAAACGAAGATGGTTTTTCTTGCATTGCATAAATTTAATTATTGTAAATTTCAGAAGCAAAGATAGTGTTCAGTTTGTAGTATTCAGTATTCAGTCAGTGCTTAGTTATAAATAGAATTAATAGAGCTCAAAATAATCATATTTTATCATAAAAAATCAGCGTAATCAGCGTTCTATTGATTTTGAAGTATTAATAATTTGGAATTAGAATTTGGTTTTACTTTATTTATTTTAAAAATTATAAATTAATTATGAAATCATTATTCGAATCTGAAACTCATCAGGACATTTTAAACCGAATTGAAAAATTAAATGAGAGTTCTTCTCCAAATTGGGGAAAAATGAATGTTGGGCAAATGCTCAAACACTGTCAACAACCAATGGAAATAGCCCTTGGAAAACGTGAAATGAAAGGGAAAGCAGTATTTTTTACAAAAATAATATTTAAACTCTTTAAACCAATGATGTATAACGACAGACCTTGGAAGCGTAATATTGGCACAGCAAAAGAATTTGTAATTACCGGACCTCAAGATTTTGAAACAGAAAAAAATAACATTGTAAAACTTATTAATGAATTTGCCAGTAAAAAAAACAATACCAATTGGCCAAAGCATCCTATATTTGGAGTTTTTACAACCGAACAACGAGGGCAAATGCAATACAAACATTTAGACCACCATTTAACACAGTTTGGAGTTTAAAAATCTTAAATCATCAATCTTAAATCGCTAATCGAGTGAAATATCCACCTCAACATCATCAAGACAATAACAGGAATCATATAATCGACGTGATTAAAAGGTAACCTCTGGCAACAGTAATTTCGGTAAAAGATAACAAACCCTTTATTACACATTTACCAATAATATATCGCGAAGACGGGAAACTTATTGGACATATAGATAAGTACAATCCACAAGCTGAATTATTAAAAGGTAACAACGATGTCACTCTTATATTTTCCGGACCTCAATGCTACATCTCGCCAAGTATTTATTCCACAACACAGCTCCCAACCTGGAACTATATTAAAGTACATTTAAAAGGAATAGTAAAAGCCATTGATAGTAACGAAGCTTTAAAAGAATAGTTAATTAAAATGACCGAGTTTTTAGAGCAACCTGAAAACAATTATATTTTAGAACCTGACAATCAAATAATGGAAGGCATGATAAATTATATTAAAATGTTTGAGATTACCATTACCCATTGGGAAGGCAAATTTAAACTCTCTCAAGACAAAAGACCTCGTGATATTGAAAATGCAAGAGCAGAATTAATTCGTGTAAATCAAGAAAGTATTAAAGCGTTTTTGGGGAAGGTATTTTAGTTTGACTTTGTAAAAGATATAACCTAATTTAGCTTTTGTATGTTAATTTTAATTTAAAAAAATTATGTTGAAAAAAATTACTTTACTTGTAATGTTGATTTCACCTGCCACTCATTACGGCCAAACAGCTTCTGAAATTCCATTTAAAAAAGCAAATACTATTACTATTAAAACTAATTTAAATACTGAAAATATTTTTAAGAATTGGGGAGGCATTTAGTTATCAGCGGATATTCAATTGACAAAAAGGACGACACTTTTTTAACCATAATAACAAATCCAAAAGATACTAGTAAATGGAATTATGATTTTACTGTCTACTCAACTATTTCTGATTTGGGAGAAATAATAATTAAAATTAAATTTCGATTAAAAAGAAATATAATTATTGGAACTGATTCGACTGATTTGTATGAATGGGAATACTCTAAGAATAAAGGAAATGTTCAAAATATCATCTATAATGATTTTATCAAAATCATAAATTCATTTGGTGACTATATAGTCCTTTATGAAAAAAAATAAATACAACAGCTACTAAGAACCTATTAAAAATCCAAACTCTTTTGTCATTCTTGCGAATGGAGGAATCCATTAATCAATACACTTTTAATTATGACATTCCCTCCTACGAGGGAATGACAAAGATTAACTAATTAATCTCGTCACTTCCTCAAAATCCAAACCTCCATAATTACCCGAACTCATAAGTAATAAGGCTTTATTATTAAAATCTTGCAAAAATAAAAACTGTTTAAAATCGTCTGGATTGGTGTAAATAATTAAATCATCTCGTTCAAAAGCAGTTGCGATTTGTTTTTTAGTAATTGCTTCTAACTTTTTAATTTCAACAGCATGAGGCGAATAAAATACGACTGCAACATCAGCAGCATCCAAAGTACCTTTATATTCTTTTAAAAACTCGGCATTTAAACTGCTGTATGTGTGTAATTCCAAACAAGCAACAAGTGTATGGTTTTGGTATTGCTCTTTTACTGCATTTGTGGTAGCTTCTACCTTACTGGGCGAATGTGCAAAATCTTTAAAAGCTACACTATTGTTACTTTCGGCTATTTTCTCAAGACGCTTACTTGCGCCTTTAAAAGTAGATATGGCTTCATAGAAATCATCTTCATCAATTCCCATGTGTTGGCAAATCCACTTTGCTCCTGCCAGATTATTTAAGTTATGTTTTCCAAAAATTTCTATTGGCAATAACCCTTCTGGTGTTTCTAAAAGTGTTTGTCCATTTACAACCGAATACTTTGGTGTTTGATATGGTAATTTACGTATTGCGTTTTCAGAAGCATCAACAATCCGTTTCACTTCAATGTCTTCTTCATTATACGTAATGCTTCCTCCTTTTACAATTGAATCTAAAAATATTTCAAACTGTTTTACATAACCTTTGTATGTAGGAAACACATTAATATGATCCCAGGCGATTCCGCTTAACAAGGCAATATTTGGTTTGTACAAATGAAATTTAGGTCGCCTGTCTATTGACGAACTCAAATATTCGTCGCCCTCCAAGACCATAAAATCATTATCATCTGTTAATTTTACCATCACATCAAAACCTTCTAATTGTGCTCCAACCATATAATCGACATCACGATCATGATAATGCATAACATGAAGAATCATTGATGTAATGGTGGTTTTACCATGACTTCCGCCAATAACTACTCGTGTTTTATGTTTGGATTGTTCGTACAAAAACTCTGGATACGAATATATTTTAAGCCCTAATTCTTGTGCTTTTAACAATTCAGGATTATCTGCTTTGGCATGCATTCCTAAAACCACAGCATCTAAATTTTTAGTGATTTTTTCTGGAAACCAACCAAACACTTCAGGTAATAATCCTTTAACATACAAACGTGTTTTTGAAGGTTCAAAAATGGTGTCGTCACTTCCTGTAATTACATATCCTTTATTATGTAAGGCTAAAGCAAGATTATGCATTGCAGAGCCACCAATTGCAATAAAATGTACTATCATTTATTTGTTTTGTAAATGGTAAATATAAGTATTGATTTGATTTCGGTAACTTCAATTAAAGGTTTAATTCTTTATTTCATATCTTTAAATTCTAACTAATAAATAATTAATTATGAATTCAAAAGTTTTTATGGTCTTAAGAATTGTTCTTGGGCTTATGTTACTTGTTTTTGGGCTTAACAAATTTTTTCACTTTTTACCAGACCCTGAAGGAATGTCTGCTGATGCTGGAGCTTATTTTGGAGCATTAATGTCAACCAAAACTATGACTCTCGTAGCAATTGTTGAAGTTGTTGCTGGTTTAACTTTTTTACTCAATAAATGTGGTGCTTTAATGGCTATAATATTAATGAGTGTATCTGTAAATGCTGTATTATTTCATGTTACTCTAGATTCAGCAAATATTGCACTTGCTCTCGTATTATTAGTTCTAAATATAGTTGTTCTTTATGGATATAAAGACAAGTACAAAGAATTAATGGCTTGAATATTATACTAAAAAAGAGGCTTTTTAAGTCTCTTTTTTATTTTGGTTATTGTTGCGGTGGATATTGCAAAAGAACTTTTTCAACAATAACTTTAAATAATTCTTCCCTTTTTTCTGGTGAAGCTTTTGGGTTGTAACTACCATCACTAACGGCTTGCCAAAACAATCCTTTTCCGTTTTCATCAATAAAATCAATAATAATGCGTCTATTGATTTTAGATTGTCCTATTGGAATTCCAACAGAAAGTCCACCTCCAACATGACCACCACTACCACCAACGCCAAGACCAACTGTACTACTTTGCGCCTCTTGAAATTCGCTACTTTGTATGTTAATAAAAAAATCTGGTGTTTCAGAAATCGTAAACCCTTTAGCTTGTAATTTAGTATCTAATGCTTTTAAAAAACGTTTAGTTTCTAATTCGTTCATACCTGTTTCCAAGTCTGAATAATAATTATAGGTTTTGAATTTACTAAAGTCTGTGCCTTTTTCGTAATCGTAATTTACATGAATTGAAGAGCAAGAGGATACTAATAATAGCAACAATAATACTTTTGTATAATTCATAGCTGTAGTTTTTTTATAAATTTAATCAAAAATTATTCGGGAAAGTATTTAGAGTATAAAATCTAATTATTAAGCATTTTCCACAAGGTATCTTTAAGCTCAGTAATACCTTGATGTGCTATCGAAGAAATAAACATATAATCTATTGGAAGATTGTTATCAAGTTCAATTTTAAGTTCGGCTTTAAGCTCATCATCAAGCATATCGCATTTTGTTATAGCGATAAATCGGTCTTTATCCAGCATTTCGGGATTGTAACGACGTAGTTCGTCGAGTAAAATATCGTATTGCTTTTTAATATCGTTTGCATCAGCAGGAATTAAAAACAATAAGGTTGAATTACGCTCTATATGACGTAAAAAATAGTGTCCCAAACCTTTTCCTTCGGCAGCTCCTTCAATAATTCCTGGAATATCTGCCATAACAAAAGTTTGAAAATCACGATATTCTACAATCCCTAAATTTGGTTTTAAGGTAGTAAACTCATAATCGGCAATTTTAGGTTTTGCTGAAGTTATTACCGATAAAAGCGTCGATTTTCCTGCATTTGGAAATCCAACTAAACCAACATCTGCCAACACTTTAAGTTCTAAAGTAATTCGTTTTTCTTGAAGTGGAATTCCAGGTTGTGCATAACGTGGTGTCTGGTTTGTAGAACTTTTAAAATGCCAATTACCACGTCCTCCCATTCCACCTTCACAAATTATCTTTTCTTCATGTTCTTCTGTTATCTCAAAAATAATTTCGTTGGTTTCTGTATCTCTAATTACGGTTCCGAGAGGCACATCAATATAAACATCTGTTCCATCTGCGCCCGAACTTCTTCCTTTACTACCATGTCCTCCATGTTCGGCTTTAACATGACGCTTAAATTTAAGATGCAGCAATGTCCAAAGATTCTTTTTGCCTCGAAGTATTACATGACCACCACGACCACCATCGCCACCATCTGGTCCACCTTTGGTAATATATTTCTCGCGATGTAAATGCACAGAACCTTTACCTCCATTTCCAGAAGTAGCTACTATTTTTACATAATCTACAAAATTACCTTCAGTCATTTTTTAGTTTATATTTTTGTCATTCCTGCGAAAGCAGGAATCTTTTTCTATGAAGTTCTATTTTAAATCCCTCTCTGTCCTTCGGACATCTCTCCCAAAGGGAGAGAATAATATAATTTATAATTTATCTATAACTACACTTAAACGTTGAGCAATTTCTTCGATACTGCCTACACCATCAACTCCAAAATATTTATTTTGTGCTGTATAGTAATCTTTAAGTATTGCCGTTTTCTTGTAGTATTCTTTTATTCGGTTTCTAATTACCGATTCGTTTACATCGTCTGGTCTTCCGCTAGTTTCTCCTCTTTTAAGTAAACGTTGCACCAACACTTCGTCATCGACTTCTAAAGCAACCATAGCATTGATATGAGAATCTTTACTTTCCATCAGTTTTTCCAAAGCTTCTGCTTGTGCATTAGTACGTGGAAATCCATCAAAAATAAAACCTTTAGCATCTGCATTTTTTTCGACTTCGGTATTCAGCATTTTTATAGTAACTTCATCTGGCACCAACTCACCTTTATCCATATACGATTTAGCCAGAATGCCAAGCGCAGTTTCATTTTTTATATTATAACGAAATACGTCTCCAGTTGAAATATGCACCAAATTATATTTCTCTTTTAAAAGCTCTGCTTGTGTGCCTTTTCCTGCTCCTGGAGGCCCAAACAACACTAAATTCGTTGTGTGTTGTTTTGTGCTAATTTGATAAACTTCAGGAATATCTCTACCTAATCCGTTGTAATCCAAGCCAAAACCAACTATAAATTTATTTGGAATTTCAATGCCTATATAATGGATTTTAAAATCTTTTTTATAAGCTTCTGGTTTGTAAAAAAGCGTTGCAATTTTAAGTTCTTTTACGCCTTCATTCTTAAATATTCTGTAAATTTCGTGAAGCGTGTTTCCTGTGTCGATAATATCTTCAATAATTACCACAGTTCTTCCAGACAAATCTTGGGTAAGACCAATTAATCGTTGTATATCTTCTGTTGATTTAATACCTTCATAAGACGCCAATTTTATAAAAGTTACTTCGCAAGGTTTTGGATATTTTTTTACAAAATCGCTTACAACCATAAAAGAGCCATTCAAAATACCTATAAATACTGGTATTTCATCGCCAAGATCGTTTGAAATTTCGTTTGCTAATTTCGAAATAGCTGCATCAATTTCCTTTGCAGAAATAAATAGTTTAAAATATTTGTCATGAAGCTTAATCATGTTGTTCTTTTTTAGAAATATGCAAAGATAATGAATTGATTAGGGATTTACGATTTTTGATTTATGATTTTATTTTGGTTTCATTTTTAAACCTGAGTTCGACCTAAGATTTAATTTACAGAATACAAAGAAAAGGTAAGATTTGAAATGTAAAATTTGAAGGAATATCTAGATATTTCAAAAATTTCGCATAAAAAAGATTGCTTTTTCTTTGTATTTCCTTCGGTTTTAATAAATTTTTTCCAATTCTTGCCTAATTTTCTCAAACTAACCTGTTAGTCTTTCAAAAATCTGACTTCAAATTGAATAAAAATTCATCTAAACTGTAAACAAATATTAGGACGAACCCAGGTTTTAAGTGTATTTTTGTAGCTCGATAACAAAAAATTGTATTTTAATTAAACAGATTCCCGATTTCGTGGGAAATAAATATGAATTATTTTTCTTCAGATTTCAAATTAGGAATTCTTGGTGGTGGACAATTAGGCAAAATGTTACTTTATGACACAAGAAAATTTGATATTTATACCTGTGTTTTAGATTCCAGTGACGAAGCACCTTGCAAAATTGCATCAAATGAGTTTTATCAAGGCGATTTAATGGATTTTGAAACCGTTTACAACTTCGGAAAAAAAGTAAATGTGTTAACCATTGAAATAGAAAATGTAAATGTTGATGCTTTAGAAAAACTCGAAAATGAAGGCATTAAAGTGTATCCTTCTTCAAAAACTTTAAGAATTATTCAAAATAAAGCAACACAGAAATTATTTTATATAGATCATAATTTACCAACAGCAATTTTTTCTCGATTTGCTTATACTTCCGAAATCGAAGATGCTGTTTCAAATGGAGGATTAAAATTCCCATTTGTATGGAAATGTGCTAAATTCGGTTATGATGGTACTGGTGTAAAAGTCATTAGAACAATTTCAGATCTCGAATATTTACCAAATGTAGAATGTATTACAGAAGAATTAATTCATTTTAAAAAAGAACTTGCTGTTATTGTGGCTCGCAATGTATCTGGTGAAACTAAAATATATCCAGTTGTTGAAATGAAATTTCATCAAGAAGCCAATCAAGTAGAATATGTAATTTGTCCTGCCAGAATTAGTGAGGAAGTTGCTAAAAAAGCGAAAATTATTGCTTTAAAAGTTTCTGCAACATTTAATCATGTTGGACTAATTGCTGTTGAAATGTTTCAAACCCAAGACGATAACATTTTAATAAACGAAGTTGCTCCACGACCTCATAATTCTGGACATCATACCATCGAAACAAGTTATACATCTCAATTTGAACAGCATCTTCGTGCTATATTAGATTTACCTCTCGGAAAAACCGATAGTAAAATTGCAGGAATTATGGTAAATTTGGTTGGTGAAGATGGCTATAACGGAAACGTGGTTTATAAAAACATTGAGAAAATCATGAAAATGGAAGGTGTAACACCACACATTTATGGTAAAAAACAAACACAACCATTTCGTAAAATGGGACATGTAACTGTTGTACACACCGATTTAAAAAAAGCTCGTAAAATAGCAGAGAAAGTTAAGAATACAATTAAAGTAATAAGTGAATAATTCACAAATATCTAATCACAAATTTTAACTTATACATTTGGGATTTGGGATTTTAAATTTGAAAATTAATGAAAACAGTAGCAATAATTATGGGAAGCAATAGTGACCTTCCTGTTATGCAAGATGCAATAGATATTTTAAAAGGCTTCGATATAGAAACTGAAGTAGATATAGTTTCAGCTCATAGAACTCCAGAAAAAATGTTTGAATATGGTAAAAACGCACATAAAAGAGGCATTAAAGTGATTATTGCTGGTGCTGGTGGAGCAGCTCACTTACCAGGAATGATTGCCTCATTGTCTCCTCTTCCAGTTATTGGAGTGCCAGTAAAATCAAGTAATTCTATCGATGGCTGGGATTCTATTCTATCTATTTTACAAATGCCTGGAGGAGTTCCTGTAGCAACCGTTGCCCTAAACGGCGCAAAAAATGCTGGCATTTTAGCAGCTCAAATTATAGGAACTTTCGACTCTGGGATTCAAGATAAAGTCTTAATTTACAAAGAAGGATTGAAAGCTAAAGTAATAGAAAGTTCAAAAGGGATGAAAAAATAAAACCCTGAAAGAATCGAGGTTTTAAAATTGCTATTAATTAATTTTCTTTAGAGTAAACTCTATGAAATATTATTGGCGAATCTAATAAATATTTAATGATTGACTAACTAATAATTAAAAATAATAATAAAATCAATTAGTCAGAAAGAAAAGGCTTACATAAGTAAAAAATGTAATCTAAATATTAAGATTTCTTCAAATAATTCCTTACAATTAACATGAATATATTAAATTACCCTTTCTCCACACCTTACAATACTGCTCCATTTTCTAAAATAGAAATCGAACAATTTCTTCCTGCTTTTATAAAAGCTATTGAAAATACAAAAGCTGAAATTGATGTTATTATAAATAATTCTGATATACCAAATTTTAAAAATACGCTTGAAGCTTTAGATTTTTCAGGGGAACAATTGGAAAGAATATCGAGTATTTTCTTCAACTTGAATTCTGCTGAAACTAACGATAAAATTCAAAAAATTGCTCAAGATGTATCGCCTTTATTATCAGAGTTTAACAACGATATTAGCTTAAACGAAAAATTGTTTATAAGAGTGAAAGAGGTTTATAATTCTAAAGAACGCTTAAAACTAACAGAAGAAGAAAATACCTTACTCGACAAAAAATACAAGGGTTTTTCAAGAAATGGTGCTAATTTATCAAAAGATAAAAAACTGAATCTACGAGAGATAGATAAAAAGTTAAGCAAACTTAAACTCAAATTTGGAGAAAATGTATTGGCTGAAACTAACAAATTTGAAATGCTTATTATAAATGAAAAAGATTTGTCTGGATTGCCTGAAGGTGCAAAAGAAGCTGCGAAGCAACTTGCAGAATCTAAAAACAAAAAAGGGTGGCTGTTTACTTTAGATTATCCGAGTTATATTCCGTTTATGACCTATGCAGATAATCGAGAGTTACGCAAAAAACTATCTTTTGCATTTGGCAACAGGTCTTTTAATAATGATGCGTTTGATAACAAAAACATCGTATTAAAAATTGTAACCCTTCGTTATAAACGAGCAAAACTTTTAGGTTATAAATCACATGCACATTTTGTGTTAGAAGAACGTATGGCAGAAACTCCAGAAAAAGTTTTAGAATTCCTAAATGAACTTCTTGAAAAAGTAAAACCAGCTGCTGAAAAGGAATTTAAAAACCTTGAAAATTTTGCTAAAAAATTAGATGACATAGGTAGACTTGAAAAATGGGATTCAGTCTATTATTCAGAAAAATTAAAACAAAAATTATATGATTTTGATGACGAACAACTTAAACCCTATTTTAAATTAGAAAATGTTATTCGAGGGGTTTTTTTAGTTGCCAATAAATTATATGATTTGAATTTTGAAAAAATTGATACCATCGATAAATATCATAAAGATGTATTAACTTATAAGGTTACCGACAAAAATGGTGATTTCATTTCAATATTCTACACGGATTTCTTTCCGAGAGAAGGAAAACGAAATGGTGCCTGGATGACAAGTTTTAAACCTCAATATATAAGAAATGATTACAACGAAAGACCTCATATTTCTATAGTTTGTAACTTTACAAAACCCACAAAAAGTAAACCTTCATTGTTAACCTTTAATGAAGTTACCACATTATTTCATGAGTTTGGTCATGCACTGCATGGCATGTTGGCAAACACAACCTATCCGAGTTTATCAGGAACAAGTGTGTCCTGGGATTTTGTAGAATTGCCAAGTCAAGTTTTAGAAAATTGGTGTTATGAAGAAGCAGTATTAAAATTGTTTGCTAAACATTATGAAACTGGAGAAGTCATTCCAATAGAATTAGTTAAAAAAATTAAGGATTCATCAACCTTTAATGAAGGTATGCAAACCTTACGTCAAATAAGTTTAGGACTTTTAGATATGAGTTGGCACACCCTAGATCCTGCACATATAATAGATGTAAAAAAACACGAATTAACTGCTTTTAAAAACACAAAATTATATCCTGATATAGCTAAAAACTGTACGAGTACGTCGTTTTCTCACATTTTTCAAGGTGGTTATTCTTCCGGTTATTATAGCTATAAATGGGCAGAAGTTTTAGATGCTGATGCTTTTGATTATTTTTCAGAAAATGGTATTTTTAATAAAGAGATTGCAACAAAATTTAAAGATAACATACTCTCTAAAGGTGGAACCGAAAACCCTATGACACTCTACAAACGCTTTAGAGGACAAAAACCAAAACCTGAAGCCCTCCTTAAAAGAGCTGGACTAATTAAATGATGGCATTATTAGAAATATTTACCTTATTTTTGAAAAACTAAAGATTATAAATGCCAAATCACCAAATAGATCCTAATAAATGGATAGACTTGTATTCCGACTATCTATTCAATTACACGATAACTAGAGTTAGAGACAGAGATACTGCTCAAGATTTGGTGCAAGACACTTTTTTTGCCGGTTTGAAATCTATGAAAAACTTTAAAGGTGAAGCAAGTGAACGTACTTGGCTTATTTCTATTTTAAAGCGTAAGATTATCGATTATTATAGAAAAATTAATTCTAAAAAGGGTAAAGCCGAAATACGAATAAATTACAAGAGCGACTCTGAAGATGAAGGTAATTGGTTGGAAGAACATGTTGCAGATCCTTTTGATAAAACAGCAGAAGATAATTTAGAAAACACCGAATTAGGATTAGCAATTCATAACTGTATTGGCAAATTACCCGAAAAACAAGCACAGGTTTTTAAAATGAAAACAATTTTAGACTATGAAACCGAAGCTGTTTGTAATGAATTAGATATAACAGCGTCTAATCTTTGGGTAATTATACATAGAGCCAGAACAACTATTGCTGCATGTCTCGAAAAAAACTGGTTTTAAATTTTAATGATGAATAAAAAAAACAAAGCGTTTATTTCTTGTGATGAAGCAAACCATAGTTGTGACAAATCCCAATATAATGAAGCTGATTTCTTGGAGAAACTGAAGTTAAATATCCATTTATTGTATTGTAGAGTCTGCAGAAAGTATTCCATAAATAATTCTAAACTGTCAAATATTATTAATGACTCTGATGTCGTTTGTTTAGATTTAAAAGACAAACAAGAAATGAAAGATTGTTTTGAAAAAGAATTAAAAAAGCGTCAGCAACAGCCATAAAATTGGCAAACCTTCTACCCAAAAAGAACTATAATATTTTGCTCTGTTTTCTTCTGAAAAAACTAAAAATAAAAGTGTTATAACTGATATTAAAATTAAAACAGTAACACTTTTAGAATTGATTTCATCTTTAAAAGATTCTAAAAATAAAAATCCAACTAATAATAACAGACCTATTACTTTTGTCCTTTTAATTCCAAATTTTTGAGGTATTGTAGAAAGTTTCAAATTGTCAAACCGCATATCTCTAATTTCAAAAGGGAACATTAATACCATTATAAACAAAAAGCGTTGAAATGCTGTAATGATAACATCAAAATTAATCCGAAAATTATTGTTTATCAAAGGAATAAATACTGTAACTCCAACCCAAACCAAAGCAATAATATATATTTTCAATCCTTTAATCCCTCTTAAACTATATTTATTATTAATAAAGAGTCGTTTTGTTAAAAACGGAATTGCATACAAAAAAGTAATAATTGCAGTACTAAAAATATAAATTAATGTTTTTGGATTAAGCAGAAAAGCAAAATAACATAAGCCAATAAAACAACTAAAAGAAAATATCTGTATTAGTTTTAGCCAATTATCCAATTGTCGATGATGAAATTTAGCCAAGCCAAAATACTTCACAAAATTGTATCCTGTCACAGATGCAAAAAATATAAAAAACAGTATGTTTTCATCCAACGGTAACTCATAGTTTAATAAGGTTATCCAAGTCAAGCTAGATACGGCTAAAGCTACATGAATACTGCTGTTTATATAAAACTCGAAAAGGCGTTTAAAGAAACCCATATTACAAAAATAGCCAATCTGCTAACAATGGACTTATTTGGTTAAAAAATTTTCATATTAGAATAAAAGCATTATTATTTATGTAATTTTGGGCTTGAAAATATAAAATAGAATGAATACAGATTCTTTCAAAATACGTCATATTGGTCCTCGAGAAAGGGATTATAAAGAGATGCTTAAAACTATTGGTGTAGATACTTTAGAACAGCTTATTTACGAAACAATTCCTAATAGCATTAAGTTAGAAAACGGTTTAAATTTGGATCAAGCTATGAGCGAACAGGATTATTTAACTCATATGCAAGATTTAGCTTCAAAAAACAAGGTTTTTAAATCGTATATTGGTTTAGGTTATCATCCAACTAATCTTCCTGCTGTTATACAACGAAACATTCTTGAAAATCCAGGTTGGTACACCGCTTATACACCTTATCAAGCTGAAATTGCTCAAGGTCGTTTGGAAGCACTATTAAATTTCCAAACTACGATTGTTGACCTCACAGGAATGGAACTCGCCAATGCTTCACTTTTAGACGAAAGTACAGCTGCTGCCGAAGCGATGGCGTTACTGTTTGCTGTTCGTGAAAGACAACAAAAGAAAAATAATGTTGTAAAGTTTTTTGTTTCTGAAGAAGTTTTACCACAAACATTATCATTATTACAAACAAGGTCAAATCCATTAGGCATTAAGCTTATTATTGGAAATTACGAAACCTTCGATTTTTCTTCCGATTTTTATGGTGCTTTATTACAATATCCCGGAACATCTGGACAAATTCATGATATTTCAAGTTTTATTTCGAAAGCTAATAACGCCGGAATAAAAGTTGCAGTAGCAGCAGATATTTTGAGTCTAATAAAATTAGAATCACCAGGTAAATTTGGCGCCGATGTTGTTGTAGGAACAACCCAACGCTTCGGAATTCCGATGGGTTTTGGAGGTCCTCATGCTGCCTATTTTGCCACAAAAGAAGCCTATAAAAGAAATATTCCCGGACGTATAATTGGCGTAACAAAAGATGTAAACGGAAATCGTGCACTTCGTATGGCATTACAAACTCGCGAACAACATATTAAACGCGATAAGGCAACATCTAATATTTGTACATCTCAAGTACTTCTTGCAGTTATGGCTGGAATGTACGCCGTTTATCATGGACCAAAAGGTTTACAATACATTGCAAATAAAGTCCATAATCTAACTTCAACTTTATCTGAAACTTTAGAACAATTAGGACTTTACCAAACTAATACGTCTTATTTTGATACGATTCAAATTAAAACAGATGCTTCAAAAATAAAAGCTATTGCTGAAACCAACGAAGTAAATTTTTATTATCCAGATGCTGAAACGGTTTCGATTTCAATCAACGAAACAACGTCTCTTCAAGATGTAAACACTATTATTTCAATTTTTTCTGAAGCTATCGGAAAAGAATCTGTTTCTATTTCTTCAATTTCAGAAGCCAACAATATTGATGATTCGGTTAGACGTACAAGTCCATTTTTAGAAAACGATATTTTTAATACTTATCATTCTGAAACTGAATTAATGCGTTATATAAAATCTCTGGAACGCAAAGATTTATCGCTAACTCATTCCATGATTTCTTTAGGTTCTTGTACTATGAAGCTAAATGCTGCTGCCGAAATGCTTCCGTTAAGTTGGGCAAATTGGGGAAACATCCATCCATTTGCACCAAGCAATCAAGTTGAAGGTTATTTGTATGTAATGAAAAAATTAGAAGATCAACTTACTGAAATTACTGGCTTTGCTGCAACAACATTACAACCAAATTCTGGAGCTCAAGGCGAATTTACCGGACTTATGGTTATTAAAGCCTTTCATGAATCTCGTAACGAAGGACATAGAAATATTTGCTTAATTCCATCGTCAGCGCATGGTACAAATCCTGCAAGTGCTGTTATGGCTGGAATGAAAGTAGTAGTCACTAAATCGACCGAAGAAGGAAACATTGATGTTGATGATTTACGAGAAAAAGCCATTTTACATAGAGACCATCTTGCAGCACTAATGGTAACCTATCCATCAACTCATGGTGTATTTGAGTCTGCAATTAAAGAAATTACTCAAATTATTCATGATAATGGTGGACAGGTATATATGGATGGTGCAAATATGAATGCACAAGTAGGACTCACAAATCCTGGCAATATTGGTGCAGATGTTTGTCATCTTAACTTACACAAAACATTTGCCATTCCTCATGGCGGAGGTGGTCCTGGTGTTGGTCCAATTTGTGTTGCAAAACAGTTGGTTCCTTTTCTTCCGGGAAACCCTTTAGTTAAAGTTGGTGGTAAAAACGCTATTACGGCAATCTCAGCTGCACCTTATGGTTCGGCTTTAGTTTGCTTGATTTCGTATGGTTATATATGTATGCTTGGTGCTGAAGGATTATCAGAATCGACAAAAATTGCCATATTAAACACAAATTATATAAAAGAACGTTTACAAGGTCATTTTGATACTTTATATTCTGGTGAAAAGGGTCGCGCTGCACATGAAATGATTGTAGATTGCAGACCATTTAAAGAAAATGGTATTGAAGTAAGCGATATTGCAAAACGACTGATGGATTATGGCTTTCATGCTCCAACAGTATCTTTCCCAGTAGCAGGAACATTAATGATTGAACCTACCGAAAGTGAAAACAAAGCAGAATTAGACCGTTTTTGTAATGCTATGATTTCTATCAGGAAAGAAATTGAAAACATTACAAAAGAAGAACCAAATAATGTTCTTAAAAATGCACCTCACACTTTGGCTATGCTAACAGCAAACCTTTGGGATTTTCCTTATACAAGAGAAGAAGCAGCGTTTCCGTTACCTTATATTCAGGATAATAAATTCTGGCCTAGTGTTAGACGAGTAGATGATGCTTTTGGAGACCGAAATTTAATCTGTTCTTGTGCTCCAATAGAGGATTTTATGGAGGCCTAATACATCTTTGAACGTCGTAAAATAGAACAAAATCAAACTTGCCTTTAATTATTAGCAACTATATTCGTTACTTTGTGGATTATAGAATCCTAATTCTGAATTAGAACTTCGTTATGAAGGTTAAAACCATAATAAAATATGCCTTTTTATGAGTTTCAGCATAGTATCGCTTTGGTTAAACTTAAAAAAGTATTGTAACGACATATGTTGCAGATGGTTTTAAGATGTAATAGATTTTCTAATATATAAATTTGGGGTAAAAATAAATATTCTTTCTTATGAATGTTAATATTACTGGTACAGGTAGCTATATTCCTGATGTCATTGAAAAAAACGAGAACTTTCACCAACACAAATTTTTAAATGCAGATGGCTCTATAATTAACTCAACAAACGAAGTTATTATTGAAAAATTTAAAGCCATAACTGGTATTGTGGAAAGACGCTATATCGATACATCTTTAAACAATTCCGATATTGCTTTTTATGCTGCACAAAAAGCTATTAAAGACGCAAATATTAATCAGGAAGAACTCGATTATATAATTGTCGCTCATAATTATGGAGACATAAAACACAATGTTGAACAAAGTGATACTGTACCTAGTATTGCATCTAGAGTGAAACATCTTTTAAAAATTAAAAACCCTAAATGTGTTGGTTACGATATGCTTTTTGGTTGTCCAGGATGGATTGAAGCAACCATACAAGCTAATGCTTTTATAAAATCTGGAATAGCAAAAAAATGTTTAGTTATTGGTTCTGAAACCCTATCTCGTGTTATCGATAAACACGATAGAGACTCCATGATATATAGCGATGGCGCTGGAGCTGTTGTTTTAGAAGCCAGTAATAATGGCAGTGGTATTCTAACACACGAAAGTGCAACTTATGCTTTAGATGAAGCACATTTTATTTATTTTGGTGAAACAAATAATCGTGATATAAGTGACAAACGAAGATATATAAAAATGTATGGCAGAAAAATTTATGAGTTTGCCTTAAACCACGTTCCAGCTGCTATGAAGTCCTGCCTTGATAAAAGTGGTATCGACATCAAAGATGTAAAAAAAATACTCATACATCAAGCCAATGAAAAAATGGACGAAGCCATTGTAAAACGTTTTTATAAATTATACGGCATGGAAATGCCCGACGGTATTATGCCTATGACTATTAATAAACTTGGCAATTCTAGTGTCGCTACTGTACCTACTTTATATGATAGAATATTAAAAGGAAAGATGAATGGTCATAGTATAAATAAAGGCGATATTATTCTTTTTGCAAGTGTTGGAGCTGGAATGAATATTAATGCCATTGTTTATAAGAATTAAACTTAAGATTCATTTAAAAAGATTTTCGCTTTCGCGGAAAATGTTATGTACGAAGGCAAATTTCCTCACAAAAGATATAGAATTACATTTCAATTTTTACAAGAACACATTCCAAGTACTTCTAAAATTTTAGATTTAGGTGTAGAAAATCCGTTTACTAAAGTGATGAAAGAAAACGGTTATACTGTCGAAAATACCAAAGGTGAAGATTTAGATATTGACACTTCAACAATTAAAAACTCCAAAGCTGATGTGGTTACAGCTTTCGAAATTTTCGAACACCTTCTTTCCCCTTTTACAGTGCTTCAAAATATTAAAGCAGATAAATTAGTTGCTAGTGTTCCATTAAAATTATGGTTTGCTTCTGCTTATAGAAGTAAAACTGATAAGCGTGACAGACACTATCATGAATTTGAAGATTGGCAGTT
>Ga0209554_1001411_pt1 | contig 18170 bp, 18 predicted proteins | sample MarorgKNORR_S2LV_5_FD_188221 | JGI IMG/M metagenome (GOLD analysis project Ga0209554, IMG submission 188221) | Marine microbial communities from the Southern Atlantic Ocean, analyzing organic carbon cycling - Bottom_A/KNORR_S2/LV (SPAdes) (version 2) | ecosystem: Environmental > Aquatic > Marine...
CCGCCGCTGGAACCGCGGGTGCGCGCGGACGCCGGTGCACGACTCGTAGGCGGGCCGACCCCAGGCACGATCGAGGACTCATCCGTGGCCCCCGCCGCCTCAAACGGATCGACGGCTTCCGGTTCATCTTCGAGCCTCGCCCCCTCACTCTCCGCACCCGCCAGTGAACTCAGCCAACGGAAGATCGCCGAGCTCGAGCCGAGTGAGAACGAGAAGTTCACCTGGCTGAGGTGCGGCGCGAAGCTCCGCTGCATCTCACCCTCCACCTCGGTGTCCTCGAAGAGTTCGTGGTCCACGGACACCGAGAGCCCGCGCAGGTAGTCCGAGGAGATCTGATTCGAGAGCCGCGTGGTTTCGAACCCGGACAGGAACGTGCCCACCGTGTCGGCCTCCACGAAATCGTAGCGCACGACGCTGGTGCGCAGAGCGAGCAGCGTTACCGGCGGATTCGGCTGAAGGCTGTTGGGTCCCTCCGGGTCCTCCCCTGCCCCCCGCAGCAACGAGAGGCTATCAGGCGCGAGCCCCTGCGGCGGTGCACCCGGCTCGGTCTGAGGCGGCGCCTGGGGCTGAGTCCGGCCGGGGCCCCCTGGCGCATTCGACGAGTCGGTCTCCTCCACCCTGCGCTTCGCTTCCCACGTCTGATTGATCGTGATCGAGACCGCGTTCTTGGGCTGGAGCGCCCTCGACCCGAAGACCTCTCTCTGCAGCTCACTGGGCGTGGTGGACGGGCTCCACGCATACTGGATCGAAGGAGACAGCTTGTGGCGAATCGCTTCAAAGGGCCCGAAGCCGCCTCTGATCCCATAGATGTCGGACTTGAGGGTGGCCCCGAAGGTGATGCGGGACGGCGCCGAAACGAAGCTCGAAGCCACCGGCGAGTCGTCGGCGCGGAACTGTGAACCCGACACGCTGAGTCGGGGTGTCAAGGTCGTCGATCCGATGAGCTGCTGCTGATAGTCGATCGAGGACGACCACGTCAGATCGGCCTCTGCGATGTCTCTCGCGGCCCCGCCGGTCAAGACGGACATCGGTGTGACGGAATCACCCAGGAGGAGCAGGGCCTCCGGCACGTCCAGGGTCACGGACTCACGCACCTGTAGGTTCTGCGAGATGGACAGGTTGCCAAGACTCAAGCTGCTGCGGATCGAGCCTCTCGAGTTGGCGGTATTCGCCTCACCGAAGCTGAACGTATCCGGCTGAATCCTCTGCAGGGTGCGTCGGGTAAAACTCGAGCTACCGGACCACGTCATGTTGTTGAAAAAGCGGGCCCGATTCGGGGGCGCGCGAAAGAGCGTGATCGTGGAGAGCGACAAGTTCGCCGAGGGGAGCGTCCACTCCGTGCGGTCGTCCGAGAGATACTGCTTTCGGTTGCCACCCAGGGCGAGGGAGCCCCATCCGAAGCGGCGATTGATGCCGCCCTCCGAGTCGATGGACTGCGTCACCTCGGCAGGATTGAAGGAGTTCTCTCGCAGGAAGTCGTTGCTCGACACATACCGGCCCGAGACCCGCATTTGCGTGCGCTCGTCGAAGTCCCATTGGTGCCGCGTATCGAGCGCCAGCTCGGTGGAGCCGTCCTGTTTCCAATAGCGCCGGAAGTTCAGACTTCCGTCCAGGAACTGACGGTTGAAGCGATACCGCACCGAGCTCGTGAGGCTCAGGAAATTGTCGCTGAACCAGTCGAGCGCCATGAGGGCGTCCGAGTAGTCGCTCATGGCCCAGTAGAAGCCCATGTTGCTCACGCGCCGTCGATACCCACCCGAGGTGCGCACGATGTCGTTCACGCTGAAGCGCGGGGTGAGCAGTCCCGACGATCGGCCCCGCGAGAGGCTCTGCGCGATGAACGGGAGCCAGAAAACCGGGACGTCGGCGAAATAGAGCCGCACGTTGCGGGCGACCAGAACGTTGCCGCCGACGATCTTGATCTCGCCGGCCTCGAAATGGTAGTGGGGCTCCTCGATCTCGCACGAGGTGAAGTGCGCGTGGGACATGAAGGACGAATCGGCCGCGGCGAACGGCATGTCGCCGGTGACCTGCCAATTCGCGCCACCCTCTTGAAACCTGGTCCTGGTCCCGGTTGCCGAACCGCGCCCTTGCTGCATGTCGTAGATCATGGTGACGGACTCGATCGGGTCGCCCTCCGGAGGCGTAAAGGTCGAATTCCCGACCGCCTGCAAGAGTCCCGACGATTCGTCGAACAGGATCGAGGTGTCGGCGGCGATCGTGAGCCCTTCCCGGGCGACGGTCGCGTTCCCCTCTGCCGGCGCGATCAACAGGAGCACACGATCCTCGGCCTTGAACGTCGCCGAGCCGGCGTCGTATTCCGTCAGTGTGAAGCCGGGCATGCTCAGCAGCGCCGCCGTGACCGAGTCTCCGCTGGCACTCGACGTCCCGCGGCGCCCCTCCAGCGCCTCCGCCTGCGCCAGCGAGTCCTGAGTGAAGAGAATGCTGTCGAAGCCGGGCGGACGCCCCAACCGTCGCAGCCGCTCCATGATGCGGATCTGCGTCGAGTCGACCCGCTCCTGCGCGGCTACCGGCCCGAAGGTCGCGGCGAGCGCGAGCCCGGCCCACAAGATCCCTTTCAGTGTCACCACCCGTCCGCTCACTGCTTCTCTACGGTTCCCGGCGGGGGCGTTGGATCGGGCTCGATTTCTTCGTCGAACAGTTCCTGCTCGCGCGCCGCTTTCCCGCGGTAGATCATCACGGAGAGGCCGATGCCGAGCTCGTAGAGAAACACGAGCGGGACCATCATCATGATGGTCAGCACGATGATGTCACCGGGCGTGATGAAGCTCGCGACGATGGTGATGATGACGATGGCGTGCCGACGTTTGTCGCGCAGGAACTCGGGCGTCACCAAGCCCATCATGCTGAGCACCATGATCACGATCGGCAGCTCGAAGACGAAACCGAAGCCGAGCAGAAGCTTCACGATGAAGCCCAGCGTGGCATTGATCTCGAGGTTGGCTTGCAGCGCCTGGGTCTGGAATTTCTGGAAGAACTCGAGCGTGACGGGAAGCGCCGCGTAGTACGCGAGCGCCATGCCCCCGATGAACAGCAGCATGCCGCCGTACAGTGCCGGCACGATCAGGCGTTTCTCTTTCTTGTCCAGCGCCGGCGACAAAAACGACCACACGTGATAAGCGATGATCGGGAACGCCAGGATGATGCCGGAATAGATCGCCAACTTCAGCGTCACGAAGAAGGCATCCGAAGGCGAGAGGTACTGCAGCCTCAAATCCGGGTCGTCCGCGGCCGCGCGGACCGGCGCGATCAAGAGATCGAGCACGTTGAAGTAGTAGACCAGCCCGAAGCCGATCACCGCACCGACGGTGACGGACAGGACGGACCAGAGAATACGCCATCTCAGCTCCTCGAGGTGATCGAGGAACGGCATCTCTCCACGCAGGTTCCGGGGACCGGCCATCTAGCCTGAGAAAGTTTCGGGGGTTGGGTGCCGTCGGCTCAGAACGGGAACTCCACCTGATTCTTGCGGAGCGCCTCGCGCTCCTGAGCGGCGGTCATTTCGTCGACGAATTCCTGAAACTCACCGGCGTCCTGGAAGTTCCGGTACACCGACGCGAAGCGTACATACGCGACCCGATCGAGCGGGCTCAGCCGCTCCATGACCAGAGCGCCGAGCTGCACGCTCGGGACCTCGACGCCAGCCTGCCTCGAGAGGCCGTCCTCGATGTCGTCGATGAGCGCTTCCATCTGCGACGCCGAGACAGGTCTCTTGGCACACGCGACCCTCACGCTGTCGAGCAATTTGGGGCGGTCGAAGTCCTCAACCGCACCAGACCGCTTCAGCACCTGCATGGGTCGCTCTTCAATGTACTCGTACGTCGTGAAGCGCGCGTCACAAACCGTGCACTCTCTGCGCCTGCGCACGGCGCGGCCACCGCGGCTCGCCCTGGTATCGACGACCCGATTCTCGGTCGCGTCGCACTGCGGGCATCTCATGGCAGCGACTTCATCCGTGCGGCGCGCGTCCCATCACGGGCTTGGGTCCCCGCGGTCGTGCTCGGCGCGACGGCGATCACCGAATCTCGTCGAGCTTTTCCGCTGCGAGCTCCGCGACAATCGTCCCAGGGTAGGTGTTCACCACCAGCTCCAGAGTCTCCTCGGCAGCCTCCAGGTCGCCCATCGCGATTTGGACCAACCCGCTCCTGTAGCGCGCGTCCGGCACGCGCGTATGCGTCGGGAAGCGTTCCTGCACTTCCTGGAAGCCCTCAAGTGCTTCTTCGAAGCTCTCCTGCTGGAACAGGACGTCGGCCAGGTTGTAGTGTGCGTCCGCAGCGAGCTCGTGGTTCGCGTACCTCGATACGAACTCCTCAAATGCCGCCCGCGCCGTGTTCAGCGAGCCCCGGTTCTTTTGATCTATCGCCGTCCGGTACAGTCCCTCCGGGTCACCGCCGCCCTGCACCAGAGCTTCGGTCGAGTCGGGCGTAGCCGTCCGCGGCGGAGCGCTCGCGACGGTGCGCAGATTAGCGAGCTGGTCGCGCACGCCCGCGATGGCGGTCTGGTTCTGACCGGCGAGCGCCTCGATGGTCGATAGCGCGCGCGCGATGTCACGCATCTGCCTCGTGATTTCACCGCGGAAGTCGAAGATCTGATCGGACTGCGTGCGGACGCTGTCCTGCGTCGACAGCGCCTGCCTGCGCAGCTGGGACAGGAGCGTATCCTGGCGCACCGCGAGTGCGCGGATCTCGGTCTGCAGGTCGCGCAGGTCGCCCTTGGTCGCGCAGGCCCCGAGTGTGACGGTGAGCACGACGGCGGCGGCCAGCGCCAGTACCGCACGGGCCGCCACGAAGCGTTGCTTACGTATCATCATATACATGGACCCCTCCCCCGGTTATCCCGGAGGAGGGGTCCCGCAAGGGTCATGCCGTCAGTTGCCGGGGTTGATCGCGCTCGCGCCAGCGGTGAGCACGAACTCGCCTCGGCGGTTGGCCGCCCAAGAGCGCTCGTCGGAACCCCTCCTGCTCGGGCGCTCCTCCCCGAACGAGACGATCGCGAAGCGGCTCTCAGCGAGACCGAAGCCCGTCAGGGCATCGCGAACGGCAGACGCGCGCCGGTTGCCAAGCGCCATGTTGTATTCGGTCGAGCCGCGGTCGTCCGCGTGCCCCTCGATGCGGAGCTGGACCTGCGGGCTGGCTCGTAGGATGGCGGCCTTGCGGCCAAGCAGGCCCTCTTGGTCGGCTCGGACATCGGAGATGTCGTAGTCGAAGAAGACGGCCTCTTCGAGGACAGCCCGGGCGGCGGCTACAGCGCGCGTGCGCTCGGCTTCAGCCGCGCGTTCGGCGGCTATGCGCGCAGCCTCCGCACGCGCATCGGCATCGGCTTGCGCTAGGGCAGCGTCGGCCGCGTCGATAGAGTCCTGATTGATCGAAGGCGGCGGCGGGGGGGGAGGGTCACCCTTGCAGGCACCAACGGCGAGTGTGGCGGCCAGAACCGCGACGGAGAAACGGCGGACGATCATCCCTGCTCCCAGGTTGAACGAAAGGTATCGCTTTCGTGAGAGTGCCCGCCGATGGGGCTGAGCACCGCAACGAAGCTAACGAGCTTTCTCAATTGGGAAAGACCCCATGGCATATAGGCCCAAAACCGTGCTGGCGCAACGTTCGCGGCACACTTTCCCTTCCACTCTCTCGCGGCCAGAAACGGCGAAAAAGGGAGCGAGCCTTCACCTTCCCGCCGGAAGCGCTGGAGACCAGTCCGGTAATCCGACACGCTGACCGGACAAGATCGGGCGGAGTCGGCCTGTCGCGACATCCACTACGAAGAGGCCGAAGCCCCACCGGCGCTCGCCGGCGAAGACCAGGTGTCGGCCGTCTGGCGCCCAACTAGGGTCTTCGTTGTTGCCCTCCCAAGTGAGCTGCTGGAGTCGTCGGCCGTCGGTCTTCATGTCCGCTACCAGGATATGGTACGTGCCGCGGCGGACCCGACCGTGAAAGGCGACCAGATTGCCGTCGGGAGACCAATCGGGGGATGTGTAGTAGCCGCGGCTGCCGTATTCATAAGGGGATAGCGTTTCGGCCTGTCCGCCCTCCGCGGGCATCACCATGATCTGCGGCGTATGGGAACCGAAGCGGTCGGTCTGGAAGGCCATCCAGAGGCCGTCCGACGAATACGTAGGGGAGACGTCGTAGTAGCCTGGCCCACCGGACAGATAAGACAGGCAGCAGTCCCGTTCCATGTTGTACGTGAAGACGCCGCTGCGGCCGCTTCCCAGGACGGAGAAAGCCAGCGTGGCACCATCGGGACTATAAGAGGGCATCACATAGTCCCCCGGGCCCCGCACCTCGGGTAACATGCGCTCCTCGCCCGTCACTAGGTCGCGCTCGTAGATGCGCGGAAAGCCTGTCGACTTGTAGGACACATAAGCGAGCTTCGAGCCGTCCGGAGACCACGCGGGAGAAAGCGTGAGGTCGCGAAAGTTGGTCACCCGCTGGAGATTCTCGCCGTCGGCGTCGATGACCCAGAGGTCCTTGTTGAAAGCGTTGTCGCGCATGGTGAAGACGATGCGGCTCGCCGCCATGCCGGGGCTGCCCGTCGCCCAGCGCACCGCCTCGTCCGAGGCACGATGCACCGACATGCGGAAGTCGTCGTCCGCGGGGTCCGGGAGGCGGAAGCGGGCGCGCTCGACGGTCTGCCCGTACACCACGTCGTGCAGTTCCAGGATCAGGACGTATCCGTCCCCGGCGCCCTCGACCTGCCCGGTCACCAACCAGACCGCACCCAGCCGGTCCCAAAGCGTGTAGTCCACGACGTCGCCGACGAGTCCCGGCGGCAGGGAGTCAATGACGACGAAACGATCGGAGTTGCGCATATCGCGCCCCACGATCGCCTCGACCTGGGACGTGAGCCCGGCGCCGCCGAAGCGCCCGGTGAAGGGCTGGATTGCGAGCGCAGGCTGAGGATCGTTCTCGTAGACGAGGCCGAGGCTCACGCCCGGGATCGACTCCCGTTCCTGCGCGGCGGCCGGGCTTCCCCCGAGTGCCAGCGCTCCCATCAGCAGCGCCACCCGGCCGGCGCTGACGACCCCAAACCCCATCTTCATGCGTCTCACTGGCTCACCTCGATCGGGCGACCGTACCTCGGGAGTATCCCTAGCAGCTCGCCACGTGGCTTGAAGTTGAATTGGACCGGAAGCCGGTCCCACTGATAGCCTTCGGGCAGCGGCCCGAAGCGCCCCTTACCCGCGCACTCAACGGCCTCCATCGCCCCGAAGTCGAATTCGAAGCTGCCCGAGCGCGCCACGAACTCCACACCGGTGACGGAGCCATCCCGCTCGATGTAGAAGAACACGGTTGTCGCCCAGTCTCGGCCATCGCGTGGAGGACGGAAGCAGTTGTAGATCTGTTGGATGATGCGCTCGTTGTACTCGGGGTAGTCCCGGCGCATGCCCTGGATGCGAACGTTGAGATCCTCCCCCGATTCCTCAGCGTCCTCAGGCGGCGCCTCGGGCGACGCGGCCGTCGTCTCCTCTTCCACCGCCAACTCTTCGACCGGCGTCGGCTCAGGCTCCGGCGGCTTCGGCGGCGGATCGTCTGCTTCCACCTCCACGACTTCCTGCTCGGGCTCCGGGTCCTCCGGCGGCGGCGGCGGGTCCGGCCGTTCGACCACGATCTCTTCCGTCGCCCGCTCCGTCACCTCGGCCTGAACACTCGGCGGTGGCGAGATCATCACGATCTCCGGCGTAAAGAACTCGATCGGTTCGGGCCGCACGAGGCCGCTGACCCAAAAGAGGAGAACAATGCTCCCGTGCACGCCGAAAGAAGCCGCCATGCTGCGTCGGTCGAACGGGTCGGGTGCGCGAGCCATGCCTCGTCAGTTCCCCGTGTAGGGCACGGCCGAAATGGACCAGTTCACGCCGCTGTTCTGCGCGATGGACATGACTTTCACGGCCGGCCCCCAGGGCGCGAGCGAATCGACCTGGAGGACGACGCGCTCGATATTGCCTACAGCGAGTACCTGGGCGAGCCCTGACTCCAGGCCCTGTACGGTGACCACGGTTTCCTCGAGGTAGACCGTGCCATCGGCCAGGATCGTGACGATGATCGGGCTGTCCTGGGACGTCAGAGGCTGCACGTCCGCCGTCGGCACCGACACCTCGATGCCGCCCTGGAAGATCGGCATCGTGATCATGAAAATGATCAGCAGCGTAAACGCTACATCGACCAGACTGGTGACGTTGATTTCCGCGTTCACGGGGAGGTCGGCCCGATTGCCGCGCGCCCTGCGGCGGGTGCCGAGGCTCATGGTGCGCGCGACCGGGGGCTGAGGCCCGAATCGGCCACTAGACCAAGCCCTCTCGCGCCAGCGTGCCGATGAACTCGCTCGAGAAGCCCTCGAGTTCCCCGCTCACCAGATTCAGCTGCGAGACGAAGTGGTTGTACGCGATGACCGCGGGAATCGCGACCGCGAGGCCGGCGACCGTGGTGATGAGCGCCTGCGCGATCCCAGGGGCAACAGCCATGATGTTGCTGGAACCGGCCGACATGATGCCTAGAAACGCGTTCATGATGCCGATCACAGTGCCCATGAGCCCGAGGAGCGGCGAGACGGACCCGATGGTCGCGAGCCAACCCAGGCCATGTGCGAGCTCGTCCCGCTCTTCTGCCTCCACCTTCTCGAGGACCAGCCTCAGAGCCTCGAGCTGCGTAAGCGACAAACTCTCGATCGGCGTCGCGCCGTCACGGAGGGCGCCGGGCCGCAGCTCGCTGAAGAAGTTCACGCCTTGGCGAAAGACCCTGCTGTACGGTGACTCGGGCAGAGACAGGATCGCCTTGTAGGCGTCCTGGACCCGTTGCGCCCGCTCCATGTACTCCAGGAAGCGGTCGCCCTGCGTACGGACTTCACCGAACTGCTTCCACTTGTGAAAGATCAGCCACCAGGTGGAGAGCGACGCTACGGCGAGGATGAGCAGGATGCTCTGTGTGGCAAGCGTGCCATGGAGCACCATGTCGAGGATGCTCGTGGGCGGCCGCGCCTGAAAAAGCGATAGAGACGCTAGGGTCATGCCGGGCCTCCCGCCCTCTGATCTCGAATGAACGTGTACGTCTCTTGCAAGCCTTGTTCCAGCGAATGCGCCGGGGCCCATCCCTGGGCCCGGAGCCTGTCCGTGTTGAGCGTGCTGTGCCGAAGCTCGCCTGCCCGCTCACCCTCGTGCGAGCGCCCCGGTTGCACCGAAGCGACCGACTCCAGCACGTCCGCAAGCCCATTGACGCTCGTTGCAACCCCCGTGCCCACGTTGAACGCGCGATCATCCAGATCGCCCGAATCGGGCAGATCGAGGTTCGACACCAGCATGTTCGCGGATACGACGTCCCGCACGAAGACGTAGTCCCGCGTCTGCTCGCCATCCCCGAAGACCGTGAGCGCATCGCCGTCGAGCAACCGCGTGGAGAAGATCGATACTACACCCGCTTCGCCATGCGGATCCTGACGCGGACCATACACGTTGGAGTACCGGACAGCGACGTAATCGAGACCGTGGATGCGCCGGTAGTAATTAAGGTAGTACTCGCCTGCGAGCTTGGTCACACCGTAGGGTGAGAGCGGAGCCTTGGCTGCGGTTTCAGGTGTCGGAATCAACTCGGGTTCGCCGTATACGACACCGCCGCTGCTCACAAAAATGAAGCGTCGAGTGCCCACCTCGATGGCTGCTTCGGTGAGGTTCAGCAGGCCCTGAAGGTTGATGGCCGCATCCTTCTGCGGATCGTTCACCGATACGCGCACATCGATCTGCGCCGCATGATTATTGACGAGATCGAAGCGGACCTCTCGGAAGAGGTCGCGCACCTCGTCGCCCGATCGGATATCCATTTCAACGAAGTGGGCGCCGCCTGGCACATTGGCCATGCGGCCAGATGAGAGGTCGTCCACGATCCACACGTCGTCACCCGAGGCCAAATAAGCGTCCGCGACGTGGCTGCCGATGAAGCCGGCCCCTCCGGTCACCAACACCCTGCGTTTCGATTCAGCCATGCCGGTTCTCGTTCAACACCTGTTCCTATCGAAGAAAGTCCCCGCCGGAGGAAACCGGCGGGGACTAGGGAGTTGCCGAACTTGGACGCGAGGGCTCAGAGTCTCCTCGCGTCACCAATCAGCGCATCTTCTTGGTGAGGCGTACTACGACCCCCTGGTCGAAGACCGCATCCCGCATTCTCACGATCCGGGCTGCGGCCGTCTGTTCGGAGAGGCCCACGACCTGGAGAACTCCCTCCACCACGTTCGGATCGGATGTGTTGTAGAGGCTGAACTCGTCACCGAGCGCCAGACCATCATCGGTCCCGAGGTCGAGGAAGGCGACCTGACCCACGTTGGCGATCTGCACGCTCTTCGCGAATCCCATTACCATCGCCACCGCGCCGCCACTTACTGGCTGGGCATACTGCCCGACAGAGACGTCGTGCACGGGCATCGGCCCGACGAAGTGGCCCGGCAGAATGCGTCCGTACTCCTTGACGATGGTGCCGATCACGCCGCCGCTGACCACCTGGGACACCGTCATCACTCCGGTCGGGGAGACGACGCGACCCACGTCCTCGATCAGGCGGTCGACCTTGAAGAGCTGGAGCTGCTCACCGACGCGCGCAGGCCCGTCCATCGAGACTCGCACACGCTCGAACGAGCGAACCGTGAGACCGCGGTTCGAGCCGCCCGCCGATCCTTCCAGCACTCCCGCGTGCGGCGGGTCACCCTCCATACCCGTCAGCCGAGGGGCGGAGAAGACGAGGTCGCGCGGGACCGATTGGTACACGCGCTCGCTGCCCCTCACTACGCCACCACGAACGAGCGTGGTGTCCTGACGGAAGATCGTGGGGATGTCTCGCAAGCTCGTAGGCTCGGTTGGACCGCTCTCCTCCACGATGTCCGGGGCCCCGGCGCCGGGTGCGGTCCCGGGGATTACCAGCACCTGCCCCGGCACGATGAGGTTGGGGTCGGCGATGTTCGCCTGATTGGCGGTCCAAATGCGTCGCCAATCGAAGGGATCCCCATAGTATTGCTGCGCAAGGTCCCACAGCGTGTCACCATTGACGACGGTGTGATCCCCCTGCGCCTGCTGGGCGAGGGCAATTTCTGGCAGAATCAGCACGGCGAGTATCGCCGCGGCCGAGCGAACCATGTGGGCTCCTTCGGCAAGTAGGACAGGGCTTTTCGCCCCATGAGCACTGGCAGAAGATACGATTGATCCCCTCGTGAGGTCAACGCGTTTTTTCGAATTGACTTCAAATGTTTCCATGAAATGTGGAGGGTCAGCCCGGCCCACCGCCCATGGAGGCCGGCCCCTCCATCAGCGACCTGTAGCGTCCGCGCCCTACTACGACGTGGTCGAGCACAGGAATCCCGAGCACGCGACCTGCCTCGACGAGCTGACGGGTCACCGCGCGATCTTCCGCCGAGGGCGTGGGATCGCCCGACGGGTGGTTGTGCACCAGAATGAGCGCGGCCGCTCCCTCCCCGACCGCGGGTCGGAAGACCTCGCGCGGATGGATGAGGGATGCGTCCAAAATGCCGCGAGTCACGAGGACCTGGCGCATGACTCTGTGGCGCGTGTTGAGGAGCAGGGTATGGAACTCCTCCTGCGGTAGGTCGTGCAGTCGCGGGCCCATGAGTCGGAAAACGTCGGCAGGGCCTCGGATGCGGTCGGCCTCACCCTGTGGCTGGGCCGCAGCGCGGCGGCCCAGCTCCAGCGCTGCCACGATTCGTGCGGCGGTCGCGCGACCCACACCACACTTCTGTTCCAGCTCTGAGACATCGAGCGCGGCCAAGCGCTGAAGCGAAGCCGCCACGTCCCGCGCCACCGCATGCGCGATGTCCAGCGCGGACCTACCCGAGGTGCCGCTGCCGACCAGGATCGCGAGCAACTCGACCATGGTCAGGCCACGCGGCCCCAGCGATCGAAGCCGTTCGCGCGGGCGTTCGGCGTCAGAACCCCCGGGAGCAGAAATCAAAGTACGGTGGGCGGGCGAAGTCACTGCAGACTCTCGCAGCACCCGACGGGCGTCGACATGGAGGGATGGGACGCATGGCACGCCCCTGCTCCGCTACAGCAGTATCCTCATCACCAACGCGTCCTCTTTGGGCTTGTCGTAATAGTTCTTGCGAACACCGACCTGCAAGAAGCCGAACCCCTCGTACAGTTCGAGGGCTCGCTCGTTGGACGCGCGCACTTCGAGGTAGATGGCCTCGACGTCCCGCTCGCGCGCGTTTCGGAGAACGTGCTCGAGCAGCCGGGCTGCATACCCCTGCCCCCTGTACTCGGGCCGGACCGCGAGGTTGGCGAGTTCGCCCTGGTCGACGATGCACCAGAGCACGGCGTAGGCGATCACGCCCTCCGGTGGAAGCTCCATCACCCACAACTCGGAGCCCGGCCGCCCGATCAGTCCCGAGAAGGTGTTCGCCTGCCACGGGCTCGTGAAGACCCGGCGTTCGATCCCGAGCACGGTCTCGACGTCACTCCGCTTCATGGGGCGGATGTGGACTTCGGGGGCGGCGTCTACGCGCTCCATGCCTTGTCCGGTTTCCATTCACGGATGTAGCGAGGCTGCCAGCGCGCCACAACGGCCACCGAGGGCGTTTCGGGATTCATCGCCAAATAGCGAAACAGGCCGTCTGCCGTCGGATGCACAACGGGCCCCGCGGCCACCGGGAAGCCGGCGCCTTCGATGGCACCCCGGTGCCGTTCCGCTCCCTCCCCCAGGAAGACGGCGCCGGGTGGCACGTCGTTGTCGAGCACGTCCCGGAGGGTGCCGCCGTGCGGCGGGACGATCCGCTCGACCCCGATCCGGCCGATCCCGTAGCAAGCGCCGTATACGCGGTCGCTACGGGCGTCGAACAGCACGTAGCGAATGCCCCCTCCTTCGATCGCCAGCGCAGCTGCGGCCAGGCTCGAAACCGCCCAGACGGGCCGGTCCAGCGCATGCGCCAACCCCTTAGCGGTGGCGGCGGCGACGCGGACGCCGGTAAACGAACCTGGTCCCTCACCGACGACGACGCCGCTCAGCTCGTCGCGATCGACACCCGCGTCCTCGAGCACCCCCGAAATCGCGGTAACGAGGCTGGAAGCATGTTGCCCATGAACACCGAGCGTGGCGCGAGCGAGCACATCGGACCCCTGCGCCACCGCCACCGACCCGACGGAGCCCGACGCGTCGAAGGCGACATAGAAGCCATCGGCCTCGAACGCGGCGGAACTCACGGTTCCGTGACCGACATCGGGAACCCCGCCAGCACGGAGGGAGCCCCGACTCGGCGCACTTTGACGTCGCGCAGTTCGGAGTCGCCCGGCGTAACCGAGAGCTCGATGAGCCAGTGGTCCATAGGCATCAACGTCTCGGCGCGCTCCGGCCACTCGACGATCACGATCTCATGATCAGCCCCGAGGCTCTCCCAGCCCAACTCCCACAGTTCGTCCGGCGACGCGACGCGGTACAGATCGAGGTGCACGACTTCCTTTCCGGGTCGCGCTGGATATCGAAAGAGCAGATTGAACGACGGCGAAGGCATCGCCTCGAGCACTCCGGCACCTGTCCCGATCGCGCGCGCGAGCACGGACTTCCCCGCCCCCAGTGGGCCCCGGAGGCCCAACACGACCGGCGTTTCGACCGTCTCGCCGATTCGCTCGCCCCAAAGAACCAGGCCCGACTCGTCCAGCCGCACGAAGTTGGACCCTAGAACCCGGCCGCCGCCGGGACCTGCGCTTGTGATCGAAGCCAGTCGGCGGTAAGGCCGATGCCCTCCTGCAACGGGACTTTCACTCCATAACCCATTCGATCGGCAATCTTGGTGAGGTCCGCCAGGGAATCTCGAACATCGCCGGGGCGGGCCGGCCCATACTTCGCTTCGAGCTCGGTGCCCAACGCAGTCTGAATCGCCTGCCAGAGGTCCGTCACGCTGATGCGCTCGCCGCATCCTACGTTGAATACCTCTCCGCTCACGCGATCAGCCGGAGCCATGCACGCGAGAAGGTTCGCGGAGACGACGTTGTCGATATACGTGAAGTCGCGCGTCTGACCGCCGTCACCGTTGATCGTCGGCGGATGCCCCGCCAAGGCGGCATTGATGAAGAGCGGGATCACGGCGGAGTAGACCGAATTCGGGTCCTGCCGAGGACCGAAGACGTTGAAGTAACGAAGTACCGCGGTCTCGAGCCCGAACAGGTGCGGGAAGACTTGCACGTAGTGTTCCCCCGCGAGCTTCGCCACCGCGTACGGCGACCGAGGCATAGAGGGCATCTCTTCGTGCTTCGGCAGCGTCGCCGTGTCGCCGTAGGCCGAAGACGATCCCGCGTAGACCAGCCGCTTCACTCCCGCGTCGCTTGCTGCCACCAGCATGTTGAGCGTACCCGTCGCGCTCACGTGGTGTGTCGCCGTGGGGTCGGCGACCGAACGCGCCACCGACGGCAGGGCCGCCTGATGGAAAACGTAGTCCACACCCTCGCAGGCTGCCGCACACGCTTCGGCGTCCGTGATGGACGTCTCGTGCAGGTCGATGCGATCCAGGAACGGAGCGAGATTGTCACGGCTCCCCGTCGAGAAGTCGTCGATGACACGGACGGCTGAGCCCTCGGATATGAAGCGCTCTACCAAGTGCGAGCCGATGAAGCCGGCACCCCCGGTCACGAGGACGGCACGGTCGGAGAAGATGCTCATAGGCGGGTGGGGAGGTGGACGAGTGCGAGCCTGACAAATCTAACGGCCCGAATCCAATGGTCTCAACCTAGCGGCATTACTCCGGCGATCGGCCAGCGTACAGTCCCTCACGCCCGATGACGGCGGCGACCGCAGCCGGGACAAAATCCGTCACATCGTGCCCCGCCGCCACGTGCCGTCGGATCTCGGTAGACGAGATGTCGATCCGACCGACAGGTACGAAGTGAACTGAGTCAGCGCCATGAACGTCCGGCATCTCGTCCGCGGCCCGAGCACCGTCCCTGTCCATCACGGCGAGGTGCGCGAGATCGAGAACTTGCTCCGGGGCACGCCAACTCTCGAGGGCTCGGTATTCGTCCGCACCGATGATGAAGAACAGCGATGCGTCCGGGAAGGTGCCGCGGAGTGAGCGAAGCGTGTCCACGGTGTACGAGGGTCCGGCGCGATCGACCTCCACCTCGCTCACGTCGAACACCGGATGCCCCTCAGTCGCTGCCCGGACCATTTCGAGGCGCAGCGGCGCCGGCGTGAGCTCTTCGTCGGATTTGTGAGGAGGCTCGCCCGCCGGAATCCACAGCACCCGATCCAGCGCGAGCGCGTTGGCGACATCCCTCGCTACGGCGAGGTGGCCGTTGTGCGGAGGATCGAACGTGCCTCCGAAGAGGCCTAGCCGGAGCCGAGCGGGACCAGACCCGTCAGGACCCTGACCCATTCGTCCGGATCAGAGCGGCCGCTGGAGACTCGGGGTACCGATCGACGAGGCGCTGCTTCGCTTCCTCGGCCTCCTCCTCATACCCGATCGCCATGTTCGAATAGTAAATACCGGCGAGCGACTTGGGCGCAAAGTCGGTTTCGGAGTACAGGTTCACCACGAACTCGTAGTACTTGATGGCCGAATCGAACATCTTGCGTCGGAAGTAGAAGTCGGCCGTGTCGAACTCCTTCTCCGCCAATTTTAGCCGCATGCTATTCGCGAGCCGGGCTGCATCGAGCGCCTGAGGCGTCCCCTGGTAGTCCAACAGGACGTTTCGGCACACGGTGATCGCGTCTCGCGTGAAGACCTGATCGCGCGGCATGTCGGGCGACAACGCCGCAAGCGAGCGGCAAACGCCAAGCGCGGCAATCACGGCGTCTTCATGTCCCGAGTACCGGTCGAGGAACCGTATGTACTCGCTGCGAGCGGTCAGGTAGTCGCCGTCACCGTAATGGGCGTGCGAGAGCAGCATGCGGGCGTCCGGAACGCGATTCCAATCCGCATAAGAGAGCAGCAACCGGTCGAGCGCGTCGACGGCGTTGCGATACTCGCCCTCCGCGTACTCCGTCGCCGCCATGCGATACAGGGCGTCGGCGTCCATGCCTTGGTAGACGTTACTCGAACCGCCGCACGCAGCGAAGGCGAGCAGGGTTAAAGCGGACAGCGAAATCCGTCGATTGTAGAAACGCATCGGGCCTGGATACACTGGACGCATGAGGTGGTTTCAGAACTGAGCGGAGCCGAACGAGCGATCAGGGCTCAGCATAAAAAGGTAACGTCTCAAGGGGTGCCGAATGCACATACGATCGGGCTCGGTTTCTTCGGCGCGAGGTTCGGCTCGGCGGTGACTGGACTCCGTCTCGAGTCAGCGACACCGCCCGTCGCGAAAGCGCTCCAAGCCACGGCCGAACCGGATCTGGTCGAACGCGTCCTGGGCGCGCTCCACCAGCGCCCCCGCCTGGTCGAAGTATCGCACTTGGGCGTAGGCCTCCATGGAGAGTTCACACTCACCCATTTCGGCCAGAATCTCGCCTTTCTCGAACCAGGCCTGCGCCTGAATGTTGCGTGGTTCACCAAGCTCAACCGTGCGATCAATGTGGATCAGAGCCTGCTCCAACTCTTCCTCGTTCAACTCCGAACGCCCGCGCAGCGCGCGTGCCAAGGCGAACGCACAGGTCCCGATGTACCAATCGACCTCATCGCGCTGCCACCGTTCAATCATCTCGCGGTAGCGCTCAAAATAGATCAGCGCGTGACGGCAGTCGCGGATCTCCTCGTACGCCTGCCCCACCTCGAAGACGATCTCCGGCACCGAATCGGTTGCCTCGGCCATCGCCTTCTGATAAAAGGGCAACGCGCGGCCGTACTCCCCGGCCCCGAAGTAGTGGCGCGCGAGTGGGAGGGACATGACCCCGACGCCGAGCCCCGGGCGTAGGCGCAGCGAGGTTTCGACCGCGGTCGCCATCGCGAACCAGTCGCCTTTGTCGAGAGCCCCACGCGCGACCCGCATCAGGTCCGATACGGCCTGGTCGGCAAGCGCCTCATCTTTGGACGCCGCCTCCAGGTAGAACGCGCCCGCATCGTCGACCCTGCCCATGATCGCGTACGTGTGTGCGACCCTGGCGATCGTGGCCGCGTCGTCCGCGCCCTGTCGGACCGCGAGCCGGTACTCGGAGAGAGCCTCCTCATAATCGCCCAGCGCGAACGCCTCGTCGCCGCGGCGCACGGCGCTCTGCTCGGTCGCGCGCGTGCCGCAAGCGGCCGCGGTCAGCCCGCAGATCGCTGCGAAGGCGAGGAGGCGGCGAAGGGTCATCGGAGTAGGTCTTCGAGGTCGAGGGGAAGTCGCGCCTCACGTGCGCTGTAGCTGTCGCCCGAATATATCAGCAAGGATCGGGCCGGGGACAAACTATTTGGGGCCGTCGGTGTCCTCAACGTCATACGCGTCCTCGAGCCCGTCGGCCTCCGCGGCGCCCTCGATGTCGATCGCCACATCTTCGGTCGTTGCCTCATCATCTGAATCCTGGTGCACGTGTGGGAACGTCACGCCCACTGAAGCCAGGTAGGCGCGCGGCCGCATGTCCTTCGGATCGTCCGCGGCGCAGCGTGTCCATTCCCGGATGGCTCCCTCGATGTCCCCACTGCGTTGCTGCACGACCCCGAGCCGGACCCGCGCTCCCACGAATCCAGGCCGGCTCTCGAGGATCACCTCCAGCTCCACCCTCGCCCTGTCCAGATCGCCCGCCTCGATCAGGGATTCAGCCCACTTCGTACGGATATCCATGAAGCGGGGGCGCACGGCGATCGCGGCCTCGTAGTGCTCGGCGGCCTCCTTGGGCCGATCCGCAACCAGGTACAGATCCCCGAGCTGAGCGTGTGTGACCGCGATGCGATTGCCGACATCGGAAGGGAACGTCGTCGAGTCGCGTGTGTCGAGGTCACCGGCCTCGTCGAGCGCCTCCTGGGCCTCCTCGTGGCGACCGAGCTCGTTGAGGATGATACCCCGGTTGAGGTGCGCCTCGGCGTAAGAGGCGTTCTGCTTCAAGGCAGCGTCGAAACGCAGAAGAGCCTCTTCCTGGCGCTCCAGCATCGCGTAGCAAAGGCCGGCCTTGTTCTGCACGTCCGCGAACTCCGGAAAGTCCGCGAGTACGCCCAGGAATGTCTCGAGGGCGGCCTCGAAGTCGTCCCGCTCCCAGGCGCTGATGCCACGCGCGAGGACCTGACGGGCCAGTTTCGCGTCGCGGTTCATGCGGGAAGGG
>Ga0209554_1001412_pt1 | contig 18161 bp, 15 predicted proteins | sample MarorgKNORR_S2LV_5_FD_188221 | JGI IMG/M metagenome (GOLD analysis project Ga0209554, IMG submission 188221) | Marine microbial communities from the Southern Atlantic Ocean, analyzing organic carbon cycling - Bottom_A/KNORR_S2/LV (SPAdes) (version 2) | ecosystem: Environmental > Aquatic > Marine...
GACTTTCTTTCCATTGCCAGCACCTAGGTCAAAACCACGCGTTGGCTCACACATTATTGTTGCAGTTTGTCCTGGACCCATTTCGATTCGTTCTAGGTCACCAAAATTACAGGTACCCGAAGCGTTGATGTCTCCTGAGATTGACCAAGAAAAACATGGCTTGCCTTCTTTACCTAAACCTTTTGCAGCAATGCATGTACCCAAGTAAACCAAACAGTCGCGTTCGAATACTTGAGCAGCGGCTTTAGGGTGCACAACTGACAGCACTCCAAGATGTGGCATCATAAAGATGGAATCCTTTGCAAGATTCGTACAGCCTTCGGGCTCAAAAGCATCCACAAGCATCATTGCCGTTTGATGCATGCTTGGCGCGTGGGAGAGTACGCCGCCTGAGGCGACAAGCAAATTCAATTTCATGTTGTCAACGATGGTGTTCCCTGCCACCTCTTGGTTGAACGTGTCACCAACGGTTCGTTGTTGTTGGACGCCTTTCAAAGTTGTCGCAAATTCTTTATGCTGTTTATACGCGAGTCGTAACGCTTCACGTGCAACTGCTTGTTCAAAGATGAGTGACTCGAGTGATTGAGGAATCGTTGTTGGACGAATCATCTTATTTTTCACATGGTTGCGTAATTCACGTTCATCCATGTCGAAGTGGACCCACCGAAGGACATTGGGCATCGTCGCTTCAGCACATACATTGGAGATGGAGTAACTCATTCCAAGATTTGCAGAAACTGTTCTGTTGAATGTTTCATTAAAGACACTGAATACATCTGTTGTAGCGCCACCGATATCGACACCAACAACATTGATACCATCTTTCTTTGCAATGGTTTGCAGGATGTCGCCAACTGCACCTGGAGTTGGCATAATTGGAGCATCTGTCCAGTCCATTAACATGTCGTAACCCGGAGCGTGTGCCATCACGTGTTCAAGGAATACGTCGTGAATTTTGTCGCGGGCAGGACCAAGATTTTCTTGTTCCAGTTTCGGACGAAGATTATCAACAATTGCAAGATCAATCCAATCTTCCTGTAAACTCGCAGCAACCTCATCCGCTGCATCTTTATTCCCCGCATAGATAATTGGCATTTCATATTCACTACCAAATCGTGGTTGGGGTTTTGCAGGAGCGATGAGTTCGGCGAGTTGCACAACTTTTTCAGTGGTACCACCATCGGTACCACCACTAATCAAAATCATGTCGGGGCGAAGTTCACGAATCCGTTGAATTTGTTCATGTGGGCGGCGTTTGTCGTTAGTTGAAATCACATCCATGACGATTGCACCAGCACCAAGTGCTGCACGTTTTGCAGATGCAGCAGTCATTTCTGCAATGACACCCGCGACCATCATTTGTAAACCACCTCCAGCACTTGATGTCGAAATATACAAATCACATCCATCTTCTCCAACGACAGGTTGTTTGATTGTGCCGTCTTCGTTTGTGAACACACGACCAGCAAGCTCACCTATTTCAGTAACTGCATTTGTAACGCCAATGGTGACATTCGCGAATGGTTTTTCAACTGTTGTGGGTGCTTCACCACGGTAAGTTTGGCGATATTCCCCGTCCACCTTTTCAATCAGAATGGCTTTGGTTGTTGTGCTTCCGCAATCCGTTGCGAGAATCACGTTGATGTTATCTAAATCGATTGTCATTTTTTCGGTTTCTCGGTGGTTTTGTCCATCTCGTTCTCTAACTCTTCAATGCGGTTTCGGATCCAATCTACCGAACCACGGTGTTCTAAAAACTCCGCCATTGCCTTCCAACTTTCAGTTGGTACAAAGGCGGTAATAAGCGGAGTAAAAAAATGCATTGTCTGCGACCCAATAAAGTTAAGGGGTCGCCCCATTTCGACGCCGATGATCGCTGGCGTTGTTAATCCACGGCGAATGATACCGCGACAAAGCTTGTCAATGACTTTTTTTTGTTGCTCGGTTGGGTTAATTGAGTCGGAGTCATCAACATGAAATGCGTGTTTCCAGCCCTTTTTCATGTTGCAATATCCGGTTCTAGGTGAGATTTGACTACTCTTATTATTTCATCACGATCTTCGCCGTAAAAAACGGTTAATCCTGACCAACCATCTAGATTGGATGGTTTCTTTCTTGTAAATAGGTAGCACGCTTCATTAAAAAACTTCACTCTGTGAATTTGTTTCCAAGTGTAGACTTTTTTACGGAAGGGATATTTTGCACGTATACCTTCTTCATCTATCGAAAATCTACTCGTAAACAAGAATGTAGCCTGTGTTGCAATGAGTACACCCGCCATGCAAATACCAAGAATAAGGCTGTTTGATGCTATGAGGGCACCAAAACCAAGATCAACAAGCAGAACAAAGGCTACCTTTCTCGGGTGCTTCTTTGCAGGGCAAACACTCCACTTGAACTCATCTTGTACGGTTTTCTCTTCCATATACGTGAACGACGCATTCTACCCAAATTTGACTCGGAGCAAAAATTGACTCCGGAATCAATTTTGTTCCGAGTTGAGGGTGGTGGTGGCGGCGTGGAGGATGATTGGGCCAGTATTGGTGTCGAGGAGAAGGTTGTGCAGAGGATCGATCGCAAGAACAGTACCAGTGATGGAGTTGTTGTTGGAGATGAAGGATTGGGTGGTTCCCACGAGGATGTCGCGGGTTTGCCAAAGGGAAACGGCGGCTTCTGCACTAAGACTACGTGCTGAGAAAATGGATGAGACAATGAGGCTTGCAACACAGGACCGATCAACATCTGCACCAAGTTCTTGAAGGCTCACAGCATTTGGATAATTTTTTTTTACAACATTAATACCAACACCTACAAGACAAACACCGCCCTGTTGCTCGATCAAGATGCCCGCAAGTTTTTGTCCCTCAACAAACAGATCATTTGGCCACTTAATACCAACTGCATGTTCAATGCACGCTTCTAACTGTTCTGCAAGTACAGCAGCGACTGCGATGGAAAGTTCAGGTGGTGCTTCTTCAAGGACAACTGTGATTGCGACACCACCAATTGCATCCCACGCATTTCCAAGACGCCCTCTTCCAGAAGTTTGAACAAGTGCTCCGCAAACATCACCCGCTTGCAACTTGAGGTCGATCGCTGCATCTTGTGTAGACGTCGTTTCTTCAAGAACAACAACGCGACCTTCGCATGCAATCGCGGACTCCCACTGTTCGACTTCACCCGTCATTTCACATCAAGCCCAATGTCAAGCCAATTTGAACGATGAACCAAACCACCAACTGCCATTCGATCAACACCTGTTTTGGCAATTGATCTCGCGCTCTCAAGAGTGATACTTCCTGATGCTTCAAGGAGTGGTTGATGTGCAGAATAATTACGCAGCACAACCGCTTCGTTCAACATATCGATTGTCATATTGTCTAGCAAAATGATGTCTACATCGAGCTTCAACACAATCTCAAGTTGTTCTAAGGTATCTACCTCAACTTCCACAAACGAAAGGTTCCGATCCTCTCTAGCGTGCGCAATTGCGTTGCCCAGTTTCAATTCTAATTCATCAATTGAAACACCCGAAATGTGGTTATCTTTATAAAGCGCGGCATCGTGCAAACCCAGCCGATGCAATGTTCCTCCACCACAACCAACGGCATATTTATCTAACATTCGTAATCCGGGTGTTGTTTTCCTTGTATCACACACTTCACAGTTGGTTTCATGTACTGCATCGACAAACTTTGCCGTTTGCGTTGAAATACCACTTGCATATCCCAAAATATTTAGGATGACCCGTTCTGCTTTGAGAACAGAACCCAAGTTGCCCTCAATTGTTGCAATCAAACCATCGACCTGATCGCCATCTGTACATTTTGGATGCAAGACGACATCGCCAAATAAATGTGATGCTTGCATTAACACATGTAAACCCGATACAACACCTTGTTGTCTTGCATTCACTTCAAATGAACCAACCGTTTTAGCGTCCACAATTGAGAGTGAAGTAACATCGCCTTTTTCTACACCATCTTCTACCAAACAACGTGCGACTAACTCTTCACACCACTTCGCAGGAACAAGTTGTGCAAGCTCTTCAATCACTTTCTTAATTCCTTCAAACGTTTTCCGCTTGAAAAACTATCGAGAATATGCACGACTGATGAGCCGCCACACACTGCAACCCGAGTTCCGTCAGGTGAAACAGCAATTCCATCAAGTTCACTAGTCACAGGAAGTGATACAATTTTCCCTAAATTCTCGATGTTCCAAACATGAACCGCTCCATCGCGAGATGTCATTAGAACGCGATTTCCGCAAGGTAATACAACAAGATCTCTTGGCAAACTTCCAAGTGAACCCGAAATTGCTAACACCTTTCCTGTTTCACCTTCAATGAGCCTTGTCATTCCTTGCTGCGTTGTTGTTATCACTTTTCCAAGCCTGTGTACAAGATCGATTGCAATAATGTCTGCACCGACTCCAACTGTGGACCATATTTTTTTTCCAGTCCTTAAATCTATAGCAAAAAACTTGTTACTTGAAGCAGAAATGAATAACTTTGAATTATCTAAAGAAATCGCTAGATCTAAAATAAGATTACCAATAACTGACTTTTTAAGTACTCTTTGGGATGTTTTCAGGTTCCAAACGCCAATACTTCCATCAAGCGATCCTGCGGCGACAAGTGTTCCATCTTGAGAAACATCAAGCGAAATAATTTCAGAATCGAGCGAGCCTATCGCGTCCAGGGCTGTATTTTCTGCGACATCCCACGCTCGAATTGTGCCTGAAAGATCTCCAGTGACAACTTTATTCTTTGCTCGCACAACATCTACAACTGTAAGTTTCTGATAACTCGGAGTAGAAATAGTTCTTGATTCACCCGTAGTGACATTTGCAATTTGCAAATTACTTGAAACGTGTGAGAGAATTGCAATATGTTCTTTATCAACAAAAACGACATCCGATGCAGGAAGACCTGACTGCACTTGAATAGAAGAAACAGGAGGTTCACCAATCTCCCATACTAAGATTTGGCCATCTTTTCCAACAGAAACTACACTGTTCTCATCAATTTTAGCGAGATCCCAGACGATGCCTTTGTGACCACGCAACGTGTCAACGAGTTGATAATCACCTAACGATCTCGTTGTTACTACACCATTTTCATGAGCGATGACCAACAAATCTCCTACAACTTCTAAATCCATTGGCTCGCCTTGGGTAGGTGTAAATGAACCAACTTGTTTGCCAGCCTGAATATCCCAAAGTTTTACTGTATCACCACCAGATGTTGCGAGGGTCTGGTCATCGATAAATACCAAACCCGAAACATTTGCTCGTTGCGTTCCAACGAACGATGGCTTTTGTTCAGTCAAGAAAATAGCGTACACGTTCCCATCTGCAAGACCAACGGAGGCGAGTTGCAACGATTCGTTCCAACTAATGTTCGTAACTAAACTATCTAGATCAGCGACTGTGCGTAAAATTTCATTGTCCGATGACCAAAGTATCACTGTTCCATCTGCATGACCTGACAACATTCGTCCATCTTGCAATTTCACCAATGCGTGAAATGGAGAAAGATCGATTTCTTTAGTAAGAAGAGTTTTTTCTGCAATGTCAACAACAGCAAGTTCGCCTTCTGTTGTACCAAGAATAATTTCGTTGTCATCATGAGAAACTGAGATGACTTGAACTTTGTTTGGCATATAAATGTTCGTTGGAGATTTCGACTTAAAGTCAAGGACAATAACTCGACCATCCGCTGCTGAAACAACTACAGAATCGCCTGTATTAAAGACCGCAATTGAAGTTGGAGCATCACCAATTGTCCACTGGAACACTGATTGATCAGTTTGAGAATTCAGATACACCCACTCCCAATCGCGTTGATCGTCATCTGTCAGTGCAAGTTGCTCGCTTGCCATTGACCATGAATCACCGCTCATTGCAACTTGTGCAGTTCTTAACCGAGCAGCGTAGGCATTTTGTTCAGCAAAAAGCAGCGTGTCATTTATCATTTTTAACGCTTTCTTAAGAGTCTCTTGACCGGATTGCGCTTCGATGTATCCCCAAAGAAGCCCACCGATTCCCAACAGCATCGCCGCAATAACAATTAAGCCCGCTTGAAATTTCAATTTATTTCTTCGTGCATAGAGACGAATGATCGAAGCGGTTGATGGGGGTTTTGCAAGGATGGGCTCGTCAGAAAGATATCTTTTTAGGTCAGCTGCTAAATCAGCAACCGATTCGTAGCGATCCTCACGGTTTTTCGCCAAAGACTTGAGCGTAATAAACTCTAACTCAATTGGTATGTGCTGGTTAATCGAGCTTGGTTTCTCAGGTGGTGTATCACGTATCACTTCCGGCGCTCGAAAAAGGGGCACGCCCTTGAGATTGTATGGAAGTTGTTGTAACAACAATTGATACAAAACAACACCAAGTGAATACACATCTGTCCGAACATCTACATCGTGGGGATCCTCGCCGCATTGCTCTGGGCTTGACCATTGCAATGTCCCAACAAAACGACCTTCGACTGTAATGCTGCTATCAGAGGTGTCGTCTCCAGCCAAAAGTGCCACGCCAAAATCGATGACTTTTGGTCTTCCACTCATGCTGATAAGAATGTTTGAAGGTTTCAGGTCTCGATGAATAACTCCCCGTCCATGGCCATACTGCACCGCTTCACAAACTTGTAAAAATAATTCTAAGCGTTCCTCTACTTCCATTTGTTCGTCATCTGCATAATCAGTAATCGACCTGCTTCCGGGAACATATTCCATTGCAAAAAATGGCAATGGTTTTCCATCGTGTATTTGGTGACCAGATTCATATACCTGAGCGATACCCGGATGCTGCAAACGAGCAAGCATTTCGCTTTCCATTTCGAATCGCTGCAACGTAGTTTTAGATGCTGCAGCGGATTTCACAATTTTCAATGCGACTGATCGGTGAGGATTTGTTTGCCGCGCTTCATACACATTTCCCATGCCGCCGGTGCCGATGACACGCACAATTTCAAACTGACCAATAAAACTACCAACCCACTCGTCTCCCCGCGCGCCAACTTTTGAATCTAGCCATGCAGAATCTGCGGTTTCACCATCGAATGTTTCCGCATGTGGATCGGTTCCACCTGAACTTGTGTCAGCTTCTGTGATGGGTTCATCAGCCATGTACCTTCATGATACTTGATTGTGATCTGAATGCTTCTAGTGATTCAAGGGACATTTCTCCACGTCTCTAGGTGACTCTTCGATTGATTGAAACTTGTTCGTTTTGTATTAGAAAGTAATTCGATCTGCAATGTCACATGCCAATGACTCACCATCAACAAGTTCGTTGGGAACCCACTCGATTACGAGACCCTCATCACCAAACTTTGGAATGATGTGAAAATGCACATGGTCAACAACTTGATGAGCCTCAGCCCCATTGTTTTGCAAAATGTTATACGCAGTTGCACCAGTCGCCTCAAGAACCGCTGCCGAAACCTTGACCAGCGCCTTGCCAAGAGCCTTGGCTGCGTCTTCGCTGAGTTCGTGCAAATATGCAACCGCTTCCTTTGGAATCACAAGGGTGTGTCCTTTGCTCAGTGGAGCAATGTCAAGAAATGCAAAAACAAAATCATCTTCATACACTTTGTGGCAAGGAATATCACCAGCGATGATTTTTTCAAACAGGGTTGTCATCGTAACGACTCTTTGATCGCCGCTTGGGCTGCTGCGAGCCTTGCAGTTGGAACTCTAAATGGAGAGCAACTCACATAATCCAACCCAACTTCATTACAAAATTCTATGGAAGATGGATCACCACCATGTTCACCACAAATTCCAATTTTCAATTTCGGATTAGTCTTTCGCCCACCACGGCATCCCATCTCAACGAGACGCCCAACACCTTCACGGTCAAGCGTTTGGAATGGGTCACGTTCAAGAATCCCGACATCTAAATAGTGTGGCAAGAACGAATTAATATCATCTCGACTAAAACCATAAGTAAGTTGTGTAAGATCGTTCGTTCCGAAACTGAAGAAATCAGCGTCTTCTGCAATCTGCTGGGCAACAATTGCAGCACGTGGAATTTCAATCATCGTACCTATTGGAATATTCAACTTTCCTTTGTATCGTTCCTTCTTCGAAACCTTCTCAATCGTGTCTTGGGTAAGTGTACGAAGTTGTTTCAATTCTTCTTGAACACCAACAAGTGGAATCATTATTTCAGCTTGAGCATCGATTCGTTTTCGTCTACATACGATAACCGCCTCTGTAATTGCTGTTACTTGCATGACAAGAATTTCTGGGTATGTCACCGCAAGCCTACAACCACGGTGTCCAAGCATTGGGTTGAATTCATGTAAGAGATCAACGAGGTGTTTAATTTTCGCAGGTTTGATACCCATGGCATCTGCAACTTCTTTTTGACCAACTCTGTCGTGTGGCAAGAACTCATGCAGTGGTGGATCGAGCAAACGAACCGTCACGGGCAATCCCTTCATCGCCGTAAAGATGCCAATAAAGTCATCTCTTTGATACGGCATCAAGCGAGCAAGTGCTTGTTCACGTTTTCCCTTTGTTTCTGCAAGAATCATTTGACGCATTGCAAGAATTCGATCACCTTCAAAGAACATGTGCTCTGTCCGAGTCAACCCAATACCTTCAGCACCAAAGGATCTGGCGCGTTTTGCATCCTCTGGTGAATCTGCGTTCGTTCGAACATTCATTCGCCGTCGTTGGTCGGCCCACATCATGATGGTGTCAAAGTCTCCACTTTGTTTAGGCTCGTGTCTCTCAACTGCACCCAACATGACTTCCCCAGTTCCTCCATCAATCGAAAGTACTGATTTTTCGTTGTATTTGTTCCCATTAATTATGACGCATTTTTTTGCAGCATCGATATGTAACTCCGAAACTCCAGCAACACAACATTTTCCCCATCCACGAGCAACAACTGCAGCGTGACTTGTCATGCCGCCTGTTGAAGTCAATATACCTACTGCATGGTGCATACCATCAATATCTTCTGGGGAGGTTTCTTTGCGAACAAGTAATACCTTCTCGCCTGCTTCAGCTCGTTTCACTACGTCATCTGCTGAGAACGCGAGTGTTCCAGTTGCAGCGCCCGGTGATGCAGGCAAACCCTTTGCAAGCATTTTCACTTTGTGTTTACTTTTTGATGTAAAACTTGGAAGCAATAACTGCACAAGATCGCCTGCAGGAATTCGAAGTAACGCTTCGTCCTTCTTGATCATGCGGCTTCTAACCATATCGACTGCCAACTTAACAGCGGCGGCGGCTGTTCGTTTGCCTGTTCGTGTTTGCAACATCCAAAGTTTATCGCGTTCGATCGTGAACTCGATGTCTTGCATGTCTTTGTAGTGTTTTTCAAGTGTTATTTTCACTTGAAGAAGTTCGTTAAAGATTCGAGCGTTCCATTTTTTCAATTCTGAAATTGGTTTCGGTGTGCGAATACCCGCAACAACATCTTCGCCTTGTGCGTCGATCAAAAACTCTCCGAAGAATTTATTTTCACCGGTAGAAGGGTTTCTTGTGAATGCTACGCCCGTGCCACAATCGGTTCCCATGTTTCCAAAAACCATCGCTTGCACATTGACCGCAGTACCTCGCAAGCCGGTAATGTCGTTAATTTGTCGGTAACTTTTAGCACGTTGTGTATTCCATGAACGAAAGACTGCTTCAATGGAAAGAGATAATTGGCGCATTGGGTTTTGTGGGAAATCTTTTCCAACATGCCGTCGATAAACTTTTTTGTATCGATTGCAAACTTCTTGTAAACCCTCGGCGGAAAGTTCGGTATCGAGCGATACCCCAAACTTCTTTTTAACTTTATCAAATTCTTTTTCGAATGCTTCGTGTTCCATCCCCATGACAACATCACCAAACATGTTGATGAGCCGTCGGTATGCATCCCAACCAAATCGAGCATTTCCTGTCAGTGTAATCATGCCTTGCACAGCATCATCTGTTAGACCAAGGTTCAACACGGTGTCCATCATGCCGGGCATCGAAGCCGCGGCGCCCGAGCGAACCGATACAAGTAGTGGATCAGTTTTGGACCCAAACTTTTTACCCGTTTCTTTTTCGAGATGTTTAATTGCCTTGATTGTCGCATTATCAAGCCCTCGAGGAATTTTTTCGCCTTTTTCGTAATACGCTTCACACATCGTCGTGGGAATGGTAAAACCCGGAGGTACGGGAAGTCCAATTGATGTCATCTCAGCAAGGTTTGCACCCTTACCACCAAGCAATTGCTTTTGCGTTGCATTGCCCTCTGTTTTAAGGGCTCCCCAGCAGTAGGTCATTTTCATATTGCGAGTTCGCTTCTTGTTTTTTGCAGTGGCAGTTGCCATGTGTTATTCTCCATACATTGAGCGCAAGATTGCGAATGATACCGCATACATACACGCCCAACATCCACATGACGCATCTAACTTCTACTCAATACCCCGTACTACCAAAAGATGCTGTCAAATTAACAGAATGCACAAAAACACCTTTCGAAGTTGCTGCTGCTTGGTCTAAGGAGGAACCATTGATCGCGTTAATCGCTGGGTATGGCGAGGGTCGTTGGTCAAGGTGGTCGATCATAGCCCCTGCCACGGGAAAACGACTTACCGTGAAGACCGAAGAAGATCTCCCGACTTTTCGACAAACCATCGAATCAATCACACATACTTCTCTCATCCCCGGTTGGATTGGCTACCTTGGGTATGAACTTGGTAGGTGCTTTGAACCCCGTGCAGGAACCGCTCCAATGCATGATGAACCATGGCCACTTGCTGATTTTATTTGGTGTGACAAGTGCCTTGTTCATGACGGGGAAGCCAATACGTGGTGGTCAGTTGGTGGAATCAAACTACCTGATGTGGTGGAAAATTACAGCGAAATACATTGTGAGGAATTGATCGATGAAGATGGCGACGAGAAGTTTAGCAACGCCGTTGAACAAACGAAACAATATATTTATGAAGGAGATATCTTCCAAGCGAACATCACTCGACGATTCTCCGCTAAAGTTTCAGGTGACTTACGGGGTTGTGCTTTGCGTGCACTTGCTTCTCCGGGTGGTTGGTTTGGCGCGTGGATTGAATTTCCAAGTGAAGAGTCTCGTTCGCTTTTGTCATTAAGCCCAGAATTGTTTTTACAATTCGATGGGAACACTCGCAGTGTTATGTCGAGACCAATGAAAGGGACTCGCCCAGTAACCGATGATCCAGTTTTGCTTGTTAATTCAGAGAAGGACGCAGCGGAACTGCACATGATTGTTGACTTGATGCGAAATGATTTGGGTCGCGTTTGTGAGTTTGGATCAATGAGAGTATCTGAACCACGTGCAATTGAACGTCATCCAACCGTGTGGCAATGCATTGGGGAAGTACAAGGCACGTTGCGAAATGGTACGTCTTTATACGACTTACTTGTTGCAACATTTCCAGCTGGTTCAATCACCGGAGTCCCGAAAATTCGTGCCATGCAAATTATTGATGAGCTTGAATCAACTTCTCGTGGACCATATTGCGGTTCTATTGGCATCATTGGTGGATCGGTGCTACTCAATGTCGCGATTCGTACTGCTGCATTCCATGGCATCGGCACACCTTGCAAATTTCAAGGGTCGCTTCACTATGGAACGGGGTGCGGTATCGTTGCAGATTCGATCCTTGATGAAGAATGCGAAGAATCACATGTTAAAACAAATGTTCTTCGCACATCTCCCTTATTTATGCAGAAGCCCGAAACTGTTCTCGCTGTTGAATCGCAACTGCACGCGTAATTTGTTGCACGACGAATCTGCGATGTGATGGGTTGAACGAAAAATCAAACGCCATACCCATGTAGGTCGAACCGCCTGCTTCAAGGTGCCAGTGCATTTGTTTTGAAGTTACGCAAAGTGGAGGACCATCGACGCCCGGCAACGGGAAGCGTAACCAAAATAGACGGTGCCTTCCGATACCACTCGCATCTGCGCCAGATATTTGCAAGCCGACGCCTCCACCACCGATGTTGACAAGGCTTGCTGGTAACATCGGTCCAACATCAGGCATGGCATCTTTGCCTTCGATTGATTCGGGTTCTGTGTTTCCACTAAATGCACGTTCGATTCGCAGTTGACAAAGCCGCTCAGCAAGAACGACAGAGCGTGGATCAAGCAACGGCCAAACTGACACTTCGGGTAAGACGAGCGTGTCTGTACTGATTCTAAAATCACGCCGCCGTTGACATCGTTCCATCGTCGTTGGCATGGCAAGTTTAAGCCCAACGATTTCTCGACCCCTTGAACGAACCATTGTTGTACCTACGCAACTTGTTCTGCACATCCACCTGTTTTGTCCGATTGCCATAATTCCGAGAAGTTGCACACCCTTAGTAAGAGGGAGTGGTTCTCCAACAGCTGTTGGCATCTCAACGAGTATTTCTGATTCGTTCATACCGATCAGTTTCGCACGCCAAACAAAATCACTACCTGTAGAACCAGTTGGTGCTAGGGCAATTTGCAATGACCCATGATGGTCAACAAGTTGTTGAAGGCATCGGCGCCATCCTGATGTACGGGATCGTTGTGCTGGCATGTTTAAAAAACTCCGTTAGAAAACCTTAATGAAAGTACGGCACATTACCGCTGTTACTCATTTAATCGGAAGGGTTCGCAAGACGATGCATGCATGATTGTGTTTTCAGGTTTTCGTGACCCGCATGACCAATACTCCCCCACCAACCGGTATAACCTGGGGGCATTCAGGGGGTGATAAGTCACTCAAGCGTGCTGCAAGCTGCAGATCACCCATTGTCCAAAGCCGCAATAACCGATCATCTTTCCCAAGTTCCCAATTATCGGGTTGCACTCTATCCCCTTCTCGAATTGCAAATACAGCATCATTCTTTGCCCACACAAGTTGCAACGTTGCTTCATCGTTCACACCATTACACCATCGCCCCTCAGCTATTTCTGGCCACAAGTCCATTGGAATATCATCAATAATTATAAACCCCTCTTGTGACAATGCCTCTTTGCACAGGCGAAACAAAGCAACACCATCATTGACATCAGCAAATAGCATCAGTGTATTTCCACAACAGATCACTACATCAAATAGTTCTCGCATTGGCAACAACTCAAGGACATCTCCATCGAGAAGTGTTGCATCAACATCAGCATCAGCACAAAGAGCAGCGCAAGCACTGATTGCTTCGGGGTCTATATCGATTCCTGTTACTTCATGACCGGCAAGTGCTGCAGGCAACAACAGACGCCCATTACCACAACCGATATCAAGCACTCGCTTTGGCGCCTCGCCAAGCAAGGACAACACGACTTGTATTTGGGCATTCGATTGTTCTTCGCCCATTGGCAACCAGTCATTCATGTTGAATCCTTTCGAATTGCCAGAGCAAGACCTGATACTTGACTTGACATTGCAAGCCTCTGTGTTCTACTAAGTTGCTTTCCACCAAATCTGATTTGATAGTAATACCTTGTCAGAGTTTGTAATATTCGTTCTGCTTCTTCCGGAAGTCGGATCGTTTTGATCCATGTTTGTGCTGGTTGCCAAATGGGACGGTTAAATCCAGCATCTGACAAGACTTGAACCGCTTCTGCGTAGAACTCAACATTAATTAACATTGAAGTCGATGTCGAGTTGCTTAAAGTTAAAGTTTTTCGAACTCGTCGGCGTCGACCAATGACAACCACAATCACGATGCTCGCACCTGCAATTGAACCAACGACAAGTACAATCCAAACTAACCCGCCTACTCCGATATCAAACCAACGCACGACGTTGGATCCAAGCAAAGTTGTTTGTTCCCATGCAGCAAGTGTTTTTTCTCGCCAAAGGGGAAAAAACGTACCCATAAGTCGTGCTTGATTACTCTTATCAAATCCCAAGACAGTCAATCTCCACTCCTTTTCAAGTCGAATCCATGCGAAGCGTAAACTCTCAAGCCAACCCAATGTTTGATGTGATGTTGGTGATCCACCTGTTGATGGGGTTGGGTCAAACGCTCGCCACAAGCCGGGAGCAACTTCTGTTTCTACCCACGCGTGGGCGTCACTATCGAGAACAATATATTGTTGTGTTGTTGCGTCCCATCGATCTGTGAGATACCCAGTGACAATGCGAGCGGGCAACCCAACTATGTCACACATGGCAACCATGGATGCTGCAAAATATTCGCAGTGCCCCGACTGCATTGTCAACAAAAATGCTTCCGTTGGATCCTCATGGTTTTTCAAGAAATCATACTCTTCAGGTGCAAGAAGAGATTGATCTGTTAAGTATTGAAATGTATTAGATGTGAGATATTCCACAAAGTACTGTGACGCCCTCACCCGTATCTCTTCAGGAGCATTGGTTAACGTTTTAGGATCAATGTGTTGGTCTGATAGAATTTTCTCTGCAAGTTTAGCAACTTTTTCGTTCTGATATTTCTCTCTTACTTCAGATGTTGGAGATGAAGTAATGTAGCGTTGCAACTCCACTTTAATTCTATATTTTTCTGGAAATCCGGTATTTGTTTTAAACTCCATCGTGTGCAAAGAAGTGTCGTACAACATAAAAACGGGGTCATCCGTTTCAATACTGACTGGTTGATAAAGCGAATAGACCGTCTGGGCGGGTCGTTGCATTGAGATGATCATCGTGAAGGTATTTTTTTGTAATCCTGTATTGTCAAGGTTGGTGTATACATTTGGGAGTAATGTGAACTTCTTTGCATGTCTTGTACCTTGAACCCAAACTCCTTCACCCTCATAGTGTTCAAGGACCGAGCCACGCAGGCGCAGCGGTTCGGGTAATTGAAAAACTACTCCTTCGCTGTCAACAAGTTGTACAACCATGACTTGTTCCTTAAGTACTCCAATGTTTCGAGAAGGAGACAAGTCTAATCTTGTTGTTGCTCCTATTGCTTCATTCAAAAATTTTACCTTCTGAGAAAACCCTCTAGGAATTACAAAGAAGAAAATCGATGAAAAAACGACGCCCATGAGTAGCAAAAAAATTGCTGTTTTTCTGAATGCTTTATTCACTCGTCTACCGGTAACTGGTCTTGTCCAAGGAACACCATAAGACTTTGGAACCGCTGCGTACCTTTCTAATCTCATTGTTTCAACACCGTAATAAAGTTGAAAGAGCATAAAAACCCACACGGCAAGACCACACCACAAGACGAGCAGAACGCCAAATAGTAAATCGACGGCGTGTAAACCCGCGATGGTCATCAACACAATACTCAGTAACAATTGCTGTGCGTCATTTTCGATTGATCGTTCACCAAAAAGTTTGATGATGGTAAGCCATACTAAGAATTGACCCAAAGATTGGGGGATTGTGTCTACTGACATCTGTGAATTGAACAGCGTGATGAAAATTGCTACACCAACTGCAATGCGTGCCAACCACGTTGGTATTGGGTGGGACTTTGGGCCTTCGATCACATACCAACTCAGGACTACAAGTGTTCCTGAAACGAGAAGTAGCCACAAATTGACAAGTGCAACACACTGTGCAACAACAGCAAAGAGCACGAGTGAAATACGAAGCAGTCGATAATGCTTCAATACTCTCATGTTGTAGAACTTTCTTTGCTGTGTTTCAATGCATGCAGTTGTGACCCTGTAAAAAACCAATCATTTCCCGTCAATCCAACTTTCTCAGATCGATCTGGTCGAATAACAACTCTTCCAACTCGTTCGAAATTTCTGAGCATCTGTTGTTGAATTTTTTGACGATCGTCGTCAAGGTTTAGGCTTGCAAGCGTGCCTAATAGACGGTCAAGATGTCGCTGTCCACTGCGCAATCCAACATCAGGAGAGGTCGGAAGACCAAGAACTGTTAATGCAAATTCGTGACCTTGCCGGAGTGCTTCTGCCAACAGTGATGCTGCTAGAGTAATTGATTGTTCCTCCATCGTTCGAGCATCTTCCGTGCATTGCAAACTAATTGTTGGAGTAGTGAGATCAAGAACAACACGAAGTCGAGGGGGAGATGGTCGAGATCGCTCAATACTCACGAGGGTGTCCTTTCTTGAAGAAGCCTTCCATGCAATATCTCCAAGAGTGTCACCTGTTTGGAATTCTCTGATTCCATAAAATTCTTCTCCACCTCGACCACGACGGATACTTCGTTGCCCCATGGGACCCTCAGAAATAATTGCTTGCAATACGTTTGGTCGCAACCGATGAATTTCTGGCTGAACGAGAACTCTCCAAGGGTGGCAAATTATTTTTGAAGCGTGCAACATCCCGAAGGGAAATGAAGTTTTTACACGAACGCATTCAAAGTAAGCAACGCCACGGTGTGTAGGCCAAAATATTGTGTCACTGCGAACTTGTTCCCGAGGGCCAACTTCCATCACCCATGCCATCGCTTGGTTAAATCTATTTGACCACGTGTTCTTCGTATCGAGTTCTTGAATCCACAAACTGAATGCTGGTCGAATTCGTGATGTATTGAGAACGTCATATCCAACTGTGAAGGGTTGGCCGACCCTCGCTCTGGAGGTGTGCACACGTTCAATGTTGATGTTGTGAATGGTAAATCTTACCCAAATAAAGGTAATGAGAGTTGCAACGACCATCGATGCAAGGAGCCAAATTGAGAGGTTATTGCCTTGTAAAATTGCCGGTGGAGCAACGAGTACAAGCAGTATGGTCGCAACAACAAGTGGGTGAACAGGTACAGGACGTTTCGCCATCATTGAATTATGACGGAAAAACTGATTGATGGTCAGTTTATTATTCGGTTTCGGTTGCTGCCTGCTCAGTTGCTATTTCTGGCTCTTGCTTAACCTCAGGAGGAGATGCAGGTTTCCAAGAGGCTTCCCGAACAAGACCTTGGACATCAGGAAGATCGTCAAGCGAGGCAAGACCAAAAATATTGAGGAAGTCGCGCGTCGTGCCATACAACATTGGTCTGCCAAGTTCCTCAGCACGACCGACGATTTTCACGAGTCGTTTTTCCATAATAGATCGTAAAACTTCACCACAAGCAACTCCGCGAATGACTTCGATTTCCGCCCGCATCACAGGTTGTCGATATGCAATGATCGAAAGCGTTTCAAGTGCTGCCTGTGATAGTTTTTGCTGTTGTCGATCAGCGTGCAAACGAGAAACTAGTGGCGCAAATTCCTCCCGTGTAAGTGGTCTGTATCCCCCTGCTACACGCTCGATCCGAAAAGCGCGAACGTTTTTGACATACGATTCGTTGAGAGAATCGATTGCTTCTTTTATTTGTTTGGTAGCATCTTCATCCTCGATTCCAAGGACGGTTTTCATTCTTGATTCAGAAATTGGTCTCTCGCTTGCAAAGACTAACGCTTCGACACGTTGTTCAAGTGAAATACTTGTACATGGTGTTTCTTGGTTGGTCATTGATCCCTTCCAGCTGTGGACTTCGCAAGTGCGACTTTTGCCAATGCGATTTGTTGTTGCCGTTCAATTGCCATACGATCTTTAGTACCGGTAGTCACACGTGCGTTCGCTTCGGCAAGTTCTGCTTCGGCTTCTTCAAGGTTTACTTGGTCAGCAGGAATCGCACCTTCTGTGACAATTGTCAGACCTTCACCATCGACATGTGCAAAGCCACCCTCAATTAAATACCAACTGCTGCCACCCTCTTCTGCATCAATTCGCAGGGTTCCCGGGGCAAGGGTTGATAGTAGTGGAGCAAGGCCTTTTTGCATGCCATATTGTCCATCCCACGCGGGGAATGAAACGTAGGTTGCCCCGCCTTTGAAGGCTTCTTGGCTTGGAGTCACGATGGTGCAAGGGAATGGTTTAGACACGGCATTTTCCTGTTCAAATGGGTGATTTCTTAGAAAGGAAGCATCATATCAAAAATTAATTGACCTAGGGTCAATTAATTTTCAGATTGAAGTTGAAGGGTTTCCAAGATATCAGTCCACGCTGATCAACCTGCAAGTTCCTCAGCACTTGCGATGCACTGCAATTGGTCGATTGCGTCATGAAGCATTTCATTTCCTTTTTCCTGCATGTCTGCATTGGCAAGTGTGTCTGCCATGTGCGATATATTTTCTTTGTAATCATTCTGGGTTGCGAATTCTTGTGGGCTTTGTATCGCACGCTCAGTGGACAGACCACGGCAACAGAAATAAGCGCTACATTTCATGTCACAAGATGAAAAATGAGATTTTTTATCATTAGGACACGAAAAAGTGTGCAAT
>Ga0209554_1001414_pt1 | contig 18123 bp, 21 predicted proteins | sample MarorgKNORR_S2LV_5_FD_188221 | JGI IMG/M metagenome (GOLD analysis project Ga0209554, IMG submission 188221) | Marine microbial communities from the Southern Atlantic Ocean, analyzing organic carbon cycling - Bottom_A/KNORR_S2/LV (SPAdes) (version 2) | ecosystem: Environmental > Aquatic > Marine...
GGGCCCGGCCTCGCCGGACCCGGAAGCGTTACCCTCGATCCATGAAGAGTGTGTCCATGACCGAGCAGAATCCGCAACGCGTCGCGCTGGTGACCGGTGGAGCGATCCGAGTCGGGCGGGCGATCACGATGGCGTTGGCCGCAGAGGGGTACGATCTCATGGTCAGCTACCGCTCCTCGGCCGGCCCCGCGCAGCAAACCCAGGCGGCTGTTCAGGCGCTGGGTCGCCAATGCGAGACGGTACGCGCCGACCTGAGTGAGCCGAGCGCTGCAGGGCTCGTGATCGACGCGGTGCGGAGCAGATTCGGGCGACTCGACCTGGTAGTGAACTCGGCGGCGAACTTCGATGAGCGAGCACTGCTCGAAGTGGACGCCGACGCCTGGGACGCGTCCATGAGCGTCAACGTACGCGCTCCGCACCTGATCGTTCGGGCCGCCGCGGACCTCTTGAAGGAAGCGCGAGGGAGCGTGGTGAACATCGTCGACCTCTCGGCATTCCAGCCCTGGACGGACTACCCGGCCCACTCCGTCTCGAAAGCATCACTCGCCCACCTCACGCGAATACAGGCTCGCGCTCTCGGACCCGCGATCCGGGTGAATGGCATCGCGCCCGGGGCCGTGCTACAGCCGGACGACTGGCCTCCAGCGCGGTGGCACGCGCTGGCAGGGACGGCTCCGCTGCAGCGGGTCGGCACGCCGGACGACGTCGCCCGGGCAGTGATCTTCTTCGCCGGGGCAGACTTCGTCACTGGCCAGATCCTGGCCGTAGACGGCGGGCGGATACTCGGGGCTCCGAAGGGTAATGGCGACTAGGTCACGGCGCTTCGCGGCGACCTGGTTGCTTGTTTGCGCCATCGCCTGCTCCGACACCGGTTCACCCGCCGGGCCCCAAGAGGAGCAGCCGGATACGACGCTCACGCCCGACACGATCCCCACACCGCTGGCTGGGGGGCGACGACGGTCTTCAGCGTCCGCGCCGACGCATACAGCCAGGTGGCACCCAACCTCGCAGGAGACCTATTCGGCCTCCACCAGGAAGGGAAGGCCGGCTTCGGCACGAACTTCGTCCCCGCGCCCGCGGACGACGAGGGAGGGCTGGGCCCGATCTTCAACGAGTCGTCCTGTGAGGAGTGCCACGTCCGCGCGTCGCGATCCCGCGGAATCCGGCTTCTTCGGTTCAGCTTGGGCGGTGTCGACGATGAGGGCGGCCCGGTTCCGGCCCCAGGCTTCGGTTCGCAATTGCAGGATCGCGCGAACGCAGGCGTCGAGATCGAAGGCGACGCCAAGATCACATGGGAAACCATAGCCGGAGTGTATTCGGACGGGACACCCTATGAGCTTCGACGCCCCCTCGTCACCGTAACCCGCGCGTACATCCCGTTCAGCGCTCCCGAGTGGAGCCTGCGCGCGCGCCGTATTCGGACTCGGCCTTCTCGAAGCCATTCCTGCGGCGACACTGGAGGCGGTCGCAGACCCAGACGACAGTGACGGCGACGGGATCTCCGGTCGCCCGAACCGAGTTTGGGACGTGCAAGCGGAGGCCGAGGCGATCGGCCGATTCGGGTGGAAGGCGTCGCAGCCGACGCTGCAGCAACAGATCGACGCTGCCTACCTCCAGGACATGGGGATCACGACGTCACTCTTCCCTGTCGAGGCATCCGCGGGGCAGGCGAGCCAGGACGACGGCCTCGACGACGACCCCGAACTCGGCGACGAGAGGGTTGCCGCCGTCACCGTGTACACTCAGACGCTGGGGGTGCCCGCGAGGAGAGGCGTGAACGACCCGCTGGTGCGCCAAGGAGAGGCACTCTTCGACTCCATCGGCTGCGCCGGATGCCACGTCCCGACCGTGCAGACCGGTGTGCTCGTCGGCGTCCCGCAGGTGAGCGAGCAGACGATCCATCCGTATACAGATCTGCTCTTGCACGACCTCGGGGAGGGGCTCGGCGATGGGCGCCCGGACTTCGAGGCGACCGGACGAGAGTGGCGCACCCCGCCACTCTGGGGTCTGGGGCTCGCGGACACGGTGACCGCCGGGACCGAGTACCTGCACGACGGCCGCGCACGGACGGTCGAAGAGGCGATTCTTTGGCACGGAGGCGAAGCCGAGCTCTCCGCGGGGCACTCCAGGGCGCTGGCCGCCCAGGCCCGCACGGCCGTGCTGTGTTTTCTCCATTCACTCTAGCTGGAGAGGGCCGCCTCGCCGACACCGGCCTCGTCCGAACGCTGCGTGTGCACGTGGGCGCCTCCGTGCGCGAGCCATCGTTCCGCTTCGAGGGCCGCCATGCATCCAGTTCCCGCGGCCGTGACCGCCTGGCGGTAGAAGTCGTCCATCACGTCCCCGGCTGCGAACACGCCGGGCACAGACGTCTCGGTCCGCCACGCATGGGGCATCTCGATGTAGCCATTGTCCTTCAGTTTCACGGCGTCCCCGAGGAACGCCGTATTCGGCGTGTGCCCGATCGCGACGAAGAGTCCTCCGATCTGGACGTCGGATTCCTCGCCGGTGAGGGTGTCTTCGAGCCGTAGGCCCGTGACCACCTCTTCACCCACGACCTCCTTGACCACCTTGTTCCACTCAATGCGGATTTTCGGGTCCGCGAGCACCCGCTCCGCCATGATCTTGGAAGCGCGAAACTCGTCGCGCCTGTGCACGATCACTACTTCCTCGGCGAACTTCGTGAGGTACAGTCCGTCCTCCATCGCCGAGTCGCCACCCCCGATCACCGCGAGCACCTGGTCGCGGAAGGCGGGTAGCGCGCCGTCACAGACCGCGCACGCGCTCACGCCACCACCGGACTGGGCCAATCGCTCCTCGTTCGAGAGACCGAGCCACCTCGCGTTCGCGCCGGTCGAGAGAATCACCGAGTCCGCCAGGACCTCGGTCCCGTTGCTGGAAACCAGCCGGAACGGATACTCATCGAAATCGACTTCCACGATGTCTTCCCAAACCGACCGGGTGCCGAAACGCAACGCCTGGGCTCTCATCTCCATCATGAGGTCCTGGCCCATTACGCCGTCCTTGAACCCGGGGTAATTCTCGACCTCGGTCGTGAACATGAGCTGCCCACCGGGAATCATGGTACGGCTGCCCGCACCCTCGAAGACGAACGGCTCCATCTGGGCGCGTGCTGCGTAGACCGCGGCCGTCCAGGCCGCGGGTCCGGATCCGATGATGACGACGGTCTCCCGTTCGCGCACGCCGGTTTCGGTCATAGATCTCTAATCCTTAAAAATCTTCATGTTCGTGGAGTGGCCCGGGTTCACGCGCGCCTCCGGGTTCACATAGTGGACGGCGTTGTTCACCGCAATCGCGGCCTCGGCATAACCCGTGGCGATGAGATCGAGTTTCCCCAGATAGTCGACCACGTCCCCGGCTGCGTAGATGCCCGGCACATTGGTAGCCATGAGTTGGTCGACCTTCATGCGATTCTTCTCCACCTCCAGCCCCCAGGACTTGATAGGGCCGAGGTCGGGCTTGAATCCCAGGCAGGCGAGCACGCGTTCGCAGTCCAGGGTGACGTCTTCGTCGGTCCGGTTGTCGAAGATGGTGATCTTCTCGACCGCGTCGGTCCCGTGGATCTCCCGGACCTCGTGGAACGCGAGCAGATGCACCTCTCCGGCGTCCACGGCCGCGTACAGTTGCTGAACGGACGCCCCGTGGGCCCGCCAACCATCGCGGCGGTGCACCAACGCCATGGTCTTGGCCACGCCCTTGAGCATGAGCACGAAGTCGAGCGCGCTGTCTCCTCCGCCGACCACGACGACGTTCTTGTCGCGGAACACCTCTGGATCCTTCACGGCGTACTCGACACCGCGGCGCAACAGAGTCTCATACCCTGGGGCCTTGAGTGGCATCGGCTCGAATGCGCCCTTCCCGCCCGCAATCACGATGCTCCTCGTCAGATAGTTGCCATGGGCGCACCGCATCTCGAAGTGGTCGTCCTTGCGGATGACCTCCTGCACTTGCTCGTCGAGAATCACCTCGGGATCGAACTGGAGACCCTGTTCGATCTGGTTCTCACGAGGTCCTTGCCGAGGACCTTCGCGAGCCCGCCTACGTCGAAGATGTATTTCTCGGGATAGAGCGCGGTGAGCTGCCCACCCAGTTCCGGAAGCGAATCGATGATCCGGCAGGAAGAGCCGCGCATGCCGGCATAGAAGGCGGCGAAGAGGCCAGTAGGGCCCCCTCCGACGATGGTGATATCCCGAATTTCGTTTGCCATGAGTTACTGGAAGACTGTTCGCGCCGCGCGGCCCCGAGTGGTCCTGCAACAGCCTTGAAGTTTAACCGCGCGGTCGAGCCGATCCAATCGGGCTCAGGATCGCGTTCTGCGCCTCAGATTCCCGTGGTGACGCCCCCGCCCCGGTAGAAATCAGACGCCTTGTAGCGACCGAGACCGCGAAGGATCAACAGCTTGAGGCCGGCCGCGATCGGGACACCGATCAGCAAGCCGACAAAACCGAAGAAGAACCCTCCCAGCGCGAGCGCGAGCACGATCCAGACCGGGTGGAGACCCACCGAGTCGCCCACGATTCGAGGGCTGATGAGGGTGCCTTCAAGCAGCTGCACCACGATGAAGACCCCGGCCACTTTGAGGAGCGAAATCACCACGGTTCCGGTCACGAAAGCGATGAACAGTGCTGGCACGAGGCTCAGCGCCAAGCCCAGATACGGCACCACGGATAGCACCCCGACCATGAGGCCGAGCGTGCCCGCATACGGGAAGCCAACGATGAAGAGACCAAGACCCGTGATCGCCCCGACCGCCGCGGCAACGGTGATCTGACCCCGCAGATAGCGAGACAGAAGCCGATCGTAGTCCTTCGCGAACGACGTGATTTCCGCCTGGTTCCCGCGGGGCAACAGTGCTGCGATCGCTGTTGTGATCCTGTCCCAGTCCCGCAGCAAGTAGAACGTGAGGACCGGGGTCAGGACCACATAGCTCATGAGCCCCATCGCGGAGCCGACGCCACGGCCGAGCCCCCATACACCTGTGATGATCCACCCCCTGAGCGCTTCCTGACGCTCCTGGAGGAACGCCACCACCGCAGCAGAGTCGATCGCACGCAAGCGAGCGAGCACGGCCTCCTCGTCCAGGAAGGGCACGTTGATCGCGAACAGACGTTCGTGCATCGCGTCGAGCCAGTCGGAGAGCAATGTAAGGAACTCCGGGGCCCGCTCGGAGAGTTCTCCGAGCTGCGTGAGCGCGGCCGGCACTGCGCCGAATACCAGCGCCGCGAAACCACCCACCACAGGTAGGGTCAGCAGGACGATGGCCAACGCACGCGGGACCCGGCGGCGTTCCAGAACGTCTACTAAGGGGTCGAGCATGTAGGCGAGCCCGACAGCCAGCACGAACGGCGCAAGCAACGAACCGGTCGTGGATAGCAGCCAGACGAGGGTAAGCACGCTTACGGTGGACAAAAGCGCGGTATGGCCCTCCTTCCCACGGAACGGGAGGAGCACCGCCCAGAGCAGGAAGAGCAGCAACACCGGGTTGAGAATCGACCTTGCTGCGTACAGAAAGAAGCCGAGCACCAAGAGGGCCGCAGCCGCCTCGACGGCGCGCCATACAGTCAGCTGAACGTTCTCGCTCATTCGCTCTCCAGGCCCTCCATGACCACTCGCTGGGCAACCTTCATCACCTCACCCGCGTTGTCGTAGGTGATCTTCTGGTCCGCCTCCGAGAGCACGACCCACAGACACTCCGAGATCCCTTCGCCCTTCTCGGGGACGGGGTCACCCGAGTCGGAATACATCAGATAAAACGTGGTGAACTTGTGAATCTGAGCGCCTCGAGCGCGAAAGTACCAGTCGATCGTGACGAGTTCGGGACCGAGGCGGAGGTCCGTGAGCCCTGTCTCTTCCGCGACCTCCCGCAGGGCGGCCTGCGCTGGGGTCTCGTTCTCTTCGAGGTGACCCTTGGGCAAGCCCCAGTTCAGATACGGGTCTCGAATCACGAGGGCTTGCGTGACGCCCCCGATCTCGCGCAGCACTACACCCCCTGCGCTCCTCTCGACCTTGGCCGAATCGGATGTCGGCCCTTCGGGCTTCAAAAGATCGAGAGCCGGACATACTTGCGCGGATTTTCACGCAGGTCTTGCAATAGCAGGTCGATCTGCGCAAGCACGTCCTCTGCCCGAATCGCGAGCGTGCTGTCCACGAGCAAGCGCCCGATCGCCCCCTCTCCGGCCTCGAGGCGGGCCGATATTCGATCGAGACGCGCAAACGCGGAATCCGCGCTCTCGATGGTCCCCGCGATGCCGCTGGTCGATAACGAGAGGTTGCTCGCGATGTCCTGGATGCCGGACGATGCGACCCTGACGTTGGCGATAATTGTGTCGATCTGAGCGTCCCCGAGTATCTCTTCGATTCGTTCGAAAGAACGCCGCGCGACTCTCGATGCCTGTTCGATCTCGAACAAGGCACTGTCCGCGCTCGCGGTGACGCTGCTGGCCACCGCCGACTGCTGCACCACCAAGTCACGAATCTCGAGACTGATCGTGTCCAGGTTGGCGATGGCCGAGGCGAGCGCGGTCGCGGTCTCCTCGTTGAACGCGAGCTCGAGTCGGTCCGTCAGACCCCTCAAGTTGTCCGAAATCTGCTCCGCCGAAGCGGTCAAACGCGACAACTCCGGCAGCGCATACCCCCCCCACACGTTCGGACCCTCATCATCCGGGACCTCATAGAACGGGTAGCGGGGGAAGTCGGGCCTGCTCACGACTTCGGCTTGCCAATCCCCGAACATCGATTCCGGGCCGAGCAGGACCGCCGGGTCTTCCGGTAGCACGACATCCTCGTTCTGGTCGAGCAGTAGGGAGACTCGGACCACCGCACCGTCGACTGTGATTTGGTCGACCCTGCCGATGCGAACCCCCAGGTACTTCACCGCGTTGCCACGATTGAGCTGGGCCACTCCGGCGAGCAGCACATCCACTTCGATCTGCGGGCGACCAAAGTTCACGCGCTGCAGCCATAGCGTTCCAACCACGGCAACGAGGGTGGAGAAAATGATCACCACACCCACCAGGGACTCCCGACCTCGGCTCATTGCACTTGCTCCATCAACTCAGGCCTCCCCTCCACGAATCCCCTGACGAGCGGATCCTCGCACGCGCGTAGCTGGTCCGGTGTGCCATCGAAGCGGATGCGTCCATCGTAGAGCATCGCGATACGGTCTGAGATCCGAAAGGCACTCTTCATGTCGTGTGTGATCACTACCCCCGTGACTCCGAGTTCGTCGGACATGCGCACGATCAGTTCGTCGATCACCGCGGTCGTTACGGGGTCGAGGCCCGTGGTCGGCTCGTCATACAGCATGTATTTCGGCCGCGTGGCAATGGCGCGAGCGAAGCCAGCCCTCTTCCTCTGACCACCCGACAACTGGGCCGGCAATTTCTCTTCGGTCCCGTCCAGGTCCACCATCCGCAGACACTCCGCCACTCGCTCGTCGATGGCCTCGTCGCTCATGTCGGGCATTCGCTTGAGGCCCATGCCCACGTTTTGTGCGATCGTCATCGAGTCGAAGAGCGCCGCGAACTGGAAGACATAGCCTACGTTCCGACGCAGCTCGTACAGGGACTCCTGATCGAGACGGCTGACGTTCTGTTCATCGACATACACCTCTCCATCATCCGGCCGGAGAAGGCCGACCATGTGCTTGAGGGCCGTCGACTTGCCGGACCCCGAGCCCCCGATGATCGAGACCGTCTCGCCATCGTGGATGGTCAGCGTGAGCCGCCTCAAGATCTGCACGTTGCCGAACGCCTTCTCCACGTCGAAAAGCCTGATGCTCATCTTAGGAGCGTCGCCGCCCAAAAGGCGTCCAGGGCCAGGATGATCATGGTCGACACCACAACCGCACGGGTGGTCGTGCGGCCCACGCCTTCGGCCCCACCGCTGGTGTGGAATCCGAAGAAACACCCCACCGAGGTGACTGTGAGGCCGAACGTGGCCGACTTGATGACCGAGAACCAGACGTCCCAGGGCACGAAGAAGAGACGAAGGCCCTTCAGGAACTCGAACGAGGACATGTCCAGCCTGACAATGGCGGTGCCGAGCCCCGCCGCGATCCCCAATGCGTCGGCCAGGATGACCACGACCGGGAACATGATGACGCCTGCGATGACCCGGGGGACGACCAGGTAGGCGACCGGGTCGTACGCCAAGGTCTCCAGGGCGTCGATCTGCTCGGTGACCCGCATGGCGCCGATCTCGGCCGCGATGTTCGCTCCGACTCACCCGGATAGCGCCAGGCCAGTCAGGACGGGGCCCAGCTCCAGCAGCATCGTCTTTCCGACGAGCGTACCCACGAAGTACAGCGGCACCGCCCCCGTGAACGTGTAGTCTGCCTGTAGCGCGAGCACGACGCCTGTGAAGAGCGCGACGAAAAGCGCGATCGGCACCGACTCCACTCCGATCTTCGTCATCTGCCCGAGTAGATGGGGCGCCCAAAGCGAGCCCTTGCGAAGGGCCCGCGCAGCGTCGACGGCGAGATACCCGGCCCGCCCAACGGCCGCCACCATGCGCAGAGTCCTGCGTCCGACGGCCCGGACCGGATGAAGCATGAAGGACCTAGGCGAAGCGTGATTCCTACTCGCCGGGGCCGCCCTCGCTCTCCAGCGTGAACTCCACCTCGTTGACACGGCCGTCATCACCTGGCAGCGTATAGGAGATGCGAATCCGCCTTACCGCCGCTCTCGGGTCCGTGAGCGACAACTCGAAGTCCAGCGCCTGGTCGTGCGATATGATCCGCGTACGGATTCGATCACCCGGCTCGGCCCGAGGTCCATTCACTGGATTGCGAAAGAGGGTCTTCGTGGATTGGCGACCTGTTTCGAGTTGTCGCGTGACCTTGACCAGTTTCAGCCAATCCGGCTGATAGTTCACGCCGTACTCGAAGCCACACTGGTCGGCTCCGTTGCCCTCGCGATTGTGACGCGCCACCCCGACTCCTCCGAAGAGGTCGAGTCCATGATTAATTCGTAAACGAATGTTTCTCCGAACACACCGAATTGTCAAGTTTTGTGATTCTCGGGCCCGGCGGAAGCGCAACGCCGCGAACGGTCTTCGCCCTATCTCGTGGTTCGATTTTTCCCGCTAAATATTCAGAGGCACCGGCACGAAAGTCAGGAAAAATATGATGACCAAAACCAACCCCAGGATGCGACGGGTCCGTCCGATGTGCTTCTCGGGTTGCACCACCGTGGGATGGTTCAGGCGGCCCCTGTGCATCAGGGTGATCAGGAGCGCCCAAGCCCACCATCCCCACCAGAGGAAGCCCAACGGCAGCAACGCCACCATGAAGAGGCGCGCCGCAGTAGACTGATGCTTCGGCACGAGCGCGTACAAGATATGACCCCCGTCGAGCTGGCCGAGCGGAAGCAGGTTCAACGCGGTGATGAACAGGCCGAGCCATCCTACGAGCGCGAGTGGGTGCAGAAGAATCGGAGTCTCCCCGAGCACGCCTGGCGCGAACAGGGTCGCGAGCACATGGACGATCGCACCGGTGCCGAGCCAAACGGCTTGGCCGGCGAACTGGATGACGAAAGGCGCTTCCGCCGTGGCGCGCCCGGGCACGGCCGTCGAAAGCGCAAAGCCGATGGCAAGCAACGGAACAGACAAGGCGAAGCTCGCCAGCGGGCCGGCTGCTCCTACGTCGAATAGAATCGATCGTCGCACAATTGGGCCCTTGAGCCGAATGAATGCACCCACCGTCCCGATGATCGAGAGATACGGCGGAAACGGTATGAAGTACGGCAGCGTGGCCCGAACCCGGTGCTTCCTTGCGGCGAGGTAGTGTCCCATCTCGTGCGCGAGCAACACGCCCATGAACGGCAGCGCGAACGGCGCGCCGACCCTGAGGGCGGCCCAACTCAGGCCCGAGGGGTACGGGATCCTCATCTCACCCAGCCGAAAGACCTCCGTAGCGAAGGGATCCAGACCGACCATGAGCGCGCCGGCCGCCATCGTAGTTACCAGCGTGGCCGCGAACAGCGCCAAGTGAAGCCAGGGCCCACGACCCCGTTCGTCCGTCGCGTGGTATACCAGGGCGACGGAGGTTGCCCCGTCCTCGTGGTGTAGGTAGCACGACGCGGGCCAAGCGCGGAGCGCAGCCTGCACTTCGGGCGAGGCGCCGTCCAGGTCCGGGCGGAGCGTTCCCTGGAGCAGCGTATCGTTGGGTAGGGAGGTCAGACGGTACTCGGCCAGGAGGGGGAGCCACAGGCCCGGATCAGGCTTGACCTCGCTTCTCAGGGCCATTATTGTGGCCTCAATCCCATACAATCTCCCGAAAATCCATCGCGCCTGGCGCGTCCCTTCGTCTGGGATCGCTCGGGTTTGCTGTCTTACTCCCCGAGTACCAGGCTCTCCCCGCAGGAATCGTCCACACTCATTGGAGCCCTCCACGTGGACATCGCAGAGCTCAAAGACAAAAGTGTAGGAGAACTACACGACCTCGCCAACGAACTGAACATCAGCAACTTCAATGGCGTCCGCAAGCAAGATCTGATCTTCAAGATCGAGCAGAGTCTGCTGGAAGTCGGGGAGGTTCTGCGCGGCGAGGGAGTCCTCGAGATCCTGCCGGAAGGGTACGGATTCCTACGCTCGCAAGACTGGAATTATCTGTATGGTCCGGATGACATCTACGTCAGTCCGTCGCAGATAAAGCGATTCGATTTACGCACCGGAGACATGATCAACGGGCAGGTGCGTCCGCCGAAGAGCGGCGAACGCTACCTCGCACTGTTGAAGGTCGAGTCCGTGAACACGCTGGACCCGGAGGAGGCCACAGACCGCGGGCACTTCGACGACCTCCGACCACGCTACCCCGAGGGCCGCCTGAGGCTCGAAGTCGCGGGCAACGAGAGCCTCTCCATGCGCATCATGGACCTGATCGCCCCGATCGGAAAAGGTCAACGCGGCTTGATCGTGTCCCCGCCGAAGGCAGGCAAGACGACGATCCTCCAGCAGATGGCCAATTCGATAACGAAGAACGAGCCGGACGTGCACCTCATCGTGCTGCTGATCGACGAACGCCCGGAGGAAGTCACCGATATGGAGGAGCAGGTCGGCGCCGAGGTCATCTCGTCGACCTTCGACGAGCCCGCCGAGCGCCACGTCCAGGTCGCCGAGATGGTGCTGGAGAGAGCGAAGCGTCTGGTGGAGCACGGTCGGGACGTCGTGATCCTGCTCGACTCGATCACCCGCTTGGCGCGCGCGTACAACTCCACTATGCCCCACTCAGGCAGGATCCTGTCAGGAGGCGTGGACGCGAATGCCTTGCACAAGCCGAAGAGGTTCTTCGGCTCGGCGCGCAACATCGATGACGGCGGATCGCTGACGATCATCGCTACCGCGCTCGTCGAGACCGGGAGCCGCATGGACGAAGTGATCTTCGAGGAATTCAAGGGCACGGGGAATCTGGAACTGGTGCTGGATCGCGAAATCTCGGACCGGCGGATTTTCCCGGCGATCAACCTCAATCGGTCGAGCACGCGGAAGGAAGAATTGCTGCTCAGCGAGACGGAGCTGAACCGCGTGTATCTGCTCCGAAACTTCCTGGCGGACATGCCTGCGACGGAGGCGATCGAGTTCTTGCTGGCGCGCATGAGTGGGACGGAGAGCAACCAGGAGTTCTTGGACTCAATGACACGGGGGGAGTAAGTACCCCTTCTGTTTCTTGGGCTTGCGAGGGGGAAGCGGCGGCACCGGGGTCCTTGCCTTCGCTCAGGCTTCGTTTGCCCTTCCGCTCCACCCGACTTCGCAATGTCGCTGCGGCAAGGGCCCCGGCGCCGCCTCGGTTTCCCCGGTTTTTGCGAGTCGGGGGTGCTTCTCTTTGGGGGCGCTTTTCGGGAGGGAGGGACGGAGCGTGTGTGGCGCGGGCTGGGCTCTCGGGTTGTGCCGGTTCGGGGTCACGTTTAGACTGGTCTTAGACTGGTCTTATATGGAGTCGTGATGACGGCGAGCAAAGTGGGCGCGTACCATGCCAAGACTCATCTGGCGCAGCTGCTAGATCGGGTGGAGCGCGGTGAGCGAATCACCATCACCCGCCATGGCCGGCCGGTAGCTGAGCTGGTTCCCCCCGAGGGGGCGCCCCAGATGACTGTGAATGAGGCGGTCGAGGGATTGCTCGAGATTCGGTCGCGCAGCCCCCTCGGTCCAGGTCTGACGATCGAGCAGCTCATCGAAGAGGGTCGCCGCTTCTGAATTTCGTGCTCGATGCGTCCGTTGCAGCCGCCTGGTGCCTCGGCGACGAGGACGATGACTACTCGGTTGCGGCATTGCGCTCACTCTCCGGGGGCGGGGTTGTTGTTCCTCACCTCTGGGGACTCGAGATGGCGAACGTCCTGCTCGTGGCCGAGCGGCGCGGACGCATCTCGGGAGAAGACGTCCATCAGGCCTGCGCCAACCTTCTCAGCCTGCCGATAGCCGTCGATCCGGTGGCGCGGGATCGGGCACTCTCAACCGTCCTTCAACTCGCGCGGGCCCACGGGCTGACATCGTACGACGCCGCCTATCTGGAGTTGGCAATGCGATACGATCTCCCAGTCGCGACGCGCGACGGAGCCCTCGTGATTGCGGCCGAGTCCGAGGGCGTGGCGCGATGGAAGCCGGAGGAAGCACCCTAGAAGAGGGAGTTCATGTGACCGTACCCCAGGATCTCGACGGGCCCTCAGCCGGCCAGAGCGCTCCGGCACCCGCGGCGGAGTGGTCGTATGCGTCCCGCATCGCCTTCCGGTTCCTCTTCGCCTATGTGCTCATCTTTCTCGCGAGCTACTCGGCTTTCTACGCCCCGTTCACGCTGCCGATCTCGGTCGCTAGTCGAGTTTTCTGGGAAGCCGTGGTGTCGTGGGTCGCCACCCACATTCTGCTCGTCACCCCGCCGCCGCTATCCTCGGACGGCGACGGTCTCGGTCACTGGATTCAGCTCGGCTGCTGCGTGGTATTCGCCGCGGTCACCACGCTGATTTGGAGTATCGCCGACCGGCGCCGAAGAAACTACGTACACCTAGCGACTTGGCTGCGGGTCATTGTGCGGTACGCCGTTGGAATCGCGATGGTCGTGTACGGGTTGGCGAAAATCGCTCACCTCCAGATGCTACCGCCGCACCTCGCCAAGCTGGTACAGCCGCTCAGCGACTCCTCACCAACCTCATTGCTGTGGATCCTCATGGGATCCTCCGCCGCGTATTCTACGTTCACAGGGGCTGTCGAGTTGTTGGGCGGCGTGCTGCTCTTCAATCGTCGCACCACGACCCTGGGAGCGCTGATTTCCTTGGGCGCACTCGTCCACGCGGTCGTGCTCAACCTGAGCTACGACGTGTCGGTGAAGATTTGGTCGATGAGTCTGTTGGCGCTGACGCTCGTCCTGGTTGTGCCGGACCTCAGGCGGGTGACCGACGTATTCGTACTCAACCGGCCGAGCATGCCGGTGGTATTCCCCCCGCTGTTTCGGCGCCCAAAGCACAACCGAATCCTGTTTCGTGTAGGCATGGCCTGCCTGGCGATCACCCTCGCACTGAGAGTCGTGGGACTAGCCAATGGCCGCGGCAGTCAGTACGCGCGGACGCCGACTCCGATCCACGGCATCTATGACGTCGAGTCGTTCACATTGAACGGGGCCGCCTTGCCTCCCCTACTGACGGATACGAGACGTTGGCGGACCGTGGTCATCGAACGATCTGGAATGGCGAGCATCCGTCTCATGGACGATGACATCACGGACTACCTCACGAGCGTGGACGACGCGAACGGCACCGTCACGTTTCTCGCGAATCCCGACTCGACCGTGACGACCGCGGGCGCCACGAGATGGGCCTATAATCCCCGCTTGATCGAGAATCGCTTCGATCAGGCACTCAAAACGACCGCGGACGCAGGTGTGACGCTCGATTTCTCCACTTCGGACGGGGGTGCGCTCACGCTCCACGGGCAGTGGGGAAGCGACCGGATCGAAGTGCAAATGACTCGGGTGGACGAGTCCGAGTTCCTACTCCTGAGCAGGGGATTTCACTGGGTGCAGGCTTATCCGTTCTTTCGATGAGTTTTCTTCGTGCGGGGCGGCGGCGGGGGGTAGATACGAGACTAGCTCATGGTCGCGACGACCAGGTCTCGGCGGCGTCGGCCTCAGATCAGGTGCTTGACCATGGGGCGGTCGGCCAGTGCTTGGTAGCCGTTCCGAAAGTAGAACAGCTCGGCGTTCCAACTGGCGGAGAGATGCACCGCTCGGTGGCCGTCACTGGCGATGCTCTTCTCGGCATGGGCCAGCAATGCGGGAGACCCCGACCTGACAGATCGGGACGGACATACATGCCCCGCAGCCGATCACCATCGAGCTCGACCCATCCAATGACCGCGCCATCGAGCTCGCCGACCCACACTTCATGCTCCTCGATCCCGCGCACGATCCGATCCGGGGACGGCGACTTCGCCCACTTCATGGCCCGCTCACGCCCCATCTCCGCCTCGGCGAGCACCAAGATCGCCCGCTCGCGAATCGCCCCTGGGTCGGCGGCAGCGGAGAGTCGGGCCCGGCGGAGAGTCGGTCGCCTCGTCCCCGCCGCCTCGCTCCTAGACACGGGCCACCACTACTATGGTTGGCACTGCGAAGACTCCGGCGAGTGTGCGTGGCGCCTTGACCCGAAACGCCAGGACGAGGACTCGATGTGCGAGCTATACGAAGGTAGGGCGAGCAGCATGGTCCTGACTCTGTGCGCGGCGCTCCTATGGCCCCACGCGTCTTACGCGCAAGTGTCCGTGGGCGACACGCCTACCACGGCGCGTGCCCAGGACGGGTCCTACATCAGCTGGCGCGAACACATCATCGACGACACGAAGTCCGCGGGCTTCGCCCTGAGCGGCAGCGATGGCCTGGTCATGGCGGACATCGACAATGATGGCTACGAGGACATCGTCTCGGTGCACGAGTCGGATAGCGAATACGACTCCAGCGTGCCCGACCCGGACTTCGTCCCGGACGCCGCGGGCCACGTGCGCATCGCGTTCGGTACCGGCGACCCCGACCGCTGGATCAACATCACGCTCGCTGAAGGCGCCGACGCACCGGCCCCGGAGGACGCCGCCATCGCCGACGTGAACGGCGACGGATATCTCGATGTGATGGTGGCCGCGGAACTGGCGCACCTCATCTATTTGCAGAATCCTGGTGCCGACGCCCGCACCGCCCACTGGCCACGGTTGATCCTTCCGATGACCAAGGGGCGCGGTTCCTACATTCGCGTGTTCTTTGCCGACTTCGACGGCGACGGTGTGCCCGAGGTGACCGCCCCCAACAAGGGCGCACAGCGGCCGGGGCCCGCGGACTTCGCGCGATCGACGGCCGTGTCCCTCTATCAGGTAACCGGCGACCCACTCGTCGCGGGCAACTGGAAGGAAACCGTGCTCGGGCGCTACAGCGTACCGCAGAACGCCGAGCCGATCGATCTCGACGGCGACGGCGATCTCGACATCGTCGTGGGCTCCCGGGGCGAGAACCGACTGCTGTTCTTCGAGAACCTGGGCGACGGAACACTCGGCTTTCGGGAGCACCCCATCGACATCACCGGTGCGAGGGCGGCCGGATTCAACCTCGAGTACGCGGACCTGAACCGGGACGGCCGGCTCGACATCATTGGCGCCGCCAACGGGGGGCTCTATTGGTTCGAGCAGCCAGAGCGGATCGATGACGCGTGGATTGCACATTTCATCGGAACGTTCACGCCGGATAGTATGACTGGCCTGGAGTTGGCGGATATCAACGGCGATGGGCTCCTGGACGTCATGGGTGGCAGCTACAGCCGCGGACCGCGTGAAGGCGATGGCGGCGTCGATGAGGATGACGCACTGGGGCGGATCGGATGGTTCGAGCACCCGGGTGACGCGTCCGGCGCCTGGTCTCGACACGACATCTCCCGCCGCAAGCGTGGGATGTACGACAAGTTCATCGCCAGAGATCTGGACGGGGATGGGGACATCGATTTCGTGGGGACGCGGGGAAACAGCGCGCCTTACGACGGGGTGTACTGGCTCGAGCAGGTGCGGTCGAGCGCGCCGCGGGCGGCGTTCGAGCGCGCTCGTGCAGAGGATAGTGTGGAGATGCCGCTTTCGCGCTCGCGTGGAAGATGACGTGCGGGGAGGGCGGCGGCTCTGCGGCTCTTTGCCTCTGCGTCCTCGACTAGGCGGACGGGGGCGTCGTGGGCCAGGTAGTGGTGACCTTCGACTAGGACGATCTCGCCCGGTTCGACGCTCCCTTTCTCGGGGCCATCTGACATAATCTCTACGTGGGTTTCGGTCTCTTCGCCGAGATTGACGCAACGCCACTTCGCCAGTCCCGCGGGGCCGTTCGGCTCGTATACGAAGAGCATGGCGCGGCGATCTCCGTTACCGCGAATGAGGATCGCGGAGCGGGGCACGAAGAGTCGGTCCGGGAGGCCTGCGGAGGTCTTTGACGCCACTCCCTGGACGAGTTGGGGCAGGTAGTCGCTGATCGCCCTCGCTTGTGGGAAACCAATCCCCGGGCCCAGGATCGTGTCGCCGCTGTCCCCCACGTCCACGTCTCGATTCAGGTTCGCTTCAAACTCGAGGTAGCTGCCGGTGATGCGTCCCACAAACAGCAGGGACAGTAGGGCTCCTTTGTTCATGCTCCCTCCATTCAGTCAGGGTCACCACCAGGTATGACGCTATTGGGGCGAAAAACGTGCATGAAGAAACGCTTGTCAGCCCGGCTGTTTCTGCTTGCCGGATACCAGAACGTCGTAGCTGGCGCGCTGGGCAGGAGTCAACTCGGGGGGCAGGCTGACCAGTAGGGCGCGCACGCCTTGGTTCTGCGGGATGTGGAGCACGAGTCGATCCAGAGGAGCCGGGGACTCGTAGGGGTGGGCTCGTCCGGTGGCGTCGATGCACACGGCGCGCCCGGGAGCGAGTGACTCGGCGAGCATGCGTCCGTACTCTGCCCAGGCGACGAGTGGCTCGACGGACCCGGAGGCGACGTCCGGAATTAGCCGTTCCTTATAGTAGGCGACAGCGCCGGAATACGCGGATGCGTTCTCGAGCTTGAGTGCGCGCAGTCGGTCCCGATAGAACTCTCGGGGGTCCCGCGCGCCCGAAGAATCGAGCGCTGCCTGCAGGCGAGTGTCGGCTTCCGCCGTGAGGTCTTCGGCCATGGCGGGAAGGATCGCCACCCGGTGGTGTACGGGCAACGACTGCGCCTGTTCGCCGGGGTTGGCGCGCCCTACGTTGCCATCATGCACCGGCCCTACCCCATGCCACCGACTCAGCCGACACCATTCGAGTACCTGGACCTCTCCTGGGAGATGTTCGGCGAACTCAGCCGGGCGCTCGCGCTCAAGGTCGCTCGGGACTACGAGCCCGACGTCGTCGTGGGCATTGCCCGCGCGGGGGCACTTCCGGGCGCGGTGGTGGCCACCATACTGGATGTCGACTTCTACTCGATGAAGATCTCAAGGAGAGGTGACGACGACGAGGTGCGGGATCGGCCGGCGGTCCTGTCGGCGGCTCCGCGCGAAGTCCAGGGCAAGCGGGTGCTGATCGTCGATGAGGTGACCACGTCGGGAGCGACGCTGCGGCTCGCGCTCGCGGCGGTGCGCGACGTGTCCCCGTTGGAGGTACGCACTGCCACGAGTTTCGCGCGTACCCGGGGCTACACACCGGACTACTTCGCGCTGCAGACCGACGCGGAGGTGATCTTGCCTTGGGATCACCACGTGCTGGAGGACGACGAGTTCGTCGCCAATCCACGGTACAGCGACGCGGTGGAGTAGGCGAACCCGACAGAAGCGCGGTTGCTAGTCGTCCTCGACCAAGTACGCCACACCCCAAGCACCGATCCCGAGGTGGGTCGCGATCACGGACGTTACCGGTGCGATGAGCACCTCGACCTGATCGCCGTACTCCGCCCGCAGACGGGCGATCGCTGGCTCCACGACGTGAGGCACACCCACGTGCACGACGCCGAAGCGAACCTTCCGTGCACCCACTGGAATTCGTTGGCGGAGCTGCCTCAGGAGTTCCTCGCCAGCGCGCTCCATGCCGAGAGCCTTGCTCACTGGCTCCACCTTACCCGCCAGGTCGAGCATCAGGATGGGCTTGATCCCCAAGAGA
>Ga0209554_1001416_pt1 | contig 18116 bp, 14 predicted proteins | sample MarorgKNORR_S2LV_5_FD_188221 | JGI IMG/M metagenome (GOLD analysis project Ga0209554, IMG submission 188221) | Marine microbial communities from the Southern Atlantic Ocean, analyzing organic carbon cycling - Bottom_A/KNORR_S2/LV (SPAdes) (version 2) | ecosystem: Environmental > Aquatic > Marine...
ATGAAAAAGCTTGTTGCTTTCACTGCTCTGGCCACAACGGCCATGATGATGTTTGATGTTGATATCGCTTCTGCTCAAGACGCCGCGCACGCCGCTGCTGATGGAGCAGGCGATGCAGCCACTGCCGCTGCGTTGGGGGCGGGTTTTAAGGGAATTGGTGGCGGACTCGCTGCTGGTCTCGGTGCACTGGGTGCAGGCGTAGGAATCGGTCAAATCGGTGCTAGTGCCGTTGCATCGATCGCTCGCCAACCAGAAATGAGTGGAACAATTTTCACCAACATGGTCATTATGGCCGCGCTTGTTGAAGGTGTTGCACTCTTCTCGGTTGTCATCGGTCTGCTCGCCATTATCTAGAGTGGGGGGTTTGAATTCTGGCTGGTTCGTGTGAGCAAACCCTGCCAAATTCCGCCCACCCCGCCTTCATGCAAGGACTCCATTGATGAACCATTTTATTGCTTCTGACTCACCAGTCGACATACAGTATCTTACACTCGGTACAACCGTTGTCGTATTCGTGCTTTTCTTGTTGCTTGCAATGAAGTTCGTATGGCCTCATATTCTCAAGGGTCTTGACCAAAGGGATCAAAAGCTCCGTGACGATCTTGAGGCTGCTGACGAAGCTCGAAAACAAGCAAAGGCTGCTCTTGCAGAATATGAACAGGAATTATCTTCTGCTCGAAATGAGGCTGGTGAAATGATCGCCAAGGCTCGCAACGATGCAAAGGCTGCTGCTGAAGAACTTCGTGCGAACAACACGCGAGAATTGGCTGAGATGAAAAAAAACGCAACGAATGAAATCGAAGCTGCTAAACAGGCTGCCATTGTTGAACTTCACGCTGAAGCGAGCACTCTCGCTATTGCAATTGCAAGCCGAGTACTTGGTCGTGAAATTTCTTCGACGGATCAACAATCGCTCGTAGATGAATCGCTTACAGAATTTACGAGGGTGTCTAAGTGAGCGCAAACGCAGACGCATTAGCCAAGGTCTACGCTCGCAGCCTCTTTGAACTTGCGACGGATGCGGGTGGCACTGACAAACTCATGGAAGTTGCTGACGAACTTGAGCAGATCTGTGAACTTGCAAGGGAAGATAAGAAAATTAATTTGTTTCTATCTTCACCTATCGTTGATGTCAAAGCTCGCGGGAAAGCCTTGTCTGCAATTTTCACGAATCGAATCACTGACCTTATGCTTAGGTTCTTGTTGGTACTCAACAACAAGGGTCGTTTAGATCGACTCGAATCAATCGAGACCGCTTTCGATCAACTTGTACAAGAAGCATTCGGCAGAATAGAGGTAGATGTCATCACACCCGTTGCAATTGATGCAGAATTAATAGCAACGATCAAAGAAAAAATCTCTACTGTCCTTGGCAAAGAACCAATCCTCCACCCTTATGTAGACGAGAGTCTTCTCGGAGGAATCAAACTTCGCATCGGCGACCAACTCATCGATGGATCTGTACAGACTCGTTTGCGAAAACTAAGTGAAGAATTAAAAAATAACGGCAGCGCCGCCGTGAGAGAACGATTCGAATCGTTTATGGATCATTAACCCAACACCCCCTTTTATATGAGACTCGAAAAAATCGAGGAATACCGTGAAGATTAAAACAGACGAAATTACATCAGTCATCAAGCAAGAAATTGAACAGTTCTCTAGTGAACTTGAAATCTCTGAAGTCGGCCGCGTTGTCGAAGTCGGTGACGGAATTGCACGAATTTACGGCCTTTCTAACTGTATGGCCGGTGAACTTGTTGAGTTTGAAACCTCAAAAGGTCCAGTCATGGGTCAAGCGATGAACCTTGAAGAAGACACCGTTGGTGCCATCATTTACGGTGAATATCTTGCTGTTGAAGAAGGCAACACTGTTAAAACCACAGGTCGACTTTTGGAAGTGCCAACTGGCCCTGAACTTCTTGGCCGTGTTGTTGACCCCCTTGGCAATCCAATTGATGGCGGTCCTCCTATCAACGCATCAAGTAGTTCCAAACTAGACATTGTTGCTCCCGGAATTGCTGCACGTCAGCCAGTTGTTGAACCAATGCAAACAGGTATCAAGGCTATTGATTCGATGATTCCAATCGGTCGCGGTCAACGAGAACTCATTATTGGGGATCGAAAAACAGGAAAAACAGCTATTGGGATCGATACGATCATCAATCAAAAGAAATATTGGGGCACAGATGAAGCTGTTGTTTGTATCTATGTCGCGGTTGGGCAAAAGGATTCTACGGTTGCTGGTGTCATCAATACGCTTAAAGCAAATGGCGCTATGGAATACACCATTGTTGTCGTTGCTGGAGCTTCTACACCTGCACCGCTGCAGTACATCGCACCTTATGCAGGATGTACAATGGGCGAATACTTCATGTGGCAAGGCAAAGAAGGCAAGACTCCAAAGCACACACTTTGTGTCTACGACGACCTTTCTAAGCAAGCAATTGCATATCGTCAACTTTCACTCTTGCTTCGTCGTCCTCCGGGTCGCGAAGCATATCCTGGTGACGTATTTTATCTGCACAGCCGCTTGCTTGAACGCGCAACAAAACTTTCTGATGCAAATGGTGGCGGCAGCCTGACTGCTCTTCCAATTATTGAAACGCAAGAAGGTGATGTTTCGGCATACATTCCGACAAACGTAATCTCTATTACAGATGGTCAAATATATCTGCAACCAGAGTTGTTCGCTTCAGGCATCCGTCCTGCAATCAATGTTGGTATTTCAGTGAGCCGTGTTGGTGGTAATGCTCAAATTAAAGCGATGAAAGAAGTTGCCGGTTCCCTTCGACTTGACCTTGCTGCATACCGTGAACTTGAAGCGTTCGCACAACTCGGTACTGAACTTGATGCTGCAAGCCAGCAACAACTCAACCGTGGTGCTCGACTTGTTGAATTACTCAAGCAAGGTCAATACACACCCTACGATGCAATCGACCAGGCCATAGCGATTTTTGCGGCTTCAAAAGGGTTTGTGGATGATCTTCCACTCGATCAAGTCCATGCCTTCGAAGAAGGTCTGCTTGAATACATGAAAACAACTGGCAAGGTTGCTCGTGACAAACTCGTTGAAACGAAGTCCTTCAACGGCCTTGAAGAGGATTTTTCGACGGCGATCAAAGAGTATAGAGAAACTTTTTCTACTTAAGCCCTTCTCATACACCCTGAATTTCAGAACCCCTTGGCAGTTCACTGCGTAGGGGGTTTTTAGGCCTTGGTGTCATTATTGCGTATCATGGTTCACAGATAGATAGTTATTGACTACTGACCCCGATAAATGGTCAAAAAACACGCTTTTTGCCGATTGAGAGAGGAATATGAGTACTATGGCACCCCAACATCCATTTATCCCTGCAGCGCTTGAGGCGGTGTGCACTGTCTGCTCCGTTTCGAAGGCTGTACAGGCGAATCTCGAAAGACTTCGCCAGATCACGAAGGATGATCGGAGTCCCGTAACAGTTGCGGATTACGCCGTACAAGCGATTATATCGCTTAGTTTGGCAGATTCCCTTGGGGAGGAGGATTGCCTTATTGTTGGTGAAGAGGACGCAGAAGTCCTTAGAGACAAGGATCATGACGCCATTCGCCAAGCCGTATTCGAAACGGTACGTGCATGGAGACCAACAATAACTGAATCAGAAATGCTCGACGCGATCGACCACTGTGATCACGATGGAAGCAGTGATGGTTATTGGGCACTTGATCCGATCGATGGAACCAAGGGGTTTTTGCGAGGTCAACATTATGCAATCGCCCTTGGGCGTATCGAAGATGGTCAAGTTGTTGCGGGCGTTATGGGCTGCCCTAACCTCTCAACAGATCAAGCGTTTCCACTGCGTGAACAGGATCCAAACGGTGTCGTGTACGCCGCCTCCTCAGGTGCGGGGTCATGGGAATTTTCCGGATGTGATCCAACGAGTTCCCCATTACGAATAATGGCGCAGCAATACGAGCCGAATCGCCCTTTACGTTTTTGCGAATCTGCCGAAAAAGCACATTCAAGCCGAGGAGACAGTGAACGAATCATCGAGTCAATTGGTACTAGGGGTGAACCCGCGAGGCTTGATAGCCAATGTAAATACGCACTGGTTGCACGGGGTCAAGCAGACGTGTATCTCCGTCTCCCAACAAGTGCAACATATGTAGAAAAGATTTGGGATCATGCTGCGGGGTTATGTATCGCAACCGAAGCAGGTGCCATTGTAAGTGATGTTACAGGTAACCCCCTTGAGTTTACACACGGCCGTCACCTAGAACAAAACCGCGGAGTAATTTGCGCAACTGACGGTCTTCATCAACAAATCATCGAGGCAATTAGCGAATTATCAATCGCTTAAAGTATTCATCATGACTTTAGAAGCTTGGATCACGCTTGGAACAATTGCTGCTGTTATTATCGCATTGACTTTAAAAAAGCGTATTGGTCCCGATTTAGTCATGGCTTCTGGTCTAGTCATTCTCATGCTCACCGGTGTTGTTGGTTGGGAAGATGCGACCAAAGGCTTTGCTAGTCAACCACTTCTAATGATAGGTGGACTCTTCGTCATCGCAGCAGCACTACAAGAAACAGGGGGCATTGAATTGATCGGGCGGCGGTTGCTTGGAAGACCCACAAATTTAATCACAGCGCAACTGAGAATGATGATACCTGTCGCTGCAATGTCTGCGTTCATGAATACAACTCCAATTGTCGCCATGTACTTACCGATGGTGGGAGACTGGGCAAAAAGACTAAAAATAACCCCTTCAAAACTGTTTATGCCGCTGAGTTTTTCTGCCATTCTTGGTGGTCAGGGGTCGATGATTGGAACCGGTTCAAACCTGATTATCATGATGTTATTCATCAAGTGGTGGCAAGATCCGCCAATGTGGGTTGAACAACTCAATGTTGGCCCACCATCAGGTGTGCTAGCGTTCTGGGGTACAGCGTGGATAGGCGTACCTGTTGCAATTATTGGCATAGCCTTTATCGTGATAACAACCAAGTGGTTACTACCAAGCCGTGTAGCGACAAGAGAAATAAAAAACGATCATCGGCGATATGAAATTAAAATGCTTGTCGAGGATGATTCTCCAATTATTGGGAAAAGTATCGCACAAGCGGAACTTCGAAGTCTTGAGGGGTTGTATCTCCACGCAATTATTAGAGAAGATCAACTCATTCATGCTGTACCTCCTGAAGAAAAATTATTTAAAGGTGACAAACTTGTGTTTGTTGGGAACGTTGAATCTGTTGTTGATCTGAGAAAAATCCGCGGACTTATTCCTGCAGCAAAAGAGTTGAAAAATATAGATGGTCGCATTATTACAAGGACAATGATTGAAGTTGTTGTCGCGGAGAGTTCATCCCTAGTAGGTCAGCGAGTAAAAGATTCACAATTTAGGTCAACTTACAACGGAGCAATTTTGGCTGTCCAGAGAAAAGGTCGTCCAATTAGAGGGAAGATTGGTGACATTGTGCTGCAAGTAGGTGATACCCTCCTTATCGAATCCGATGACAATTTTCTGAGAACGTGGCGACATAGCCCAGACTTTTATTTGGTTTCACAGGTAGAAAATTCAAGACCGCCGTTACATGAAAGGGCTTTGTTATCGCTTGGTATTCTTGGAATCTTAATCATCCTCCTTACCACAAGTTCGTTCACTGGTATCAATCTTGTTGCCGCAGTTTGGGTTTGTGGGCTGAGCATGGTATTGAGTGGTTGCATAAACGGTCCAGCAGCGAGAAAGGCGATCAACATCCAAGTCCTCATCGTTATTGGTGCAGCGATGGGAATTGGTCAGGCAGTTGATCAAAGTGGTCTTGCTGTAATTGCAAGTTCTGCAATCCTGGATTTTACAAGTAGTATTGGCGTTGGAAATTACGGGACGCTTTTCGCTATTTTTATCCTCACGAGTATCGCGGCTCAACTGATGACAAACTTTGGCGCCGCGGTCATCATGTTCCCGATCGTCATTGGCGCATCACAGGGTCTGGGAGTAAGTCCCTATCCATTTGTATTTACCATGATGGCTGCTGCTGGCTGCAACTTCATAACACCTGTGACATATCAAACAAATCTCATGGTCTACGGTCCGGGAGGATACTCGTTTATGGACTTCCCAAAACTTGGTGTACCACTTACCCTTCTTGTGGCCATTATTGCGACAACCATCGCACCGGTTGTTTTCCCCTTTATTCCTTGACTTATGCGTCGCTTCTCTACATTGATGTTTCGAGCCGCATTATTTGTATCGATTGTTTGGTTTATTGGACAAGTTGTATCTGATAGGTGGTTTTGGAGTCAGTGGTTGTTGTGGATTCCTACCTTCGTTGTCCTACTCATATTATTTCTAGTTGCGTCAATACTCGCTCAATCTAGAAGAAAATATGAGTCAGCCATCATTGCGGTGGTGTTTCTTGTTTTGGCTTGTTACTTTTTGTTCAATGAAAACAATGTGTTTTCCACAAATAATGCCAAGGGCGAGTTGAAAATTGCTGCGTGGACAATGAGCCACTCCAAACAAAAAATAGCGAAAGAATCTGCAGAACTGATTGTTCAACTTGATCCCGACATCATGTTGTTGACACATGGTTGGCATGTTCGGGGTGAACCATCCATAAAAAAATGGCTTGGCGATGATGGCAAAAAGTTGATCAGTGGACCATTCACATTATTAACAACAGTTCGCCCAATTGAAGTGCGTACACTCGTTGCGTCAGATGGAATTTATATTTCTTTGTTCAAACTTGACACAAGAAATCAACTAGGCAGAGAGTTGGTTGTATATGCCGTGGATCTTCCTTTTAACCTTCTTGAATCAAAGGCAAGTATTGCACGTAGAGCACAAAGGTTGTTGAGTAAGACAGATGCTGAAAAACCTCATGTTGTGATAGGTGATTTCAATATGACGCGGAACAGCAACTCTATGAAACGATTATTCCCAGCAATGACAGACGCATGGGATAGCGGCGGAAGGGGGTGGTCCTCTTCGTATCACAGAGCCTTTCCGTTGTTTCATATTGACCACATCCTCGTAAGCGAAGATATACATGCACTCTCGTACGAATTGGTCGACCCACAACTTGGTCGCCACTGCATCCAACTTCTACAACTTACACAATAAATTTACCGCCGAGGTCATTTTCGTGGATATACAAGTTGACCGTGGGTTTCTAGGTGCGCAGTAAAAAACCCCCTAAAAACACGTGTTATTTAGTATTTGATCCCGAAGATTTCGTAGATAACATCCAAGTCGCGATTGCCACCTTCAAGTGGTACGAATGGAAGATTTGTTCGTATGCGAACATCATCTCGCCATTTTACAGAGCCATCGCCAAAGAGCATGTTCATGCCAGTTCCGTGATTGAAATCCGTTCGAGTTCTCAAACTATCGGTCGTAAGAACCAATCTTGATCCTTCAAGCAAACGACGACGAGTACCCTTTCGCCAATCTTTATGACCGACGTAGTGGTAATTTGTGTAGAGGGCATCATTCGATGTACGTGTGCCTTCTTCCCACTCTTCTACAACGTTGGAAAGTTTGTTGTCCCCTTTATGGCTTGGGCAGTAGAAACAACTTGGTGAGTCGCAATAATGCCACTTCTTTAATCTGCCAAGTCCATCCCAATTGTCATCGGAAAGGGGTCGTGGAACAGCTCGTCTGCCAAAGGCTGCCTCTGAAAGAGGTGTCGCAACGTCATAGGCTTTGCGTGCGATAGACAATTCTGTTGGGTCTGGATTTTGATCATCGAGGACTTTTGCGAGGGGCAATTTGCCACGATGGTCACCAACGAACATTGTGATTGCATGACCAAGTTCACGTTGGTGTGCGCCACAGGTAACACGCCGAGCGCCTTCTCTTGCAGAAGAAAGTGTTGGCATCAATAATCCTGTGAGTAAAGAAGTGATGCTAAGTACGACCAATAACTCCAACAAACTGAAGCCAGTACGACGACCAACATTGCTTTGTGCAAGTTGTTCATGTAGGCAAGTTGTAGCGTTTGTGCGCATTAGCCACTTTCTGTTCTGCGAGAGGCAGAACTCCTCATTGATAAGTCTACTACAAAAGTGAGTGTATTCGAGATTTTTCTGTGTTTTCTGTATATTTTTATCGGTCATGAGAGATGATTTGCTCGATTTTAGGTTTTTATTAGGCACCAACTCGTTGCAACACCTCTCGCTCTTTTGCGAATACAATGCATGTGGAGGTAGGTAAGCAATTGCCAACAAATGAACCTGATTATCGACTGATGCGACGTGTTGCAATTGGCGAAGAAGAAGCAGTTGCTGAGTTATATGATCGCTTTGGACCCCTTGTTTTTAAACTTTCAAGGCAATTTTTAACGAATACGGCAGAATCTGAAGACGCAGTTCAAGAGATATTTGTCCGGCTTTGGCAGACTGCAGACCGTTTTGACCCCAGAAAGGCGAAATTAGTGACTTGGGTGATGCTTATTACCAGACGTCATCTGATTGACCGCATCAGAAAGAAAACTGTTCGACCAAAACAACAGGAACTTGGAGAACATCTCGGAGAATCCGCAACCGATGCCTCGCCTACATCGAAGATATGGTTAGGAGAACGTAATCAGATGCTTTTACAACAGTTGCAAACTCTTCCTGAGTTACAACGAACGGTCATAGAGAGAGCGTATTTCCAAGGCTTCACCCTACGTGAGGTGAGTCGACAACTAGGTGCCCCACTTGGAACAGTGAAATCTGCCCTAAGCCGTGGGTTACTCCGTCTCCGAGAGCGAGGAGACAAAGAAACAAGTGCCTTTCATTAAGTAAGGGTGCAACAGAACGATGTGAACATAATGACTACTTACGAACAACCAAACAAAAAACAACTTCTTGAACTTGCAGTTCTTGATTCTCACGGTTTACTTGAACCACTTGAATCAGATTTATTCAATTGTGCCTTTCATGATGCTCCAGTTGCACTGCAAGAAGAAATTCAATTACTCCAAGAAGAACTTGCAATCGACGAGTCGCTCCTTCCAACTGATTTACCTGATGCAACTTTACGAAAGCGAGTGCTAGATGCAGTTGCAAGAGCAGCAGATGAAGAAGCAAATCGACTTGCACCACTCGCCCTCATAGGTGCACGTGCAGGCGCTTCGCGTCGCCTCCAACAATCAATTGGAACTTCTGCTTGGCGTGCTGTGGCGATGGTACTCTTTGGCGTCACAATCGTCCTCGCTGCGTTTGCGATCAATGAAAATGAACGAGCAAATAACATCACAAAATATGCACTCAACGTTAATGTTGAACAAACCATGCACGATCTCGTAGGGAGTGAGTTTGGTGAGTTTATTAGAAATCCATCTGCACCTGCTGTTGGACTAGAACGTGTTAATGGAAATCCTACTGGGTACATTCGCGTTGCTATAAATGAACGAACTGGTGCTGGGTACATCTTCGCCATTGATCTTGAATCAGGCGAAGAATTTATCGTCCAAGGCACAACACCTGAAGGCAGGGTTATTGAACTTGCTCGATTCACTGTTGGCAACACACCCATTGTTGCTCGCACTTTCTCTGTTGATGTTGCCATTGCTGGCTCACTTACATACAGAGCTGTTGATACAACAGGCAAAGTTGTCTGGAGTTAACAGCCCAAAAACTTCCACCCCACACACTGGATCTAAATCACTTTTGTAAGTATTTGGATCCAGTTTTTTAATTTCCAAATAAAAAACGCAGACTGAGAGAATCTCAGCCTGCGAACATGTCAACATGCTGCCATCTGTGCTCAAACCCAGTACCGTAAGGTGGGTTCGTGAGTCATCATTCCCGACCTTCCACCTTAATAGAGGCATGGTCTTCGAGGCGTCTCGTACGATCCCTGTGGGTTCGACAGGATCGAGCGCAAGTAGGCAACTTGCTAGCACTTTGCACAAAGTGTACCCGATGTACCTAATACAGTGCCGTTACTGGACTAGATACATCGCTTGGTGTTGACAGCATCCTGCCTCCGTGGGACACTGTGCAACTTGTAATAGGTTGTTTTTATAGAGGTCCCAAATGAATAATATTCTTACATACACTTTTTCAGCAGCAGCACTTGTCCTTTTTACGGGATGTACGTCACAACAAAAAATCATGTCTGATATCACTCCTTCGATGAAAACGCTTACGCAAACACACAGTGAAGTCAATATAGACATCAATATGACTGACAATCAAAATATGAGAATGGCAGAGGAAGACCTAGGGCGTGTTTGGTACACAAACCGACCAAGCAGACTTTCTCCTTATCCAGTTATTAATACCACTGGCAGTCCCCAATAATAATTCACCTCCATCAACACACCAACATGTAGGAAGTAGGGGTTAAAACATGCTGCTTCCTAGGTTCATTCGTACTGCGCTGCATGCATTCCACTTGCAAGCATTGCCCCCTGAAAGTCGGACGCATTACAAAAGAGAATTACTCGCTTGGGCATTTCTTCCAATGATGATGGGAGCCATCGAAGGGGGTGTCGTCGGTGTTCTGACGAAACGGTTATTTTCTGGGACTGTAGATGAACTGATGCTCGACTGGGCAGTGGCGGCGCTTGCTGCAGCGCAAGGGTTTGCAAATATCTCTAGTTTCGTTTGGGCAGGAATAAGTCACGGTAAACACAAAATTCGTTTCCTAACCATGCTCAAGATCGCTGTGATCATTTTAATTGCAGTAGTTTCTCTTGTTCCACGCAGTCCACTGGGACTACTCATACTTCTCGTTTGCGTCGTTGGCTCACGCATTTGCTGGACGGGCGTTGTCACACTTCGTTCAACAGTTTGGCAAGCGAATTACCCCCGCGCCAATCGGGCTGATGTAGCGGGAAGAATTGCAACCGTACAAGCGATTGTTCTTGCAACAGTTGGTATTGGGATTGGTGAATTAATGGATCAAAATGAAGACGCATTTCGATGGATCTACCCAGTCGCTGCAAGTTTTGGAATCATCGGAGCTTGGGTGTACAGCAAGATGCAGGTGATTGGGCATAAGAAAATTTTGGAAGATGAACGTGCTCAACCAGAATTTGCCACAGTAGCACCTTGGAAAACCATCGCCCTTCTCAAAGAAGACGGCGCATTTGCCAAATATATGTCTTGCCAGTTCGTCTTTGGTCTAGGAAACTTAATGCTCAGTGCACCACTCGTTGTTGTACTCGCAAACCAATTCTCATTTGACTACCTTGGTGAAATACTCGTTGTTTCTACGATTCCAATTATCTTGATGCCTCTGAGCATTCCTCTTTGGTCAAAGTTGCTTAACCGTGTTCATGTCATCCAGTTCCGTGCCATCCATAGTTGGGTCTTTGTACTTTCTGCGCTCGCTTTTGGAGTTAGTATATTTCTAGGTAATACAGTTGGACTTTGGATCGCTGCTGCGATTCGTGGAGTTGGTTTTGGGGGTGGTGTTCTTGCATGGAACCTTGGACACCAAGATTTTGCACCAGTTGAACAGTCCGGTCGGTACATGGGGTTACACGTCACCCTGACTGGAATCAGAGGGTTGATTGCACCAGCGCTTGGAATGGGGCTCTATACATACTTCCTTGGCATCGGAGAAGAAACTGGAGGGAGCGTCTTTTTCGTCGGAGCAGCAATTTCTAGCATTGGGGGCATCGGATTTTTGATCCTTTCCCTCACTACTCCTCTCAAAACGAACAAATAAGGGCTAGAAAAAGGGCTTCGGGCAAGGTATGATACGCGGCTCGTCCGTGTAATCACGGGCAAAGTGAACACTCGCTACTTGCGTGATTTAAGTATGTTGCTTAAACAAGATCAGCGACTCACTCCTAGCAACTGCCCTCCGCGGAAGGGGTAGCCGAGACAAACGTAACCGCACAACACATGGTAGACCACAATCTGATAGCAGACCTCGGCATTGATATGGCCCAGGCCGATGCCCTCATTCTCGAAGCACTTGGTGCTGAAGCAGCCGCAGGTGATCTTGACGCGATGAATCTCGCTGATATTCAAGCGTACAAACCCGGAAACATTTTAAAAGGAATCATTGTTGGCAAAGCCGGCGACGATGCTGTCATTGATGTTGGCTTGAAATCTGAAGGGCTTGTTCACAAAAGTGAGTTTGACGACTGGGACACACTTGAATCTGGAACTGAAGTTGAAGTTGTCCTCGAAGAAATTGAAGATGAAAACGGCATTGTTAAACTTTCAAAACGAAAAGCTGATCGCATTCGGGGTTGGGAAAAAGTTCTCAAAACACATAAGGAAGGCGACATCGTCGAAGGCATTGGACTTCGTCGAATAAAGGGCGGAATCCTTGTTGATATTGGCGTTCCAGCATTCTTGCCCGCGTCACAAATTGACGTTCGTAGGCCAACCGACGTTTCTCAATTCATGGGTAAGATTATTCGTGCTGAAATTCTTAAGATAGACGAACCACGGCGCAACATCGTCATTAGTCGTCGAACACTTCTGGAGAACGAACGAAGTGAAGCAAAAGAACGATTGCTCAATACAATCAAACAAGACGATATTGTCGTTGGTCGCGTTACGAATGTTGCTGAATTCGGCGCCTTCATTGACCTTGGGGGTATCGACGGACTCCTCCATGTCACAGACATGAGTTGGGGACGTATCAAACACCCTAGCGAAATGTGCAAGGTTGGAGATGAAATTGAAGTTAAGGTACTTCGCGTCGACTTTGACAGCGAAAAGATCGCTCTGGGATTGAAGCAAAAAGAAGCTTCGCCGTGGGAAGACATCGAAGAACGATTCCCAATCAAGAGCCGCGTGACTGGACGTGTTGTCAATCTCGTCAGTTACGGAGCATTTGTACATCTTGAAGATGGTGTTGAGGGTCTTGTCCATGTCTCAGAAATGTCTTGGAGAAAACGTATCAACCATCCAAGTGAAGTTGTACAACCAAATGATGAAATCGAAGTCATTGTTCTTGACATTGACAAAGAGAAGCACGAAATTTCACTCGGCATCAAACAGGTCGAGGGTAATCCTTGGGAAATTGTTGCTGAAAAATACCCAATCGGAACGATCGTATCCGGTGCTGTTCGCAACCTTACCAATTACGGCGCGTTTGTTGAAATTGAACCGGGCATTGATGGACTACTTCACGTCAGCGACATTTCGTGGACTGAAAAGATTGCCCACCCAAATGAAAAATATAAAAAGGGTGATATGACTGAGTGTATTGTCTTGGAAATTGACCAAGAAAAACAACGCATTAGTCTTGGTATCAAGCAAATGCATGAAGACCCATGGCAAACAGCAATTCCAGAAGCATATAAGCCTGGCATGGTTGTACATGGCAAAGTGACGAAGATCACCAACTTTGGTGTATTTGTAGAACTTGAAGAAGGTCTCGAGGGACTGCTACACATCTCCGAGTTGGCAGATCGCAAAGTTGATAGCCCTCAAGAAATTGTGAAGCCTGACCAAGATGTTGACGTTAAAATTCTCCGCGTGGACCTTGAAGAACGTAAGATTGGCCTCAGTCTCAAGCGTGCTCAGGGCGATGATGAAAGCACAGAAGAGGATTGGACACAACACGTCGAGAAAGGCGAAGCACCATCTCGTGGTGGAATGGATGACCATGGTGCTTTAGGTACAGATAAAATCGATCTGTAATAGTCGTCAATTGTTCATTACGAAAGAACAGCCCACCTCTAACAGGGTGGGCTGCTTTTCTCTTCTCTCCTCACTAGATCACTCCGGATCTAGTATCTTCCTCGCGACATTTAGCACAAAGCCAGGAAGGTCAACAGCGTTAGAATGACGATCTTTCGTCTATGCCGTGTCCACTCTATGGCGTGCCTTGTGCATCGCATGCTCGTTCCTCTACTCTTAAATCTCAAATCAACTAATCAATGCCCCCAACACCGTTACCATGCGCATAATTACGGTCATGGCAAGTCATCATGTAAAAAAATCTCGCAGAACGCTGTTTTTCATACTGAATATTCCAATTCTTTTATGTTTTTGTGTGCATGTAGTACATGCAGAAACTCTTCATGAAGATGCAGAAACAGCTCTGAAGAGTGTAAGAACATGGGTGAACGATAACTTAACCGTTTCAAAAGAAAAAAAACTACTTGCAGATCATATTTCGGGCGTGTGTGTCATTCTCAGTCGTAACGGCACCCTTCTTGGTTATGGGGAAGCCTTTGGTGACGAACCAACGCTGCTTTCAGAAGCGGCATCGCTAGCGTTCAACAAAGTTAGGAAAAATCCAATCATTCTAAAACTGCCCGAATCAGTCCGGGAGCATGCGCTTTCTTTGATCGGAATCGAAGTTGGAATTGCGGGTAAACGAACACCGATCCCAACAAAAAACTTAGATAAGGCTGCAAAGAAGATCCTACGTGGTGTTGATTCCATTGCAGTACGTCGAGGGAAGAATTGGGATGTCAGACTGCCATCTCTCATGCGATTGTCGCCGTTTAGAAGAACAGTGAACCATCTCGAGGGTATGTGTATCAAGGTAGGCGTCCCCGCTGCCGATGCGCTCTCGCATCAACTCTCAAACCGAGAAGACATCACAATCTACAAAGTACATTTTGCTTCTGCGTATCAACATGCCAGTCGTGAGAACATTCAGTTGTTATATCGTGGAGATGAAGTGATCAGCACAAACCAACTTCTACAAACCGGTTTGCACGCTGTGGCGGATTTACTTGCTTCATACTTAGTTCATTCTCAGTGGCCAGGCGAAGAGGCGATTGGAATCACAGGAACGTACAAACCAGAGGTCGATCGACTTGACGATGTTTTTGCGCCAATCATTTCACAGGCGATGGCAGCTGAGGCATTATGGCAGTACACAAAAATACCTCGTTGCTTGTACCGACAAGAAGCGACAGCGGTGTACATAAGGATTATGAATGACCTCGCGATTGTGAACGAAAATGAATCACCTATTACGGGTGTTCTTGATCAGTCGTTTGTCGTACTTGCAAGTAACGATGAGGTTGTTCTCTCGGATGAAGCAATTGCCATGATTACGGATTGTAAAAGTGACGTTGTTACGGCTGCAGCACAATTGGTTGATGGATCACTGGTACCCAAAAAACCGTTGGAGCGGGGTGTGCTCTCTGCCGCAGTTGCTCATATTGCTAGTCAAGATGTAACAGTTCTACCGCTTGCTGAAAAAGTCATTTCTGCCTGCTTCACAACCACAAACGAAGATGATCGTGCATCGCTTATTCCTTGGATCGTACAGGCAAGTGTTCGTGTATCGAACATGGGATTCAAAGTAGATGTTGAAGATATTCAGCAACTTCTCGACAATGCGTTGGCTTCTCAAGTTGTCGATGACTCCATCCCAGATTTACTTGGTGGGTTTTCTCTCAACACAATGTCGGGATCGGTTGTTGATGCAAGGAGTATTCGTATGTTGCCGATGCTTGCAGCACTTCTACCCACTGATGAATTCACACCACATGGCGAGAGACTTGCATTGCTGCAATCTATGCTTCTTGCTGCAAGATTTACATCCCAACTCACAACAACGCCAGAGAGAGCAAGCCGTTTTGCAAACCCAGAAAGAGCAGTGGGTGGCGTACGAAACTCGCCATGGGATGCAACAATGAAACCTGAAGCAGTCGCAATGGCTCTCATTGGTATATCAGACGCCATCAAAGCAATAAACAGTGTCGCCATGGAACATTAAGCGTATACTCAGGCATGCGTTTTTGGATCCAAACACTAGTAACCACCCTGTTGTTTATTACAGGTATGCTTCAAGCTTCACCAAATGCAATACAACACTCGCATGCAAAAATACTTGGCGCGATCCTGTACTCAGATTTATCCGTTTCTTGGGATGAGCAACCAATTGTAGATGTCCTCCAACAATTGCAAGATGACCTCCATGTAGACATGTTCGTCTTTTGGGAATCAGATAGTAAAGATGGTATTGATAAAAGCACGCCAATTACTTTAAAACTTCCAGCAACACCTGCGATTGTTGTTCTTGAACGAATCATTGAAAAACTCAACATCAATAATGAACCCAGCACGTGGCAACTTCGAGATGGCATGCTTGAAGTTGGTCTGAAAGACCAATTTACACAGGGGAGGTCGATGGAACTGCGTACATACGATGTGATGAGTTTGTTATTTACGATTCGAGATTTTGATAACGCACCTGAGATGGGAACAACAGGTGGTGGTGGTGTTCAGTTTGGAAACCCTACTGAAGAACCAGATCGTCAAACAAAAGAACAAGAGGTTCAAGAACTCATTGATACCATTACAGATTTTGTTGAATCAGAGCAATGGAAAGTGCACGGTGGGAATTGCACAATTCGTTTCTATAAAGGGTCTTTACTTGTGAAAGCACCTGATTTTGTGCATCGCCAACTCGGGGGTTATGGATTTGCACCAATTCGACCAAGGAATGTGAAAACTCGCACGATGAAATTCTCAGGCGGTTCGACAACCGTTCGTCTTCCACGCACCCCGAACATTTAATTGACCCCAGGTCAGTTTTTTAATTCTCCTCTAAAACCCAGTGACGTAGCCACGCTCGGTCCCATTCCATTTTTGCTCTTCGGTGAGACATCTTAGAGAGTCCATGTCCAGTGTCCGGGTATATCACAAGTTGTGTGGGTACGTCAAGGTAATCATGTAAAGCACGAAACAGTGCTTTCGATTGCTCTGCAGGCACGCGCGCGTCACCTGCGCCAACATGAATGATTGTTGGAGTCGTGATGTTGTCCGCCTCAAAAAGTGGTGACATTCTTTGAAGTTCTTCAGGTACTTCCCATGGTAATCCCTTGGCATAATTCACAACGTGTCCGGGTGTATCTTCAATCGACCATTGCATTGTTTGATCAAAGACGCCCGCCCCGCTGCTTGCTGCTTTAAAACGATCGGTTGCAGCAATCAAACAGTTTGTAAGGTATCCCCCGTTACTCCATCCACCAACTGCTAATTTGTTTGGGTCTGCAATACCACGTTCAACCATAGCATCAACACCCCAGAGAATATCTTGTACCTCAATGTCATTTTCACGTCCAACAAGATCTGTGAGGAATTTGTCTCCATACCCCGTTGAGCCGCGGTAGTTTGGACAAAAGACAGCCCAGCCATCTGTCGAAAGTAGCCCTCGACCATACGCTGAAAACTCCAACCCAGCTGATTTTGATGAGGTTGGACCTCCGTGCAAATCGACGTACATCGGCAGCGGTGCATCTTTTCCAAGCACAAAGTCATGTGGTAATTCCAAAACACCCTCAATTGTGGTTCCATCTTGTGCTATCCAGTTCACTGTTTGTACAGTAGGGATGTCCCAATCATCTACAAAGGCGTTTGGATTTGCAATGACCGTGACAAAGTGTGGTGATTCTCTTGCATCAACCACGCTTGAAAGCATTTCTTTCGTCCCAGCAACACCAATGATCTGTTTTGTGTTTTCTGAAACACTGAAGTCCCAACAGATCATGGGACCAGTGATCAATTCACTTGTTACGCCTTGTTTTCCGTTGCCCACATTAGAAACTTGAAGAAGTGGTCTCATCGTGCCCTGTTCTGCGATGTACAAAAGGTCGTATGAATCAGGTATCCAAACTGGTGCCGAGCCAAGTGAGACTTCATCTTTGCGCGAAACTGTTTGAATTGTTGTTGATTTTCCAAACGTTGCCACAAACATATTGCGTGGAAACCCGTCGAAGTCAACTGCAAACACCAAACGAGTTCCATCCGACGTCCAATCAGGTGATTCAACCCAACCGTACGGCGAAGGCGCTTCTTTTCGCCAAAGCGTGTCATTAAGCAAGGTTGTAGTTTGTGATTCAACATCATATATACCAATATCCGACCAGCCTTCATTCGTAATCAAACGTGTGTCTGGTGTTGTCACCGTTGCAATTTTGTTGTCATCAGGTGAAATCGAAAAATCAACGATGACCTTCTCTTCATCCCACACCTTAATGTGTTTCCATGTTTGAAGGTCTAGGTACCAAATTTCCGAGTAGTCAACGATGCCATGTCCGTATTCAACATCATCGTGTTCTTCGCGTAGTGCTTTCCACCCATCATCGACTTGCGTCTCGTTACTGACCACGTAATACACGCGTGAACCATCGCCGCCCATTTTCCAATCTTCCACGCCTCCTGCTAAACGAGTTACTGCCATTAACTGCGTGCCGTTAG
>Ga0209554_1001417_pt1 | contig 18111 bp, 19 predicted proteins | sample MarorgKNORR_S2LV_5_FD_188221 | JGI IMG/M metagenome (GOLD analysis project Ga0209554, IMG submission 188221) | Marine microbial communities from the Southern Atlantic Ocean, analyzing organic carbon cycling - Bottom_A/KNORR_S2/LV (SPAdes) (version 2) | ecosystem: Environmental > Aquatic > Marine...
TCAAAAATAGTTTACAAATAAAAATACTTCTTGATTCTGAACTATCTAATTCAATAAATCAAATTAATAAGATTCATCTAATCTAATAATCATATTAGGATACAGGTATCAAATGTAAGGTTTTGGAGGGTTATCCTTACTGTGAAGAATTAGTGTGGGTCAATCAAAGGAGATGAGGGTTTTGGTTTTAAGGTGTTCCTTACTTTTTATTTTCTACCACCCACTTTCTGAAGATGTTATTGCCTTATAAGTCGCCCTTATTTGAGTTTTATCTTCTAATTTTAGATAAAGATGCATTGGCAAATCAAGCCATTTGGTCAGTTTCTCATCTCTTTCAGCAGGATCATCAATTTTCATCAAAAGAGTACATCCCAACTCACCGGACTTTCCAAGAATTTCATTGTAGGATTTTATTTCATGCTGGATGTCTGCCTCTTTTACAATACGTTCCACCCGCATCATTTCCTAAATTTAGTAAAGATCTGTATCTTTGTTTTCAAAAAGGAAGGACAAAACACTTCAAACATTAATTCTGCTTGTTCCTCACATTGCCGTCCTCGTCATAAACATCGCTTGCCGCATGTCATTGGAAATCGCAAAAGGACATCGCGACCAAGTGACAACAGGACAAGCGTTTTGCCTCGCGCATGAAACCCGCCGCACCGCCGTACGTAAATCGCTGGCTGGAACAAGGCCCTCACGCGAGCGAAGGATTGGGAAGATTGATTTTACGTGCTGTCTTCTTTTTCTTCATCGCCGTACAACAGCCCACAGCCGAGCAGGCCACCAACGATGGGTGCCACGATTAACACCGGCAGGACCTTCCGTGCCGATGTGTCCTTCCCAATTATATGCACAATGGCCGGGCCAAAACTGCGCGCTGGGTTGAACGAGGAATCTCCGATGTGCGCGACAAACATGAAGCCGCCAATGGCGAAAGATGCGAGATTCGTGGGACTGCAAGGACCCTATGATCCATTCCGCAGAAATGGATCATAGGTCGAAGCGATCGAGATTCATGACCTTGTCCCACGCAGCCACGAAGTCACGCACGAATTTCTGCTCGGCGTCGTCACTACCGTAGACCTCAGCGATCGCCCGGAGCTCAGAGTTCGAACCGAAGACGAGGTCGACGCGGCTACCGTTCCACTTGAGCTCACCCGTTCCGCGATCGCGACCCTCGAATACGTCCTCGGTGTCCGAGGTCGCCTTCCACTCCGTCGCCATGTCGAGCAGGTTCAAGAAGAAGTCGTTGGTCAGCGTCTCGGGCCGCTCGGTAAAGACGCCGAGTTCTGACTGCCCGACGTTCGCGTTCAAGACACGCATGCCGCCGAGGAGGGCCGTCATCTCGGAAGCCGACAGATTCAACGTGAACGCCTTGTCGACCAGCAGGTGCTCTGTCTGGAGGTTATGGCCCGCCCGGAGGTAGTTACGGAACCCATCTGCGACCGGCTCGAGGAATGCGAACGACTCGACGTCGGTTTGCTTCTGTGAGGCGTCGGTGCGCCCCGGCGAGAAGGGAACCTGCACGTCGTGCCCGGCGTTCTTCGCAGCTTCCTCGACGGCCGCGCAGCCGCCGAGCACGATCAGGTCGGCAAGAGAAATTTTCTTCCCCCCGGTTTGCGAGTTGTTGAACTCTTGCTGGACCCCCTCTAGGGTCGCCACTACCTGCGCTACGCCAGAGACCACGTTAACATCCCATTCAGCCTGTGGCAAAAGGCGAATCCGCGCCCCGTTCGCGCCACCACGTTTATCTGTATCACGGTAGATTGAGGCCGATGCCCAAGCGGTCGAGACTAGCTGGGAGATCGACAGATCTGAGCCGAGGATCTTGGTCTTGAGAGCCCCGATGTCCGCGTCGTTGATCAGAGCGTGGTCGACGGCCGGAACGGGATCCTGCCAAAGTAGTTCCTCGTCGGGAACCCACGGTCCGAGGTACCGCACGGCGGGTCCCATATCTCGGTGTATTAGCTTGTACCAAGCGCGAGCAAATGCGTCGGCGAATTCGTCCATGTTCTCGTAGAACCGCTTCGAGATCTCTTTGTAAATCGGATCGGTGACCAGCGCGAGGTCCGTCGTGAGCATCGTGGGGGGGTGCGTCTTAGACGAATCGTGGGCGTCAGGCACGGTACCCTGCGCTTCGGAGTTCTTGGGGGTCCACTGATGCGCACCGGCCGGGCTCTTCGTCAGCTCCCACTCGTAGTCGAACAGATTCTCATAGTAGCCGTTGTCCCACTTCGCCGGCTCGGTGGTCCAAGCGCCCTCCAGCCCGCTGCCGATCTGATCGCCGCCTTTGCCGCTGCCGAAGCTGCTCGTCCAGCCGAAGCCCTGCTCCGCAATCTTCGCGCCCTCTGGCTCGGGACCTTTGTAATGTTCCTCGGCAGCACCATGTGTTTTGCCGAACGTGTGTCCACCGGCAATGAGCGCCACGGTCTCCTCGTCGTTCATCGCCATGCGGCGGAACGTCTCACGGATGTCTCTCGCCGCCAACATCGGGTCCGGATTACCGTTCGGTCCCTGTGGATTGACGTAGATCAGGCCCATCTGGACGGCGCCGAGCGGTTCGGCCAGCTCCCGGTCGCCGCTGTAGCGCTTGTCGTCGAGCCAGACGTTCTCCGGTCCCCAGTACGTGTCCTCGTCGGGGGCCCAGATGTCCTCGCGGCCGCCGCCGAAACCGAAGGTCTTGAAGCCCATCGTCTCCAGGGCGCGGTTGCCAACGAAGATAAGCAGGTCGGCCCAGGAGATCTTCCGGCCGTACTTCTGCTTGATCGGCCAGAGCAGCCGGCGCGCCTTGTCGAGGTTAACGTTGTCGGGCCAGCTGTTCAGTGGGGCGAAGCGCTGTGCGCCCGCGCCGCCGCCGCCGCGTCCGTCCGTGATGCGATACGTTCCAGCGGCGTGCCACGTCAACCGGATGAAGAGTGGTCCATAGTGGCCGTAGTCGGCTGGCCACCAGTCCTGCGACTGGGTCATCAGCGCATCGACGTCCTTCGCCAGGGCTTCGAAGTCGAGGCTCTTGAACTCCTCGGCGTAGTCGAACTCCTCGCCGTTGGGATCGTCCTGGGGGTGGTTCTGTCGGAGGATCCGCATGTTCAACTGGTTCGGCCACCAGTGTTGGTCCGCTGTAACGCCGACGGCCTGGTGAGTTCTGCCCATAACCGGGCACTTGCTTTCAGTAGTCATAATTCTCCTTACTTAGGTGGAAAGCTCCCTCAGGAGCGTTAGGGGATGAACGGTAAAACTGTGATTAGGCAGTAGTGTCATCCTAGACAAGAGACGCGATTTTGTCTAATCGTTTGTTTCGATGACTATGAGAGGCATTGACTATCAATCGGAATGATCGAAAGTGAGCAGGGCAGGAATGAAGGAACAACAAAACGCCTTGCTAAAGTCATCAAAACCTCTCCAATAAGAAGGTGTTTCTTGTACTCTGCGTCTTCCGACCAGAGCAAGCGCAGAGTGAACACCCAACCGAAATAACGAAGGAGACAACGACCATGCCCATTTCCAATGGAGATCAGATGCCTGAAGGCAGTTTAAAGGTGATGACAGACAGCGGGATCAAAGACATGAGCACTGCCGACCTGTTTAATGGTAGAATAGTTACGCTGTTTTCCTTGCTTGGCGCGTTCACGCCGACCTGCTCCAACAAGTACCTGCCGAGCTACCTCGAAAACTATGGCGCCATCAAGACCAAGGGGTTCAACACCGTCGCCTACATGGCCGTCAACGATGCTTTCGTGATGGATGCTTGGGGTAAGGACCGTGGGGTTGGATACAAGATTGTCATGCTCGCCGATGGCAATGGCGATAACACCAAGAAACTCGACCTGGAGCTGGATGTCTCTAGGGCTGGGCTTGGAATGCGTGGCAAGCGCTTTTCCATCATGGTCAATGACGGTATCGCCGAACAGGTCAACATTGACGAAAGCGGATACGATCTGACCAGCGCGGAAATGACCTGCGGGATTGGGTGATCGTCCACACGACTTGAAGCGGACGGCGCGACGCCATCAGCCTGCTGACTGGAGTTCCGTCGCCCGCTTTCTCCAGCTCAAGTCTGCTCCGCACCCCGGGTATAAACTCCCCTTGAGTCCTTAATGAACTCAGTGTAAATATAAAATATTTAAATTGATTTGTTTAATCGTTTGATTTTATTATTCTGATTGGTAATATCAATTAATACAGATTAACCTTTTGTTTGAGGAGTGTTTGATGAATTTGAGAAATCTGGAATATCTTGCAGCCATTGACGAACTAAAACATTTTCGAAAAGCCGCAGAGAAATGTTTTGTAAGCCAACCTACTTTGAGTGGACAACTAAAAAAATTAGAAGCTGAGATTGGCGCTCAACTGGTAGAACGAACCACCAGAAATGTCTTTTTAACCCCCATTGGTGAAGAAATTGTAAAAATAGCGCGGACAATTTTAGCTGAAGTGGCATCCATTGAAGATTTGGTTAAAACCCATTCAGATCCGATGAGTGGCACAGTCAATATTGGTCTAATTCCAACAATAGCACCTTATCTTTTGCCCTTGATTGTGCAACCTATAAATCAAGCCTATCCTCAACTGGAAATTATCTTACAGGAAGTTCAAACAGAAGTTATGTTGAAAAAACTGAGTGAAGGAACATTGGATGCAGGAATCTTAGCAGTTCCTCTAGAAATGAGAGGACTTGAAGAGATCATTCTATACACAGAACCATTTTATGTTGCTGCTAACAATCAGCACCCATTTGCTGCTAAATTATCTATCAAGATAGAGGATTTGCAGGATGAAACTCTATTATTACTGGAAGAAGGTCATTGCTTGAGAGGGCAGGTTATGGATGTTTGTTCACAAGCCATGACCAAAGAAAGAAAAGATTTCCAGGGTACAAGTCTGGAAACAATCAGACATATGGTATCTACTGGTATTGGAATTACCCTGATTCCACAAACTGCAATTGATTATAATAATCTAATTCAAAATGCTTCCATCAAATATATTCCGTTTAAAAACCCTGCACCTGCCAGAAGAGTTGGATTATTATTTCGGAAAACTTCCAATAGAAAAGTGTGTTTTCAAAAATTAGCTGCTTCGATTCAAAGTATCATTCAAAAAGAATTTTTACTGAAAGAAACTGTAGAGGTTCTTCCAGTAAAATTGAACAGATAGAACTTCACCAAATTATGTACGGGAAAGGGCAGAGTGGTTCTCAAGTTTCTTCAATTCCACGCTTCATAATCAACTTTCCGGAACGCACCATTTCCACCAGCCCCATCGGCCCAAGCAACTTCTCCAAGGCATCAATTTTCAGTGAATCGCCAGTTGTTTCAATCACCAGTGACTCATCGGTGATATCAACTGTTTTTGCACGGAAAACTTCAACAATCTGAAAAATTTCTGCACGCTGATTAGGATCTACACGTACTTTAAATAATGCCATTTCCCGATCCACAACATCAGCGGACTCGTGACTGGTCGCATGAACGACATCAACTAATTTGTTCAGTTGTCGAAGAATCTGGTCGTAGCTACTGGGCTCACCTTGTACTACAACTGTAATTCGTGAAAAAGCTACATCGTGCGCTGGTGATACAACCAATGAGTCTATGTTGTAACCACGACGCGTAAAAGTTTGCGTGAGCCGGACGAGAACACCTGGCTTATTGCAAACGTAAATACTGATGGCAAATTTTTCTTCCATAAGGTTCTGGTTTAGATTAAATTTGTTCGAATTTTACTGGTGCACCAATTGGAGAATAAAACTTTAACTGAAACAAAAAAATAGTTTCTACCTTTTCCCGGATCAGGTACTGCCGACTGGCTTTTTCAGTTTCTTGCTTGCTGGAGGTTCATCAATTAACATTTCGCTAACTGCAGCTCCTGCCGGAATCATTGGAAAAACATTATCAGCCTTGACCACTTCAGCTTCAATAATGCACGGGCCATCGTTATAGGCCAACGCTTTTTTTAAGACTTTAGTAACATCTCCTGCACGTCGCAGATGAAATCCCTTGATTCCATAAGCTTCACCGATTTTAACAAAATCCGGATTTCCTTCCATGTCCACGCCGCTTTCACGGTTATCAAAAAAGAGTTGCTGCCATTGCCGAACCATGCCGAGGTAACGGTTGTTTATGATCAGAATTTTTAGCGGTAATTTGTTTATGGCCGCTGTTGCCAATTCCGACATAGTCATTTGGAATCCACCATCTCCCACTACGGCAACTACCACTTCTTCAGGTTTTCCAAGCTGTGCGCCAATTGCCGCAGGGAATCCATAACCCATAGTACCAGCGCCACCACTCGATAACCATTGACGTTCCCGAGTTGATTTGCAAAATTGGGCGGCCCACATTTGATGCTGACCAACATCTGTTGAAATGATTGCGTTTGAACCGGTTAAACGGTCTAATTCTGCTAAAACATGTTGAGCACGTAAACCTCCCCGCTTTGGATATTTTAAGGGATGTTTCTTTTTCCAAGTCTCAATCTGCTTCAACCATTCTTTGGTATCAAGCCGTTTGACTTGTGGAATAAGTTCATCGAGAACAGTAGCGGCATCGCCATTTACACTAATGTCAGGTTGAATAATTTTTCCAAATTCTGCAGGATCGATGTCTATATGTATCTTTGTCGCATCCTTGCAAAATTCACTAACTTTACCGGTAATGCGGTCGTCCCAACGTGCGCCGATCGCCATGATAAGATCACAGTCAACAACCGTTTTATTGGCGTAAGCCGTGCCGTGCATACCGAGCATTCCCACAGAAAGCGGGTGATGTTCAGAAAAAGCACCTTTGCCGAGCAGAGTTGTGGTAACAGGTGCCTGAAGTTTTTCAGCCAGTTTTAAGACTTGTTTTGCTGCTCCGGAAATAACAGCACCGGCACCGACATAAAGCAAGGGACGTTTTGATTTTGCCAACAGCTCTGAGATAATTTTGATGTCTTTGGAGCTTCCACTTGTCTGCACCTTATAGCCTGGAAGATCTATTTCCGCAGTGAAATCCTCATCCCAATCTGCAGAGACAACATCTTTGGGCAAATCAACCAGTACTGGCCCAGGACGTCCTGTTGAAGCCAGGTGGAAAGCTTCTTTCACAACTCTTGATAAATCTTTAACATCTCTCACCAGATAGCTGTGTTTGACAACAGGCATAGTGACACCAAACACGTCGGCCTCCTGAAAAGCGTCTTTCCCCAAATTTGGCGTAATAGTTTGCCCCGTTAAGATCACAAGCGGTACGGAATCCATGTGGGCAGTAAGTATTCCGGTAACAGTGTTGGTTGCTCCAGGTCCAGATGTCACCAGAACAACTCCGGTTTTTCCGGTAGCTCTTGAGTAGCCGTCAGCCATGTGAGTTGCACCTTGTTCGTGGCGTACCAAAATCATTTTTAATTCGGGAGCATCTACAAGTGCGTCAAATATCGGCATACAGGCACCTCCTGGATAGCCGAAAATGTACTCAACCCCTTGTTTTTTTAAAACTTCAACTACTATTTGAGCGCCGTTCATACGCTTTTTCATGTTCATGGTTAATAATTATGTCTTGTTTTATATAAAATATAGCAGTATTTCTTTGTTTACTCAAGTAAAAACCTAAACTATCTATAATAAATTTAGCTAAGAATCCCATATCAAAAAATTAGTTGTCGTTTAAGATCGAAAAAAGTGACTAAAAGGTATTGTCATATAAAAAGAGAGTCAACATTTGGCAAATAATGTAAAATATTATTGGTTTTTATAACAATAAAAAATGATATGCACTGGAGGCACAAAGTATTTACTCAAAAAAAACACCTTTGATAAACGAATTTGATTGATTTTTTAGCAGTATTTGATAGAACTGACATTCGGATTATTTAGTAAGCTCATCATTAAAAGAGATTTATTTTGTTTTCTAAAGACATTCAGACTCAGGTGGACAAACTACTGAGCCGTTATCCCATCAGTCAAAATGCGCTGATTCCAATTTTGCTTCTGGCCCAAAAAGAGAATGAAGGCTGGTTGAATGAGGAGTGCATGCAGCACGTCGCGGATATTTGTGAAGTGCCGCTAACACACGTAGAAGGTGTGGTGACGTTTTATACAATGTTTCGTTTGAAACCTCCTGGCAAATACCACTTACAGGTTTGTACTTGCGTGCCGTGCTGTCTTGTCGGCGGAACAGAGTTGTTGGAACACACGGAAAAAATACTGGACATTCACGCAGGCCATACTACAGATGACGGCGTATTCAGCATTGAAGAAATGGAGTGCATTGGAGCGTGCAGTTTTGCACCTGCGATAATTGTCAATGAAGATTATCATGAACAGCTTACTCCAGAAAAAATGGAAAAAATGATTGATGAGCTGAGGCAGTAAAAATGCTAGAAGAAACCCTTGTTCTTTTCAAAAATATACGAAATCCAGATTACGATAAGTCTTTGGCCGCTTATAAAAAATCCGGCGGTTATAAGTCTTTGAAAAAAGTATTTGCTATGAAGCCCGAAGACGTCGTTCAGGAAGTCAAAGAGTCCGGAATACGCGGACGAGGCGGCGCCGGTTTTCCGACAGGACTGAAATGGAGTTTCATGGCCAAAGGAACCGGAAAACCAAGTTATCTTGTTGCCAACGCGGATGAATCTGAACCGGGAACTTGCAAGGATCGTGAGCTGATGCTCAAGGATCCACACCTTTTTTTGGAAGGTATGCTGATCGGCTGCTATGCAATCGGCTGTCATCACGGTTACATTTATGTTCGTGGAGAATTTTTTCCTTCCATCAAAATTCTGAATGACGCAGTAGATGAATTATATGTAGACGGGCTTCTCGGTCCAGATCCACTGGGCAGCGGTTTTAATTTGGACCTCACTATTCACACCGGTGCTGGTGCATATATTTGCGGGGAGGAATCTGCCCTGCTGGATTCCCTGGAAGGCAAACGCGGGCAACCTCGAGTCAAACCTCCATTTCCGGCAGTCTCAGGTTTTAACGGATGTCCAACAAGTGTGAACAATGTTGAAACGCTGGCCTGTATGCCCTTCATTTTAAGCGATGGAGGAGTGGATGCATTCAAAAGTTTTGGTCCACAAAATAATTCAGGAACACATTTAGTTAGCTTGAGCGGTCATGTCAATCGTCCGGGAGTCTATGAGTTGAGGATGGACGTCAATATGAAAGACATTATTTACGACATCGGCGGAGGTATCCTAAATGGAAAGAAGCTCAAAGGAGTTATTCCCGGAGGCTCGTCTTCTCCAGTTATGAAGGCTGATGAAATTGATGTTCTGTATAATTTTGATGATTTAGCAAAAGTTGGTACCATGATGGGCTCTGCAGCAATTATGGTTTTTGATGAAGATACTGATATAGTAAAATTACTCCACCGCATTACCCGTTTTTACGCTCATGAATCCTGCGGACAATGCACACCCTGTCGCGAAGGAACTCAATGGTCAAAACAAATTGTCCGGGACTTTCTCAGCGGAAACGGAAGTGACGAAAAATTGAAACGTCTTGACAGAGTCGGCGGAAACATGTTGGGTACCTCTCTTTGCGCTTTGGGAGATGCCGCCGCAATGCCGATTCAAAGTTTTATTAATAAATTTCCGGAGGATTTCCGGAAATATTACGCTACTGCTTAAAGAGTTTTCCATGCCTATTTTTCATATTGATGGTGAGCCGGTTGAATTTGAACCCGGTGAAAAAATCATTTCTGCCGCTTTACGCTGTGGAAAAGTTATTCCTCATTATTGCTACCATCCCGGAATGTCTGTAGTCGCCACCTGCAGGATGTGTCTGGTTGACGTGATCGATCTGGGTAATGGCCGCCCCGCCCCAAAACTTCAAACCGCCTGTTCAATGGATGCCGCGGAAGGGATGAAGATCGAAACTCTTAATAAAAAAGTTGAAGAGGGACGGAAACTTGTTAACGAGTTTCTGCTGGTGAATCACCCTCTTGATTGCCCAATTTGCGACCAGTCCGGAGAATGTGCCTTACAGGATTATGCCTTTGAATATGGTTCCGGAAAGTCGGAAATGGATTATTCCAAACGGGTTAGCGGTTGGCGGGACATTGGGACTTTTGTGGCGTTGGAAAGAAACCGCTGTATACAGTGTTCGCGCTGTGACCGTTTTACCAGAGAAATTACAGGAACCAATGAATTTGGGATGTTTAACCGCGGGCATGAACTGACGGTGGATACTTATGCCGACAGGCCGATGACGAATAAATTTCAGGGAAATATGGCAGACATCTGTCCGGTTGGCGCCATTACAGAGAAGGAATTCCGCTTCAAGCGACGGGTTTGGAAACTGAAAAAGAATCGTTCAATTTGTACAGGTTGCTCGACCGGCTGCAATGTCACGATTGAGCATGATCGTAATGAAATTTTCCGGCTCAAGCCTCACGAAAACCAAAGCGTTAATAAATGGTGGATGTGTGATGAGGGACGCTTGACTTACCGCATGATGAATGAGCGCAAAACGAGGATTCATCAACCTTTAGGTCGTGTTGACGGGAAACTGGAAGGGATTTCGTGGGAAGATGCTTACGGCGCGATTGCTGAACGAGTCGGCGATATGTCGCCTTTACCGCAAGAAGTGCTTGCGCTGACAGATACTCACGCAAGCAACGAAGAGTTATTTTTACTTAAAAAACTGCTCAAAGACATCTTTTCCGCAGATAACATCTTTTGTCCCTTGCCGACATGGGAACAATATGAAAGTGATTTTTTCATCAATACCCTCATCACATCAGACAAAACTCCAAACAGGGCGGGAGCACTTGCTCTCAAGATCAAGGGAGACACGAAAACCGCAAAACTTAAAAAGGCAATTGAGGGTGATTTGAAAGTGGTTTTTGTTTTAGGAAACCCTTTTGAAGCAGAATTGGAAGTTCAGGAGAAATTAAAAAGAGCACAGTTGGTGGTGCATCTTGGTCTTTTCCACAACTCCTGGAGCGAGATTGCGGACGTTGTACTTCCTGGACAGTATTATTCTGAGAAAGAAGGGACATATACAAACAAGAATCAGCGTGTTCAGGCAACTGAAATTGCTGTTCAGGCTTTGCGTAGGACTCGTCCAGAGTGGCAGATTCTTACAGAATTGTCTCAAGCACTGGGTAAAACAGGATTCTTTACGAGTGTGCCACAAGTTTTTAATGCAATGAGCTGGGAGGTAAAAGCATTCTCCGGACTCAGTTATGAAAGTCTCGGTGGAATCGGCAAAGAACTGACTCAAAAAGCAAAAGACACAGGAATGAAAGTTGTCCGGGCACAGACTTAGTTTGTGTGAACTCACAATTTTTTTCGTAACAGAAAGATGTTAATAATATTCTACATATTTGCCGCACTGAGCGTGCTGGGTGGATTGGGTGTACTTTTATTGCGAAATCCAATTCATTGCGCACTTTCACTGGTGGGCACATTTTTTTGTTTAGGTGCAATCTATGTGATGCTCAATGCAGAATTTGTAGCGGTCATTCAAGTTTTGGTTTATGCAGGCGCGATTATGGTACTTTTCCTTTTTGTGCTGATGCTGCTTTCCTCAAAGGATTCTGAAAAATATGCCAACAAATGGCCCATAGGTAAAATCCTCGCAGGACTTCTCTCTTTGGGAATTTTTGTGCAAATTGCCAGTCTCTTTAACGCAAGTGAATTACAACTTGGACCAAAAGGAGAATACCCGCTGGAGGTTGTTGAAGAAGTTGGTTCAATTGCATTGATCGGCCGTCTGCTCTTTACCGATTACATTTTGGCATTTGAAATTATTGCTATTCTCCTGCTTGTTGCCGTAATTGGTGCGGTAGTGATTGCAAAACGTCGTTTTCAGTGAAACTGTTTTATGATACCCATTGAACACATTTTATTGTTGAGCGCAGTCCTTTTTACATTAGGGGTGTTAGGTGTAATGCTGAGGCGCAATGTGATTATTATCTTCATGAGTATTGAACTGATGCTGAATGCGGTCAACTTATCGTTTGTGACCTTCGCCAGGAGTATGGACTCCATGACAGGTGTGATCTTCATCTTCTTTATCATTGTCGTTGCGGCGGCGGAAGCGGTGGTTGGACTTTCGATAATTCTTTCAATTTTTCGAACGCGCAAAACGCTGAACATTGACGAATTTAATATTTTAAAGTGGTAGCTATGTCGCAAATTTGGCTTGTACCGGCGTTCCCTTTGCTGGGATTTTTGCTGAACGGATTTTTTGGCAAACGTTTCGGAACACGTTTCGTAAGCTTTGTTGGACCGTTGGCCATTGCACTTTCGTTTGCTCAGTCTCTGGTCTTGTTTTTTCAGATGCTTGAAGCTGAAGGAAACATACTCAAGGAGCACCTTTACACTTGGATTGCGAGTGGAAATTTTGAAGTCGGAATTAATTTTCAAGTCGATCAACTTTCCGCACTTTATTTGCTTGTGATCACCGGAGTCGGATTTTTAATTCATGTCTATTCTGTGGGCTACATGGATGGTGAATCCGGATATTACCGTTTTTTTGCCTATCTGAATTTGTTTGTATTTTTCATGCTGATTCTTGTTCTTGGCGACAGCTTTTTGCTGATGTTCGTCGGCTGGGAAGGCGTCGGTCTCTGTTCATACCTTTTGATCGGCTACTATTTTGAAAAAGAATCTGCCGCAGAAGCAGCAAAAAAAGCGTTTCTTTTTAACCGAATTGGCGATTTTGGTGTGCTGTCGGCAGTCTTGTTGATTTTCTTGTCATTTGGTTCCATCGAATTTGCCACAGTGAATGCAGAAGCCGCGACTCGACTTGAATTTGGCGGTACGTTGGTGACAGCAATTACCTTGCTGCTCTTTCTGGGTGCAACAGGAAAATCAGCTCAAATTCCACTTTTTGTCTGGCTACCGGACGCAATGGAAGGTCCGACTCCGGTTTCTGCCTTGATCCACGCGGCCACGATGGTTACTGCGGGTTTGTATATGGTTGCGCGTTTGAGTCACTTGTTTGTACTTGCACCATTCACGATGAACGTCATTGCGGTCATTGGAGCTGCCACCGCCCTTTTGGCGGCAACTATTGCCATCACGCAAACTGATATCAAGCGGGTTCTGGCTTATTCAACTGTCAGTCAATTGGGTTATATGTTTTTGGCCATGGGAGTCGGTGCTTTTGGCGCAGGAGTTTTCCACGTCATGACACATGCCTTTTTTAAGGCACTTCTCTTTTTGGGTTCCGGTTCAGTAATTTTGGCAATTCACCATGAACAGGATATGCGCAAAATGGGAGCACTCAAAAACAAACTGCCCATTACCTATATCACCATGCTGCTTGGGACATTTGCTATTTCCGGAATTCCTTTTTTCTCCGGTTTTTTCAGCAAGGACGAAATTCTCTGGAAAGCATTCAGTTCACCCTTGGGAAGCCCGTGGCTTTGGGGAGTCGGTTTTCTGACTGCGGGGTTGACCGCATTTTATATGTTCCGGATGATCTATTTGACATTTCACGGAAATTCCCGCTTGGATGCACATACTGCGGAACATGTCCATGAGTCTCCTTTTACGATAACCGTTCCGCTGATGATTCTTGCGGTGCTTGCTGTAACAGGCGGATTTTTCGGGGTTCCGCATGTTTTTAATCTAATTCCAAATGGTATGGAAAATTACTTCCATGGTTTCTTTGCCGAAATTCCAAGCGGACATGGAGCTGTTTCAACAGAGTGGACGCTGATGGCATTTTCCGTGGGCTTTGCTTTGTTGGCCTGGTTTGTTGCCAGCCGTCTTTATCATTCCGGATTTGAGCTTGCGGCCGGATTCAGACGCAAATGGGAATGGGCTTATCAACTTTCACTCAATAAATGGTATATCGATGAGCTTTATAACACGATAATCATTCAGCCGGGGCGTCTGATCTCCACCTATTTACTCTGGCGTCTTTTTGATCAAAATGTGATTGACCGTGCTGTCAACACAACTGGAACAGTCGCGCGTACCATCGGAAACACTATTCGTCCCTTTCAAAACGGGTTAATCCAGAATTATGCCCTCGTCTTCACTCTTGGAACTTTCCTGATTCTTTGGTACGTGATGTAAAACCATGTTTTGAGTTTTACCTCTTCTGCTGGAAAGATAATTAAACTAAAAACAAAGTCATGAAACATTTTCTTTCACTTTTCCTGTTAGCCTTTTTTTGCACGATCTCTCCTGCTTTTGCTCTGGAAATCGGTGTCGTAGATTTGAATGAAGCACTGAATCGATCTGAAGCGGGAATTCGTTCCAAAAATGTTCTTGAACGACGAGGGCGTCAGAAACAGCAGGAATTCAAACTTGAAGAGTCAGAACTCCGTAAACTTGCTAAGGACTTACGCAACAATCCTTTGCTTACTGCCAAAGCAAAAGCCGACAAGGAGCAGGAGTTGATTTTACGGCAGCAAAAGTTGCGTGAAAAAGTTCGTACTGTTGAACAGGAAATGAGGCTGGAAGAACGACGTTTAACTGAAGTTATTTTCCTGGAACTAAAAACTGTGATTCGCAGCATTTCCATCAAGGAGAAACTGGATTTTGTACTTGAAAAAAATGCAGCGCAAATTATTTTGTACATGAAAGAGGATACAACTGATTTGACGCAAAAAGTGATTGATGCCTATAATGCACTCAAACAATCTGGAGGAAATTGATGTTGAATTTAGAAGAAATAAAAAAGATTCTGCCGCACCGTTACCCTTTTTTACTGGTGGATCGTGTGTTGGAAATTCGTGCCGGTGAATACTGCCGGGCCTTAAAAAACATTTCCGGAAACGAGGCGGTTTTTATGGGACATTTCCCGCAACAAGCTGTATTTCCGGGTGTGATGATTATTGAAGCATTGGCCCAAACAGCGGGTATTGTAATTGACTCCGGAAAAGATGAAACGGAGTCCGGAAGCATCGTCTTTTTTGCCGGAATCAATAATGCCAAATTCAGGGTTCCTGTCGCTCCGGGTGATCAATTGATTTTAGAAACAACATTGAGTAATCAACGTCGCAATTTCTGGGTTTTTGAAGGCAAAGCAAGTGTTGATGGAAAACTGGCGGCACAGGCAGAAATCAAATTGATGCTGCAACCAACATGACAACCAACTTCAGCACAGAGGATGTACGCAAGATTGCACGGCTTTCTTCATTGGAATTGACTGACAAAGAAACGGAAGTTTTTGCGGAACAGTTTTCTGTAATTCTGGATTATTTTGAATTGTTGAAAACAGCCGAAATTCCAGATGTTGCAACAGATACTGACGAGAGTCATTTATGCGGAATCCGTGAGGATAAGATGCAGAAGTCTCCGGTTTCTCCGGAACAGTTTAGTCCGTATCTGGAAAATGGTTTTTTCAAAGTGCCGAGGGTAATTGAGCAGGGAAATTGAAAATGACCGGCAAACAAAAACGATATTTACGCGCCTTGGCGCATTCGCTTAAACCTGTGGTAAATCTGGGCAAACAAGGGCTTTCTCCTGAAACCAGACGTGAAATTGAATCGCAGTTGCTCGATCATGAGTTGATCAAATGCAAGGTGCTGGACAGTTGTCCTTTGTCGAAAAAAGAATGTGCTAACGAATTGTCCGGGGAAAGTGAGATTGATGTTGTACAGGTTATTGGAAAAACACTCGTCCTTTTTAGTCCGCATCCGGAAGAACCAAAAATCAAATTTCCTTCTGCATGAGCATCTCTTAAGGTGAAAAGCAAACATGTCCGGAAGTAGAAAAACATCAGTGTTATGAGACATTTTTTGAAAAGTTCCTAGGGACTCAAGCAGAATGAGCAAAATATTTTATATAACCACGCCAATCTATTACGTCAACAGTCATCCGCACATTGGACACGCATACTCCACAATTGCGACGGATGTCTTGACGCGCTTCCGGAAACTGTTTGGCGATCAAACATATTTTTTAACCGGAACAGATGAACACGGCCAAAAAATTGTTGAATCGGCAACTAAAGCCGGAATTGAACCGCAGGAGTTTGTGGACAAGATCAGTCAGGAATTCCGTGACATGTGGCCGCATCTGCATATTGAAAATGATCAGTTTATACGTACAACTGATCCTGAACATAAAGCCTGTGTTCAGCAAGTTTTGCAAAAGATTTATGATCAAGGTGAGATTTATCTAAAAGAATACGAAGGTCTATATTGCGTCGGTTGCGAACGTTTTATGGATGAAAGTGAGTTGCTGGACGGCAATTGTCCGGATCATCAAACTCCTCCTGAATTGTATAAGGAACAAAATTATTTTTTCAGAATGAGCGCTTATCAGGATTGGCTGGTTGCGGAGTTGGAGCAGAATAAAAACTGGGTCTATCCGGCACGTTACCGAAATGAGTTGACTCAGTTTCTGAAAGCACCACTCCAGGATTTGTGCATTTCACGTCCAAAAAGCCGTTTGGAATGGGGGATTGAACTGCCTTTTGATAAAAACTTTGTAACTTATGTCTGGTTTGACGCACTGCTGAATTACGTAAGCGCGCTTGGTTGGCCTGATGGTGAAAAGTACAAAAAGTATTGGCCGCATGTTCACCACACGATTGGCAAAGATATTCTGAAAACGCATGGTATTTATTGGCCGTGTATGCTCAAAGCCGCAGGGATGCCTCTTTTTAAAAAACTGGTGGTTCACGGTCATTGGGTTGTGGGCGGAAGTAAAATGAGTAAGTCGCTCGGAAATGTAGTTGACCCCTTGGCCATGAAAGATCAGCTAGGAGTGGATGCACTGCGCTACTTTTTGATGCGGGATATGAGTTTTGGGGAGGACGCGAATTTTACTGAGGAGTTGGCGATCACCCGTTACAACGGAGATTTAGCCAATAATTTCGGTAACTTGCTCAACCGTTCTATTAGCATGAGCCGGAATAATTTTGAAGGATGTGTGCCGCCTTTGGGTGAAGTTGGCGAACTGGAAAAAGATCTTCAAAATTCGTTCAGCAAAGGCGTAGAAACTTGTCAGGATTATATTCTTGCTTTTCAACCGCACCGTGCGCTGGAGCATGTGGCGTGGCTCAGCAGTCAGGTCAATAAATATATCGACAACTGCAAACCGTGGAGTCTGGCCAAAAAACCGGAAGATCGGGAGCGTTTGGGAACAGTACTTTACTCTGCCCTCGATATGGCAAGGATCCTCGTTGGCCTGCTCGATCCTGTGATGCCGGAAAAAATGAGTGAGGCACGTAAATCTCTCGGACTTGGAAAAGAGGCGATTCCATTTGAAAAACTCACTCCAGGATTATTGGAGTCTGGGACAGTACTTCCGAAACCAACACCGCTGTTTCCTAAAATGAAACCCTTGGCTCAGGAAAAAACTGGCTCAGAAGTAAAGCAGACTGAAAAATCTGCAGGCACAGTTGCTGATGAGTGCAAAGAATGGTTTGCGTTTGATGATTTTCAGAAAATGGAATTGAAGGTTGGTCATATCAAAACTTGCCGGAAAGTTGAAAAGTCAGCCAAGTTGCTCTGTTCCGAGGTTGATTTGGGCGAGGGACGATTACGTTCAATTGTTTCCGGAGCAGCGGAATTCTACTCGCCGGAAGAATTGACTGACCGGCGTGTGCTGGTTGTGGCAAACCTCAAACCGGTTAAATTGATGGGTGAAATTTCGGAGGGAATGATTCTTTTTTCAGACGATCAGGGAAAACTTGTTTTGATAGAGGCACCTGATCAGGTAAATCCAGGAGTAACGGTACGTTGAAAATCCTTGAAATGGGTTGACAAACTGCGCTTTGAGTGAAATACTTCTGTGTTCAGGACAATATTTAATTAGCAAACAAAGAGACTTTTTAACAATAAAATCACAATGACAATTGCTTCCGGCTACCTGCCTATTTTGATCATGATTGTTCTGGGTGTTATTCTTGCTGGAACATTCAGTTGCATCGGTCTCTTTTTAGGCCCAAAATTGAGAGGAGAGGCCAAGCTGGCCCCCTTCGAATCAGGCTTCGTGAGAGACGGAATGGAGGGACAGCGATACGACGTCAAATTTTATATGACGGCATTGGTTTTTCTTATCTTTGACGTGGAAGTCGTATTCCTCTATCCGTGGGCCGTACAGATACGTGAATTAGGCTGGTTCGGCTTTGTGGCCGCCTCAATCTTTTTGGGGATACTGATTCTGGGTTTGGCTTACGATTGGAAAAAAGGCGCACTGGAGTGGGAATAA
>Ga0209554_1001418_pt1 | contig 18101 bp, 17 predicted proteins | sample MarorgKNORR_S2LV_5_FD_188221 | JGI IMG/M metagenome (GOLD analysis project Ga0209554, IMG submission 188221) | Marine microbial communities from the Southern Atlantic Ocean, analyzing organic carbon cycling - Bottom_A/KNORR_S2/LV (SPAdes) (version 2) | ecosystem: Environmental > Aquatic > Marine...
GATTTTAGCTAATTTCTGTCGCGATACACCTGTCCTGAGCGGGATGCTTCCCGAAATCGTCAGTGGCGAGTGGGTTTGACGGGCACGCCGATTTCGCCTGAGAGGTGGTGAGCGGTGCAGGTGTTTTCAGAGAGATGTAGAGATGAAGTTGTGGCTTTCGATTGAATACAGGTTGGCAGATGGGTCATGCGTTCCCGTTCTCACTGCTCGCGCCTAAGCCGCTGACCTGCGCGCTCGGCTTGCCCCCTTTGCCGAAGAGTGGGAGAGCCCAGAGATGGATGACTACGGGACGCCGCTAAAAAGTGAGCGCGGCGATGTTGTTCTCGTGCTCTTCCCGCACGCGGATCTGAGGACGGCCAAACGACGCCCAGCCGATTGGCCAGCGATAATGCCCTGCTGAAAGTTCGGGCACCCAGCTGCAGCCGAGCCCGTCCGATCCCGCACAGCCCCACTTCGGTGAATTCTTTGCGCATTTCACGGTTGATGGCGTTATTGGCGAAGGGCCGTCGATGCTCGAAATATCGCCATTCACCATGTTGGGAGTCACCTGCGCTTGTCAGACAATCCTCTTGTTTTTGTCGTCAGTGATCTGCATCTGGGGAATCGGTATTGCCGCCAAGGCGCCTTCCTCTCATGGCTCGATTCCCTGCCGGTCGCGGCCGACCTCATTCTCAATGGTGACACGATTGACAATCCGCGAGAGCCGCTGCCGCCGCAGGACCAGGCTGTGCTGGATCGGCTGGTCGCCGAATCGCACCTGAGGAGGGTGGTGTGGCTTCCCGGCAATCACGATCGGCGGATGAGCCTGGACAATCTCGGGGAGATCCGCTTCGAGAAGCAGTGGGAGATCGATCGCGAGTTGCTGATTACGCATGGCGACGAGCTCGACGATGTGATGCCCCGACACGGCCTCTTCCGGGTGCTTTTCAAGGTCCTGCACCGCTGTCTCATCTTCGCTGGTTTTCCGAATGTGCACGTGGCTCAATACGCCAAGAAGTGGCGGGCTTTGTATCGCGTGCTCAACGATCACGTGGCCGGCAAGGCGATCCGGCGGGCCGAGACGCTTGGTTTTGCCGTCATAACCTGCGGGCACACCCACTCCGCCATGGAGCTGGAGCGCGACGGCAGGCGCTATCTCAACACCGGGTGCTGGACGGAGGAACCGAACTACTACCTCCGCGTGGACTCTACCAGGTCGGCGGGGGAGCGGGTGTCCCTGTGCGTCGTCGACGAGAGCTGTCGCCACCTCGATGCGGGCTCCCAGTCCAGTGGGTCCGGCAACGGGGCGGTGGATCTGTCGCCGGATAGTCGATCCCACGCCGACTTCCCCCAGGGCTCATCCCCGGCCGATGATGCGGTTGGCACGCGCTCCAATACGCCAACGGCAACCAAGGACAGTCCCTGAACAGGAGCTGACCGCTGCCCTTACTCCTTCGTTGCGCGGCGCTGGCGCTGGCGACGGCCGGTATCGCGGCCGCCGACTCCAACCTGGCCTGGCCACTCACCTTCCAGAGAGCCCTCTCCTCCACCTTTGGGGAAACCCGGGCGAGCGCCTTCCACGCCGGCATCGATCTGAAGACCTGGGGAAAGACCGGGTACGAGGTCCACGCCCTCGCCGATGGTCATATCATGCGTCTGCGGACGTCGCCGTGGGGATACGGGCGGGTGGTGTACCAGCGACTGACGGATGGTCGCATTGTCGTCTACGCTCATCTCGAATCCTTCGCTACCGCCTCTGACGATCGGGTCAGAGCTGCCCAGCGAGAGACGCAGCGCTACACCGTAGACCTGTGGCTGTCGGAGACGGAGATCCCGGTGCGAAAGAGGGAGGTCATCGGCCGCACCGGACAGACCGGCACGGGCTTTCCCCATCTTCACCTGGAGCTTCGCGACGCCGACAACGTCCCGATTAATCCCCTCACCCGAGGGGGATTTACGGTAGCAGACCGAACCCCGCCGACGATAAGACGGATCGCCCTGACGCCGGTTGGCCCGACAAGCGGGGTGGACGGCGGGCATCAGTCGGTCTCGGTGGCAGTGCGGTGGCACGCGGGGCGGGGGAGGTTTGAGGCGGTGAAAAAGGTCACCGCTCACGGTACTATCGGGGTCAGCGTGCTGGGATACGACCGGGCCGAAGCGGCCGACAACAAGCTGGCGCCCCTCAGCAATCACCTGATCGTGGATGGGAAGTCAGTGCTGAAGGCGGTGTACGAGCGCGTGCCGTATGGAGACGCCTATCAGGTCGGGCTGGATCGTCTGGTGCTCGGAGGGAGTGAAACCAAGCCAGATGTCTACTTCAACCTCTTCCGTCGCCGCGGCAATCGGTTGTCCTTCTATCGCACCGAATGTGACGGTCTGCTGAGACTGAAACCCGGCAGTCACGTCATTGAGGTGCTGTCCGCCGATGCAGCCGGCAATGAGAGTCGCGCCAGGATGCGACTGTTGATAGACGAACCTCCGCGCATTGTTTCGGCGCGCATCGTCGAAGCTGGCGGCCGTCTGTTCCTGGAGGCGGATGTGACGGATGCCGAGGACGGCGACCTGGCGATGAAGGTGGAGGAGCGGGCGCCGGCCGGGAAGTGGCGCGAGATACAGGCCCAGCAGGTGTCCGTGGGCGCGGGACCGTTCACCTGGGAGCTAGGCGGCACCACAGAACCAGGCGGCGAGGGCGCTGTCTGGCGACTGACGGTCAAGGACAGCGCTGGTCAGATCGCGTTTCGGACCTTCGATCGCTCCGGCGGCGGTTCGGCGCTGGTAGTGTCGCCACCGACCACCGGCGTCGACAAGCTTTCGGTGCAACCCCAGGCCCACGGGTCCGATGATCCGGAGCTGTCGGTGGAGCGACAGGTGCACGCTGATTTTGTCGATCTTCTGATCCGGTCCGAGCAGATGCTGGCCGAGGCGCCGCGCGTGTCGGTGTGGGGAGTGGAGCGGCCCTGGGCGAGCAGTGGGGGGACCTCAGAGCGTGAAATTCTGTCAATCGTTCAGACTGGACTCAAGCAGTACGCCGTCACCGTCCAGGTGGCCGCTTTTGCCGCCTCCGCCGGCTCACAGAAAGACACAGATGAGGCGGGGACTGCTGGGTGGCGGCGGTCGGACGCCCGGATGGTGGTCGTCGAGATCCGGGCCACGGCACCCAACGGTTCAGTCACAAGGCGGCGAATCCAGCTGCGCGGAGACCGCGTGGCACCGGGGGAAGCTCGGGCGCTCGCCTTCGGCGGTGGCGAGGCGGTGCTGTCCTTTGGCGCAACCAGCGTCTACGAACCGTTTACGCCCCAGGGGGAGCTCTTCGAACCTCAGGGGAATGAGCAGCTGGCGTCGACGCCGGTCGGCTACGCCTTCGGCCCGGAGAGTTTGAGCTTTAACCGACGGGTGAAGGTGGCGCTCCGCCTGCCCCGAGAGGGGATGGGAAGGCCCGAAAAGCTGGCGGTGTACGCAGGCGGAGGGGATGGGAAGTGGGTTTTTCTCGGCAACGAGCTGGATGTCGTGGGAGGGCAGGTATCAGCTCGAGTGCGGCAGCTGGGGCGCTTCGCCCTGCTCGCGGACGAGAGACCGCCCACTGTGAAGGTCACCAACCCCCGGTCAGGATCGGTGACCGCGGGGCGTCGACCTCTGCTGGCGGCCCGGGTGCAGGACAGCGGCTCGGGCATCGGGCGGGAGGAGGATGTGATCATGGCGCTGAACGGCCAGAGGTTGATCAGCGTGTACGATCCGGAGGCGCACCGGGTCGAGTTTCAAGTGGAGGAGGAGCTGGCGCCCGGCGAGTACCAACTGGAGGTGACCGTGCGGGACCGCTGCGGCAACGAAGCCAGAAGCTCATCCAGTTTCCGGGTGCCGTGAACGGCGCGTCGTCGGCGAGATCGCCGGGACACTAGGCGCCGAAGTGCGGCCCCAGCTCCTGCTTGAGGAACTCGAAGGCCTCTTCGGGGGTGTCGCAGTAGCGGAACAGGTTGAAGTCTTCGGGGCCGATGACGCCCCAGCGTCTGAGGGCCTCGAAATTGAGGACTTCTCGCCAGAATTCGCTGCCGTAGACGATGATGGGCATGGGCTGGCTGCGACCGGTCTGAATCAGCGTCAACACCTCCGCCAGCTCGTCGAGGGTGCCGAATCCCCCCGGAAACACCACCAGGGCGCAGGCGAGCTGGACGAACCAGAGCTTGCGCATGAAGAAGTAGTGAAACTCCAGGTTGAGCTCGTCGGTGATATAGGGGTTGGGATCCTGTTCCTGAGGCAGGCTGATATTGAGGCCGATCGATCGTCCGCCCGCCTCCCGGGCACCCCGATTGCACGCCTCCATGATGCCGGGTCCGCCCCCCGAGCACAACAGGAAGGCCTCTTCGTCTTTGACGATCTCCCGGGACCACGCCGTCAGCAGCTGGGAAAGCTGACGCGCATCCTCGTAATAGCGGGCGAGCTTCACGCCCATCTCCAGCCGCTCGAGCTCGGCCTCTTCGGCGCCGGCACCCCGGGCGGTCTCCAGCAGTTGCTCGGCCGCGGCCAGCGACAGAGCGCGGGCCGAGCCGAAAAAGACGATGATCTCATCCACTCCCTCGCGCTCGAAGCGGCACTCGGGCTCGAGGTACTCGGCCAGGATGCGCAGGGTCCGGGCGGTGGGACTGGTGATGAAGTCGACGTCGCGGTAAGCCTTGAGGGGTTTTCTCGGGGTCATCTGGGTTCGGTTTTCACGAGCTGGCGCTCAGCTCCGCCAACAGCCGGTCGGTCACCTCGTTCAGAGCGCGGCTCGCCGGTGAGTCGGGAATGGCGTCGACGATCGGGGTCCCGGCGTCGGCGCAGGAGCGGATCCGCGCGTCGAGCGGAATTTCACCGAGGAAGGGGACCTTGAATTCCCTCGCCCGGCCCTCGCCGTCGCTTTTACCAAAGACGGAGCTGGTCTTGCCGCAGCTGGGACATACGAAGTCGCCCATGTTCTCAATGAGACCGAGGATGGGCACCTCCGACTGCTGAAACATCGCCAATCCCCGCCGCACGTCGGCCACGGCCAGCTCGGAAGGAGTAGTCACGATAACCGCTCCGGTCAGCGGCGCGGACTGGGTCAGGGATATCTGCACATCGCCGGTGCCGGGCGGCAGGTCGAGGACCATCACGTCGATCTCTCCCCAATTCACCTGGAAGAGGAACTGACTTATCATCTTGGCCAGCATGGGTCCTCGCCAGATAATGGGAACCCCGGGTTCGACGAGCATTCCCATTGAAATGACCTTGAGACCATGGGCGTCTCCAGGAAGGATGCGCTGCGAGTCCTCGTCTACCGCCGCCCTGCCTTCGAGCCCGAGCATGCCCGGGATATTGGGACCGTAGATATCGGCATCCATCAGCCCGACGCGGAGGTCTTTTTTGGCCAGGGCGACAGCGAGATTGGCGGTCAGGGTGGACTTGCCCACGCCCCCCTTGCCGCTGGATACGGCTACCATATCTTTAACGCCCGGAATTTGCTGACGGTCGTGCGGGTTTGGCGGAGGCATTTGACTCACAAGGTCCTGGATAATGAGAAAGAAAAAGCGCGCGATCGAGCGAAACGTGCCGTCAGGAATATCCACTATGGTCATGGGTCCAGCAAGTTTTGCTCGCGTGGTAATGGCGCTACTGGCGGCCGTGGTCCTGGGGGGATGCACCAACGTCGCCCGGATGCAGCGGGCCTACGAGGAAGGGGACGACAGCCAGCTCACCAGGTTGATCGAGATCGTCTCCCGCCCGGATTACCCGTACGCCACCCGCAAGAGCGCCGCCATGGCGCTTGGAGAGATCGGCGATGACCGGGGAGCGCCGGTGCTGATGGGGGTGCTGGGCGGGTACGACCGGCGCACGACGCTGAAGACGGAAGCCATCATCGCCCTGGGCAAGATCGGCAATCTGATCGCCGTCGAGCCGATCGGTCGTCTCATGGATCGGTCGCTGGGAGAGTCGAATTCGGACATGCTGGTGGTGGCCATGCCGGTGCTGGGGCAACTGGGGGGCGCCAAGGCCGCGGAAATGCTCGTCAATGCGCTGATGTACTTCGATGCCCTCATGGTGCGCTCGGAGCGCGCTGTCCGCCGCGGTGTCTTCAGCGGCGAGCGGCAGATTTATCGCACTCGCGGGGACTCTACGCGGGATGGTGCCTTTCCCGTCCTCGACCCGAGTGTGGGAGGGCCGACCCAGGGCAGGAGGACGGTGAGTCTGTTCGGGACACAGCTGCCCCCACCTTCTCCCAGAAGCGACGACACGCCCAAGCACCGCCTCCTCGCTCACGCCTCCCTCGTCAAGGTGGGTATGCCGGCCATTGCCGCTATCGAACGACATCTGGCCACCCGGGAGACAACGGTAACGCTCAAGACGGAGTTGCTGGCCCTGGTCGAGGAGATTCTGGTCGAGGAGATTCAGGTCGAGAAGATTCGGTCCGAGGAAATTCGGCTTCAGCACGGCACACCCGACGGCAGTTGACGGAGGGGGACGCGGTCCATATTATACGTGCCGCCATGAGCCTGCCAGAGTATCCCATTCGGGGTGGCGTGGAGGCTCCTGGCGGGTTGAATATGCACGTATAAAGGTGACAGATGAGTGACGACATCGGGCGAATTCTGGGTGCGTGGGACTATGAAGCCGGCGAGTTGCGGGTGCGCACAATCGACGGGCAGGAGGGGGAGCGCCAGATCCAGATCCGCATCGACCTGGGCATCATGCAGCTGACCTGGTCCGGGCGGCCCGATGGCACGCGTCCACATGAGTGCAAATCGCTCCTGGATCACTACCAGCGCACGCGCGTCAAGTGGGAGAGGGAGAACGAGGAGGACTTCACCCTCTCGCATCAGGATTGCTGGGCCCTGGGCCAGGAGGCCATGCAATACTACTGGCGCAGGATCAGCTTCTTCGAGTTGAAGGAGTACGAGAGGGCGGAAGAAGACGCCGTACACAACCTCGGCATCCTGGACTTGTGCGAGTCCTATGCGGAGCATGATGAGGATCGCTCCATCTCCGATCAGTACCGAGTGTTTGTCACCGCCCACCGCATCCAGGCGAGAGCTCTCCGGTTGCTGGCGGAGGAGGATCACGGAGAGGCGTTGACTGTCATTCGCGACGGTATCGCCGAAGTGGAGCAGATCATCGAGGGGCACGGCGAACTGGAGTATATGGAAGAGTCCCCGGAGCTCAAATTCCTCAACCAGTGGGAGAAGGAAGTTGAGGAGAGCCGACCGCTGAGCCCGCGCGAAAAGCTCAATGTCGATCTGAGGGCGGCCGTCGAGCAGGAGAGGTTCGAGCTGGCCGCATCCCTGCGAGACAGAATCCGGAAGATGGAAGAGTAAGGGCCCCAACAGCGGGGTAGATCCCGGAGAAGGGGGAAAAGAGAATGGCCAAGAGGACAGCACTCAACAAGCGCGATCGAGAGAAGATGAAAAAGAAGCTCCTCGCCCGCAGGGCGGAGCTGGTTGCCGATCTCGATGGCACTGACGCCGAGATCGACCAACTTCAGGACCCCAAGGCAGACGACCTGGATCGCGCCGTGGAGGCGGGGACGATGGAGTTGCTGGTGGCGCTTGGGGACACTGAGCGTCGGGAGCTGGAGGAGATCATGCTCGCGCTCGAGAAGTTGGAGAGCGGCGATTACGGCAAGTGCGAGGCCTGTCTGGACGAGCCTTTGAAGCTGTGTCCGACCTGTCCTTTCATTCCCGAGCAGAGGCTGGAGGCGCTGCCTACGGCGCGGCTATGTGTAGCTTGTCAGGAGGCGGAGGAGTTGCACAGGATTCCCAATTATACGCGGTTGAGGCCGCGGTTGGCTATATTTGGTGAGGATGAGGAGTTTACGCATCCGTTGATGGATTCTAATGATGATGCGTAAGGGGGGTGGGTCGGTTTGTCGGACGGCTCTCCGTCTAACATACCGCACCAACAGCTAACGAGGTGAGCCGTGCGGGTGGGTGACCATTGGCGGTGACGTGAGCATTGGCTGTGGGGAACCTGTCACAGGGCTGTGGTAGGTCTGCGGGACTTGTAGGCTTTGATTCCGAAGGCATGCAGTCTGGGGCCACGTCCGGGCGGCCCTCCGTCCAACAACCCGCACCAACAGCTAACGAGGTGAGCCGTGCGGGTGAGTGACTATTGGCTGTGGAGGGGCTGACTATTGAGAGCATAGTCAGGTCACATCTCAGGCATTTTTGCCTGTTGGATGAAGGAAGAGCGGAAGCCAGCCTAGCGGCTGGTTTTTTTATTTTGGGCCGGCGAGTTCGGTCAGGTCGGCCATGGTGGCTAGATTCAGGTTTTTCAGGCGGCGCTGGTAGTTGAGGACGGCGTCCAGGGCGTCCAGGCGGGCGGCGGTCAGGGAGGTTTGGGCGACTAGGAGGTCCTGGCTGTCGGCAAGGCCGAGCTCGAAGCGGCTCTGCTCTACTTCGAAGGTGCGTTCGGCGAATTGGCGGGCCGCTTGGCGGAGCTCGATCTGGCGCTCGGCTTCTTTGACGGTGCGGACGGCGTCGCGGATCTGGCGGGTGACATCTTTCTCCTGGATTTCGTTCGATAGTCGGCTGCGCTCGAGGTTGATTTCGGCGAGGCGTATCTGGTTTCGTCTCCGGCCGCTGTCCAGCAGGGGGAGCTGGATGTCGATGCGGGCGGTTATCAGGTTGCGCTCGAAGTTGCTCGATACGTCGGCCAATTCTTCGCCGCGACCCCGGAGGCCGACGGTGGCGTTGAGGGTGGCGGTGGGGCCGTTGCGCTGGCGGGTTTCCTTCAGGCTCAACTCGCGCAGCTGGGTGAGGATTTCGGCTTCGAGCATGTCGGTGCGGCGGGTGAGGCCCAGCTCCAGGGCCCGGCTTTCGTCAATCGGTACTTTTTCGTAGGGCACTTCCGTCACCACGTCGAGGGGGTCGGTTGACTCCAGGCCCAGCAGATCGCGGAGGATGTCGCGGCGGCGCTCGATGTCGGTTTCGGCCTGGGCGACATTGGCTTCGGCGCCCAGTTTTTCCACGTTGAGGCGCAGGGCCTCCACCTCTGCTATCAGGCCGATCTCGAATTTGCGCTGGGCGAGGTCCAGGGAGGACTGGGACTGCTCCAGACGCTGCTGCTGGATCTCCAGTTGGCGGACGGATTGGACCAGGTCGTAGAACGCTCCGGTGACCCGGTCTTCCAGGAAGAGCTCGCGCCGTTCGAAGCTGGCTCGTCCGGTTGCCAGCCCCAGTTCGGCCCGTTTGAGGTCTATTTCGGCCTGGGGAGTTGTGAGGATGTCGTGGCGGTAGCGGAACTGGATGTCCCCGGAGAGGTCGAGGAAGTCCTGCCGCCGGTTCGAGCTGAAGTCCTGCCGAAAGCCGCTTGAGGAGATGGTGAAGAGGCCCAGGTGGCGGACCCGCTGGGTGAGCTCCAGGTTCCCGGAGTAGGTCATGATGGTGTTCTCTTCGCGGAACCGGGTCAGCGCGGTCTGGGTCTCTATGAGGTCGCGCGTATCCCGGTAATTCGGCGCCGTGAATCTGGCGTCGGCATTCAGCTCGAATTCCGACTTCGCCAGACGCAGCTGGGCGCGGTCACTCGCCAAGCCCTGACGGTCGTTGAGGAACTCGAGGTTCTGTCGGGCGGCGAGGTCGATACACTCCTGCAATGACAGCGGGTCCGCGGCGACTGCGATCGGTGCTGTGCAGGTGGCCAGGGCCAGCGCCAACAAAACGACATTGCGTGTACGAGCGGTCATCGTGCGCATCATCACGTGATAATCCTGGTTGTTTTCGTATTATTGATGGGTATTTCCCGGGCGGGTGCGATCCTCCGACCCGGAGTACTGCGATCCAACGAAGCGACTCAAGTGAAACGGTAACCAATAAGGTGGACATTTTCAATTTTTCACACGGTCGTTTAACACGACTTTTTACCATTGACTCAAAGGAGTGAAGGGCGAATGGCGGGATATCTGGTAACCGGCGGGGCCGGGTTCATCGGCTCGCATCTGGTGGAAGAGCTGCTGAAGAGGGGGGAGCGAGTGCGGGTGCTCGATAATTTCTCCACGGGAAAGCGGGAGAGGCTCGAGCCCTACCTGGACAGGATAGAGGTGGTGGAAGGAGACCTGCGCAGCCAGCACACGGTGCGGGATGCGGTCAAGGGGATCGACTTTGTGCTGCATCAGGGGGCGCTGCCATCGGTGCCGCGCTCGGTGAAGGACCCGGTCACCACCAATGAGGTGAACGTTGGGGGGACGCTGAACGTCCTGGACGCGTCCAGGGAGGCGGGGGTGAAGCGGGTGGTGTACGCGTCGTCCTCGTCGGTGTATGGAGCGAATACAGCCATCCCCAAGCGGGAGGACATGATGCCGCAGCCGATTTCTCCGTACGCGGTCGCCAAGCTGACGGGGGAGCACTACTGTCAGGTGTTCTCCTGCACTTACGGTCTGGAGACCGTGTCGCTGCGCTACTTCAACGTCTTTGGACCCGGGATGGATCCCGCCTCTTCCTACGCCGCCTTCATCCCTCTTTTTATCGTCGGTATGCTGGAGGGCCGGCCGCTCATCGTCAACGGGGATGGAACTGTGTCGCGGGATTTCACCTATATCACCAATGTGGTGGAGGCGAACATGCGCGCCGTAGAAGCGGAGGGCGTCGGTGGCGAGGTCTTCAACGTCGCTTGCGGCGCCAGCATGAGTCTGAACGAGGTGATCGCCAAGCTGCGGGAGCTGCTGGGCACGGAGGGGGACATCTCCTACGGGCCAGCTCGGGTCGGGGATGTGCCGCTGTCGCTGGCCGACATCGACAAGGCGCGGGATCGGCTGGGCTACGAGCCGCGGGTGCCGGCTCTGGAGGGGTTGGAGCTTGTTGCCTCTTGGTACGGCCGGCGCTCTCGGGGTGACTGACCCGACGGCGGGTCATGCGCCGGACTATAGAAGGACTGCGTCCTTCTCTAACGGGGTTCGGACCCTGTCTTTCTCGCGTGCGGCTCCGGGCTGTCCTTCTCTACCGGTGGCTCGGACCTTGTCCTTCTTTTACCGGGCTGCGAACCCTTTCGGTGGGATCGGGGCCTTGTCTGTTTTGCGCTGCATACCGGGATCCAACCGGTAAAGCTGGAGTGTTGGAGATAGTCTATGAACGAGCTGATTGAGAAGATAGAGCGGAAAGAGGCGCGGCTGGCGGTTATTGGGATGGGTTATGTCGGGCTGCCTCTGGCGGTGGAGTTTGCTAGCGAGGGATTGAGACCGTGGGGATCGACTTGAGTGAGGAGAAGGTCGCTGGGGTCAATGAGGGTCGGTCTTATATTGCGGATGTTGGAGATGGTCTGCTGGGCGAGCTGGTGGGCTCGGGGAAGATAAGGGCTACGACGGACTTCAGCGCGCTGGCGGAGGTGGACTGTGTTTGCATCTGCGTGCCGACGCCCTTGAGCAAGACGAAGGATCCTGATATTTCCTACATTGTCGCCGCCTGTGACCAGATTGCGCGCTACGCTCACACGCCCATGCTCGTAGTCCTGGAGAGCACTACCTATCCCGGCTCCACCGAGGAGCTGATCCTGCCGCGGATGCGTGTCAACGGGGCCGAGCCGGGGAAGGATTTCTATCTGGCTTTCTCACCTGAACGGGTGGATCCGGGGAACAGGGAATGGCGGACGCGGAACACGCCCAAGGTGATCGGCGGTTTGACGCCGCAGTGCACGGTAACGGCGGCTGCGCTTTATCGGCACGCGGTGGACACGGTTGTCCCGGTTTCGTCGCCGGCGGCGGCGGAGATGGTGAAGTTGCTGGAAAACACCTTTCGCGCCGTAAACATCGGTCTGGTAAACGAGATTGCTCTCATCTGCGATCGCCTGGAGCTCGATGTGTGGGAGATCATCGAGGCGGCGGCTACCAAGCCTTTTGGGTTTACGCCCTTTGTACCCGGTCCGGGTCTTGGTGGGCACTGTCTGCCCATCGATCCGCTCTATCTGTCGTGGAAGATGCGCTCGATGGACTACGAGACGCGCTTCATCGACCTGGCGGACAAAGTGAACTCTCACATGCCCCACTACGTGGTGCAGAAGGTGATGGACGTGCTCAATGACGAGGGGAAGGCGCTGAAGGGGTCACGGGTGTTGATTATCGGGGCGGCCTACAAGGCGGATGTGGACGACGTGCGCGAGAGTCCGGCTGTCCACATTATCGAGCTGCTGCGCAAGAAGGGGGCGGAGGTTTCCTATCACGATCCCCACGTGCCGCGTTTACAGATCGAGCTCGGGGATGACCTGGCTTCCGTGGCTCTGGATGACGGGGCGGAGCTGGAGGCCGCTGATTGCGTGGTTGTGGTGACCGCGCATTCGGCGATCGACTGGGGGCTGGTGGCGAAGCGGGCCGCAGTGGTGGTGGATACGCGGAATGCCCTCAAACACTACGATGGGCCGGCGAGGATTGTGAGGCTGTAGGGTAGGGGAGGGGCAAGCGAGAACCCGGACAGCGAGTCCTGCTCGGATAGAGGTTTGACCAACAAGGTGGACTATATTAGGACCATGCAGTTAATGCGGATCGAGGGTAGACATGTGGCGTATACTGTTTCCGCCGCAAGGAAGGAGAAATATCGTGGAGACTGCTAACATAGCTGAATTCAAGAAGCATCTTAGTTCGTACCTCACGTTGGTTGAGAAGGGCGAGACCGTCGAGATCTGTCGGCGGAATCAACCTATCGCTCGGGTCCTGCCGGTGCGACGCGGGCACAGGAACGGCACGGTGTTAGGGTGTGGGACGGACTCGGTGATCTTTCATGACTCTGTGATTGACCCGCTTATACCGGAAGAAGACTGGAAGTGTCCAGTTTTATGAGGAACACCAGGCTGTAGCGCATGTCCGTCCCAGAGGTGGAACGAAAGAGAGTGCACATTTACCTATACTTCAGCGCGAGTAGCGTGTCATGCAGGTTGAGCGAGCAATGACAGGCGGCGAGCACCTCATACGGGGAGTTAGGCAGAGGTGAAAAATGGCGTTCTGCTGGCGAAGCTAGAGTGGCTCGATCGGACCCTCGTGGAGTTGCGCTCTCTGGGACATGTAACCGAGAATCAGATCCAGGAGGACTGGCGCACGAGACGGGCTATCGAGCGGGATCTCCAGGTTCTGTTGGAGGTCGTGGTGGATGTGTGCCAGCGGATCGTCTCCCTATCCGGTCAGACTCCGCCTACGACAGGACGCGAAGCGGTTGAGCGTTGCGTTCAGCTCGGTGCACTGTCGGAATATGAGCCTTACGGGAAGATGGTACAGTTTCGGAACTTCATCGTGCACCGGTACGAAAGTGTCGCCAGCGGTGTTCTGGCTGAAATGGTCAACCAGCACCTGGGAGATTTCGAGCGCTTCCGCGAGGAGGTCATGGCCTATGCCCAGTCCTGACTGGAGCGGTGTGGCAGATCTCTTGGCCAGGTCGCCGAGGGTTGTGTCAGCCTGGGTATTCGGCTCGGCGGCAACGGATCGGATGACGGCGTCGAGCGATGTCGATGTCGGTGTTCTGTTTGCTTTGGCGCCCTCGCTGAACGAGCTGATGGCACTAAGGGAGCAGTTGCAGACGACCCTTCAGTTCGATGATGTCGATTTGGTTGCCGTGGATGAGAACTCTTCGCCGATATTGAAGTTCGAGGTGGTTTCGGGCAGGTCCATTTACTGCCGGGACGCGGACCGCCGGGCGGAGTTTGTCTCGCTCACGGCGCGGGAATACGAGGATGAGATGGCATTTCTGCAGCGCGGGATGAGATGGTCACAAGAGGTGACTGAGGAAAGGACGGGATGATGGGCGAGCCGCTGAGAGTCGCTTGCGTGGGGGCTGGTTACTGGGGAAAGAATCTGGTGCGGGTCTTTGACGGGCTGCCTGATGTGCAGTTGAAGGTCGTGTGCGACAGCAGCCCCGAGATCAGACAGGCCATGCAGCAGCAGTATGGGGATGTGCGGGTGGAGGCTGACTACGACATGGTGCTGAAGGACGGCGAGGTCGAGGCGGTGGTGCTGGCGGTGCCGGCGATACACCATTTTGCTGCGGCAAAGGCGGCGCTGGTGGCGGGCAAGCACGTATACGTCGAGAAGCCGATGACGCTTGACTCAGCGGAGGCCCAGGAGTTGGTGGATCTCGCTCAGCAGCAGGACCGAATCCTCATGGTTGGCCATCTGCTGGAATACCACCCGGCCGTCGAGATGTTGAAGGGGCTGATCGAGGCAGGGGAGTTGGGGGAGATCTACTATCTGTATTCGCAGCGAGTGAATCTGGGAATCGTCCGCAGCGACGAGAACGCCCTGTGGAGCTTCGCCCCTCACGATCTGTCGGTCATGCTGCATCTGTTGGATCAAGAGCCGGAGACGGTGAGTGCCCGGGGCGAGTGTTATCTGCAGGAGGGTGTAGAGGATGTCGTCTTCGTCAATCTCCGCTTCGCCGATGGCAAGATGGCGCAGCTGCAGCTGTCGTGGCTGGATCCGCACAAGATCCGCAAGCTCACCATCGTCGGCAGCCGCAAGATGGTGGTCTTCGACGATGTCGAGAGCACTGAGAAGGTGCGGATTTACGACAAGTCGGCCGAGCGGGAGGGCTACGAGTCCTACGGCGACGCGATTACCCTCAGGTTCGGCGACGTGGTGATTCCTCATGTGCACATGGCGGAGCCGCTGAAGTTGGAGTGCCAGCACTTCGCCGATTGCGTTCGCGAGAACAAGACGCCACGCAGCGACGGCAGGGACGGCTTGCGGGTGGTGCGCGTCCTGGCGGCGGCGCAGCGGTCGCTGGAACTGAACGGTGCGCCGTGTGAGGTGTGAGTTGGCAGATTGGGCCCGTTGCAGCCGAAATCGCGGCTAGCGAACCGCTCGATCCGCTGATTTATGGAGGAAGACGGAAGGCGCAGAGGCGAGACGGTTCCGGTGACGAGACGGGTCCGGTGACGAGACGATCCTACTACCCCCTTGCGTAGCTGTTCTGGGTCCACCGGTGTCACTTCAGCAGCAGCATGCGGCCAACCTGGTCGAATGAACCAGCTTCCAGGCGGAACAGGTACACGCCGGTACCCATGAGGTTCCCGCTGTCGTTCGAGCCGTCCCAGATGGCCTGGTGGTGGCCGGCGGGCAGGTAGCGATTCAGGAGGGTGCGCAGCCGCTGCCCAGCGATGTCGTAGACCATCAACCGCACGAGCGCTTCCCGCGGCAGGTCGAAGGGGATGGCGGTTCGCGGGTTGAAGGGATTGGGGTAGTTGGGGTGCAGCGCAAAGCGGGTGGGTACGGGATCCGGCACGGAGGTCAGGAGCGGCAGCGCGGCGATGCGGTCGTCGTTGAAGCTGCCCTTGAGAATGCGGGCGTTGGCGGCAGACCCCCGCGGATAGACCCGCACCAGCTCGCCGCCACCGGCCACGGGGGTGTCCCCGGCGAAGACTACGCGCACCGCGTCCCCTTCGGTACGCGATGCGAAGAGGAAGGAAGCCAGCTCGTCCGGCATCCGCACTTGTCCCGAAATTCCCGACAACAACAGATCGCCTGAGACGATTCCGGAGCGGTCGTCGATCCACACCGACACATAAGAGTCGTAGCGCCGCAGGGTGAGGAGGCGGTGCATCGGTACGGGCTTGGTCGCCGGGGCGGCCGATTCCGGCTGCGGCTGGTTCATGGCCGCCTCTTCCTGCACCGGGAACCGCTGTCGCAATCCCACCCGGTGTTGCAGGATCAGCGCCGCGTCGAAGGGCGTGATGGGTCCAAGGGGCGCCAGGGAGTCGACGTTGGCGGCGAGGGAATCCCCGCCGGTCAGAGCCGGGACCAGGACGTGGGCGAGCACACGGGCCGCGTCGAAGGCCTGGAGAAGGCCATTGGCGTCGGCGTCGCCGAAGAGGTCGATCACGGAACTGATCTCGGACACTCCCGTAGTATCGCCAGCGACGGTCTGCGCGTCGGTGTAGGTCGCACTGACTGACTCGCTGCTGGCTAGGTTGAGCACGCCGTCCTGAGGGCTGCCAACAGCGGAGGCCGTCGGTAGCATCGCAACGAAGACGCTGTCATCGGCGCTGATCTCCGTCAGGGCGACGATCTCGGTGTCGCTGGCAGCACTCTCCACGACCAGTACGTCGGTGGTCTCGGCCAGGGCGGGATTGCTGTTCAGGTCGCGGTCGACGAGACGCAGACGCAGAGTGTCCCCGGGCTGAGCGACCAGGGTTATACTGAGGCGGCCGTCGTGAGCCTTCACCTGCGCCAAGGTGCAACGCTCGATGGTCTGCCCCTCAGCGTCGAGGCTGTCGTCGTAACAGAAGGAGATGAGGTGGCCGGGTACGGTCTCGACCACGCCGTTGCTGTCGACGGCCGCCCCGGCGGTTACGGCCACCGAAGTAACAAATATACCTGTGGCGTCGCCTGTCTCCAGGCCTGTCAGGGTCTCGGTCTGGGCGCCTTCGACGACGCGTATGGCCAGGGTCTCCGGCACCGCTGAATCGCGGTTTTCGTCTGCGTCTGCAATGGTCACCTGGACGACGTCGGGGAGGTCGATCTCCCCAGGAGCCAGGTTCAGAGTGCCGTCTATTCCGACCAGTTGCAGCTGGCCGTTGTCGATCAGAGCGACGGGGGTGCCGTCGTTGAACAGGAAATGCTCGATTATCAACGGCGAGGTCGCGGGCAGTCGGCGATCGGCTACGGCAAAGGGGATGTCGAGAAGTACCCCGGCACCCGACAGGGTGTCGACGTCGGTGGCCATGACGGCTTTCAGCGTATCGATGGTACTGCCGGTTCCCTCAACTATATTGGAGACCACAGTCCATCCGGGTGACCCGAGCGGGTTGGCGGGCAAAGTCAACAGAGGGGTCAACAGGTCAGTGTCAAAGCTGACGAAGACTTCGACAGCGACGATACCCCAACTGCTGGTGTCGGTGACGCGGATGGGGATGGTCAGCGTGTCGCCATAGGTGGCGGTCGTGTCCGGCACCGAGACCAGCAGCTGCGAACCAGGAGGCGGGGTAGGGCCCGCACCTGGGAGTGGGGGGGCAGGTCCCTCTCCTGGAGACGGCACCGTTTGCGCAGTAAAGTCGGCGGCGTTGTCGTCGGTGTCGGAACCGTCGCTGTCCCTGGAGAGGCTCTCGCCAGCGGTGACCGTGGGCGCAAAAGCACCCTCCCCGGCGTTGAAGACGCCGGCGTCTCCATACTGCAGGGCGTCGATGACCGTGCCCCCCGGATCGCGCAGCTGGACCGCATCAGGCCCGTTCTGCCAATCCACACTGCCGACGAAATCTCGCTGAAGCAGCGCCTCTCCGGCGGCTGACGAGGTGGCAATGACGAGGATACCGTCGTCGGGAAACAGCGCTCCGGACAGATCGACGGTTCGATAGTCGGAGCCGTCGCCGCCGTTGACGCCAACCAGGGTCCAGCCGTCCAGACTCTCGCCGGGAGCGCCGTAGAGCTCGGTGAAGACATCATCGGCATCCGATCCGGGCCCGTCGTAGACCACCTCCTGAATGATGGGGGTGGCTGATCCGGGGGCGGCAAGCCCGGGGCTCAACAGGATGGCGGCGATCCAGCACGCTGGTGAGAAGGAGGATCGGTGGTGAGTTGGTGTTAGTGGTATCACGTCACACTCTCCCGTAGTATTGTGAGTAGCTGGTCGAAGCCCAGATGCAGGGGGACTCCGACCTTGAATCCCCGAGAAGTGGACAAGCACAGGGCGTACCAGGTTGATTGGCGGTCGCCAATAACGGAGGTAACTAATTGTGTATACTGGGAATAGTTGGAGTCAGTAATTCTGCTGGTTTTTGGGATTCTGCTTGATTCTTGGCGTCGGCGGCACCAAGGAGTAACATGAATTCACCAGACGGATACATCGGCGACCGCGGCCACGGGGTCGGAAAGAGGCAGACGATGCAAGACTCCCTGTCCTCTCGACGCGCAGATTACGTCGCCGATCTGGCTGGCGATCTGGACAGTATAATCGCACAACTGGGCAGGATTCCTGAGGTACGGCAGGTCATTTTATCGGATCATATGCGCGCGGCAGACGAGATCTCTTCACCGATTTGGACCTGCTGGTTGTAATGGATTCGCAACTGGACTTCGTTGCCCGCAACGCCGAGATTGCGCGCCGCGTGCACGCCAGGGTCTCCGTGGATCTAGCTTACACGCCGCGGGAGCTAGAGGAATTGCGCGAGCGGCCGTTTTTCGTCCATGTGCTCGCCACAGGGAAGGTGCTGTA
>Ga0209554_1001419_pt1 | contig 18092 bp, 18 predicted proteins | sample MarorgKNORR_S2LV_5_FD_188221 | JGI IMG/M metagenome (GOLD analysis project Ga0209554, IMG submission 188221) | Marine microbial communities from the Southern Atlantic Ocean, analyzing organic carbon cycling - Bottom_A/KNORR_S2/LV (SPAdes) (version 2) | ecosystem: Environmental > Aquatic > Marine...
TACTTTTGTAGATGTACCAGGTTTTTTACCAGGTACGAAACAAGAATATGGTGGAATTATAAAGCATGGCTCTAAATTACTATTTGCATATACAGAAGCCACAGTTCCTAAAATAACTATAATTACAAGAAAAGCTTACGGAGGCGCTTATGATGTTATGAGTTCCAAGCATTTAAGAGGAGATGTAAACTATGCATGGCCTACTGCAGAAATTGCAGTTATGGGGCCAAAAGGAGCAGTTGAGATAATTTTTCGTGATGATTTAAAAAATAAGAAAAAAATTGATCAAAGAACTGAAGAATATAGAGAAAAATTTGCAAATCCGTTTATTGCTGGAGCCAGAGGTTTTATAGATGATATAATTAGACCAGCTGGAACAAGAACTAGAATTTGCAAAGCATTAAAAATGTTAAAAAATAAGTTTTTAAAAAACCCACCAAAAAAACATAATAACATACCCCTTTAAAAATAATGATAAAAAAAATACTCATTGCAAACAGGGGGGAAATTGCTTGCAGAGTAATTAAAACTGCTAAAAAGATGGGAATTAAAACTGTTGCAGTTTATTCCGAAGCAGATGAATATTCTAAACATGTATTAGAAGCTGATGAATCTATTTTAATTGGACCACCCCCTGCTTCTGAGAGCTATCTTTCTATAAAAAAAATAATAGATGCAACAAAAAAAACTAACTCTGATGCCATACATCCAGGATATGGTTTTTTATCTGAAAATTCAAATTTTGTTCAAAAGTTATCAAAAACAAAAATAAAATTTATTGGCCCTAATATTGAAGCTATTAAAATTATGGGTGATAAAATCCAGTCTAAAAATTTAGCTATTAAGGCAAGGGTTAATACTATACCTGGTTTTAATGAAGTAATTAAAGATGATGCTCATGCATTAAGCATTGCTGAAGATGTTGGCTTTCCATTAATGATAAAAGCTTCTGCTGGTGGTGGAGGCAAAGGAATGAGAATTGTAAAAAATAAAAAAGAAATAAAAGATGCATTTCAATTAGCATCAAGCGAAGCAAAAACAAGTTTTGGGGATGCTAGAGTATTTATAGAAAAATATATTGAAAAACCAAGACATATTGAAATACAAGTTTTAGCAGATCAATTTGGCAATGTAATTCATTTAGGTGAAAGGGAATGTTCTATACAAAGAAGACATCAAAAAATAATCGAAGAGGCACCTAGTTCAGTTATTTCTATCAAATTAAGAAATGAAATGGGAGAACAATCAAAAGCTTTGGCTAAAGAAGTGAGCTATCAATCTGTAGGAACAGTAGAATTTATAGTTGATCAAAAAAATAATTTTTATTTCTTAGAAATGAACACAAGACTGCAGGTCGAACACCCTGTAACTGAAGAAATTACAGGAATTGATTTGGTTGAGCAGATGATAAAAATTGCTGACGGAAAAGAATTAAAAATTAGACAAGAAGATGTAAAAATAAATGGCTGGTCGATGGAAGCAAGAATTTATGCAGAAGATCCAATTAGAAATTTTTTACCATCTGTTGGAAGAGTAAAAAAGTATATGGAACCTAAAAGTGAAAAAAATGTACGTTTAGATTCTGGTATTATTGATGGATCAGATGTTAGCATTAATTATGACCCTATGCTTGCTAAGTTAATAGTTAAAGAAAAAAATAGAAAGCAATGTATTAATACCATTATTAAAGCTTTAAATTCATATTATTTAAGAGGATTTAATAATAATATTAAGTTTTTAATTTCTATCTTTAAGTCTGAGAAATTTTGTAAAGGCGATATACATACAAGCCTTTTAGATCAAGAATATAAGGATGGCTATAGTTATCCCAATCTATCCAATAAATTATTAAAAAAAATATTTATTCCTGTTGCTTCATATATTGGATATATGTCATTAAAAAAAGAAAATTATAATATTATCGATGAAAAAAAAAATTCTTACGTTTTAACTTTAAACAAAAAAAAATATTCCATTCAAATTAAAGAGGGGAAAAAAAATTCAATCAAAATTATTTATAAAAATGCTTCATTTAAAATAAAAAGCTTTTGGAAAGTAAATGAAAATTTAATTGAAGTTCTAATAAATAAAAAAAAATATTTATTACAATTTGATAAATTTAAAAATCACTTTTCTATAACATATTTAGATTATTCTGTTGATTTTAGTTTTTTTGATAAGAATACTTCAAAATTTGAAAAATATATGTTAGAGGAAGAAGTAGAAGACTTATCAAAGTATCTATTAGCACCTATGCCTGGAAAAATTGTTTCTATAAATGTTAAGGATGGACAGAAAATAAAGTCAGGAGAAAATTTATTAATACTTGAGGCAATGAAAATGGAAAATTTAATAACAGCTACTAAAGATGCAAAAATAAAAAAAATAAATGTAAAATCTAATGATACGGTAGAAGCCGATCAAATATTAATTGAATTTGATGAATAATAAAAATCCTATTAAAATTGTTCATATTTTTATAACTGGTAGTGTTCAAGGTGTGTCATTTCGTTGGTGGTTCCAAAAAGAAGGGGAAAAAAGAAAATTAAATGGTTGGGTTAGAAATAGAACTAGTAATAGGGTTGAAGCAGAAATTATAGGTGAAAAAAATAATATAGATGGAATGCTAGAAAAATGTAGATCTGGGCCACCATTAGCAAAGGTTGAAGATGTTATAGTAAATTTTATTGGCAAGTTAACATTGGTTGATAAAAGTATAAAAGGTATAAAAATTCTTGAAACAATATAGATTTATCTTTATCTTCTAAACAATTTTATAAATTTCGGTAATTTTTTTATTTTCAATAAAATGCGGCCGTGGCGGAATTGGTAGACGCGCAGCGTTGAGGGCGCTGTAGGAGCAATCCTGTGGAAGTTCAAGTCTTCTCGGCCGCACCAAAAGTTTTTATTGAAAAACAACTATTTAAAAACAATATTTATGATTAATTTTTTAATTTTTAATAATGTTAAAATTTTTAAGAAAAATATTTAATAAAAGAACTGATTACAATAAATTAAAAAAAGAAATTGCACCAGTTCCTCCGAAGTTCATTAATGCTTTGATGGATTCAATAAACCTGAATTTAGTTGATAAAACACAAAGTTTATTATCTGATTTAAGTTCTGGTGAAATTGCCAACATCATCGAACAACTAGATGCAAGTGATAGAAAGAAATTGATATTTTTTTTAGGTTCCTCTATTGTGCCTGAAATTATTTTAGAATTAGACAAAGATATAAGAAAAGAGATAATTTCAGTTGTTGGTGAACATACTTTTCTAAATGTTGTTTCAAAACTAGACACAGATGATTTAATTGTTGTGTTAGAAGAAGTAGATGAGGATAAGAGAGGACAATACTTAAAATTACTTCCAAAAAAAAGTCAAAGAGAACTAGTAAAAAAAGGTTTAAAATTTCCAGAAGATACTGCTGGTCGTATAATGTCTACAAACGTTGTTTCTGTTTCCGCATCTTGGACAATAGGAAAAACATTAAAATTTCTGCGTCAAAAAAAAGAGTTACTACCTGATGATATATTCGAAGTTTATATTTTAGATAGTAAAAAAAAACCTGTTGGCACTTTAAATTTAAATACATTAGTAAGATCTAGTACCAACACAACAGTTAGGGACATTATGAATACACAATTTAAAACTATTCCTATAGATACTGATCAAGAAGAAATAGCCCTTGGATTTAAACAAAATAATTTAATATCAGCACCAGTTGTAGATAAGTCTGGTAAAATAGTTGGTCAAATAAATTCAGATGATATTATTGATATTATTGAAGAAGAGGCAGAAGAGGATTTATTAAGATTAAGCGGAGTTCAATCCGGTCACATTTATAGCGCAGTATTACAAACAATAAAATCTAGATTTACTTGGTTACTCATAAATTTATTCACAGCCATAGCCGCATCATTTGTCATTGCCATTTTTGAGTCATCTTTAAGACAAGTTGTAGCTCTTGCTATATTAATGCCTATAGTTGCATCTATGGGAGGAAATGCAGGCACACAAACATTAACAGTTGCTGTTAGAGCATTAGCTTTAAGAGAAATTACAAGAGCAAATGCATTACGTGTCATAGGAAAAGAGTTTGTAGTTGGGGCCATTAACGGTTTAATATTTGCTGTAATAATTGGAACAATAGCTTCGTATTGGTTTGAAATGCCACTGTTAGGTTTTGTTATTGCAGCTGCAATGATACTTAATTTAGTTATTGCGTGTTTATCAGGAATCTTAATCCCATTAATTTTAGATAAAACAGGAGTAGATCCAGCAATAGCATCTACTGTTTTATTAACAACAATTACAGATATTTTTGGCTTCTTTACATTTTTAGGACTTGGCACTATATATCTTTTATAAAATATTTTTATGATATTAAGTTCAAATTTAGGATACCCAAGAATTGGATTCAACAGAGAATTAAAATGGTTGCTTGAGTCTTTTTGGAAAAAAAAAATAAATGAAAATAATCTATTAGAAAATACTTCAAATATAAAAAAAAATAACTGGATAAATCAAAGAAAAGCTGGAATACACTTCATACCTTCGAATGATTTTTCTTTATATGATCATGTCCTAGATATGTGTTTAACTTTAAATGCAATACCAGAAAGATTTAAGAAGTTAAGAAATAAAAAAACAAATTTAGAGCTTTATTTTGCAATGGCTAGAGGCTTTCAAGACGGAAAAATAGACATTAAAGCAATGGAAATGACTAAATGGTTTGATACAAACTATCATTATATTGTTCCTGAATTTAAACCAAACCAAAAATTTAAATTAATTTCTTCAAAAATTATTGATGAATTCTTAGAAGCTAAAAGTTTTGGCATTATAACAAGACCAGTAATATTAGGTCCATTATCTTTTTTATATTTAGGTAAATCTACTTCAAATAAATTTAATAAATTAAATTTACTAAGCAAATTAATTCCAATTTATAGGCAAATTTTTAAATCACTTAAAGATCATGGCGCAGAATGGATACAAGTGGATGAACCAATAGTATCATTAGATTTAGAAAAAAAATTTAAAGAGAAATTTCTTTCAACTTACAATTTATTAAGTAAAAATTCACCAAAAATTTTATTAACATCTTATTTTTCATCAGCATATCCAAATTATAATCTTTTAAAAAAAATTAATGTTTCTGGAATACATTTTGATTTGGTAAATATGAAAAATAAAGATTTAAGTAAAATTCTACAAAATTTTCCTAAAACAAAATTTTTTTCGGCCGGACTAATTAATGGAAGAAATATTTGGAAAAACAATCTATCAAAATCTATAGAAATAATTAAAAAAATAAAAAGAAAAGTGAGAAGTGATAAATTAATTATCGCCTCATCATGTTCGCTTCTTCATAGTCCAGTGGATTTAAATAAAGAAGAGGTTATTAATATAAAAATTAAAGATTGGCTATCTTTTGCAGATCAAAAATTAAAAGAGATAGTGTTTTTACAGAGATATTTTAATTCAAATTTACTAAAAAAAAGTAAATATTTGATTAATAATAAGATTTCAATTAAAAAAAGGGAAACATCAAATTTCATACATAATAAAAATGTAAAAAAAAGAATAAAATCTATTTCATCAAAAATTTTACATAGAAATAATTCATATTCTTTAAGAAAAATGGTTCAAGATAAACTTAATTTACCTTTATTTCCTACTACAACTATTGGATCTTTCCCTCAAACTAATGAAGTTAGAAAATCTAGATTAAAATTTAAAAAAAAAGAAATAAGTAAAAAAAATTATGAATCTTTTCTTAAAAAAGAAACTAAAAAAGCAATTAAATTCCAAGAAGATATCGATATTGATGTTATTGTTCATGGGGAGTTTGAAAGAAATGATATGGTGGAATATTTTGGCGAACAGCTTCAAGGATTTCTTTTTACAAAATTCGGCTGGGTACAAAGTTATGGGTCTAGATGCGTAAAGCCACCTATTATATTCGGAGATATTACCAGAACAAAAGCAATGACTGTTTTTTGGTCCAAATACGCTCAATCTTTAACAAAAAAAATAGTTAAAGGAATGTTAACAGGACCAGTAACAATTTTACAATGGTCTTTTGTTAGAGATGATCAGCCAAGAGAAATAACATGTAAACAAATTGCATTTGCACTTTTAGATGAAGTTTTAGATTTAGAAAAAAATGGTTTAAAAATTATACAGATAGATGAACCCGCTCTAAGAGAAGGCCTGCCATTAAGAAAAAATGAATGGAATTCATATTTAAAATGGGCAATAGATTCATTTAAAATTGCCTCTTCCTCAGTAAATGATGAAACTCAAATCCATACACACATGTGTTATGGTGAATTTGATGATATCTTAGATTCAATAGAAAAATTAGATGCAGATGTTATATCTATAGAAACTTCAAGATCGAATATGGAGCTATTAGACTCCTTTAAAAATTATAAATACCCAAATTCTATTGGTCCGGGAGTATATGATATACACTCACCTAGGGTTCCTAGTTTTAAAGAAATGAAGATTTTGTTAGAAAAAGCTCAAAAATATATTGATAGAGAAAAAATTTGGGTAAACCCAGATTGTGGTTTAAAGACAAGAGGATGGCCTGAAGTAAAGAAAGCTCTAAAATCAATGACATCAGTGGCTAAATCATTACGATAACTACTATATATAGTATATAATAAATACTTGATTAGACCATATAGTATGCTAATATTATTAATATTCTATATGTAGTAGATTATGTGGGCAAAAGAACAAATAGATATATTGAAGAGACTTTGGAACAGGGGGGAACCTGCTCGAATAATTGCACTTCAATTAAGTACTACTAGAAATGCTGTTATTGGGAAAGCTAATAGATTAGGTTTACCAAAACACCCAAGCAGAGTAGAAGAAAATGAAGAAATCGTTTATGAAGAAGATAATAATATTGAAGAATTATATCAACCTAAAATATGTTCGCATACTTCTTGTAATATGACAGCTCAGCCAGGTCGTGAATACTGCGCTTTTCACTGCCGATTAATAATTGAAGAACAAAAGAAACAAAAACAAGCAAGTTAATTCCATTATCCTTGCATAAATCATAAAACTTTAGAAAATAATATTTTACTTTTAAAATGTTAATAGAAAAAGATAAATCATCTTTACTAATTATTGATGTTCAAGAAAAATTGGTATCTATTATGCCAAAACCCCACACATTTATTGATAACATAATAAAGTTACAAAAAGCTGCTAATATTTTTAAAATACCTATTACTATTTCAGAACAATATCCTAAGGGTTTAGGAAAAACAATTGACGAAATAAAAGCGCATAAATATAAAACTATAATTGAGAAAACAAATTTTTCTATTATCAGAGAAGGATTTTTTTTCGAAGGACAACATATAATTATATGCGGCATCGAATCACATGTTTGTGTTTTACAAACAGCGACTGATTTAGCAGAAAGTGATAAAAAAAAAGTTTATATTGTCCAAGATGCAATTTCTTCAAGATATGAAAAAGATTATTTATCTGCTCTTAGTAGACTTAATAAATATTCTAATATTGAAATAGTAAGTTGTGAAATGGTTATATTTGAGTGGCTAAGAAAATCACGCACCGAAGAATTTAAAGCCATCTCACAACTTATAAAATAATTTAAATATCGTAATACAAAAAGTACTCATGCGGATGAGGTCTTTGTCTAATTTCATCCACTTCAGTTTCTCTTTTGTACGCAATCCAAGTATCAATTACTTCTTTAGTAAAGACATCGCCTTCAAGAAGGTACTTGTGATCTTTTTCAAGTATATTTAACACATCTTCTAATGATCCAGGTATCGTTTTTATTCTGGATAATTGCCTTTCTGTCATACTATACAAATCACCTTCAGTTGGTTTGCCAGGATCAATCTTGTTTTTGATACCATCCAAACCTGCCATAAGAATAGCTGTAAAAGCTAAATAAGGATTACATGCTGGATCTGGACATCTATATTCAACTCTTCTAGCTTTTGGATTATCCGAATAAACAGGTATTCTACATGCAGCTGATCTATTCCTAGCTGAATAAACCAAATTCACTGGCGCTTCAAAACCTGGAACTAATCTTTTAAATGAATTAGTTGTCGGATTAGTTAGCGCAAGAAGTGAAGGGCTATGCTTTAAAATTCCACCAATGTAATAAAGAGCAGTTTGACTTAACTTCAAATGTTCGTTTCCAGCGAATAGAGGGCTGCCACCTTTCCAAATACTTGAATGACAGTGCATTCCAGATCCATTATCATTCCATAGTGGTTTGGGCATAAATGTTGCAGTCATACCGTAATTTTTTGCAACATTTTTGACAATATATTTGTATAACATCATCTGATCAGCCATTTTTGCTATAGGTTGAAATTTCATATCAATTTCAGCTTGACCAGCAGTAGAGACTTCATGATGATGACATTCAATAATCACGCCGCAATCTTCCATAACATTAACCATTTCAGTTCTTACATCTTGCAAAGAATCAACTGGCGGAGTTGGAAAGTAACCTTCTTTAGGTCTAGGTTTATGCCCTAAATTACCAGGTTCTTCTTCTGTTCCTGTATTCCAGTTACCTTCAACTGAGTCTATTTCAAAAAAACTAAAATTAACCCCAGAGTCATAACGAATATTATCAAAAATAAAAAATTCAGCCTCTGGTCCAAAATATACTGTGTCACCAAAACCTTCTTTTTTGACATATTCTTCAGCTTTGTGAACAATGTATCGCGGGTCTTTTTCGTATCGTTTTTTGGTTATAGGATCCACAATATTGCAAATTAATGACAAAGTTGGGACAGCTGTAAATGGATCAAGCATTGCAGTAGTTGCATCTGGCACCACTAACATATCACTTTGATCAATATTTTGATATCCTCTAATAGATGAACCATCAAAACCAAATCCATCTGTAAATGAACTTAATTCAAGTTCGTGAGGAGGAACGCTAAAGTGTTGCCACATACCAGGCATGTCAACAAACTTTACATCTACCATTTTGACTTTATGGTCTTTTGCTGCTTTTAACACATCAGCTGGTGTATTACATTTTAAATCCATGATATAAACCTCCAAAAAAAGTATCGCGAATTTTTATAATTAATAAAATTAAAAAATAATATTTTAAATAGCATTACTTCCTTTTTCCCCTGTTCTAATTCTTATTGCTTCTTCAATATTTGATACAAAGATTTTACCATCACCTATTTTTCCTGTATTAGCTGTTTTTTGTATTGTATCAATAGCTTTCTTTAACATTTTATCATTAATAACTACTTCAATTTTTATTTTAGGTATAAAATCAACTATATATTCAGCTCCTCTATATAATTCCGTATGACCTTTTTGTCTTCCAAAACCTTTACTGTCTAACACTGTCATCCCACTAATACCAATTTTATTCAATGCTTCTTTCACATCATCAAGTTTAAAAGGCTTAATAATTGCTTCAATTTTCTTCATACTATTATTAATACAGCACAAAATGTGCCAAAAATGTAAAAAAAAACTATTTTTTTTGCTTTTTTTAATAAAAATTATGTTTTTTTTTGTAAATATTTTTGATGATACTCTTCTGCGGGATAAAATTTTGATAGATTTTCTATTTTTGTAACAATCTTGTTATTATATTTGTTTTTATTATAAGAGTTTAATTGTCTTAGAGCTTCTTTTTTTTGAAACAGATTAATAACAAATATAGCAGACCTATATTGGTCACCAATATCAGGACCTTGTTTATTTAAAGAACAAGGATCATGAATTTTCCAAAAATGTTCTAATAATTCACTAAAGGTAATAACTGCACTATCAAATTCAATTTTAACTGACTCTGCATGACCCGTATCACCAGTACACACATCATTATATGTTGGGTTTAAAGTATTACCACCTGTATAGCCAACTGTTGTTTTAATTACTCCTTTGATTTTTAAGAAATAATCTTCTATGTGCCAAAAACAACCAGCAGCAAAAATAGTTTTTTGTATTTTCATTATTTTTTTTTAATTAATTTTGTTTTTTATTTTTTTTAATAGTGCAATCATTTTTTTTGAATTCAATCTTCCTGTATTAACATTTCTAGGACTAGGATGATATGAACCAATTAAAGTTAATTTATTATTTATTTTATATGTTACACCATGGGCAAATTTCATTTTATCATTTTTACCGATATAGTTTATTTGCTTAAAAAATTTTACACATGCATCAAAAGCTATTTTTCCCAATGCTAAAAAAATTTTACTTCGTTTTAATAGTTTTATTTCTTTTTGAAAAAAAGAAAAACATGTAGTTAGTTCTTTTGACGTTGGTTTATCATTAGGTGGAACACATTTTAAAACAGGAGTCATATATGCATTATACATTTTTAAACCATCATTTTTATTTTCTGAGGTTGATTGATTTACAAGTTTAACTTTATGTAAGCAATGAATTAAAAAATCAGCAGATTTATCACCAGTGAAAACTCTACCGGTTCTATTACCGCCATGTGCTGCAGGAGCTAGACCTAAAATTATTAATTTTCCATTTTTATTACCATATCCAGTAACGGGCTTACCCCAATATTTCCATTTTTTAAATCTTTTTGTTTTATAATGAGCTATTTTTTCTCGAAAATTAACAAGCCTTTTGCATTTTCTGCAAGCAATTATTTCTTGATTTAAGTTTTTCCAGTTATTAAGTGACAATTTTTTTGATTATAAATAAAAAAACGGCTCTTAACAAGATATCAAGAACCGTTTTAATAAAGCAAAAGTCTAATAATTAAACTTCAGCGCACGCATAGCTATTAATTTCAAGCCCAATAGCTACTTCTGCAACTTTAGGTGTATACCAAGTCATATTGACCTCCCTTTAAAGTTGTTATAAATTTAAATTAATTTTTATAATTGATAAAATGGTTTTCTTTGTATAATATAATCGATATAATCGATTAAGGATTATTAATAATAATTAATATGTTTCATCCAACTTTTAGACAATTAAAATATTTAGTTTCTGTTTCAAAAAATTTACATTTTGGTAAAGCTGCTAAAGAATGTTTTGTTAGTCAATCAACTCTTAGTTCGGGAATACAGGAAATAGAAAAATTGTTAGACATTAAATTAGTTGAGAGAACTAAAAGAACTGTTTTTTTAACTCCTTTAGGAAAAACAATTTCAAAAAAAGCTCAGTCTATAAATATTGAAATGAATGATCTTATAGACCTAGCTAAATCTGCACAACAACATATGTATGGCGAAACAAGGTTAGGCGTTATACCAACAATTGCACCATATTTATTACCAAAATTAATGCCAAAAATTAGAAAAAAATATCCATACATAGATTTAAAGCTAGTAGAAGATCAAACAGCAAATATTTTAAATATGCTTTATTCCGGAAACTTAGATTTAGCAGTAATTGCAAAACCTTATAAAACAGAAAACTTAAATGTTGAATTAATAAAAAAAGATTTTTTTCACGTTGCACTACCAACAGATAGTCCTCTTTTAAAGAAATCAAAAAAATCATTAACTAATAAAGATATTAGTGATTCAAATATGCTTTTATTAGATGAAGGCCATTGTTTAAGGGACCATGCTTTACAAGCGTGTAGTAAAGAAACTATACAAAAAATAGATGCCTTTAAAGCAACAAGTTTATTAACTCTAGTTCAGATGGTTGCTAACGGTAGTGGCATAACTCTACTTCCAGACATAGTTATTCATTCAGGATTATTAAAAAACAGTAAAATTAAAATTTTAGACTACGAAGATAATAAAAATTTTAGAGAAATAGTTTTATGTTGGAGAATTTCCTCACCGAGATCTAATGATTTTATTAAATTTACTAAATTTTTGAAATCAGCTATTTAATTTTAATGAAGGGTATCAACTATTCTCTTATACTCTTTTGGATCATTAAATTTTTTAAAAACACCATAAAATCTAACATATCCAATTTTATCTCTTTCTTTAAGTGCTTTTAGTATAAATTCTCCTATTGTTTTAGTTGGAACGGTATCTTTTCCTATGTCTTTAATTTTTTCATTTACTTCATTTGATATTTGCTCAGTTTTTATATCTTGATCTATACAACCATTCAATGCAATTTTTACAGATTGAAATATTCTTTCTTTATTAAAAGTAGTAATTTGCCCATTTCTTTTAACAACTGTTAATTCTGGTCTGTGTATTCTTTCATATGTAGTAAATCTACCACCACTTCCACAATTGCACACTCTACGTCTTCTTATCATTGATCCTTTTTTTGTAGCACGCGAATCTGTTACAATGGTGTCGTTAAGGTTAAAATCCTTAATACTTTTTTTTTTGATTGATTCGTTACAAATTGGACATAATTCTTTATTTTTTTTTAACATTTTCTACTTGTAATAAAACACCATAACACAATATGTAGTATATATAAAATAGTACTTACATTACAAGTATTTTGTTTGTCAAGAAAAAAAAATTGTTAAAAATATGTTAATAAATAGAGGGAAAATAAATATTAAAAAAAAAATAATTATTTTTTCGTCAATTATTACTCTATCAGGCTGCAGTATTTTAGCTCCATCAGGTACAGAAATTGCATTTAAATATCTAGGAATAGTTAAAGGTGTTAGTGATGCTGCTTCATATTCAATAACAGGAAAAACAATAAATGACCATCTTTTATCTGCCGCTATAAAAAAAGATTGTAGACTTAGCAGAATTATAACTAAAAAACCTATATGTATTGAAATTGATGGAAGATCTCACAAATATAGCATCTATAACAGAGGAAAAATTATAAGTAAAAATAACGTAGTAGATATGAAACTTCCATCTGAAATGTATGATTTTAATAAAACCCTTGAAAAAGATCTTAAAAAAAAATTAAAAAACTCTAATCTTAAACTAAGCCGTTAACAAATTTTATTTAAATTAACCTTGTAATAAAATTTTTTCTTTTGAATATTTCTTTGCAAATGGAATAAATAAAATTGTAACAACAAGCATTAATATAGAAAAAAACAAGAAATAGTTTGCTCCTGCTAATATAACACTTCCATCATCTCTTTCATTAATAAAGTTTATAACACTTGTAAAGATATTTCCAATTGAAATACTTAATAGAAAAATAGATACAGTGATTGTTTTTAGTTTTCTTGGAGCAAGCGTGTATGAAATTTCTAAACAGGTTATAGATACAAAAATTTCTCCACTAGTTAAAATTGCATAAGCTAATAATTGCCAGCTAATATTTACTTCTTTACCTAAATCAATCCAATATTGAATAATTGTTATTATTAAAAAAGATAAAAATGTGAGAAAAAAACCTATTAGGATTTTATTTGCCGAGTTAAGTTCAATGTAATTATTTAATTTTGGGTATAAGTATTTGAAGAAAATAGGTGTAAAAATTAATATCATAATTGGATTAGCTGATAAAATTTGGGCGCTTAGTACTTCAATTCCAAAAATTTTACGATCCATTTTTTCAGCTTGTAATATCCAAGAAGAACCTGTTTGGTCAAATAAACACCAAAAAAAAGATACAAATATAAAAATTGTAAAAAGTTTTAATATAATTTTTATGTTTTCACTTTTATATAATTCTAGTAAAGTTTCTTTTCCTTTAGGTTTTATATGAACAAATTTATATCTACCTGCCCAAAAAAACAATGTAGCTAACAACATAAAAATTCCTGGAATTCCAAAAGCAATATTTGGTGAATAATGTTTTAATAAATAAGGTGTAATTAATATGGATGTAAATGCCCCTAAATTAATAGCAATGTAAAACCAGCTATATGATTTACTAATTAAAAAGCTATTAGTTTTACTAAATTGATCACCTAGATGTGCTGATACGCAAGGTTTAATTCCACCTGATCCTATTGCAATACATGCTAGACCAAGAGATAGTCCTAATTTTGATGGATCAATAGCAAGTATTAAATGTCCTAAACAATATGCCAAAGATAATGAAATAATTGTTTTATATTTTCCAAATAAAATATCTGAAATTAAAGCTCCAAATATAGGAAAAAAATAAACAGCCGCTGTAAATAAATGAAAATATCCTTTAGCGCTCTCCTCTGAAATATTTGTTTCGCCAGAAGTTACAAAGAGATACTGTGTCATGTAAATAACAAGTATTCCTTTCATTCCATAAAAGCTAAAACGCTCAGCAGCCTCATTTGAAATAATATACGGTATACCTTTAGGTAATTTTTTTGTTTTTATCGGAAAGTGTAAATATTTACTCACTTACTTGTTGAATAATATCATTCATAAAATTATAACAGATTGAAAAATGTCCTTCATTTGGTTTTATAAATATTTCCTTATTTTTTAATTTTTTTTTGTAATATTTATTTGTAATAATTGGTACAGTTAAATCTTTATCTCCATGCCATACAAAAATTTTTTTTTTTATATTTTTCAATTTAAAACCCCAATAATTAGAATATAAATTTGCATCTCTATGGACACCTGTGATTCCATGTTTTACAGATTCTTTAAAATTTTCCATTAATCTTCTTCCTCTATCCATTGTAAATAATTTTAAATCTATTTCAGGCAGAGGAATTTTATTTTTCCATTTATTAAAACTTTTTTCAAGATTACCGTTTAACAATCTCATCCTTAAGAAATTAAATATCAGCCAGGATATAAAAGGTTTTCTTCCGAAATTTAATAACATTCCAACCCTACCTTTATCCATTCCTTTAGCTTTATTAGGTGCCAACGCACAAACTATAGCAATTGATTTAAGTCTTTTATTTTTAATTGTATTTGCACAAGCAAGAGCAAAAGGCGCTCCACCTGAAACGCCAATTATAGAAAATTTTTTAATTTTGAGTTTATTTGCAACTTCTAAAACAATTTTAGGCCAATCTAAGATCTTAAACTTTGAAATTGGGTCAGATATTCCATAGCCAGGTCTTTCTAATGCTATTATGAAGCATTTTTTTTTTTTTAACGGTATATTTTTTAATTCAAATCTGGAACCTGGCCATCCATGAAAATAAAAAATAGGAAAATTCTTTTTATTACCATAAATAGCATAGCCAATTCTATTCCCATTCCTTAATTTAATTAAGGATTTCTTTTCTGGGAAAGATTTCATACTAAATAATTCTTATGAATTCTTAGTAGCGGTACTTTTTGCAGATCTTTCCGATGTATAGATGTTTGATGTAGCTGAACTCCCAGCTATTTTTTTTTTTGAAAATGCATAAGAACTTGCCGTTGCAATATCTTTAGCTTTTCTAGATGTGAATTTATTAGTCATATTTAAATAATAATGTTTATAAAAAAATATATAAATGATTATAATCAATTTTCAAGAAATGAAAATTTTTTTTTTTAAATTTTTATATGTTTAAATATAGAAAAAAAGTAGATGAAAAAATTGCAGCAAAGGTTGTTAAATATTTAGTAAAAACACATATAACTCCAAATCAAGTAACTACATTTAGTCTTTTATTAGCAGCTTTTGCGGCAGTTTTTTTTAGTTTTGGTATTTACTTTTTTTCTGTAATTGGATCATTATTATTTATTTTTGCTAAATTTCTAGATCATGTAGATGGACAACTAGCAAGAGAGTTAAAAAAAGAAACTAAATTTGGATGGTATTATGATAGTTTTGTTGACACTGCTACATATATATTAATGTTTGTTGGTATTTCTGCTGGAATACCACCTGGAACCTTTGAAATAAAATTTTTTAGTATAATTAATTTCGACTTACAAAATTATTTATTATTTTCTGCTATTAGTGCTTCAATATTAAACACATTCTTAGGTATTATTCATAAATATAAAACTAGTAAAGATTTTTATGGGTTTCCAGAAACAAATAAAGTTGCTTTAGAAGATGGTGTTTATTTAATTGGACCAATTACTTGGATTGGTTTTATTAATTTCTTTTTTCTAATAGCTTCAATTGGTTCTGTTGTTTTTGTTATTTATAATATCAAAAGATTTGTGAAGAGTACTAAGTAAAGCTTTTTGCCCATGAAACTTTTCTAGCTTCTGCTAAATCAAAAGCATCATTTACATTCAACCATTGTCCGGCTATATAAAGAACATTAATTTTAATTTTATTTTTTATTAAATTATTAAATAAATCAGGCATTCCTAAACTTTTAAAGTTTTTGTTTTTATTTAATTTATAAATTTCTTCTTTTATTATTTTTGATCCTTTTGAATTTGTTTTTAATAAACCAATCCATTGACCAGTAATATTTTTTTTTAATTCATTATGCATTGATTTTAATATGGCAGGTTTTTCTTCAAGTAGGTAGTTTCCAGTAAATTTTCTATCGCAAATTACTAGATCTTTTTCAGATTTTTTTTCTTTATTTCTAAGTAGCGCATCAACCACTATTACAATTTCTCCTTTGGTAGATAATAGGGCGTCTAAAATATATTTTCTAAAAACTATATCTCCATAGGTAATAATACAATCATCTTTTATTTCATCAGTTGATTTATTAAGTGAGAAAAGTTCCCCAGTTTTAGCATGCTCTTTGTTTTGAATAATATTAAGGTTTGACAAATTATTATGATTTTTAATTACATTGTTTTTGTATCCAGAAACTATTGAAATTTTACCAATATTATCTTTTTTTAATGTTGAAGCTAATCTTTCTAAAAGAGGTTTTCCTTGAATATCGAGCATACACTTAGGTTTATTTTTTGTTAAGTGTTTAAGTTGTTTGCCTCTTGATGCAGCTAAAATAACTGCGTTATAATTTTTTTTTTCTATTAAATATTTTTTTTCAGCTTCATATAGTTCATCATTGCCTGCTAATTCAAAAACCTCATTTAAACTTGATATTTTTTTTTCTAAACCTTTAAGAGTTTCTTTTTTAATTAAATGATTTGTTACATCTTGAACTGCTTTAATTGAAGCTCTTAAAGAATGGTTAGCCCAAATTACAGTGGAAAAACCAGCTTTTTTAAAAATGTTTGTTGGCGTCATGTGATAAGTAGTTGGAATAATAACTACAGGAGATTTGTTACCCCATTCTTTTTTAAATTTTAATATTTCATTTGCATTATCTTTACTTGAATGAATAAGTATTGCATCTGCCCCAGCTTTATTATATGCTTCTGCTCTTTTGATAGCTTCTCCAATACCCCAACCTGCTATTAAAGCTTCTACTCTTGCAACAATTGAAAAATCATTATCTTCTTGTATGTCTTTACCCGCTTTTATTTTTCCGCAGAATTCATCTATATCAGCTAATTTTTGGTATTTTTTTATAAAAGAATTTGTTTTAGGATATTGTTTATCTTCAATACATACCCCGGCAATTTTTCTTTGACATAATTTAGAAACAAGTCTTCTAAAATTGTTAAAATTACCATACCCTGTGTCACCATCAACAAGTATAGGTATTGTTGTTGCATCTGACATAAACTCTAAAACATCTAATATTTGTGTCCATGATGCTTCATTGCTATCTCTAACCCCTAAAGCGGTTGATATAGATAAGCCAGATGCCCAAATTCCTTTAAACCCACTAGCCTCAACTATTTTAGCGGTTAATCCATTATGGGCTTCCATTAAGAAAGTTAATTCTTTATTATTAAGTGCTTTTTTAAGAAGCCTAGATTTTGTAAATTTTGTTATTGCTAATTTTTTTGGTCTAACAATTTTCATTTGTTAAAATTATATTATAAATATAAAAACTTTACAATTACACGAAAAATTATTTTTATATAAAAGAAGTAATGTTGATAATTTGAGATTAAAGGAAAATAAATGAAAGCATTAATATTAGCAGCAGGTATTGGAAAAAGATTAAAAAATAAATCTCCTAAGATTTTGTTAAAAATTGGAAATAAAAGTTTACTAGAAAGACATTATGAAAATCTTTTAAACTTAGGTATTAAAAATGTCGGAATTGTTATTGGTTATAAATCAAATCAGTTAATAAATTTTATCAAAAAGATAGATATAAAAAAAAATATAAGAATTTTCAGAAATTCAAGATATAAATTAGGAAGTATTGTCTCGTTAGTTTGCGCAAATAAATTTTTTCAATTAAAAGGCGATTTAATTTTAATGGATGGCGATGTGTTGTAT
>Ga0209554_1001420_pt1 | contig 18089 bp, 18 predicted proteins | sample MarorgKNORR_S2LV_5_FD_188221 | JGI IMG/M metagenome (GOLD analysis project Ga0209554, IMG submission 188221) | Marine microbial communities from the Southern Atlantic Ocean, analyzing organic carbon cycling - Bottom_A/KNORR_S2/LV (SPAdes) (version 2) | ecosystem: Environmental > Aquatic > Marine...
AATTCTTTTTTTAAAATTGGAAACATGTATTGTTGTTTAACTGTTGAATCGTTTATATGTGTACTTTTTACTACCTATCGGAACACTGCTGAACTTCTGACTTCCAGCTTCCAACTCTTTCTTTTACTTATTTTCTCGTCGAAAAATACGATTATTTTCAACATGTTGACATCTTCTTTTTGTCTGCAATACAAATTGATGCTTTTCTAATAACGCAATGGATGTTAGATTATTTTGATGTGTAAAGGCTTCAATAACCTTCAGTTTCATGCGCTCCATCCCGAAATCTAAAGTCACTTGCATCGCTTCACTCATAAATCCATTTTTATGAAATGCCGGATCTAATTCGTAACCAATTTCGGCATACGAATCTTCTAAAGAAATTTTATGATAGACGATGGTTCCAATAACTTGCTTGGTTTCTTTCAATTCCATTGCCCAAAACACACGATTCTTATTCGTGAACTCTTGATGACAAACAGCAATAAAATCAGACACTTCATCATTGTTTTTAGGGATGTTTCTTGTGATCAAACGATTGATTTTTTCGTTAGATCTTAGCCTATAAATAGCAGCAACATCCTCTTCTCTTAATTGACGTAATATCAATCGGTCAGTTGTTAGTTTTGGGAAAAGAGTAAAAGAAAATTGTTTCACTGTTAATTATTTACTGATCACTGATGATTAAATACTAACTTCTTTATCCACACTCCAAGCTTGTGGCTTGTCATTGAACAATACCTTTGTATTTGCCCAAACCTCTTTAAATAGCACAGAGTTTCGATAGTTTTCTAAATCTTGTTCGGTTTCCCAATAGCTGTATGTGAAAAACACATTCGGACTTGTTTTGTCTCTATACAATTCTAACAATGTACATCCAGCACTATTTCTGATGAACACTTTTTTTTCATTAAAAATTGTTAAAAAAGCGTCAACTTTTCCTGGTAGAAAGCTCATTTTAACGATTCGTACAAACATATTTTTAGCTTTATGAATTGAAAAACTCTACGGTTATATTGTCTCTGTAGCTTAGTCCTAGTAGAGTAGAGGCCCCGCCAACAGTGCTTAAATTGCTGCGGTAAATAGCTACTTCTAAAAACCCTGCCGAATTAAATATCGCCAAATTACTACCATCATAATGACGTCTATCTTCGTCAATAGTATAATTTACAAGATCGTTATATTTTTGCTGAATTGTAGTAAATGTATAGCCTCTTGCGGTGATTGTAAACTTTCGTCCTTTGCCTATTTTTGTAAATAATTTTTTACTAATATTACTAATCACATTTCCGTAATTATCAATATAAATAACACCTCCCATTATTTGCGTTTGTGCTTGGTTTATTTTAGGCTGAATTTCAACTATTTTTTTATACGATTTAATTTCTTTACCGATAACTCCTAAGCTTCCACCACGAGCAATAAAACAAGCCACTTGAACAAATACATCCAATACGGGAAAGCTACTTTCAATGCGGTCATGAATATTGATTTCTACAATTTGTGTTGGATTTATTTCTGAAGCAATCATAGAGATCAATCCGTTGTCTGGACAAATAAAATAATGATTGTCTAACAATAAGGCAATGTGCTTGTTGTTAGGGCTCAGTTCAGAATCTACACCGATGATATGAATGCTTTTTTCAGGAAAACTCTTGTACGAATTTTTTAGAATATAGGCAGTTTCGGTGATGTTAAACGGAGAAATTTGATGTGTAATGTCTACAATTCTAGCATCAGGTAATTCAGAGTAAATAGCACCTTTTACAGCACCTACAAAGTGATCTTTCGTTCCGAAATCTGTTGTTAATGTAATTAAAGACATGTAAAGACTACCTGTTGATTTAGTTGTTTAAAGAATTATGCAAACTTTTTCACAAATCTAATCATTTCTTAAAAAAATAGCAGTAGTTTTAGATAAGAATAATTTTAAAAACTTTATCATTTGACAGAACGCATTATTGAACTCACAGAAATCAGTCCAAAAGATTTTTTTGGACCGAAAAACAGTACCATCAAACAACTCCAAAAGCATTTTTCTAAAATTAAAATTGTCGCCAGAGGAACTCAGTTAAAAATTTATGGGGAAGCGGAGATTTTAGACGAATTTGAAAAACGTTTTGATATGCTAGTCAGTTACTTTAACACCTATAATAAGTTGGATGAAAATAGCATTGAACGCATTATTACATCCATAGGAAAAGAAGAGAATACAAACTACAAAGCGTCAGATGTTTTAGTGCATGGAGTGAATGGGAAGCTGATCAAGGCTCAGACACAGAACCAACGAAAAATGGTAACCTTGATGCAAAAAAACGATATGTTATTTGCGGTTGGACCCGCAGGAACAGGAAAAACCTATACAGCAGTTGCCTTGGCTGTGAAAGCGCTGAAAGACAAAGAAGTTCGAAAAATTATTTTAACACGGCCGGCAGTAGAATCTGGAGAAAAGCTGGGCTTTCTTCCTGGTGATATGAGAGAAAAATTAGATCCGTATATGCAACCTTTATATGATGCATTGCGTGATATGATTCCGAATGAACGCCTGGAATCGCATTTAGAAAAAGGAATCATTCAAATTGCGCCGTTGGCATTTATGCGTGGTAGAACCTTAGACAATGCTTTTGTTATTTTAGATGAAGCACAAAACACCACACACGGACAGATGAAAATGTTTTTGACCAGAATGGGAAAACATGCAAAGTTCATCATCACTGGAGATCCAGGGCAAATAGATTTGCCGAGAAAACAAATTTCAGGTTTAAAAGAATCGTTATTGGCCTTAAAAGACATTGATGGAATTGCCCATGTGCTTTTAGATGAGAAAGATGTGGTACGGCATCGTTTGGTAACAAAAATAATCAAAGCTTATACAAGTATAGAGACAGAGTAATGCTTTAGTTATCTGTGTGTTCTGGTTTTTTTCTTTGTTGTAATGTCTGTTCGAGTGAATTTTTCGAATGAGAATGAGTGAAATTAGTATCGAGAATCAAACTTTATTCAAAATGAACAATGGGTTGCTCCTGTTTATCTTTTGGGTATTTTCTGTAAGGAGAAAGGGCACGCAACTTTCAACTTTTAATGTTGAACTTTTGAATGTAAAAGGTTACTTTTGCACGCAACAACGATACAATACATGAATACAATAAACGAAACAAACTTTGAGTTCCCGAAACAGAAATCGGTGTACAAAGGCAAAGTGCGAGAAGTATACAATATCAATGATGAAGTGTTGGTGATGATTGCTTCAGATCGTTTGTCTGCTTTTGATGTGATTTTACCACGTCAAATTCCGTTTAAAGGGCAAATCTTAAATCAGATTGCTACTAAAATGTTGCATGCTACTTCGGATATTGTTCCGAACTGGTTGGCAGCAACACCAGATGAAAATGTAGCTGTTGGTCATTTGTGTGATCCTTTTAAAGTAGAAATGGTGATAAGAGGCTATCTTTCTGGTCATGCAGCAAGAGAATACAAAGCAGGAAAAAGAATACTATGTGGTGTAGCAATGCCAGATGGCATGAAAGAGAATGACAAGTTTCCTTCGCCAATTATTACACCGTCTACCAAAGCAGAAAATGGTGCACACGATGAGGATATTTCTCGTGAAGACATTTTAGCAACGCAGATTGTTTCTGAAGAAGAGTATTTAATTTTAGAGGACTATACTCGTAAATTGTTTGCTCGTGGAACAGAAATCGCAGCAAAGCGCGGTTTGATTTTGGTAGATACCAAATATGAATTTGGGAAAACAAAAGAAGGCAAGATTGTATTGATTGATGAAATTCACACACCAGATTCTTCTCGCTATTTCTATCAAGAAGGCTATGCAGCACGACAAGAGAACGGTGAAAACCAAAAACAATTGTCAAAAGAGTTTGTACGTCAATGGTTGATAGAAAATGGTTTTCAAGGATTAGACGGACAGCAAATTCCAGAAATGACAGATAAAAAAATTACTGAAATTTCAAATAGATATATCGAATTGTACGAACAAATTACAGGAGAAGATTTTGTAAAAGCCAATACAGAAAATGTATTGAATCGCATTGAAAAAAATGTAACGAAGTATTTAACTTCACCAAACTAAAACAACTACGCATGATTATAGAACCAAGAACAAGAGGATTTATCTGTTTGACATCGCATCCAACAGGGTGTGCGCAAAACATCAAAAATCAAATTGATTATATACAATCTAAAGGTGCTATAGATGGCGCAAAAAAAGTGTTGGTCATTGGATCCTCTACCGGTTTCGGGTTGGCATCAAGAATTACCAGCGCATTTGGGTCAAATGCAGCAACCATTGGTGTTTTCTTTGACAAGCCAGGAAGAGAAAGAAAACCTGGTTCTCCAGGGTTTTACAATACAGCGGCATTTGAAAAACAAGCACACGCAGCTGGTTTGTATGCAAAAAGTATCAATGGAGATGCATTTTCTAACGAGATCAAACGCCAAACACTAGACCTAATCAAAAAAGACTTAGGCCAGATAGATTTGGTTATTTATAGTTTGGCATCACCCGTAAGAACACATCCAGATACTGGAGTTCGTTACAAGTCGGTGTTGAAACCAATTGGAGGTATGTTTACCAACAAAACTGTTGATTTTCATACAGGTGAAGTGTCAGACATTTCTATCAACCCTGCTGAAGGCGACGATATTTCAAATACGGTTGCTGTAATGGGTGGTGAAGATTGGGGCATGTGGATGAACGCGTTGAAAGAAGAAAATTTATTGTCAGAAAACGCAACGACAGTTGCCTATTCATATATTGGCCCGTCATTGACAGAAGCTGTGTATAGAAAAGGAACGATTGGTGCGGCAAAAGATGATTTAGAAGCTACTGCTTTTACAATTACAGAAAGCTTAAAAGAATTAGGTGGTAAAGCCTATGTTTCAGTTAATAAAGCTCTGGTTACACAAGCAAGTTCTGCAATTCCTGTAATTCCATTGTACATGTCATTGCTATATAAAGTGATGAAGGCAGAAGGGATTCATGAAGGATGTATTGAGCAAATACAACGTTTGTTTAGCGAACGATTATATGCAGAAGGAGATATGTCATTAGATGACAAAGGAAGAATTCGCATTGATGATTGGGAAATGCGTGCTGATATTCAAGAAAAAGTAGCTGAATTATGGAAAGATGCTACAACTGAGTCCTTGCCTAATATTGGAGATTTAGCAGGCTATAGCAAAGAGTTTTTTAACTTATTTGGTTTTAAAGTAGACGGAGTGAATTATGATGAAGATGTAAACGAAGTGGTTGAAATTCCGAGCATGCAGTAAAAGTTTAATTACTTCTATTTAAAAAGGTCATCATATAATTTTTGTAGTAAAACAAGAAAATAATTTACGTTGGATGAAAAAGTATCCAAAGAGCGAAGTGGTCTGGATACGTGTGATCAATTATTTTCGTCTGTTTTTTAGCAAAAATGATATAAAGACTAGATTTTTTGGTTCGTTTTTCATCAATGGAAAAATGAACAGATAAGAAATTAGGTTTATATATCAACATAAGAAAATATGAAAGCAGTAACCGTAAAAGTGCTAAAAGATGAATTGAGTCATCAAAATCAAAAAGAGCTGGTCGCCTTGTGTTTGCGTTTGTCAAAATTTAAAAAAGAAAACAAAGAATTATTAACCTATTTATTGTTTGAATCATCTGATGAAGAGCACTATATAAAAAGCGTTCAAAATCAATTAGATGACTTGTTTGAAAACATCAATACCAACAGTTATTTTTACATTCGTAAAAGTGTCCGAAAAATCTTAACCATTACCAAAAAATATATCAAGTATTCTCAAAAAAAGGAAACAGAAGTTATCTTGCTATTGTATTTCTGCACACAACTTAAAAGCTTTAAACCCTTTATAAGGAATAGTCCTCGATTACAGAATACTTTTGAAAGACAGGTCCTATTGATAAAAAAAAAACTTTCAACATTACACGAAGATCTACAATATGATTATCAATTGGAGTTGGATAAATTATTACATTAAAAGAGGTACTTCCACAAAACTTGTACACTTACAAAGGCAATCAAAATGGCGGTCGCCTTTTTTAATTGAATGGAAGTAAAGAACGTTTTTCCAGTTCTAGTTCCAATTTGCCCACCTATAAAAACAGTAACCAGTAAAATAGACGTCAATTTCCAGTCAATGGTAAAATTTGGGTTTGCATACTGACCTATCAATCCTGAAATTGAATTTACAAGGATAAAAAAACTAGCAGTTGCTGCAATTTTTTTTGGACGATCCCAATTTGTCAAATGAAGCAAGGGCGCCAAGAAAATTCCGCCACCGATTCCAACCATTCCAGAGATAAAACCAATTACTCCACCATAGCTAGCATTTTTGGTCAAGCTTAACGTACGAGTATCTTCTTCAGAAGCAATTATTTTTTTAGAAATCCACATGGTAATCGCTGCAAAAAGCAAGGTAAATCCTAAGAGAATAAAAAAGAACGTCTGATTTATTTTCACATATCCTCCAATAAAAGCAAGTGGAATGCTAAACAAAACTAAAGGAATCACTTTTTTCCAAGTGTATAATTTTTGTTGCTGGAAGAAAAAAACATTTCCTGTAACCACCATGATATTGCATAATAGCGCAGTCGATCTGATTTGAGTAAAAGCAATTCCTGTCAACGTTAAAATAGCCAAATAACTAGAGCCACCACCAAAACCTACAGAAGCATATAAAACCGCCACTAAAAAGAAAAGTAGGATAAGATGCCAATTGTTGATCACAATTTCTAAAACAGCAATAAACTTCATGAAAACAAATATATCTCTATTTTTAGGATTCAGATTGTAGTTTGTCAATAAAAAAATGTTATCCGTAAAAAAAAATAAAAAAATTGCTTCAATTTTAGTAGTTTAGTAGACTTTAAAACTGATTTTTAAAACCAAGCTTGCTTATGTCTACCAACACGCTGAAAAAATATTGGAAAACAAACCTTAAATACCTAGCCATTTTATTGTCAATTTGGTTTGTTGTTTCTTATGGTTTCGGAATTTTGTTGGTTGATGAATTAAACACCATTCGTTTGGGAGGATTCAAATTGGGATTTTGGTTTGCACAACAAGGATCTATTTATGTATTTGTGATTCTGATTTTTGTATATATCAGATTGATGAATGCCTTGGATAAAAAATACAATTTAGACGACTAATTATGACATTACAAACTTGGACATGGATTCTTGTAGGAATCACATTTGCATTATACATAGGAATTGCCATTTGGTCTAGAGCAAGCTCTACCAAAGAATTTTATATTGCTGGCGGAGGCGTTTCTCCATTGGCCAATGGATTAGCAACTGCAGCCGACTGGATGTCTGCCGCTTCCTTTATTTCGATGGCAGGAATCATTTCTTTTAATGGCTATGATGGCTCTGTATATTTGATGGGTTGGACGGGAGGTTATGTCTTATTAGCGTTATTATTAGCGCCTTATTTACGGAAATTTGGAAAATTTACGGTACCCGATTTTATCGGTGATCGTTATTATTCAAACACGGCTCGTAGTGTTGCTGTTTTTTGTGCATTATTAGTTTCATTTACTTATGTAGCCGGACAAATGCGTGGCGTCGGATTGGTGTTTTCTCGATTCTTAGAAGTCGATATCAATACCGGTGTCATTATCGGAATGGTTATCGTGTTGTTTTACGCTGTGTTGGGAGGGATGAAAGGAATTACCTATACGCAAGTAGCACAATATTGTGTGCTGATTTTTGCCTTTATGGTTCCTGCTATTTTTATCTCGATTCAAATGACAGGGAATCCCATTCCGCAATTAGGGTTTGGAGGGATGGATGAAAACGGAGTGTATCTGTTAGATAAATTAGATGGCTTGCATCGCGATTTAGGTTTTGCAGAATATACATCAGGAAGTAAATCTACCTTAGATGTGTTCTTTATTACAGCCGCATTAATGGCAGGAACTGCCGGATTGCCTCATGTAATTGTACGATTTTTTACAGTAAAAAAAGTATCCGATGCACGGAAGTCAGCTGGATGGGCATTGTTGTTTATCGCCATATTGTATACAACAGCTCCTGCAATTGCAGTATTTACAAGAACCAATTTGATTGAAACGGTCAGCAATAAAAAGTATGATGAATTACCAGGTTGGTTTAGTAACTGGGAAAACACAGGACTGATTTCTTTTGAGGATAAAAATAACGATGGAAGAGTGCAATATGTTGGAGACGCTGCTAAAAACGAATTGACTGTGGATAGAGATATTATGGTGTTGGCAACTCCTGAAATTGCGCATCTACCCAATTGGGTAATTGCATTGGTTGCCGCAGGAGCCTTGGCAGCAGCTTTGTCTACAGCAGCAGGATTACTTTTGGTAATTTCTGCATCTGTTTCACATGATTTAATTAAAAAAATGATCAAACCAGATATTTCTGAAAAAGGAGAATTAATTGCTGCACGTTTATCAGCAGTTGCTGCAGTTTGTGTAGCTGGTTATTTCGGAATTCATCCGCCAGATTTTGTCGCCGCAACGGTGGCCTTGGCATTTGGCTTGGCTGCCGCATCATTTTTTCCAGCAATCATTTTAGGGATTTTCAGCAAAAAAATGAACAAGGAAGGTGCCATTTCAGGAATGCTTGTTGGTATTTTGTTGATGCTATTTTATATGACAAAGTTCAAGTTCGATTGGTTTGGTGGAGGTACAAAAGAAGATTGGTGGTTCGGTATTTCTCCAGAAGGATTTGGAACCGTAGCAATGATGGCCAATTTCTTGGTGTCTATTGTCGTTTCAAAATTCACACCCAATCCACCAGAAGAAGTTCAAGAGATTGTAGAAAACATTAGAATTCCTAGTAATGTTGGCGTAGCACAAAACCATTAAGCCATTAGCTCATTAATTCATTATATCATTAATTCATTGTAAATAGAAATGAGTAATTATCATATTAAAACCTTAGAAGAATACCACCAAGCCTACCAACAGTCTGTAAAAGATCCAGAAGTATTTTGGGAAGAGATTGCTAAAGAGAATTTTGTTTGGAGAAAACGATGGAGCAATGTATTGTCTTATGATTTTACCAAGCCAAAAGTAACCTGGTTTGAAGGGGCGAAATTGAATATTACCGAAAATTGTATCGATCGTCATTTGCAAATCCGTGGAGATAAAACAGCTATTTTATTTGAGCCTAACAATCCAGATGAAGAAGCAGAGCACATCACCTATCAACAATTGTCAGACAGGGTCAACCAATTTGCCAATGTGCTGAAAGAGCAAGGCATCAAAAAGGGAGATCGCGTATGTATTTATTTACCAATGATACCAGAGTTGGCAATTTCGTTGTTGGCTTGTGCACGGATAGGAGCCGTCCATTCTGTAGTTTTTGCAGGGTTTTCTGCAACAGCGTTATCGACTAGAATTAACGATTCTGATTGTAAAATGGTCATCACATCTGACGGATCATATCGTGGTACAAAAACCATTGATTTAAAAAGTATTGTTGATGAAGGTGTAGAAGCGTGTCCTTGTGTAGAAACGGTGTTGGTAGCGAAGCGAATTCATTCAGAGATACAAATGAAAGAAGGCCGTGATCAATGGTTGCAGCCTTTACTAGACAAAGCATCTACCGTTTGTGAGCCAGAAATTATGGATGCAGAAGATCCATTATTTATTTTATACACTTCTGGATCTACTGGAAATCCAAAAGGAATGGTGCATAGTACTGCGGGATATATGGTATATACAGCATATACCTTTAAAAATGTATTTAATTATCATGAAGACGATGTGTATTGGTGTACGGCAGACATTGGCTGGATTACTGGTCATAGTTATATTGTATATGGTCCTTTGGCAAACGGAGCCACGACAGTGCTCTTTGAAGGTGTGCCAAATTATCCTGACTTTGGGCGTTTTTGGGAGGTCGTAGAAAAGCACAAAATCAATCAGTTTTATACAGCGCCAACAGCCATTAGAGCCTTAGCAAAAGAGAAGTTGGCTTTTGTAGACAAGTATGATTTATCATCATTAAAAGTATTAGGAACTGTTGGTGAGCCTATCAATGAAGAAGCATGGCATTGGTATAATGACAATATCGGTAAAAAGAAAAGTCCAATTGTAGACACATGGTGGCAAACAGAAACAGGAGGAATGATGATTTCTCCAATTCCGTATGTGACACCCACCAAACCAACCTATGCAACCTTGCCTTTACCAGGAATTCAATTGGCATTGATGGATGAGAATGGACACGAGATACACGGAAACCAAGTGGACGGACGTTTGTGTGTGAAATTCCCATGGCCATCAATGGCACGAACTATTTGGGGAAATCATCAACGATATAAGGAAACCTATTTCTCTGCCTATAAAAACATGTATTTTACAGGTGATGGCGCTTTGCGCGATGAGGTAGGCTATTATAGAATTACCGGTAGAGTAGATGATGTGATTATTGTTTCTGGACACAATTTGGGGACAGCACCTATTGAAGATGCAATCAATGAACATCCGGCAGTGGCAGAAAGTGCCATTGTAGGGTTTCCGCACGATGTAAAAGGAAATGCCTTGTACGGATATGTTATTTTAAAAGAAGTAGGAGAGGGTAGGGATCACGATAATTTGCGAAAAGAAATCAACCAGATTATTACCGAACATATTGGTCCGATTGCCAAGTTGGATAAAATTCAATTTACAAACGGACTCCCAAAAACACGTTCAGGAAAAATCATGCGCCGTATTTTACGAAAGATTGCACACAATGAAATGGACAATTTAGGAGATATTTCTACCTTGTTAAATCCAGATGTGGTGCAAGAAATTATCAATGAGAGGTTGTAAATGGAAAATATTAGAAAATATTTAGAAAAAACAATTTCAATTGAAGATGTTGATTGGCAGTTTTTTGTTTCTAAACTAAAAAAGAGAACTTTTGAAAAGAAAATAAAGTTATTGAATGTTGGCGAAACAGAAAATCATATTTCGTTTATACAAAAGGGAATCGTTCGTTTTTTAATGTCCAATGAAGAAGAATCAAAAGAAGTCACTTTTGGGTTTTGTTTTCAAGATGAATTTGTAAGTGCTTACGATTCATTTTTAATTCAAAAACCATCCCTATATAGTTTAGAAACATTAACAAAAGTGTCGATGTGGAGTATTACGTATGCCGATTTACAAAAGGTATACAGTCAAACAAAAATTGGTGATAGATTGGGTAGGTTGTCTTCTGAAAGGCTCTTTTTAATAAAGTCTAAAAGAGAACAATCTTTGTTAAATGATACTGCAGAAGAACGGTATTTAAAACTGTTTAAAGAACGTCCAAACCTCATAGAAAAAATACCCTTAAAATATATAGCATCCTATATTGGGGTTACAGCTCAGGCATTAAGTAGAATCCGAAAACGAATTTCTTAACTTAGGTTCATTTCATAATTGAAATTAAGGTTGGTTCTTTGCGCTTTATAAATTATGAGCGGATGGAGATTTTAATTTTAATGATCGTTTTATGGTATTCAGGGTTGTTTTTTCAAACCTTTTTTTTGCATAGATATGCGGCACATCAATCTTTTAAGATGTCAAGGTTGGCAGAAAAAGTATGCTTCTTTTTAACTTGGCTTTTTCAAGGGTCTAATTATTTAAGTGCTTATGGATATGGAGTAATGCATAGAATGCATCATGCGTATGCAGATACAGAAAAAGATCCGCACTCACCAAAATACGATGAGAATTTATTTAGTATGATGTGGCGTACCAAAAACATGTATCAAGACATCAATAATAATAGCATTGTTATTGAAGATAAGTTTACTAAAAATGTACCGAAGTGGGAGCGTTTTGACAAGTTTGCAAGCTCTAAAATTTCTCGATTAACATGGGGAGTTTTATATACCTGTTTTTTTATTGTGTTTGCAACTTCATGGTGGCAATGGTTGTTTTTACCAGTTGCCTTTTTAATGGCTCCAATTCATGGAGTAATTATTAATTGGTTTGCACATATTTATGGATATGTTAATTTTAAAGTAAGTGATACTTCTAAAAATCTATTGCCTTTTGATTTTTTAATGATGGGAGAAGCCTATCATAATAACCATCATGCACATAGCAGTCGAGCAAATTTTGGAGGTGTAAAATGGCACGAAATTGATATTACATACTATATTATACGTGTGTTAGATAAAATAAAACTGATTCAACTTAAATAAACAGTTCTATCCCGTTGTGTATGTTGATATATGCTGTCAGTTTTGTTAATTTGTCATGTCCCTACTTCTGGCATGTAAATTGACAAAGAATAATCAGTAATTTTATCAACCATTTATTTTCGTAATTCAATAAAGATGCAGCACTATAAGACCTCTCAAAAGACGCCTAAAAAGAAATCAAAAGTAACCATAGCGAAAGCCTTTAGAACCATTATTTGGCCTAGGAGAAATATTGTTTTTATAGGGTTGATATTAATTGTAATTCGTAGCTTATCTGGTTTGGTGTTGCCATGGCAAAGTAAAGTGTTGCTAGATGATGTGGTTCCGAACAAAGACTTTAATCAGTTGTATTCTTTAATTGCAATTGTCATTACGGCTATTGTACTACAGGCAATTACCTCATTTTTATTGACACGAATTTTAAGTGTACAAGCACAATTGTTGATCTCAGAATTGAGAGCACAAGTTCAGAAAAAAGTATTGTCTTTGCCTATTAGCTTTTTTGATAATACGAAATCAGGAGCGTTGGTTTCACGAATCATGAGTGATGTTGAAGGTGTACGTAATTTAATAGGAACAGGCTTGGTACAATTGGTTGGTGGTACTTTTACAGCGATTGTATCGTTGATAATTCTAATCGACTTAAATCCTTGGATGACCTTATTTGTATTTCTTCCAATTTCAATTTTTGCTTTTATAGCTTTAAAAGCATTCAAGTTTATACGACCTATTTTTAGAAAAAGAGCTGTGATCAATTCCGAAGTAAAAGGACGTTTGACGGAGACGCTGGCTGGAGTTAGAGTAATCAAAGCGTTTAATGCAGAAGATCAAGAAAATAAAGTCTTTGAAAAAGGCGTTGATAGACTGTTTCAGAATGTTAAAAAAAGTTTAACCGCCACCGCTATTATGACAAGTTCTTCTACATTTCTAATTGGTGTAGCTACAACAGGTATTATGGGAATTGGTGGGTACTATATGATGGATGGTAGTATGACAACGGGTGAATTTTTGTTCTTTACACTAATCCTTGGTTTTATGATAGCGCCCATTGTTCAGATGAGTAATATTGGAAGTCAGCTGACGGAAGCGTTGGCAGGTTTGGATAGAACCGAAGAATTGATGAATATGACCGCTGAGGAAGATGATGAAGAGCGGACCATTGTTTTAGATACGATGAACGGTGACCTTGTTTTTAAAGACGTTTCTTTTTCATATGATGAAGGAAAAGAAGTGTTGAACAATATTAGTTTTGAAGTAGCATCAGGTTCTGTGGTAGCCTTAGTGGGAAGTTCAGGTTCAGGAAAATCGACCATTGCAGGGTTGTCAGCTACATTTTTAAATCCTGAATCGGGTACGATAACCATTGATGGTCATGATATTTCTAAAGTGAATTTAAGTAGCTATCGACAGCATTTAGGTGTTGTGCTGCAAGATGAATTCTTATTTGAAGGAACCATCAAAGAAAACATTCTTTTTCCAAGACCCAATGCTACAGAAGGCGAATTGCAAAACGCGGTAAAAGCGGCGTATGTAAATGAGTTTACAGATCGTTTTGATGATGGATTAGATACCTTGATTGGAGAAAGAGGCGTAAAATTATCTGGAGGACAACGACAACGTTTGGCCATTGCAAGAGCCATTTTAGCGAATCCTAAAATTATTATTTTAGATGAGGCTACTTCAAGTTTAGATACAGAAAGTGAAGCGCTAATTCAAAAAAGTTTATCAGAATTGATAAAAGACAGAACCACTATTGTCATTGCACACAGATTGAGTACTATTAAAAAAGCAGATCAGATTTTAGTGATCGAATCCGGAAATATTGCAGAAAGAGGTACTCATGATGAGTTGATTGCAAAACAAGGAAGGTATTATGATTTGTACACCTATCAATCAAAAATTTAAAGGCGGTATTTTATAGTCTAATAGCATTCAACTCTTTGTATATGAAATCATAATAATGATTCATATTAGGTACCATAAAGCTGCCATGTTTTTCGGAGTCTTTTAAAATAGAGAAGTCAAACAATTGCAAGTCGTCAATCTCACTGACTTGCCTCGTTAATTCTGATAATTTTTGATTTAGTTTACATACAAAGATGTGTTTAAATTCGTTGTCCAAAATGCCATTAGGATGTGTAATTTTATCTTTCCGTAAACCAATTTTTGTTAAATCAGCTTCCGAAATGGAGAGTCCAATTTCTTCCTGTACTTCTCTGATTACTGCGGATTCAATTTTTTCTCCAGCTCCAATATGACCCGCTACAGAAACATCCCAATGATTTGGGAATACTTTTTTAACCGAAGCTCTTTTTTGAAGTAAGATTTTTTTATCATCCGTATAGAACCACACATGGATGGTTTGATGGTACAATCCTTTTTGATGTGCCTCAGATTTTAAACAGGTTTTTCCTGTGTGTTCTCCTGTTGATGTAAGTATGTCAATACGCTCATCCATAAAGAATTAAAGGATCGATTTAATACACTCAGTAAGCTTTTTAAAATCATTTACAGTCGTGTATACATGACAAGAAATCCGAATAAAATCGCCTCTAAAGGAAACAAAAATTTGTTGTTCATTTAGTTTCTCTTTTAAGCGTTCAATATTGATGCTGTTCGGCAATTGAAAGCCGAATAAATGATGCGTCCTGTCTTCAGGGTTTTCAAGAGTACAGCCCAGTTTTTGCAATTCTATAACTGCTTCTTTAGAAATGTTTTTACAATAGCTTTGTATTGATTTGGGTGTCCATTCAAGAACTTGTTTCAATGCTGCTATTTGCATTTGAACATAAATAAAACTCCCGCTTTCGCCTGCAGAATATTGATTTGCTAACGGTTTGTATTTAGGTTGGTAGTTTGTTAAGTTCGTGAAATTTTCACTATCTAATCGGTTAGACCAATTTTCCTCAATCGGATTTCCATTGTCAAAATACGAACTGAAATATCCATAACCACAACCATATGGACCAAATAACCATTTGTAACCTGCACAGATTAATGCATCAGGATTTATTTCTTTTACAGAAAACGGCAATGCTCCCACAGATTGACTTCCATCAATGATTAATAAAGAATTATGTTGCGTCGTCTTTTCTCTAATTGCTTTTAAGTCAAACAATGTTCCGTTAGCCCAATGAATATTTCCCATTGCAACCAAGGCAGTTTTTTTGTTAATTGCCTTAAGAATAGCTGCATTCCATTGTTGACCGCGATCAATTTTGGTGGTTGGCTGTTTTACAAATTTAATGGTTGCATTATATTTTTTAGCTAGTTTTTCCCAAGAATAAAAATTACTTGGAAATTGTTCATCAATTAACAGAATCTCATCACCTGCATTCAATTTAATGTTGTTTGCAACAGTTGCTATTCCATAAGAAACAGAAGGAATCATAGCAATTCTATTGTAATCATCTACCTCAATTAATTGAGCAAACAGCTTTTTCAATTGGATAACGGGCTCAAAATAATCTGGCCCCGTTATTTTATATGGCTGACTTTTTTTAAGTACAGCGTCAACACCCGCTTTTTCAACAGATTTAAAAGAAGGTGATTGACTCGCGATATTTAAGTACGTAATTTCTTTTGGAAAATTAAATAGTTGCTTTTGATTCTGTAAAATCATGTTCGTTTCATTTTATTCAAAATAAGAAAATGTTTCTCCGTCTTTTATTTTCAATAAGGTTTCATAAATCATTTGTATCACATGTTCTACATCTTCTCTGTGTACCATTTCTACGGTGGTATGCATATAACGTAGTGGTAAAGAAATCAATGCAGAAGCAACGCCGCCATTGCTATACGCAAAAGCATCGGTGTCTGTTCCTGTGGCTCTTGACAATGCAGCACGTTGAAACGGAATCTTATTTTCTTCAGCAGTTTCTGTAATTAGATCGCGTAATTTTTGCTGTACTGCAGGAGCGTAAGCAATTACGGGTCCTTTACCCATTTCACACTGACCTTCTTTTTTTTGATCAATCATTGGTGTTGTGGTGTCGTGTGTTACATCAGTAACAATCGCAACATTTGGTTTGATACGATGTGTGATCATTTCAGCACCACGCAATCCGATTTCTTCTTGTACAGAATTGGTAATGTACAATCCAAACGGCAAGGTTTTTTTGTTTTCCTTTAATAAACGTGCCACTTCAGCAATCATAAATCCGCCCATTCTATTGTCCAATGCTCTACAAACAAACTTGTCTTTGTTTAATATATGAAATGCATCGGGGTAGGTAATCACACAACCTACATGTACTCCTAATTTTTCTACTTCCTTTTTGGTGGTGCAACCACAATCGATAAAAATATTTTCTGGTTTAGGCGCTTCTTCTTTTCCTTTAAGTCGCGTATGAATGGCTGGCCATCCAAAAACACCTTTTACAATGCCTTTCTTTGTATGGATATTTACAATTTTACTCGGAGCAATTTGATGATCACTTCCTCCATTTCTGATGACATAAATCAATCCATTGTCTGAAATATAGTTTACATACCAAGAAATTTCATCAGCATGACCTTCTATAACTACCTTGTATTTGGCCTTCGGATTGATAACGCCAACGGCTGTTCCGTAGGTGTCGGTGATAAACTCATCTACATAAGGTTTTAAATAGTCCATCCAGATTTTCTGGCCTTCCCATTCGTAACCCGTAGGAGCTGCATTGTTTAAATATGTTTCTAAAAATGAAATTGATTTTTTAGTAAGTATCGATTTTTTTGCCATAATGTGTTTTCTCTTTGGTGTAAAAATAATACGATTTTTTAGTATCCACATAAATATTTTATAAAAATTTATAGGATTGCCCGTTTGAGTAGCAGAATCTAAAAGAAAAATGAATTTTATTTCTCCTGCAAGGTTTTGGAAACCTTGTAGGTATGTAGTTCTGAGGCTCTAATCATTTCGCTGTGCTTCCGATCAGACATTATATAGAAGGAACGATTGTTGCTATAAAACAAATATGTTGAGATAGAAAGAATAGAAGGCGCTAAAACTCTTTTCCACATTGCTGAAATTATAATATATTTACATCCTTAAAAAATCACTTCCGTTGAAATTTATTTTATACATATATATAATAGGGTTATCTGTTAGTTGTTTCGGACAAGAAATAGATACAATTCCTGCAGTAGCGAAAGACCTCTTAATCAAAGAAGGAGATTTTTTCACCATACAGCTTGATGAGGTAAAACTACTCACCAAACAAAAGTTCAAATCTCAAATAGATGTTCGGTATTATTATTGGTTTCGTAAAAAAGTATACAAAGCATACCCTTATGCGGTAATTGCCTCCCAAAGATTAGACAGTCTTTCAGCAAGATTGAAAAGGATTCAACGAAAAAGCAGAAAGAGAAAGTATACAAAACTCGCTCAAAAGTACTTGGAAGGCGAGTTTACAGATCAATTAAAAAAGATGACCCATACAGAAGGGAGGATTCTAATTAAACTGATCCATCGACAAACGGGTAAGACGGCCTACCAACAAGTAAAAGAATTGCGTAGTGGGTGGAAAGCGTTTTGGTACAATACAACGGCCAGTTTATTTCGGCTGTCATTAAAGTCAGAATACCATCCAGAACGTGTAAATGAAGATTTCTTGGTAGAAGACATCTTGCAAAGAGCTTTTGTAAATAACCAATTAAGAGAACATCCTCAAAAAGTCGAATTCAATTTCAATGAAATTTACACGAAAAATAAAGGTGTGATAGATGTGGAAGAGTATAAGAGGATGTTTGCTAAAATGAAAAAGAAGCGATTGAGAAGAGAGCGGCGTAAAAACTAATTTTCTTTATTTTTTTTTAAGTTGTTATGTATGTTGTTTTCAGGATGTTAAAAAATAGTTTACAAATAGTTTAAAAAAAGGCTTGTAGGATTTAAAAGAGGGTGTATCTTTGCAGCCGCTA
>Ga0209554_1001424_pt1 | contig 18076 bp, 10 predicted proteins | sample MarorgKNORR_S2LV_5_FD_188221 | JGI IMG/M metagenome (GOLD analysis project Ga0209554, IMG submission 188221) | Marine microbial communities from the Southern Atlantic Ocean, analyzing organic carbon cycling - Bottom_A/KNORR_S2/LV (SPAdes) (version 2) | ecosystem: Environmental > Aquatic > Marine...
TGTAGGCCGTGCAGTCGGGCGTAGATGCCGTCGTCCTTCGACAGCAACTCCTCGTGCGTGCCGGCTTCCGCGAGCCGCCCGTCCTTCATCACGAACAGCCGTGACGCGTTACGAAGCGTCGAGAGCCGGTGCGCTATTGCGAACACCGTGCGACCGGCCACCAGTCGATCCATCGCCTCCTGGATCTTCCGCTCCGTTTCCGTGTCGACGGCGGACGTGGCCTCGTCCAGGATCAAGATCCTGGGGTCGTGGAGGATCGTGCGGGCGATCGACACCCTCTGCCGCTCCCCTCCCGAGAGGTTCTGTCCACGCTCGCCCACAACCGTGTCGTAGCCCTGAGGCATCCTCACGATGAAGTCGTGTGCGTTCGCGGCCTTCGCCGCCTCGATGACCTTGGCCGGCTCAGCCTCGGCGTGCCCGTAACGGATGTTATCCATGAGCGAGCCGTGAAACAGATACGGCTCCTGAAGCACCATCCCGATCTGACGGCGGAAGTGTCCGGTCTCCAGCGTCCTGACATCGACGCCGTCGACCAGCACGGCCCCAGCAGTCATGTCGTAGAAGCGGGCGATGAGGTTGGTCACCGTTGTTTTCCCACCCCCGGACGGTCCCACGAGACCGATCATTTCTGCACACGCCACATCGAACGACACGCTTCTCAGCACCTGGCGCACGCTCGTGGACGAGTTGAGCGCCGCCTTCGAGTCGAGCCCGTCGCGCGATGAGGTCCAGGAGCACGTCCGATCATCGCTGGAGATGCTCCACCACGAGGGACTGCTCAGGTGAGCCTCGACTACTACACCGCGCTGCTCACGGACCGACCTCGCATCGAGGCCTTCCGCGAGGCGATCTTGGCCGAGGTGAAGCCTGGCGATCGAGTGCTGGACGTGGGCTCCGGTTCGAGTTCCGCGGCTCCGCGGGATCGCAGACGCCGACCGCGCAGCCCGGCGGTCGTCCCACGGCGCCCTGGGCCAAGCCCCCACCGGGTGGCGACTGAGTCTTCGCCGACGCCCGCATGACCCCGCCGGTTCGCGCGCTCTCGCGGAATTCCGGCGACCCCGCCGACTCGCTGGCCGGTCTCAGGGACCGCCTCTATACTACGCGCTCATCGGATATGTGATCGCTGTGACGAGGACCTCATGAGGACGCTCACCTGCCTTTCTGCAACGCTCGGGCTGGCGCTCGTCGTGGTGGGATCGCCCGCGGGAACGCCGGTGGGATACACCGGCGTGTTTGAGGCCCAGGTGCCCGCGACTAGCCATGCGACGCCGAGCGACAACGAGGTCGTGCAGCAGTACTGCGTGCGTTGCCACAGCGACCGGCGACTGACGGGCAACCTGTCACTCGAGCACTTCGACGCGGAGTCCCCGTCGGATGAGGCCGAAGTCGCCGAGGGCATGATCCGGAAGCTGCGCGCCGGCATGATGCCGCCCCCGGGCGCACCTAGGCCGGCCGGCGACACGCTTCTCACGTTGGTGGAAGGCCTCGAGTCCCGTATCGACCGTGTCGCCGCGGAGAATCCGAATCCCGGAGGCCGGACGTTCCAGCGGCTCAATCGGGCCGAGTACGAGCGCTCGATCCTCGATCTGCTCTCCATGGATGTCGATGCCGGGGACTATCTCCCGCTCGATACCAAGAGCGAGAACTTCGACAACATCGCGGACGTCCAGCTCCTGTCTCCGACCTTGCTCAACGCATACCTGAACGCGGCCGCCGAAATCAGCCGACTCGCTGTTGGCGACCCGAACGCGCGTTCCACGGAGCGCACATACAACGTGTCCGGCTATCGCTCGCAAATGGAGCGCGTGCCTGGGGCGCCGTTCGGTACGCGCGGTGGAGTCTCCGTCATGCACATCTTCCCGGCGGACGGCGAGTACATCGTCCGCATCGCGTTCGAGCATACCACGACGGGCGACGGCTTCTTCGGTCAGATCACACGCTTCGAGCAGCTCGAGATCTCGGTCAACGGGGAGCGCGCGGCGCTCCTGGATGTCGACCAGTGGATGCGCATCTCCGACCCCGAGGGGATCTCGATGCGCACGGACCCGATCTTCATTCGGGCTGGGCCCCAGAGGGTGACCGCAGCGTTTGTGCGCCGGACCGAGGGCCCGGCAGAGGACCTCGTGTCACCTCACGAATGGTCGCTTGCCGATCGCCACACGGGCATCAGCGGCTACGGCCTCACGCTGCTGCCGCATGTGCGTGACCTGATCATCTCGGGCCCGCAGCGGGTCACCGGTGTATCGAGCACGCCCAGCCGCGAACGGATCTTCACCTGCCGACCCCTGTCGCCCGCTGAAGCCGAACCGTGCGCGAGGGACATCCTGTCGAGGCTGGGCACGGCGGCGTACCGGCGACCCCTGACCGAGCGGGACCTCGATATCCTGATGTCGTTCTATGAGGACGGGGCGCGCGAAGGCTTCGAGTTGGGCATCCGGACGGGTGTTCAGGCGATTCTCGCGAGCCCGCACTTCGTGTTCCGCTTCGAAGAGGCGCCCTCGGGGGTCAGGCCGGGAGAGAGCTACCGCATCAACGATCTGGATCTGGCGTCGAGGCTCTCCTTCTTCTTGTGGGGCACGCCTCCGGACGGCGAGCTGCTTGCCGTGGCCGAAGAGGGAGACCTGTCTGATCCAGTCGAGCTCGAATCACAGGTTCGGCGAATGATCGCCGACCCGCGCGCCGAGGCACTCGGGCCGAGGTTCGCCGGTCAGTGGCTAAGGCTGCAGGACCTCGACAAGGTTCACCCCGACCAGTTCTGGTTCCCGGACTTCGACCAACAGCTCGCCGATGCCATGCGGCGGGAAACCGAGCTGTTCTTCAACGCGCTGGTCGCCGAAGATCGCAGCATTCTCGACCTCTATTCGGCCGACTTCACTTACGTGAACGAGCGTCTGGCGGCCCACTACGGGATCTCCGGCGTCACAGGCGATCACTTCCGGCGAGTGGACTATCCGGACGACCGCAGGCGAGGCGTCTTCGGCCACGGCAGCGTCCTCACGCTCACGTCCCATGCGAACCGAACTTCACCGGTCCTGCGCGGCAAATGGGTCATGGAGGTGCTGCTGGGAGCGCCGCCGCCGCCGCCTCCGCCCGACGTCCCGGACTTGGACGAAACGCAAGCGGCGGACGGTGTACGCATGCTCAGCACGCGTGAGAGGATGGAGGTCCACCGGGCCAGCCCGACTTGTAACTCGTGTCACCGGCTCATGGATCCGATCGGGCTCGCGCTGGACAATTTCGACGTGACCGGCCGGTGGCGGATCCGTGAGAACGGGGTGGCGTTGGATACCCGTGGCGAGCTGTACGACGGCACACCGATCACGAGCCCGGCCGAGTTGCAGGAGGCGCTGCTGCAGCGTCCCATCCCATTGGTGCGGACGTTCACCGAGAATCTGATGGCGTACGCGCTGGGTAGAAGAGTAGAGTACTTTGACCAACCGACCATTCGAGCGATTACGAATGAGGCGGAGCCGGACGGCTATCGCTTGTCGGCGCTGATACTTGGTGTCGTAAACAGCGATGCCTTCCAGATGCAGCGTGTGGCTTCAGTCGCAGATGACGGGGTTGAGAACGAGCGCCGCTGAGGCGCAGGGAGTCAGATCGATGGAGTTCATCACCGGAAAGCACATCCCTCGGCGCACCTTTTTGCAGGGCGTGGGTGCGACGGTAACGCTGCCGTTCCTCGACGCCATGAGGCCGGCCGGCATGGTGCGGTCGAGCGCCGCGTTGAGGGCAGCCGAAGACCCGACCCGGGTCATAGCGATCGAGATGGTGCACGGTGCGGCAGGCTGCAACGAGTGGGGCGCCACGCAGAATCTGTGGTCACCCGCCGCGGTGGGTCGTGACTTCGATCTGAGTCCGAGCGCCTTGGCTCCGCTCGAACCGTACCGGCAGTACATGACGATCGTCAGCAACACCGACAACAAGATGGCCGAGGCATTCGAGCCTCCCGAGATCGGCGGTGACCACTTCCGCTCGAGCGCTGTCTATCTGACGCAGGCACACCCCAAGCAGACGCGGGGCTCGGACCTCTTCGCTGGCACGTCGTTCGATCAGCTGTACGCCAACCGGTTCGGCCAGGAGACCGCGATTCCCTCGATGCAGCTCTGCATCGAGCCGGTGGACCAGTCCGGTGGATGCGCGTACGGCTATGCGTGCGCCTACACCGACTCGATCAGCTGGGCGTCGCCGAGCGAGCCTCTGCCCATGATCCGCGATCCTCGCGTCGCCTTCGACATGCTCTTCGGGGCTGGCGGGACGCCGGAGGAGCGTGCGGCCCGACGCCGGACCAACAGCAGCATCCTCGACTGGATCACCGAAGAGATCGCATACCTGAAGAGGGACCTCGGCCCGACCGACACCGGACGGCTCGATCGGTACCTGGACAACGTCCGCGAGCTAGAGCGCCGGATCCAGACGATCGAGGCCCAGAATTCGAGCGGTGAGGCGCGGGCGTTGCCCGAGGCTCCCGCGGGCGTGCCAGACTCGTTCGAGGAGCATATGCACCTCATGTTCGACCTCCAGGCGCTCGCGTTCGCCTCGGATGTGACCCGCGTCTTCTCGTTCAAGACCGGACGCGATGCGTCAGGCAGGGTCTACCCGGAGAGTGGGACCGATCGGCCATTCCACGGCGCGTCCCATCACGGCGGCCGCGAAGAGGCGATCCTGGAGTTCTTCAAGATCAACCGGTACCACGCGGGCCTGCTTCCCTATCTCATGGAAAAGCTCGCGGCGATCGAGGAGGGTGACGGCAACCTGCTCGACAAGACGATGATCATCTACGGCTCGCCGATGGCGGACGGGAATCTCCACAATCACCGCCGCTGTCCGCTCGTCATTCTCGGTGGCGCCAATGGTAAGAACCCCGGAAACCTCCACCTGAGCGCGCCTGACGGCACCCCGATGGCGAACGTGATGCTGAGCATGCTTCACGGGCTCGGGCACGATGACATGACCCGCTTCGGTGACAGTACCGGGGAGTTCCCGCTGTCGATGCCCACGCAGATGTCGAGCTCGGGCTGAGGGCCATAAAGTGCATCGTAGGATTCTGAGGATGAGGATTGCGGGTGCTCTCGGCCTTTGCCTGTGTCTATCCGCTGCCGTTCCCGCGGAGACCCCCGTCGCCGACGCCGCGATGCGGGGCGACATCGCCGCGGTGCGCTCGTTGCTCGAGGGCGGTGCCGATGTGAACGCCGCCCAGGGCGACGGCATGACCGCGCTGCACTGGGCCGCCGAGAATGGCGACGCCGCGCTGGCCGACTTGCTGATTCCGGCGGGGGCCAACCTCGAGGCACTCACCCGGATTGGCGGCTACCGTCCGCTCCACTTGGCGAGCCGCGGGGGGTACGCCCGCGTGGTCCAGGGCCTCCTCGAGGCCGGCGCCGATGTGATGGCCACGACGGAGACCGGGGCGGCAACCGCCCTACACTTCGCTTCGGCCGCCGGAGAGGTGGAGGTGGCAGGACTGCTGCTCGGTTCCGGTGCTGATATCGACGCGCTCGAGACCGGGCGGGACCAAACCCCGCTGATGTTTGCGGCGTCGCTCGGTCGGCTCGAGATGGTCCGCGTGCTGCTCGGTTCTGGGGCGGACCCCGCGCTGACTACCCGCGTGCTGGATATTCCGGCGCTGGAGCAGGTCGACCGCGCCGCGCGCCAGGTGCGGAACGAGGTCTTGGACGCGTATCAGAGCGCCGTGTCAGCCGGATCAGCGTGGCGCCCCGAGCCAGACCAGGTTCGCGCAGCCGTCCAGGCCGCTCAGCAGGTCCAGCGCACACAAGTCGAAGCCGCCGACGCACCTGAACGCGTGCTCGAGGCGGGCGCTGAGGAGTTTCCCGGCTACACAGGGCTGGTCGGCACGCAGGGCGGGTTGACCGCTCTTCTGCATGCCACGCGTGAGGGCCACGCCGACATCGCGATGGAGCTCGTGGGCGTCGGCGCCGACATCGATCAGGTGAGCGAGGGCGACCATACGAGTCCCATGCTCATGGCCACGATCAACGGGCACTTCGACCTCGCCCTGCAGTTTCTCGAGTTGGGTGCCGACCCGACGCTGGTGAGCGATGCCGGCGCGACCCCGTTGTTCACGGCGCTTAACACGCATTGGGCGCCCAAGGCCCGCTACCCTCAGCAGCAGGCGTATCAGCAGCAGCAGGCTACGTACATCGATGTGATGACCGCGCTGCTCGAGGCCGGAGTCGATCCGAACGTCCGACTCCGGAAGCATCTGTGGTACATGTCCTACACCTTCGACCTGCTCCGTGTGAACCTCGCGGGCGCGACGCCCTTTTGGAGGGCTGCCTACGCCACCGACGTCGAGGCCATGAAGCTGCTCATCGCCTACGGCGCGGATCCCGACGTCGCGACGGTGAAGCCGCCGGCGCGTAACCGCGGCGGTCGAGGTGGCCGTGGCGGCGTCGGTGGTGGCGCGGCGCCGGCGGATCCGTCGGGCCTGGCTCCGGTCCCCAACGGCGGCCCGGGCGTATGGCCCATTCACGCCGCGTCAGGCGTGGGGTACGGCGAGGGCTATGCGGGGAACTCTCATCGACACGCGCCCAACGGATGGCTACCGACGGTCAAGTATCTAGTGGAGGAGATGGGCGCCGACGTCGATGCGCGCGACCACAACGGGTATAGCCCCGTGCACCACGCAGCTGCGCGAGGAGACAACGAGCTCATTCTCTACTTGGTGGAACGCGGCGCGGACGTCACGGTGGTGAGCCGACGCGGGCAGACAACGGTCGACATGGCCAACGGTCCGCAGCAGCGCATCAGGCCGTTCCCGGAGACGATCGCGCTACTGGAGAGGCTGGGCGCGAAGAACAACCACAACTGCCAGTCCTGCTAGACTCGCGGGATCCGCATTGATCCGGTGCGGCGAGCGCCGGGGCCTCAGCCCCCGACGCCCCCTTCCAGCTCGGCTAGAAGCCGCTCGAACGTAGCTCGCTGCTCATCGTTCACGCTGATGACCAGTGTGATCTGCTCGTACTCTTCCTGGGTGATCTCATGCTCCTCCAGGATTCCGTCGAGTCGGTCCTGAAGCTCCGCCCTGAGCCGATCGCGCTCCTGCGCCTCGTGCGTGCGCCCTAGCACCCCGTGATAGTCGTCGCGCGCCTCGGACACCTCGACGTAGGCGGCGACGAACACCGCCAGACGGGCCTCTCCGATCTGCGGAATGTCCTGCTCTTGCGCGGCCAAAGAAGGCGCCAAGACGAACAGCAATAGCGCTGCTGCTCCAACTACGCCCCGGCCCCTGAAAGGCACTGTTCCGATGCTGATCACTGATCCTCCACGAGCGTCCTCAAACTCCGTTCTCCTCGGCATGATACCCAGAGGCGCGGAATCGCGCCAAGGTGGTTCAGCAAAGGGCTGCAGGCGGCTGTCTATATTGCTAGCCAGTACTAGCGACCTGATCTATTATTCCGATGGGCTTATCGGGTGGAGGGGGCTTCCCCAAGGGGTTAGATGAAGATTCTCACCGGACTGTCCGCGACCTTGGGCGTTCTGCTCGTCGTCGTGGGCCAAGGCTTTGAAGACAAGCCGGCCGCGCGCGTTGTCGCCGAGGCGCTCCTTAGTGCACCCACCGTACATGCTGGCGTAACACCGGCGGCCGCATCTGCGACCAATACCGAGCTGATCCAGCAGTACTGCGTGAGCTGTCATAGCGACCGTCGGCTCACCGGAAATCTATCCCTCGAGAACTTCGATGCGGAGGCACCGGAGGCTGTGGCCGAGCTGACGGAGAAGATGATCCGGAAGCTGCGTGCGGAGATGATGCCTCCACCCGGCTCCAGGCGCCCCGCCGGTGACTCGCTGGTGGCGCTGGTCGAGTCCCTAGAAGCTCTGCTCGACGCTGCGGCAGCCGACAACCCCAACCCAGGCGGTCGCACGTTCCAGCGCCTGAACCGTGCCGAGTACAGCCAGTCTATTCACGATCTGCTCTTGCTGGATATCGACGCGGCGGACTACCTCCCGCTCGACACCAAGAGCGCGAACTTCGACAACATCGCGGACGTGCAGATGCTGTCGCCGATGCTTTTGGACACCTACTTCCGCGCCGCTGCCGAAATCAGCCGCCTTGCGGTAGGAAACGCGAACGCTCTGCCGGCGTCGAAGACATACACCAACGCGGGATACGTCACGCAGTGGGATCGAATCGAGGGAGCACCCTTCGGCACGCGCGGCGGAATCTCCGTGGACCACACCTTCATTGCCGACGGCGAGTACGTCTTCAAGATGGCCTTCGAGCACACGACCACCGGTGGGTTCTTCGGCGGAGTGTCGCGAGACGAACGGATCGAGGTCTCGATCGATGGCGAGCGGGTCGCGCTTCAGTTCGTCGACAAGTACATGAGCGTGTCGGATCCGAACGGCGTGAACATGCAGACCGAGCCGATCTTCGTTCGAGCCGGACCACACCGGGTGAGCGCGGCGTTCCTGCGGCAGGCCGAGGGACCCAAAGAGGACTTGGTCTCGCCGCACGATTGGTCTCTCACCGACCGACAGATCGGTGTCAGCGGTTACGGCGTGACGTCTCTGGCGCACCTCAAGGACCTCGTCGTAGCCGGTCCGTACAATCCGACGGGAGTGTCCGAGACGCCCAGTCGCGCGCACATCTTCTCGTGCCGACCCCTCTTGGCTGGTGAGGCCCCTGACTGCGCGGCCGACATTCTGACGCGGCTCGGGTCTCAGGCGTTCCGTCGTCCGTTGACCGACGATGACCTGTCGGGTCTGATGACCTTCTATGAGCTCGGCGCCGAGAGTGGTGGCTTCGAGACGGGCGTGCGCACAGCGATTGAAGCCATGCTGGCGAGCCCCGATTTCGTCTTCCGCTTCGAGGAGGCACCTGCGGGTGTCGGCGCGGGCGAGAGCTACCGCATCAATGACTTCGACTTGGCCTCGCGGCTGTCTTTCTTCCTGTGGGGTTCACCCCCCGACGCTTCGCTGATCGACGCCGCTGGGAGAGGGGAGTTGTCGAGCCCCGATGCGTTGGAAGCGCAGGTACGCCGCATGCTGGCCGATCCGCGCGCCGCCGCGCTCGGCACTCGCTTTGCGAGCCAGTGGTTACGCCTGGAGGACCTGGAGAAGGTCCACCCGGACAGGCTGCTCTTTCCGGATTTCCATCAGCAGCTCGCCGACGCGATGCTGCGCGAAACCGAGCTGTTCTTCAACGGGCTGGTTCGGGAGGATCGTAGCGTCCTGGACTTGTTCACAGCGGACTACACTTATCTGAACGAGACGCTCGCGGAGCACTACGGCATCCCCGGCGTCATGGGCGACGAGTTCCGCGAGGTCGCGTACCCTGAGGATGCGGGTCGCCGCGGACTCTTGGGACACGGGAGCATCTTGACGCTCACGTCCCATGCGGGACGGACGTCTCCGGTGCTGCGTGGCAAGTGGGTGATGGAAGTCCTCCTGGGGATTCCGCCGCCCCCTCCGCCACCGGGAGTGCCGGACCTGGACGAGACCGAGGCCTCGGAAGACGGCGTCATGCTGACCACGCGTGAGCGGATGGAGATCCACCGGACCAGCCCGTCGTGCAATTCGTGCCACCGGCTCATGGATCCGATCGGTCTCGCCCTCGACAATTTTGACGTGACCGGTCGTTGGCGGATCCGCGAGAACGGCATGCCGCTCGATACCCAGGGCGAGCTGTACGACGGGACGCCGATCACCACACCCATCGAGCTGGCGGACGCGCTGGCGATGCGACCGATTCCGCTAGTGCGGACGTTTACCGAGAACCTGATGGCCTACGCGTTGGGGCGGAGGGTCGAGTACTTCGACCAGCCGACCGTTCGCGCGATCACTGCCCAGGCTGAGGCCGACGACTTCAGGATCTCATCGTTTATTCTGGGCGTCGTGAACAGCGATGCGTTCCAGATGCAGAGGGTCTACACAGCTACAGACGATACCGCTGGAAACCAGCAGCGGTAGTCACTAAACAGAGAACACGGACCATGGATTTCATCACCGGCAAGCACATGCCACGCCGCACGTTCGTCCGAGGTGTGGGCGCGACGTTCGCGCTTCCTTTCCTGGACGCGATGACTCCCGCCGGCCGTGTTTGGTCACGCACCAGGGCCGAGGACGACCCGACGCGTCTGGTCGCGATCGAGATGGTCCACGGAGCTGCTGGTAGTAACGAGTGGGGCGCGACTCAGAACCTCTGGGCACCCGCCGCCGTCGGGAGTGATTTCGACCTCACTCCGAGTGCGCTCAGCCCGCTCGAGGGATTCCGCGACTACCTCACGATCATCAGCAACACCGATGTGCGGATGGCCGAGGCGTTCATCCCTCACGAGATCGGTGGCGATCACTTCCGCTCCAGCGCCGTCTTCCTGACGCAGTCGCACCCGAAGCAGACCGAGGGCTCCGACGTTTTTGTGGGCACCTCGCTGGACCAACTCTTCGCGCAGCGCTTCGGCCAGGACACGCCGATCCCGTCGATGCAGCTCTGCATTGAGAACATCAACCAGTCCGGCGGATGCGCGTACGGCTATACCTGCGTGTACACGGACTCGATCAGCTGGGCATCACCGACGGAGCCGCTCCCGATCATCCGTGATCCGCGTGTCGCATTCGACCAGCTCTTCGGAGCCGGTGGCTCAGCCGAGGAACGGGCTGAGCGGCGGCGCACCAACAAGAGCATCCTGGACTGGATCTCCGGGCGCATCAACCAGCTGCAGCGCGAGTTGGGGCCGAACGACGCCCAGCGCCTCGAGCGCTACTTCAACAACATCCGCGAGATCGAGCGTCGCATCCAGACGGTCGAGGCGCGGAACAGCACGGGTGAAGAGCGTGAGTTGCCCGAGGCTCCTCCCGGCGTGCCGGATGCCTTCGAGGACCACATGAAGTTGATGTTCGACCTGCAGGCGCTCGCCTTCGAGTCGGACGTCACGCGGGTCTTCTCGCTCAAGATGGGACGCGACTCGTCTGCGCGGGTCTTCCCAGAGAGCGGCACCGACCGGCCCTTCCACCCGGCGTCGCACCACGGCGGCCGCGAAGAGGGTGTGCTCGACTTCAAGAAGATCAACCAATACCACATCAGCATGCTCCCCTACCTCCTCGAGAAGCTCCAGGGGATCCAGGAGGGCGACGCCAACCTGCTCGACAAGACGATGATCATCTACGGCTCACCCATGGCGGACGGAAATCTGCACAACCATCGCAGGGCTCCGCTCATCGCTCTGGGTGGCGCGAACGGTCGACTCCAGGGCAACCAGCATCTCCGGGCGCCGGACGGCACGCCGATGGCGAACGCCATGCTCGCGTTGCTGCACAAGCTCGGCATGGACGACATGGAGAGCTTCGGAGACAGCACGGGCGAGTTCTCCCTTTCGATGCCGGCAGTGATGCCGAGCAGCTCGGGCTCATGAGGGGCCGTCTGCACATGCGGTCGCTCGGGGCACTCTGTCTCAGCGTACTGCTCTGGGGCGCATCCCCCGCCGACGCCCCGGTCGCCGATGCGGCTATGCGGGGAGATACCGAACGTGTGCAGGAGCTCCTCAGAGGCGGAGCCGATGTGAACGTCGCCCAAGGCGACGGCATGACCGCGCTTCACTGGGCGGCCGAGCGTGGGGATGCCGAGATGGCCGGCATGCTCGTGTATGCGGGCGCCAACCTCGAGGCCGTGACACGCATCGGTGACTACACCGCGTTGCATCTGGGCGCGCGGGCAGGCCAGGCAGCGGTCGTGACGACGCTTGCGGAGGCTGGAGCTAAGATTGCTGCCGTCAGCACCGCGGGCGGTGCGACGCCCCTGCACTTCGCCGCCGCTTCGGGTAGCGCGGCAGCCGTGACTGCCCTGCTCGACCACGGAGCAGATGTCGATGCCCGTGAAGACCATTGGGGCCAGACTCCGCTGATCTTCGCCGCGGCGCGCGGGCGTACCGAGGCCGTAAGCGTCCTTGCCAGGCGCGGTGCGGACGTCGCAGTCACCACTCTTGTGGTCGATGTAGGCGCTCTGTCGGCGGCGGATCGCGCTGCCGGCCAGCGTAGGGATCAGATCCTCGACGCGTTCCGTGCGGAGGCGGGCCCGAACTCGGAAGCCTGGCGGCCGAGTCCGACCGAGGTCCAAGCAGCGATCGTCGCCGCCAGGCAGACGCCCGACGCGGGAGAGGCCTTTACGGCAGATCGCGAGCGTGAGGTCAACGCACTCCGACAGGAGCTCGGGCCGGCTGAGGTACAGCAGGCACAGGATGCGGCGATGGCGAGAGGCGTCCGCGACGGTGGTGGGCAGGTCGGTGGCCGGATCGGCGGTCAGGGCGGCCGAGCCGGCGGCCAAGGTCCTGGCCAGGCGGCCCAGGATGGTGCCCAGTACGTCTCGCAGGCCCAGGCTGGTCGGCAGAGCGGCGGCTTTACGTCGCTCGTGGGTGCGATCGGCGGCATGACCGCCCTGATCCATGCGGTTCGGGAGGGGCACGCCGAGACAGCGTTCGCGCTTCTGGATGCGGGTGCGGACATCGACCAGCAGAGCGCGGGCGATGCGACTTCCCCCCTCCTCAGCGCGGCGATCAACGGGCACTTCGATCTCGCGATTCAGCTGATCGAGCGGGGCGCTGATCCGACGCTCGCGAGCGTCGCGGGCACGACGCCACTTTTCGCGGCTCTCAATACGATGTGGGCCCCGAAGGCGAGATACCCGCAGCAGCAGGCGTACCAGCAGCAGAACGCGACCCACGTGGACGTGATGCGCGCGCTGCTCGAGGCGGGAGCCGATCCCGATGCGCGTCTCACGAAGCACCTCTGGTTCATGGAGTACACGTTCAGCCATCTGGGTATCGATGCCACGGGCGCGACAGCCTTCTGGCGCGCGACGCACGCCCTCGATGTGCCAGCGATGCGGCTCCTCGTCGAATTCGGAGCCGACCCGGGCACCGCGACGATGAAGGGAGCCGAGCGTCGCTTCCGCCGCGGAGGCCCGACCGAGGATCCGTCCGGACTCGCCCCCATACCGATGGGAGGGCCGGGCGTGTATCCGATCCACGTGGCTTCAGGTCATGGATATGGAACGGGCTACGCGGGCAACTCGCACATGCACGCACCTGACGCGTGGATGACCACGCTCGAGTACCTCGTCGAGGAGCAGGGTGCCGACGTGAACTCTAGGGACCAGAACGGATACTCGCCGTTGCATAACGCGGCGTCGCGCGGTGACTTGGAGATGATCCGGTATCTCGTAGACCACGGCGCGGACGTGATGGTACTGAGCCGCCGAGGCCAGACCACGGTGGACATGGCGAACGGCCCGCAGCAGCGGATCCAGCCGTTCCCGGAGGCGATGGCACTTCTCGAGAGCCTCGGTGCGATCAACAACCACAACTGCGTGAGCTGCTAGGGGCCGCTCAGACTTTTCGTGGGGCGGGAGTAGGCGGGGTCGTCAGAGGAGCCAACGGATCACGGCTCCGGCGTAACCGATTGCGGAGCTTTTTCAACCCTACTGTCCGCCCAGCTCAATGGAAGTGAGCGCTATTCCGGCCTTTTCGGAGGCGACGGCGATGGTCGCGGTGGCCGGTCGGCTCGAATCGATCACCCGCACGTTCCACGACAGCTCGCGACGCTCTGGCGGACCGCCGTGCGTGCCTGGCAGCATATCGAACTCGATTTCCGACTGACCTTCCACCAGTTCCGCGTTCTCTAGCTCGAGCCGCACGGTCACCGGCTGTGCGGTGCCGAGAACCTCGCGCGCATGAACGGTCGATGTCGCCATCCATCCGGTGTTCGCGATGGAAGCGCTCACGCGCACCGTACCACCGACCGATTCGGCGGCCTCGGCCAGAATCGCGACCTGCGGTGTCTTGTCCGCGAAGGTCAGGACCCAGTCGACGTTACGCTCGAGCTCGCCGGCGATGAGGCGGTGGGGCGGGCTCGACCGCGACCATGTATCCCACCCCCCCAGCTCGACGCGGCCAAGGTCCGGATGGTCATACGGGTACCAGTCGATGAAGCCGCTCCCACCGAGAACGTCGTCGTTCCATTCAAAGAGCGCATCTTGTCCGCCACCGAAGCCGCTCGCCCACATCTCCGTGGTCATCGCCAACACGCCGAACTCCTTCGAAGCCCAGTCGTTGAACACGCCGTGCCCGGGGCTCATGAGATCGACGATCGTCTGCTTCTCGTTGGCGTAGTTCTGGTACCCGGTGATGACGACTCCGTCCTCGGCGATCCGCGTGTAGTCGCTGATGTCCTCGACCGGGAACTGCCAGTCCTGATCGGCGAGCGTCGGGAAACGCAGGAGCAGGCCGCCGCTCGTGTGGAATGTGTGAACCGCGGCGATGTTCGGGCGATCCGTGATGTACTTCACGAGTGCCCACGACTCGGGCTCAGACAGAGGGAACGGACCCGAGGCGAACTGGGCCGCGCTCCAATTGGCCGGGAAGTTGCGGTTCAGATCGACGCCGCCGACTCGGTCTTCGTTGAAGCTCCCGTCACCGTCGTTGTCGATTCCTTCGGACAGTTGTGTGTAATACGTGCCGCCGGTTTCCCCGCGCGCACGTCGGACCATGCGGCGCGGGTCGGTTGGGTGGACCTTCCACTGACCGTCCGCATCGACGATGCGCATCTGGAGCATCCGTCCATCTCCGTCTAGGTCCTCTGGCGGGTCCTCATCCATGAGCCCGTCACCGTCCTCGTCGGTCGGGCGCACGTTCCAGCGATGGTTCTCGGGCGTATCGACCGAGATCGCGCGCCCGTCGGGGTTTACGATCGGCACGATGTAGAACGCCCGCGTATCGACCAGCTCGGTGATGCGCGGGTCACGCCCGTATTGGGTGATGAGTCGATCGATGAAGGCTAGGGCGCCCTCCCCACCGAGCACCTCACCCCCGTGGATGTTTCCGTCCACGTAAAAGCCGGGCTTCTCGGCCGCCGGCCCCGTCGCAGGGTTGTTGATGTCCAGGGCGAAGATCGGTCGGCTCTCCCGGCTCAGACCGATGATGGAGAGGGTCGTGAGGTCGGGGTTGCCTGCGGCGATCGCCTCGAGGTACGTGCCGATCTCGGCCAGCGTGTGGTAGTGATCGAACGTGATGAGGCTCTCCTGACCCGCTGCGGGACGTACGGCGACCAGTGCGGCCAGTGTCAGCCCCATCACGTGACGTCCCAGTGCAGAAAACCTCGAGTGTCGATCGGCCATGCGCGTTCTTCCTTGTTGAATCAGCGACCGTCCGCGCCACCGGGGCGATACGGTCCGAGTTGGTACTCAGCGGCCAACGTCACCTGCTGCCCGTCGCGCCAGACGCTGAGCTCGTAGGGCATCGGGTGCTCACGGAGTTCTCTAATAAGCCAATGGCGGAGCCCGTCCGTGCCGCCCCTTCCTTCGAAGAAAGGCTCCCCTCCGAAGCTGATGAGCAGGTCCCCAGGTCGGAGTCCGGCATCCGCCGCGGGCCCTGACGGGTCGACGGACGAGATTCGAATGGCGGTCTGCTCCGCGGCCATCGCGGGCGCTTCAGGTGGGAGTCGTACCTCGGACCCGACGAAGCCCACGTCGGGCACGCGCTCCTCGAGCGCCCGCACGGCGTACATCTCCCAGAACGAGAGCTGCCCTTCGGGATACTGCGGAGCCAGACGCTCAGACAGCCTTGCCGCTACGGCTCGCGCCCCTTCGTTGTCCGGCACGTTCACCGTGAGCGTCGTAGCATAAACGCGGCGAGAGTCGGCCAGAGCACGCGCCTGCTCCAGCGCCGTGCGGGCCGAGCGCCTCACGCTTCCCTGGAATACCCGCTCACCGTTCACCCGAATGGTCAGAGGCTTGTCGAGGTCGACGATGTCGTCGTTGAGGTGTAGCGTGATGGATCCCGTCCACCGCGCCTGGATCTCGATCTCACTCGGCCCTGACACCGTCCCTGAAACCAGGCCCTGACGGGTTGCGGACTCCAGCCAATGGACCCGCCGAGCGAGGGGCATGATGCCCCTATGGGGCACGCGCACAACCTGCCGTGGATCACGAAGTCGCGGCCGCGAGTCGAGCCAGCGAAGTACGTCCGGGTAGTGTTCCTGGAAGCCCTCGTGTGCGCGGTCGCCGAACTCCCGATAGACGATGTCCGCGCCGTGAGAGGTCATGATCTCGCTCAGTGCGCGAGGCCCTGCGACGGCGCGAATGTTCTGGTCCTGAGATCCCTCGAGGACGTACACCGGCACCGACACGTTGCGCAGGAGTCGTTCCCGTGACTCGCCTTCTGTCGATACAGGCACGATCGCCGAGAGCCAATCGGGGCTCGCCGCGGCGTAGGCAATCGAAAAGTTTGACCCCAGCGAAATGCCCGTCGACACGACACGGTCCGTGGCGACGCGGTACCGAGACCGGACTGCGTCGATGACCGCCCTGGCCTCCTCAGGGTGGAGCACCTCATATGGCAGTCGATCCTGAGTCCGCCCATCTCTGGAGACGACGGATACCATGGCCGGCGACACCACGATCCAGCCTGCGGCCTCCGCGGACTCCGCCCAGACCTGAATCATTCGGGCGGCACTGCCCAGAGCCCCTTCCGCGCTTCCAGGCGGACCGCCATGCATCGCGAGCATGAGTGGCCATTCTCGGTCTGGCGAATAAGCGCCTGGTACGCGCACGAACGTAGGAATCGAGCGGCCACCGGGCGCAGAAACCGTGAGTTGCTCCACGCCACCTGGTAGTCGTGCCTCCAGAGTCGTGGGGGGAAGGTCGGGCCCCCGGCGCATCCACTCTACGAGGTCGTGCCACTCCATGCGGGACACGTTGCCTAGCTCCGGGCTTTCCAGGGTCGCCCGAGCACGCTGGAAGTCCGCCTCGGAGCTGGGCCATAGGTAGGAGCGGACCAGCGCTTCTGTGAGCTGGGCGTGGACGCCTCGGCCCGAGAGTGCGACGAGGATGAGCGAAAGTAGCAGGCGTGCGGTGGCTGATCTCATAGTGCAGAACATGAGCGCCGACTTCGTCGGCGAGCAAGCGCATCCGCCTTACGAGTTATTCGGGCAATGTGTGCTTCCTGTAGTACTTCGCGGCCTTGGCTCGATTGCCACACGTCGTCATCGAGCACCACCGCCGCCGGCCACCCTTGCTAGTATCCAGGAACCAGCGCCCACAAGTCTTCGCAAAGCATCGTCTGAGGCGCTTGGGATCGGCATCGATCGCCAGCTTCGCGGCCGAGAGCGCGATCGGGTATAGAGGTGCGAGCTCTACTGGGCCGTGCTCCTCCTCGGAAATGGCGTATTGGGGCAGGCCCCGAGCTGGCTCGTCGCCTGCGGGAACTTCGGTCAGGGCGGTCGATCGGCGACTTGCCCGTAGAACTCGGTTCAACGTGTCGATCGTGATGGGCGGCGGTGCCGCATCGATCGATCGCGCGCTCACGAGCGTCGAGATCGCGTCCCGAAGCCAAAGTGCGTCGCGCAGAAGCATTCGAGCGGCCGGCGGGGAGCTCCTGAGGCCCTCAATCGAGCGCTCGGAGGTGATTTCCGCGGCGTTCAGCCAGTCCACCAGGTCTGTGGGCGTTCCTATCCGGTCGACAACGGCTGTGTTCGTGCCGCTTCGGGTGCTTATGAAATCCAGAGCGAGAACCCCAGATTCGAAATAGAATTCTATCGGCACGAACATAACTGGTAAAATGATAGATAACAGTTAGTATGTCTACATAACTGGTATAAGATAATATATAAGGTTATGCGGTAGTGACATTATCTCAAATTCACGGCCATCCGAAGCGCTTTAGGTCGATCCGGCCCCTTTCGTCGAATACCAAGCCCTCCGCCTCGAGCAGCGATCGCTGTATCCGTTCGAAGGTGTCGCCGCCTCTGCGCTCGCTGACCTCGCCCTTGGCGTTGATGACGCGGTGCCAAGGGACGTCGTGGTCGTCAGGTAGGGCGGCCATCGCGTAGCCGACCTGGCGAGCTCTTCCTGGGAGGCCCGCTTGGTAGGCAACGGCACCGTATGTGGTGACTCGTCCCCTCGGTACGCGCCGGACGACATCGTAGTAGACTGTGTAGGCTGACATCCTTCCGAGGCTGGGGCTCTCTCTCCTCGAGCGCAATGCAGGCAGCGCGATTACACCGACGAGCGACTTGATGACAGATCTCAGGTATCCCACCGGTCCGTTTACGTCGAAGAACCGAC
>Ga0209554_1001426_pt1 | contig 18074 bp, 14 predicted proteins | sample MarorgKNORR_S2LV_5_FD_188221 | JGI IMG/M metagenome (GOLD analysis project Ga0209554, IMG submission 188221) | Marine microbial communities from the Southern Atlantic Ocean, analyzing organic carbon cycling - Bottom_A/KNORR_S2/LV (SPAdes) (version 2) | ecosystem: Environmental > Aquatic > Marine...
GGCCTCAAAATAACGGCGCATTTCTCCGTCACTTACAGATACTTTACTATTGACCAAATTGCTAATCAATTTTTTTATCAACAAGTTGTTTTCTATAGTGTATTCCCATTCTTTTCGAGTCAACCCCACAAATTCCAGCTGTTTTTTAAACGAATCATCAGGATACCCTGCCTCAGCTTTCAACAAAGCTTCAATCAGTTCTTCCTGACTGATCTCGATTTCATTCTTTTTTATTTCCTGTCTTAAAAGCGTATTATGAATAATTTGCTCCACAACTCTATTTTTGAGCCAAGTTAATTCTTCCGGTAAGATCTCTTCGGTGCTATGCACACGGAATTTCTTCTTATACACATTAAATTCCGCCTTAAACTGCTCCAGAGGGACTTCTTCATTGTTTACAATTACGATGGCAACGCTATCAAGCATTTCATCGGAGGAAGAGGAACCATTGGAGCAAGAAACCAGGCACATCACTAAGGCAATTCCTTTAAGCCATTTATTCATTATCAATCTCAACCGGAAGCAACGAATTTGCCAGCCTTTGCAGATAATTTGTGACAAGTTTCAAATCCGTTTTCCATCCCTTGCGATCCAAGCGAATTTTAATCTTATACTCCGACTCCATACTCAAGCGTTCATCGAACAAAGAAGTTAGTATTTCTGGGTTGATAGCGGTTGAAGGCAAAAGATGTAAGTACACATTATTATGTTTCAGTTCAATTTTGGAAATATGGATTTTCTGGCATAGCATACGTATCTTTAAAAGGGCCAGAAGTTTTTCAATCGCTTCAGGATGCGGGCCATATCTATCTTCTAATTCACTAGCTACTGCCAAGCCTTCCTCATATTCGCTGGCTACCTGTATCCTTCGGTAAAAATCCAGACGCTGGTTCAAATCTGGCACATAATCCTTGGGAATAAATCCTTTAACCATCAAATCCAGTTCCGTCTCAATTCTGGGATCGGATTTTTTTCCACGAATATCTTTCACCATATCCTCAACAAGCTTGCAATAAAGGTCAAAACCGACTGATGCAATATGTCCAGATTGGTTGTGCCCCAGCATATTGCCCACTCCGCGGATTTCCATATCACGAGCCGAAAGCTGGAAGCCCGCCCCAAGTTCACTCATTTCCTCAATAGCACTAAGACGTTTCCGAGCTTCGTCCTTCAAACCGCCCGTTCCCGGGATTAACAAATAGGCATAGGCCTGATGCTTGTACCGACCCACTCTTCCACGCAATTGGTAAAGTTGGGCCAGTCCGAATTGATCCGCGCGATTGATAATGATGGTATTGGCGGAAGGTATATCGAGCCCGGATTCAATAATAGACGTACAAAGCAAAAGATCAACTTCCTTATCCATGAATTTTTTCATTACTCTTTCCAGTTGATGTTCCGGCAATTGGCCATGGGCAATGTCTATTTTTACTCCGGGAACCACCCGCCGAATCATTGCGGCGATGGAATGGATGCTGTGAATTTTATTATGCACAAAAAACACCTGTCCGCCCCGATCTACTTCCCGCATTATTGCCTCACGGATCACTTTTTCATCGAACTTTCGAATAAAGGTTTTAACCGCAAGGCGATCAACGGGTGGTGTTTCGATGATGCTTAAATCACGCACTCCCATCAGGGAAAAATGCAGTGTACGGGGAATCGGTGTAGCCGTAAGTGTGAGGATGTCTACAGAATTCCTAAGCTTCTTCAACTTTTCCTTGTGCTTGACTCCAAACCGTTGTTCCTCGTCAATAATGATCAAGCCGAGTGAGGCAAACTTCACATCCTTTGACAACAATCGATGCGTTCCTATAATAATATCGACGTTGCCCTTTTTCAGTTCTGCCAGAGTCTCTTTTTGTTCACGGGGAGTTCGGAACCTGTTGACCATGTCAATGTTCACCGGGTATTCGTGAAAACGTTCCCGAAATGTCTGCACATGTTGCTGGGCAAGAATAGTGGTTGGAACCAATACAGCAACCTGCTTTTTATCCAGAACTACCTTGAAAGCCGCTCGCATGGCGACTTCCGTTTTACCATATCCAACATCCCCGCAAATCAATCTATCGGTGGGCTTGTCCTTTTCTAAGTCCGCCTCTACATCCTCAATGGCTTTCAATTGGTCCTCGGTCTCTTCATATTCGAACGCATCTGCAAACTCCCGCATCAAAATAGTATTGTGCGAATAGGCATGGCCTTTAGTAAGTTCCCGGGAAGCATAAAGTTTCAGCAAATCTTCTGCCATTTCCTGAATCGCTTCCTTGACTTTTTTCTTTTGGCGCTTCCAAGCGGCTCCCCCCATTTTACTCAAGGGAGGTGGGGTTTCCTTTGACCCCACATATTTTTGAACTAGCCCAAGCCCCTCCATAGGAAGATACAGTTTTTCGTCATCGGCATAGAGGATCTCCAAAAACTCTCCCCCGCCCACCCCGGTTTGGAGTTCCCGGGTTCTCTGATACAAGCCAATGCCATAATCAATATGCACCAGAAAATCACCTTCTTTTAAATCCTTAAGCCCTCTTAGAAAAACTTGAGAACGGGGTTTTCTGCGATGCCGATGTTTGTGGGTTCTTCCAAATATTTCGTGTTCCGCAATGAAAACCTGATTGCATGCAATTAATTGAAAGCCCTCACTGATTCTTCCAAGGTCCACATCGATTTCAAGTCCCCAATCATGAAGCAACTCATGAATACGGCGAACCTGCCCCTTTGTGGGAGCAACGACCACCACTCTATTTTCATCCTCCTGCCATTTAAGGGCTTGTTCGCTGAAAGTATCAAACTTCCCTGCCAACGAAGGAATGGGTTTCACCTCCAGGCCGAGTGTCCGGTCTGCTTCTTCATCCGAGGTTTTCAAGGTATTTAAAACAACACATCCCTTGAATTTCGACACATAATCATTAAACTCATCCATCGCTAAATACAGTTCTTCGGGAGAAGCGGCGACATCCCCATTTTCCCTAACCGAGTGATATTCTGTATCGATGAGATTTTGAAACTGCTCAGATTTGGCCTGAAGTTGGTCTCTCTCATCAAGCACCACTAAAGAATCCGGGTGCAAATAATCAAAAAGCGATTCGCGAGTAGAATAGAAAAAAGGGGCCAGATATTCCATCCCGGAAAACACCCCGAGATGCTGAGTTTTTTCCAGAAGCTCCTTCAGGGCCAAACGGTCGCACCCATTTTTTTCGGCAAAATTTTTGATGGCCTCCACCCCATGCTTTTTTTCAATTTCGCTCAGGCAAAGCTCCCGCACAGGAAGTATATTCACCGCTTCCAGCTGGTCGATGGACACTTGGGATAACACATCAAACTCACGAATGGACTCCACCTCATCGCCAAAAAATTCGATTCGAACCGGGTTCACCCCTCCGGGCTGGAAGAAATCGACAATATCCCCCCGCACACTGAACTCCCCTCTATTTTCCACCAATGGAGAACGTGTAAAACCATTATCAGATAGACAGGCTTCCAAAAATTCCCGTTCCAAACTCATTTTAATGCTTACCGGGAGAATCAGTTTCTCCAGGACAGAACGAGGCATGACCGTTTGCAGGCCGGCTTCCAAAGGCACAACCAGAATCAAGGGATCTCCGGTTCGAAGCCGGTTAAGAATATCCAGCCTTTCTCCAGATATCTCGTTTAAAGGGGAAAGCAGTTCGTAGGGAAGAAGTTCCCAAGCGGGAAAAAAACACGGCTGGCATTTTATTTTTTCATGGCGGAAAAAATATTTGAGATCATCCAGTAAAATTTCGCCCCTGTTTTGATCAGCAGTAAAAATAACCACAGGGCATTTTCGGATTTTAATCAGCTTCGACAGAAAAAGCGCACGCGAGGAACCTCTCAAGCCTTCGACAACAACAGGAGGACCTGATTCTTCCGTCCATTTCTGAATCAGGCAGACTTGCGATGCAAAATCCCCGCTCTCAATAATCGGGGTCAATACCCTTTCATTCATAACTAAAAACTCAAGATTTCAGGTCGGAGTACCTCCGCAGGCCAGCGTAACACTGGACTCAATTGGCAATACTTCATCTCGCAGGCAAACATTGCACAGGGATCAAGCTGGCCCTCCAGCGAGGGAAGCAAATAGCCATAACTTGTTAAGCCTCGACAGCTAGTTTCTAGCCATACAGAGCTATTGCTCACTGCCCTCGGCGGTTACGCCGGTTTAGGATTAGAACCCACTTTTTCGGGAAGCAAGGGAATCCACTTGGGTTCACCCTTGGGTTTGAAATTCACACAAACAACAAAAGAAGGACCTTCATAGAAGTTTAACTTAAAATTTCCACCGCCAAAACGTTCAAAGAGATATTCTTCGGGACGGTCTCTAAAACCATCCAGCTCTTCTTTGCTGATTTTTGCAATTTCATAAAAATAGATGCCGACCCCCTCCAGAACTCCCGCAAGAAGGGTGCAACTGATCTGACTATAAATTTCTTCGAATCTTTGATCCATTTCCTCCTGGCTGGGGTCCCTCTTCAGTTCGCGCTTTAATTTTGGCTTATAATAATCTCTGAATTCGCGCTTGATCCACATGGATAATGATTAATTGAAGGGTGTAAATTAAAATCGGGGCCGGCGAGCCCCATAGTACCCCTTCGGGGCATGAAGGTTAATGAAGAGGACATCACGCAGGAGAGGCAATTGGCAATACCTTTATCTTGCAGGCAACCGTTATCTCGGCTCAACAAGCCCCTGCAATATTATGATATTCTATCATATCAAAATCCATTGAACGGGATTACTATAAATTTTATATGAAAAATAGTGAAACTGACGTATCGACTATTACGGTGGGCCTCGTTCAAATGGCCTGTTCCTCGGATGTGGACAAGAACCTAGCAAGCGCAATCGAGTCTATTTGTGCCGCGGCAAAAAAAGGAGCGCAAATCATTTGCCTTCCCGAACTTTTCCTGACTCAATATTTCTGCCAAACTGAAGACACCCAAAATTTTTCCCTGGCCGAACCCCTGCCCGGCCCAACGAGCGAAACACTCTCGAAGCTGGCCAAAGAGCTGGAGGTTGTACTGATTGTTCCCCTTTTTGAAAAGCGGACCGAGGGTATTTATCACAACACGGCACTTGTCATCGATGCGGATGGAAGCATTGCGGGGACCTATCGCAAAATGCATATTCCTGATGACCCTTGTTTCTTTGAAAAATTTTATTTCACTCCAGGAGATACCGGATTCAAAAGCTTTCCCACCCGATACGGAAGGGTTGGAGTGCTTATCTGCTGGGATCAATGGTTCCCGGAAGCCGCCCGGTTATCCACCCTCTCTGGTGCACAGTTTTTATTTTATCCAACCGCTATTGGCTATCAGGATGAAGATGCGAAAGAATCTAACCAACAGATTACCGCATGGGAAACCATACAAAAATCTCACGCTATTTCCAATGGTGTCTTTCTCGGATCAGTAAACCGGGTGGGCCGGGAAAATGCTCTGACCTTCTGGGGCCGATCCTTTATCTGTAATCCATTTGGAAAGGTTATCGGACAGGCTGAAAATGAACCCGAGATCGTGATTGCTCAATGTTCCCTGCCAGAAATCGAATCAGTAAGGCAAAACTGGCCTTTCTTAAGGGACCGGAGGGTCGATGCATATCAAGGTCTCTCTAAACTGTATCTTGATACCGATGAATGATTTTCCTGCCTCTGAAGGTTATCGCATGCCAGCCGAATGGGAACCCCATGCAAGCACCTGGCTGACCTGGCCCCATGATCCCGAAACCTGGCCCAACCAGGATATGGAACAAGTCGAATCCGACTACCTTCAAATTGTAAAAGCCATCGCTAAGGGAGAACAAACCCATATTCTGGTTCAGGATAAATCTGCGGAAGAAACTTTGCGTATTAAACTGCAGTCCAATGGCGTGAACATGGACCAGGTTTCTTTGTATGATATTCCTACTAATGACTCATGGATCCGAGACTACGGCCCAAATTTCCTGGTGCGAGAGAAAGAAGTAGCTATCAACGACTGGGATTTTGATTCCTGGGGACGGAAATATAAATGGGAGCTTGATGACCTTGTTGGTGGCATCATTGCCGAACAATTGGACTACCCAAAATTCAAACCGGGAATTGTTTTGGAAGGAGGTGCTATAGAGGTAAACGGTCGTGGAACCTGCTTGACCACCGATTCCTGCATCCTCAACCCAAATCGCAATGGAGGGATACGACGGGAACGCATGGAAGAATTTTTAAAAAATTATTTAGCCACGTCAAAAATCATCTGGCTGAGTGGGGATTTGGAGGGAGACGACACCGATGGACATATCGACAATCTGGCCCGTTTCGTAAACCCCACCACCATTGTTTGCTCTTTAGAGGAAAATGAAAGAGACGTAAACTATCTAGGGTTAAAACATAATTATGAGCGCCTGCAAGCTGCAAAGGACCAGGACGGAAACCCATTCCATATAATTCCACTACCCATGCCGGGTTACGTTGGCACCGAGAAAGAACGTCTTCCTGCCAGCTACGCAAACTTTTACATTACCAACCACGCGGTACTGGTACCGATATATGATCATCCCAATGATAGGAAAGCTCAGGATCTGATAGCTCCTTTGTTTCCGGGACGAGCTATCATCCCAATTCCATGCAAAACCCTCATTTGGGGGCTGGGTGGTATCCATTGCCTGACCCAGCAACAACCCGCCCTGCAAAAGGGCTGACCATTTCAAAGGATAACCATGATAATCAGTGATAAACGATCAATCATCCTTGCCTACAACACAGTAGAGCGGTTGCTAAAGGGCGATTTTTTTCACTTCTCAAAAATAGAGGAAATTACCCAGGAAATAGCAAACTTTGACAAAGAGTGGCCGGTGATCGGATTGGGAACCACCAATTGGTATAAACGCAATGGCGAAACCATCGTCGAAGGGTTCGCTGAAAGCCCCGAGTTTCTTTGGGCTGACCCGGAAAGCATTCCTCCGGGAAAACTGATCAACCTCAATCACGATCATCCCGACCATAAAGAGAATCTGAAGAGCCCAGTGATCGGTCCGGAAGACGCCCTCCCCCAATTCCCGTTCATGGCTATTGCATTATGTGATCCCAAAGAACTAAGGGAATACACCCTGTCTGCCGGAGAAAATGTTCACGAATGGATAGAGAACAAATTCCCTTCTGAAAATCTGGGCCTGGCAGCGATACATATCGGAGGGAAACTGGATGAGGTAAAATCTACTGCCGCATGCCACATACCTATTGGCGGATTAGATTTGAACGAGGGCTATTCTCTTAAGGACAATTTTAAATTTATTGAATACAAGACAGGAAGCTGGAGCATGCAAGGACTATATGGAATCAACCCTACTATTCAGCAGGTCTTGTCCATGCCGGGGCACCCCTTGCATCTACACGGATATGAAATCAATGAAAAGCGGGGTGGGCATATCAACCAGGCAATTTCCACATCCACAACCCGGATTACGGTCTACCCGATCAAAGACATCAATATCCGCATCAAAGATTTGGAAAAAGCCCTTGTACCCGTCAAACCCCTGCAATAACAAAACTTGTACAAGAAATTCAGGGAATTTCCAGGCTAATATTCCAGTTCCCCTTTACTTATCATGAGCTTTCCATCAATTTCACCGGATTTGCTTGAAAGTTTTAAAAAAACGAAAAGAATCCCCTGCAAAAACCCGGCATCCAAATTTATAAGCAGGTTCACTTCCTGATTTGGAGGTTAATTATGGCAAAGTACACCCCCCACAGGTACGTAAAAGACCAGAATGCCCGGACGGAAATAGCCGATTTTATGACCACTTCCGTAATCAGCATTGGGCCAGATTCCACCGTTCAAGAAACTGCCAAATTCATGCACGAAAAAAACATAGGCTCGCTTCTGGTAAAAGAAAATGATGAATACATTGGAATCGTGACGGAAACGGATTTAACACGCAAGGTCCTGGGCGGAGGGTTGGATCCCAAAACCATAAAAGTAACTGCTGTTATGACCGCCCAGCCAATAATAACGCTGGATTGCCACCAGCCGTTGACGGAAGCCAATGCTTTTATGGCGAAAAAAAAGGTTCGGCATCTCCCGATTACGGAGAATGACAAGATTGTAGGAATGATTTCCGTCAAAGACTTGGTTGCTTTTTTCGCAAACCCAAGATTGAGATAAAAGGGTCGGGACTAGCCCCTTGGCAGGGGAAGCAACTGGGCAAAGACTTGATTGTGCCGAAGCAACTCTTTGCTCACCAAATAAAGCAATGGCACATTGGCCCCACGCCTAGTGGCCCTTGGCAGGGGAGACAGATAGCAACCGGCTCATCAAGCCGAGATAACTTTGCTAGCCAAATAGAACCATTGCTCATCCCCCCCCCACGCGTGGTATTTTTCCTTAGCATTCATGCCCCGAAGGGGTAGGAGTGGGCTAGGAATCGATGGTTGATTCTGCCTGGACAGGGAGTTGGGGAGTGTTTTTTAGGCTTTCCAATTCTTCTTCCATGGAAGAGATGGATTTGTTTTGCTTGCGAATGGTGGATTTTAATTTGAATAGATCGGACATACCCATAACCCAGGCGATAAAAAAACCCAATATTAATAGGATCAACATCACCACCATTAAGGGCAGTTCTATGGTTTGGAGCTGGAATTCAAAATCATAATAACTGATCCCCACCGAAGCCATATTTTGCACGGCAAACGAAGCAATAACGATCAGCAAAAGGATGAATAGAATAAATTTTATGGCTGGCATGACTTGAAGAAAACTAAAGGGCCGGCGAAGCCGCCGCCAGCGTAATGCTGGACCCAACTAACAATAGCTTTTTGAGCCGAGAAAACATTTTGTTCACCAGATCAAGCTATTGTTCATTGACCCACGCCGAGTGACCTTAGAAAAAAATTAACGAATAATTATAGAAATACTCTAAAGAGTTGAAGAGAAAATAAGCGCTGAATTACTCGTCTTCTTCCTCTTCATCATCTCCGCCCTCAGAACTTTCTTCTTCAGCAGGGGCTTCTTCAGCTGATTCTTCTTCGGCAGGCGCAGGCTCGGCAGGGGCCTCCGACTCTTCAGCCGCCGGTTCTTCTTCGACAGGCGCAGGTTCTTCAGTGACCGCCGGGGCGGCGACAGGTGCTTCCTCCAGGCTGACGATTCCCGCAGGCATGCCCTTGGTGATGAGGGGTTCCGCTCCCAATTCTGCCAACAATGACTCAATGCCTGCTACCACTTCGCCAGACTTTGCCTTAATATCCGGTGAATTACCCAAAGACATTTCCTGAACAGTAACCAAAGCGCGCTTAAGTTCCATCATCGCCATCATGCGCTCATAATTACCCACCTTTACTTTAAAACTGGATATTTCTTCATTAACTTTACGAAGTCCATCGTCCACATGTTTTTTCAGGGGAGCTATTTTTTCTTCAAGGTTTGTCACGGTACCGTCCATACCCACCACCCGGGTATCCAGATCACGGACAAAAAACAGAATAAAAATGATCGCCAGGGCGGCCATACCAAAACCCAGAAAGGCTACCGCCTTCAGCATATTCATTTCTTCCTGTTCCGCTTTGACCGGCTCAACGGCCTTATTGAATTCGGCTGCTTCGCTCACGTTATCCTTTGAGTCCTCCTGCGCATAATAACCGCTTGCATCCTCTTTCGCTTCATTTTTTATTTCCTCTATGCGCTCTTCAGGAGTTTGAGAGGACTCATCTTTTTTGCCCTGATCATCCGTTGTCATAATTCAACCTTTTATTAAAATAAAATTTTTATGCGCCAAGCCGGTTTTCAAACAATCTAATCACGCCGCCCAACATCTAAATCATATATAATCGTTAGGGTAATTGGAAAAAAGGACCCCAAGGAATCTCTATTTATTCGGTACTCTTCTCTAAGACAACTTGCTCCTTACAGGAGAGGAAAAGTTAGCGGACCAGCGTAAAAAGCGCAGCTACATTTGCTTGCTTTACGAGTACTGCCTGTTGCTCACAGCGGCTCGGCGTACCTTTTTATTCAAGTCATTTTTCAGAGTCATTTTTACGAAAAATGCCCTGTTTTACACAAAAGAAGAGGAAAAATGAAGACTGATAGTACAAGCGGAGCCCGTATTTTGTCAAGAAAAATCAGGGTATCTATCCTACTCATTCTGGTCCTGTTTTTAACGGGAATTCAAGCCCCACAAAGCCTTGCTGAGAAAAAACTTCTTATTACCCCGGCAATGTTGAGCGCCATCCCACAGGACCAGAGAATCGTTGTGGATACCCGCTCAGCCTGGAAATTTCTCTTGGGGCATATTCCCGGAGCAGTGAACCTGGATGATTGGTGGGAGTTTACACATAAGTCAGAGGGCGTAAAAGGATTGCTCAAAGACGATAAGACCTTCATTACAGAAAAGTTTGCGCCACTGGGTTTTTCCCCAGAAAAACCTATCATAATCTATGGCGAACCGGATGACCCCTGGAGGACAGATGGCAGGTTTTTTTGGATGTTTGAATATTATGGATTTCAGAATGTCTCCCTGCTTGACGGTGGATTCGCCAGCTGGAAACAGGCTGGAAAAAAAATCGAACGAGGCCTGCAAAATCCGACTCCCAAAGCAAAATCAGCCCTGAACAGTATCAATCTAAATCCTGATGTTATTGCTTATAAGACTATGATAAATAATGTATTTTCTTCTAATAATTTCAGGATCATAGATAATCGGACCCGCAAGGAATTTGATGGCGCCACTCCATACGGTTCCCCAAAGGGAGGGCATATCCCCAATGCTATCCATATTCACTGGCCAGAGTTTTTTCAAGCAGATGGGACTCTCAAAACACAGTCGGCTCTCAATTCACTCTTGCGCCAAAATGAAATCCGTCCAAATCAGGAAATCATCGTTTATTGCACCGGCGGAGTTCGATCGGGCATGGCCTATTTTGTTTTCCGCTATCTGGGGTATAAAGTGAGAAATTATGATGGCTCCTGGTGGGACTGGAGCCGATCTCCTTTTCCCGTAGAAATTGGGCAAAAACGTTCGAAAACAAATCAAAAAACTTTGACCGGGGACAAAAAACTACCCCTCCGGTCAGGAGTGGAACATAGTGGATGACAGAATTTACTGAAGTGGCCGATCTGAAGGAAGTCCCCCCCGGAGAAAGAAAGCGTGTCGAGGTCAATGGAGAACTCATTACCCTTTTTAATATAGACGGGGAACTGTTCGCCATTTATGACCGTTGCCCGCACAAAAAAACCGCTCCTCTCGTACGGGGAACCTTAAATGGTCTCGGGATAAAATGCCCCAACCACGGATACCGTTTCGATCTTAAAACAGGAAAATGCGACCGGGGCACAGAATGGGACACGCAGACTTATCAGGTTAAAATAGACAACGGCAAAATTCTAGTCGGCCCCAACAAAACCTGACCTTCCTAATGGGCGGAGAACCTCCGCTGGTAATTTGCAATATCTTCTACCGCTAGCAACAATACTCTCGGCTCAACAAGCCATTGCCATATTCCCTCCGGACGTGGCCCGGCGGCTAGTGGGAACCTTCGTCATGCCTTTCATCCCGGTAGCCAGGGCCACCGCCACCGGAGCCTTCACCCATAGGCACGCTGGCGCGCCGGCCAAGTGACTCCGAACCATGTTTCAGTGCTTCGTTATAATGTTTCAACGCTTCCTTGGCATGTCGCAAAGCCATGGGACCATGAGTTTTTAGCTCCTCAGTGGCATCCGGCATTTGCAGGCTGAACTCCAGATGTTTGACCATTTCCTCCAAATGGAGATATCCCTCTTCACCGTGGCCCAGTCCCACACTGGCATGACCACCCGATTGCGCCCAGACAGGGTTTCCAGCCAGAAAAATTGCCGCGAAAAAAAATATACCCACTATAGTTTTAGATTGATACCGTGCCATCATTTTTAACCTCCTGAATACACCGTTGCCATAATTTATAAGCAACGTTTTGGTCGTTTATACAAAAAGCTCTTAATAATATCTGCCAATAAAACGGGCTTGTCAACATATCAATACAGGAGGGCAAAAGACTCTTTCAACCGAGATGACTTCTTGCTAACAAGATGAAACTATTGCTAGTTGCCAGCGGCGGCTCTCCGCAAAAAAAAGCCTCTGGAAACAACTTCCAGAGGCTTTAAAATGAACTGACTTATGATTTAACCTGAAATGGACCGACTTATTAAACCTGGGTCCGCATCACTTCCTGATAAGCTTCAACAATTTTATTCCTTACCTGCATGGTCAAGCGGAATGCAAGATCGGCTTTGCCCACGGCAATCATGGTTTCGTGAATATTGCGGGTATCGCCCGCAACAAAATCCTGGATAGCAACATCCGCGTCTTTCTGCAAGGTATTAACCTCTTTCAGAGATTGCGCTAGAGTATCGGCAAAAGATGGCCCTTTTGTATCTGCACCAACTTTAGGTGCACCCAATCCCTGGGAAGGCCCCGCACCTTGTAACGCTTTTAAATTGCTGGATACAGTAATATCTTTCATAATTTAAAAATCATCGAAACAGTATTTTTACTGGTTATAGTGTAACAAAATAAAGTTAAAAAGTTAAGTTACCCCTACTGTTGTGGCAATTCGGTAACGGCCGCACGAACGGTCGCGCCCCTTTTCATCATCAATTGGACCGTTGCGTTGTACATGATCTGGTTTTCGGCCATTTTTGCCATTTCATTATCGATATCGACATTATTTCCGTTGGACTTTGCGGCAGAATCCTCTTCAAAAGGGTCCGCGGCCAAATCCATAATATCGAAATTAGAAGGCCCAATATGTTTTTCGTTGGTGGTTCGCATGTTTAAACTGCCTTTAGAACCTATAGCGGCACGCAATTGTGCCTGAAAATCAATGTCAGTGGCCTTGAATCCGGGAGTATCGACGTTACTGATATTCGAGGAAATCAGGCTTTGACGGGTGGACATAAAGTTCAGGCCCTTTTTCATGAGACTAGGAACCGCATCCGAAAATAAAAGTTTATCAATCAGTGGCATATCTATCTCCTTGCCCTTTATAGAGCAAATCCTATGCCATGGCCCTAAGAACAGGGTATTTTTTCACCACCCCCATAACCTATTATATTTAAAGCCTCTGATGGGTTATCCATCAACCCCCCTGCCCTCGGGCCGTTCCGGAAAGCGACCGAAATCCGGCCATTTCTGCCGGAATTTTGACATTTTTTCCTGATAAATGACAAACTTCCCGCTGACAAAGGAGATTGAGGGGGTTGCATGCCATACTGAGTAAATCAAAAGGGTAAAAGCTAAGGTTAAACATCACGGCCACCGGTGGGTCTCCGGGCCACGGGAGTTGTAAAACTTCGTACACTTTCCCAGATCCCCCATCCGTGGGATTGTCAAAATACTTTACTTGTCTTAAAGTGCTCTAATTACGCTATTTGCTTCCTGCGCAATAGCCAACAATCCACTACCGTTCAATAGTACTCACGCTGAGGAACCATGAGAGAAAAAAAGTTTATGCCAAGGGGGAATGGATCATCCGTGAAGGCTCTGTCCAGAGGGACGCTTACATCATCGAAAAAGGGACAGTGGAAGTTTTCCGGCAAGATGAGAACGGAAACAAAAAGGTCATAGCGGTCCTTGGCAAGCAAGAAGTCATCGGCGAAATGACCCTTCTGGAAGGCGGCACCCGTTGCGCCAACATTATCCCCCTGGAGGATTGCGAACTCAGCGTTTTATCGTTTCAAAGTTTCAAAGATATTCCGGATACCAACCCCGGGGTAATAGATCTTAGAAAGATTATGGAGCAAAGAAAAAAGAGTGAAGCTCTCCCGGCATAATCTCGTCGTAATGATGGCAAACCCCCTGTAGGTAAATCACCCCAGCCCTCTTTAATAAAGAGGGAACCTTTTATCTCTGTCCATCTGTGGATAAAGTCTTGTAAATATTCTATACTTATTACTCAATTATGTGGTTTTATTACTCAATCCTCTAAATATCATGGCCCAGAATACCTCTGATCATTTGATTTCCCGGTTCGGCAAAGAAAGCCTGCCGGAGATTCTTCATCATATTGCCACTCGCTTGAAAAAGCTCTATGACTGCAAAATGGTGCGCATCAATCTTGAGGACCTTTATGAGGGCATGCTGGTTTGCCAATATGTGACCGGTCAGAACCAACCCAATGAGCAACCCATAACCAAATTCGTCTCGCCCGAAGCTTCGATCATATCGCAGGCTTTTCTCAAGAATGAAGTGGTGTTTTCCTGGAACTGGCCCGATGGTTTTGCAAAAATCCAGAATCCGTTTGAAAAATTAGCCGGAATCAAGGCTACCGCCGCTTTCCCTATCACGCATCAGTTCCAGCCTATTGGCACCATCAGTCTGGATTGGGGAACGGAGGGCGAGTTCCTCGATAATGATCAGAAAAAAGACATTGTCAATTTTCTCGCCGACGCCAGTGCCACCCTTGATCGTGCCAAACGGTTCCGCCAAAAATTATCCTTCTCCCGCCATCTCGATCTGGCGCGGAAAAAAGAGGCCGCCTGGATGATGATGCGTTCTGCCGTGCAACTCATCGACAAACTGGCTCTTGCCTCGGTGTGGGTGCCCTCTTTCATTAAAAATCCAGAATCCAAATCACCGGAACTGAGCAACCAAGTTGAAATTCTGGCGGTTTTTTCAAAAATCAAAGAAGATGCACTGATTTATGACAACCGGACTCATATCAATATCCACAAGGAAAACCTGATCAACCGCATTGTCCTTTATGATGACGAGAAAGGGCTCATCGCCAAAGATCCTGAGCAAAAGGCGGTCTATATCGAAGACGTCATGGAAGAAAGTTTCAGCCGAAAAGCGGTGGCGCGAAAAATTGATCTCGTCTCTCTTTATCAAGTGCCAAAGATCAATCGGAAAACCGGACAGTTGATCTGCGTGGTGAATTATTACACCAACTCCTTACACAAGTTCACCTCTTTTGAAAAGAAGCTTCTGGAAAATCACGCGGCCATGGTGGAAAAATTAATTCTAGAGGAAAATCCGGAACATATAGAAATTGAGGTGCTCAGTGAAATTGAGGAACTTCTTTCCGATGCCAATGACGACTTGACGTCCTTTCTCGAAAAGATCCTGGCAAAAACGTCTGAATTGATCGGTGCCGATTCGGGAACCATTTCCATCTATACAATGTTGCAGGGAAAACCCTGGCTCATTATTGAAGATGAAGAGGGCAATCTGGTTGGGGCGAAATCCCGTGGCTGGATGAAAAGCAAAATCCCCCTGCTTCCTGTTGGCGGGGAAGAACTTCCTGTAGAACAAAGATCGCTGAACGGTTATGTAGCGCATTGCGCAAGGCCGGTTTTAATTGCCAACGTGGAAGATGAAAAACAGAAATTTTACAAAAACCTTTCAAGTCAAATCAAGTCCGAGTTGGCCGTCCCCATCATTCACGGCAGTCATGTTCTCGGGGTGATCAACCAGGACAGTTTTCGGAAATATTTCTTTACCCAGGAGCATCAAAGAATCCTGCAGATCATTGCCAGTCTGATCAGCCAGAAAGTAAATAATCTCCAGCAGATTGAAACCCTGAAACAGGAGCTCCTTCAACTCAGGAAGGATATTGAGTACCGGGACCCAAAAGTTTCGTCCTATCATTTCGGCAACGTCATCGGAAAAAGCAAAAATGTCAACTCGCTGGTAAACCAGATCCAGACCGTTGTGGAATCCATTTGCAACCGCATGCTTAACTGGGAAGGCAATCAACAGCGCGAGACCATGACCGGGTTACCGAGCCTTCTAATTCAAGGTCAAACAGGTTCCGGAAAAGAATTCTTTTTCAATAATATCTATTCTCATCTCAATGACATATTCCAAAAAGAGAAGGGAGCCCACTTCAAATTACCTCTAAAAAAGACCAATATTGCCGCCTACAGCGGTGAACTGACTTATAGCGAATTATTCGGCCATAAAAAAGGAGCTTTTACTGGAGCGGAGTTCCACCGCCAGGGCATTTTGGAAGAAGCCAATGGTGGAGTGGTTTTTCTCGATGAGATTGGTGATGCAGACCCAAAAACCCAGGTACAGTTATTACGCTTTCTCGATACCGGTGTGTTCATGCGGCTCGGTGAAAACCATCCCCGTTACTCCAAAATATTTCTGGTCGCGGCAACCAATAAAGATTTAATAAGGGAAATTCAGGAAGGACGGTTCCGCGAAGACTTATACCATCGGCTCAATGCCTTGAGCTTTCATATTCCGCGTCTGAATGAAAGAGAGGAGGATATCGAAGACCTCGCTACGCATTTTCTCGGCATCCTGTTTAATTCCTATAAAAAAGAGGGGGACGACTCTACCCTGCCCCAATTGGAACCGGCGGCGGTTGAATGTCTCAAGCAACACCAATATCGGGGAAATGTCCGGGAGTTAAAAAACATCTTGCTAAGGGCCATGTTATTTCGCAAAGGAGCCATAATCACTAAAGACGATATCATCTCAGCCTGCCAACCATCCTTTTCAGAAGGAGGGGACAAGACCAATCGGAACTTCATCGAAACTTTGCTGGACCAGTTTGAGGCGGGAGAAGCCAACTTCTGGGCCGATATCCATCAGCCCTTTAAAGCAAACCATTTGACCCGGGACACCGTCAGGTCGCTGATACTAGCGGCGAAAAACCGATATCAAACCAATCTGCCAGGGCTCGCGGTAAAACTAGGTGCCTGTAAAACCCGTTCCCATTTGGAATCAGATGAAAGAAAAAAATTCATCAGTTTTAAAAACTTCCTATACAAAACGGTAAAGATATCATCCAACTGATATCAGGAATAAACCCTGTAGGCGGCAAGAATCGCAGACTTGAGGTTAGCCTGTAAATTTGCCGACTTTATTTCCACCATGTCATAAAACTTCCCGTCTTTGCCTTTTCTGGAGGGGAAGCCGACAAACAATCCACCGTTTTTGGCCGCCAGAATCCGGAAACCTTTTAGCAAAATCGTTTGTTCAAGTGTGACATCCGCAAACGCCCGCAAGGAAGAATCGGGTTCACCGGAATCAAAAGGGTAAATTTTAACCTCAGTAATGGTCACAAGAAAAAAACCGGATGGATTGACGTCTACACATAATCTGCTAAACTAATAAACTGATTCGCCGTTAACTGAATGATAGATAAACTTGGGGACTGCAGATATTCCTCCCTGTAACCAGCCACTCAAGACATCGTATCAAATTTTCCTCTCATCATTTTAATTGATTTCGAATAACAAACATATAATTCAAAACCTTTTAAGGAGTAGCTCATGTCAACCACCACCGTCTCTGAAAAATTTAAAGTAAAAGATCTGTCTCTGGCAGATTGGGGACGTAAAGAAATTATCCTTGCCCAGAACGAAATGCCCGGTCTCATGGCCCTGCGCAAAAAACATGGAGCTTCCAAACCTTTGAAAGGGGCACGGATTGCCGGCTCGTTGCACATGACCATTCAAACCGCAGTACTCATGGAAACCCTGATCGAACTGGGAGCCGAAGTTCGATGGGCTTCCTGCAATATTTTTTCCACACAGGACCACGCCGCCGCTGCCATGGCCAAAGCGGGCATTCCCACATTTGCCTGGAAGGAAGAAACGGAAGAAGAATATTGGTGGTGTACTGCTCAAACCCTGCTTTTTGACAATGATCAAGGTCCCAACATGATCCTTGATGACGGAGGCGATCTCACCGCTTACATCCACGAAAAGCATCCCGAACTACTGGCTGAGATAAAAGGAGTCACGGAAGAAACCACAACCGGCGTGCACAACCTTTATAAAATGATCGAAAAAGGAACTTTAAAGCTCCCGGCTATGAACGTCAACGATTCGGTCACCAAGTCGAAATTCGATAATCTTTATGGTTGTCGGGAATCGCTTGCCGATGGCATCAAACGGGCGACCGATATCATGATAGCCGGAAAAGTAGTGGTCGTTGCCGGGTTTGGCGATGTCGGTAAAGGTTGCGCCGACGCCATGAAAGGCTTGGGTGCCAGGGTGATCATTACCGAAATCGACCCCATCTGTGCCTTGCAGGCGGCAATGGAAGGTTATGAAGTCACCACCATGGAAGAAGCTGTTAAGGAAGGTGATATTTTTGTCACCACA